>Ga0187893_10001653_pt1 | contig 52521 bp, 38 predicted proteins | sample MA1701074metaG_FD_139574 | JGI IMG/M metagenome (GOLD analysis project Ga0187893, IMG submission 139574) | White microbial mat communities from a basaltic lava cave in the Kipuka Kanohina Cave System on the Island of Hawaii, USA - MA170107-4 metaG ... | reverse complement strand
GGGGCAGGATGAGGGGACAGGTGAGGGGACAGGGGGGTGGGGTCGGGGGGGGGGGTTGGGGGGTGGGGCTGGGGGGGAGGGTGGGGTTGGGGGGTTGGCTGAAAGCCCGCGAACGGCGCGGCGGCGCCTGCGATGCCGCGCTGCGATCTGCGCGATCGGCTCGTGAGGGCGGCCGAGAGCGGGCGGCTCAACGCCGCCGAAGGCGCCGGCCGCAGGAGCGGGCGGGACAAGCGAAGTTCTACGACGACGCCCGCGGGTCGGCGGAGGAATGCGCCGCGATCCTCGACGCGGCTTCGATCCGCGGGCTCGCGTCGCTCGAGCGGGGCCTCGCCGGCCGGGCGCTGCTGCACCGGGCGGTGCGGCTGCTCTCCGGCCTCGTCCGGAGCGCGCTCCGCCGGGGCGGGGCGTAGCCCTGAGGCGGGCGACCGCCTATCCGGCGGTCGCCCGCTGGAGATTCAGGATCGCTTCGCCCCCAACGCCCGACGCGCGCTTGCCGCCCGCCGTCCGACGCGGTAGTCTTGCGGCGGCAAGCCGACGGAGAGCGACCCGTGAGCGACCCCCCGCCGGACCGACGCGCCGCCCCGCCGCCCGGTACCCCGACCCCGCCGCTCCGGGCCTGGACCCCGCCGCCGCGCGCCCCCACCCCGCCCGAGAGGCCGCGGGACGTCGCCCCGAACCTCGACCTCTCGGTCGGGGCGCACGGGACGGGGGGCGGCTTCCGCTCGCCGTTGCCGCGCGACGTGGGCTCGGGCCACGGCCTCGGCCTTTCGGTCGGCGCGATGGCGACGGGCGCCGGGCCCACGGACGAGGTCGTCCGCGGCCTGCCGGCCGGGACGGTCCTCCGGGACCGCTACGAGATCCAGGCCCTGCTCGGCGTCGGCGGCATGGGCGCCGTCTACCGGGTCCACGACCGGGACCGGGGGAAGAACGTGGCGCTCAAGGTCATGCTCCCGTCGCTGCTCGCGCGGGAGAAGGCCGTCGAGCGGTTCATCCACGAGGCCGAGCTGACCCTCCAGCTCTCGCACGAGAACATCATCCGCGTCTTCGACGTCGGCCTGGACCGCGCGACGGGGCTCCGCTTCTTCACGATGGAGCTCCTCGAGGGCATGTCCCTCCGCGAGTGGATCGAGGCGAAGAAGAGCTTCCGCGACCCGATCCGGCCGGACGAGGCGCTCGAGATCACGCGCCAGCTCCTCGAGGCGCTTCGCTACGCGCACCGGACGACCGTCCATCGCGACCTCAAGCCCGAGAACGTCTTCGTCGTCAAGGGCGAGCCGATGACGGTCAAGATCCTCGACTTCGGGATCGCCAAGCTCCAGTCGGCGCAGCAGTTCACGTCGACCTCGATGGCGCTCGGGACGGCCTATTACATGGCCCCGGAGCAGCAGAGCGACGCGGCGAGCGTCGACGGGCGGGCCGACATCTACTCGGTGTCGGTGATCCTCTACGAGCTGCTCACGGGCGAGCTGCCCGTCGGGCGCTTCAAGACGCCGAGCGAGGAGCGCAAGGGGCTGCCGCCCGCGATCGACGAGGTCGTCCTCCGCGGGCTCGAGCGCAAGGCCGAGGCGCGGCCGGCCTCGGCGGACGCGCTCCTCGAGGAGCTGAAGGCGATCCGGCGGCTCGTCGAGAAGGGCGCCGGCGCCGTCCCCGGCCCGCGTCGGCGGCCCTCCGCGGCCGTGCTGGCCGGCGTCGCCCTGGTCGTGGCCGCGGTCGGGGCAGGCGCCGCCGCGTGGCGGACGGGCGTCCTCGATCGCCTCGGCGGCGGCGGGGCGCCGGCCGCGCCCGCGGAGGGACGCGCCGGCGGAGGCCCCCCGCCGGAGGCTCCCCCGGCGCCGGCGCCCGTCGCCCGCGCCCGCTTCGTCGACCTCGCGCCCGCGAGCCGGCAGGTCCTGCGCGACGACCCGGTCCGCGTCCGCGGGCGGGTCCAGGGCGACGCCGTCCGGCACGTCGAGGTCGAGGGCGTCCAGGCGGCCGTCGCCGAGGACGGGACGTTCGAGGTCCCGCTCGCCCTCCGCGAGGGCACGATCGCGCTCCGGCTGGCCGCGTTCGGGCCCGGGGGCGAGCGGCTGGGAGAGGCCGAGCACCCGGTCGCCGTGGACCGGACGCCGCCCACGCTCGCGGTCGAGCCGCCGGACGGCCACGCGACGCGGGCGTCGAGCGTCGCCTTCCGCGGGACCGTCGCCGACGCCAGCGCCGTCACCGTGCTCGTCGACGGGGCGGGCATCGCCCTGAGAGACGGGCGGTTCGAGGTCGAGCGGTCGCTCGCGGGGGCGGAGGCGACCTTCGAGCTCGTCGCCCGGGACATCGCCGGGAACGAGGCGCGGGTCCGGCGGCGGGTGGTCGTCGACCGGGAGGCGCCCGTCATCCACGTCGAGGACCCCGTGGACGGCGCCTTCACGAACCAGGCGTCGGCCCGCATCCGCGGCCGCATCGAGGACGCGAGCCCGTCTCACGTCCTCGTCGGGGGCGAGCGCGTCGACACCGACGACGGCGGCCGGTTCGAGGCGACGGCGGCCCTCGCCGAGGGGCCGAACGACATCGCGCTCTCCGCCGTCGACCGGGTGGGGAACGCGGGCGGCGAGCGGACGCTCAGGATCCACCGCGACACGGTCGCGCCGACCCTCCGCCTCGACCCGCTTCCCGCGGGCGGCACGGGAGGCGAGCACCTGAGCATAGGGGGCGAGGTCGACGAGGACGGCTGCCGCGTCTTCGTGAACGGCGTCGAGGCGGCCGTCTCGGGACGGCGTTTCGCGCACGGCGTCTCGCTGGCCATGGGCGAGCGCCCGTTCGAGGTCGTCGTCCGCGACCGGCTCGGGAACGAGGCCCGGACGACGTCCGGCCCCGTCGCGGGCGGCGACCGGATGCCGCCCCTCCTGGAGATGGAGGCGCCGGCGGACGGGTCCTCCACGCGGGAGGGCGAGGCGCGCGTACGCGGGCGGGTGGTCGACGCCCACCCGTCCCACGCGACGGTCTCGGGCGTCCGCGTCGAGGCGGCGGGAGACGGGCGGTTCGAGATGGCGATCGCGCTCGCGGAGGGCGCGAACGAGATCGCCATCGTCGCCTACGACCTGGCGGGGACGGCGTCGCCGCCGCGGACGATCCGCGTCGAGCGGGACTCGCGTCCGCCCGTCGTGCGGCTCTCGCCCCTTCCGGCGAAGGCGCCCGACACCGGCCGGCTCGAGGTCGCGGGCGACGTGGACGAGGACGGCTGCCGGGTGACCGTGAACGGGGCGGCCGCGGCCGTGCGCGGGCGCCGGTTCGAGGTCGAGGTCCTGCTCGCGGTCGGCGAGAACCGGATCGAGGTCGTCGCCGTCGACCGGGCGGGCGGCGTGGGCCGGGCGTCGGGCGTCACCCGCCTCGAGGAGCGGGGGACCGTCATCCGGTTCCGGCCCCGCCAGGGCGACCGGCTGATCGAGACCGCGAGGACCACGTCGGCGATGCGGGGCGAGGGCTTCAGGTCCAGCGGGACCCTGGACAAGAAGACGACCACGACCTACGTCACCGTGGAGAACGGCCGGTGGACCCGGAAGACGGTTCGTTACGACCGCGAGGACAGCCGCACCGAGATGACCTTCGGCGACCGGAAGGTGGACACCCCGTCCACGACGCCGGCGTACGTGGGAAGGACCTACACCGTCCGCCGCCGGGGCGACGAGGCCGTCGTCGAGGACGACGGGGCGCTCCACGACTGGCAGAAGGTGATGCTCAAGGCCGACCACGATTGCGCCTACCTGTTCCCCGACAAGCCCGTCGAGGTCGGCGAGACGTGGGACGCCACGGCCAAGGCGCGGCCGATGGTCCCCACGGTGTCGGGGGCGACGTTCCCCCGGTACGACGTCAAGGTCACGCTCAGGGAGCTGCGCGACGTCGCGGGGCGCCGATCCGCGGTGATCGACGTCAGGCAGCTCATCACCACCGAGGTCCAGGGCGTGACATCCGAAGGCGATCTGAAGGCGGAGACCGTGATCTGGCTGGAGCGCGGCTACCCGATCTCGAGCCGCGTCGACATGAAGGTCACCGCAAGCGGCTTCCAGAACACCTTCGCGACCGACACCACCTGGGAGGTCCTCGAGTAGCCCGCCGCCCCCCCCCCGGCCCCTGCGGACCCGGGCCCCGGGTTCTCCAAAAAAGAATTTTGCCAGATCGCCCTATGATCGGGTAAAAGCCGCGCTACGATTTGTGGTGTTTGCAGGTAGGGGGAGGGTTCATGAAGAGCCGCCGCACCCACTGCATGGTCGTCTTACTGGTCGCGTCCTGCGGCCTGATCGCGGCCTGCGACGGCAGCGGAGGCGGCAGCCGCGCCGTCTCCAGCTCGACGCTCAGGACGAGCGACACGGAGCCGAACGACACCTTCCCCCAGCTCCTGGGGGAGATCCGCCCGGGGCTGTCCTACCGGGTCCAGGGGTCCGGCTCCTTCCGGGATGGCGCGTCGACGGACGACGAGTTCGACAGCTACACGCTGATCGCGACCGAGCGCCAGCGGATCCAGGTCACCATCACCCACGGGACCGGCGTCGACTTCGACGTGTCGTTCGTGGACCCGGCGACGGGCGCGTTCCTCACGGAGTTCGGGGACAGCCCGACGTCGCCGGAGACCCTCACCTTCGACGTCGCCGCCGCCCGGACGCTGACCCTCGAGATCGAGGCCCTGTCGGGGAGCGGCCCCTACACGCTCACGATCGATTCCGTCGCCCGCTGACCGGCCGACGACAGCTCGCGGAGGAATGCGATGCACGCCCTCAAGTACGGTCTCCCGGTTGCCGCCGGCTGCCTCGTCGCCGGCCTGGCCGTCGTTCTCCCGGCCGCGCCCCCGACCGACGCCGCCGACCACGGCGACTCGCCGCTCCTCGCCTCGGACGCCGGGGCCGACATGGCGGACTTCTTCCTGTTCCTCGACCCGGCCGACAACAACCGGGTGGTCGCGGCGTTCGACGTCCGCGGGTTCATCGCCCCCGGCGAGAACGAGAACTCGGCCGTCTTCGACCCGGACCTCCAGTACCGGTTCGCCTTCGAGACGACGGGCGACGCCCTCGCCGACGTGAACATCGAGGTCAGCTTCGCGCCCAAGACGGGGCCGAAGGGCCCGCAGACGGCCACCATCGGGATCCGCGGCGGCCCGCGGTTCACCGCCCCCACGACCCCGGTCTCGGCGCGTCCGACGGAGCAGGCGGTCGCGCCCGTCGTCACGACGGACCCGAACACGGGCATCCGCTTCTTCGCCGGCCTCACGGACGACCCGTTCTTCTTCGACATCCCGGCCGAGCTCGACTTCCGGGACTCGCTCATCACCACGACGGCGGCCGGCGCGACCCAGGGCGACTTCTCGGTGTTCAACCGCGCCCTGGACAGCTTCGCCGGCTTCAACGTGCTCATGATCGCGATCAGCGTCCCGAAGTCGCTCGTCACCCCGGCGACCGGCACCAAGATCGGGGCGAGCGGCTACACCGAGCGCCGCCAGCGCACGAAGCGCTCGCGGAACCTGGGTCTCAGGGACAAGGGCAGCTTCATCGTCCTCGACCGCATGGGGATCCCGGCGATCAACACCGTGCTCGTCCCGTTCGCGCGCAAGGACGAGTACAACCGGGGCACGACGACGCTGGACGCGGCGGGTGTCTTCGCGACCGACATCGTCGGCTCGCTCACGCGGCTCGGGACGAACGCGACGAACATCGATGTCCTCGCGAACCTCGCCGTGCTGAACGGCGACATCCTCCGCCTCGACCTGAACGTCGCCAACTCGGGGCCGGATGGCGGGAACAACGCCGGCGCCGGCTTCCCGAACGGCCGCCGGCCCTCGGACGACGTCATCGACGTCGTCGTCAACCTCATCGCCAACCGCGACCCGTTCGCCGTCGACTCGATGGGAAACCCCGTGAACCGGGTCGACAACGTCAACGTCAACGACAAGGACTACCTCGACGTCTTCCCGTTCTTCGCGGCCCCGCACCAGCCCGTCGAAGAAGGCGACTGAGATCGCCCGTCGTTGAACGGGTTCCGGAACGGGCTCCTCCTCGCCGCCGCGGCCTTCACGGTCCTCGCGGCGGCGGGGGCCCGAACCTTCTTCCGGGACCGGGCGCCCGAGACCTCCGCGTCTCCCCGGTCCGACGCCTCCTCGCGCGCGGTCCCCTTGCGGGTCCCGGAGGCGGAGGCCCCCGACCCGGAGGCGCTCGCGGCCGACGCGGCCGCGGCCCGGGGGACGATCCGCTTCCTCGAGCAGCGCGTCGGCCGCGACCCTCGCGACTTCCTGTCCCTCAACAAGCTCGCCGGGTACTACCTCCAGGCGCTGCGCGAGACCGGCCGGCCGGAGCTCATCGACCTCGCGCGCCGGACCGCCGAGGCCTCCCTCGCCGCCGTGCGGGCCGACCGCAACCCCGGCGGGCTCGCCGCCCTCGCCCAGGTCGAGCTCGCCTCGCACGACTTCGTCGCCGCGCGCGACCACGCCCGGCAGCTCATGGACCTCGATCCCGGCAAGGTCTACCCCTACCTGATCTTCGCGGACGCGCTGCTCGAGCTGGGCGACTACGAGGGCGCGGCCGCCGTCCTCCGTCACGCCGACGAGAACCACGACGGCGCCCCTGCCCACGTCGTCGCGATCCAGGTCCGGCTCGGGCGGCTCGCGGTCCTCCACGGCCGGACGGAGGCCGCCGAGCGGCACCTCCTCGAGGCGCTCCTGGCGGCGCTCGGGTCGCCCGCCATCTCCCGGGAGACCGCGGCCTTCTGCCGCTGGCAGCTCGGCGAGATCGCCTTCTCGGTCGGCGACTACGAGGCCGCCGAGCGGCACCAGCGCGACGCGCTGACGACCTTCCCCGGCTACTTCCGCGCCCACCTCTCGCTCGCCCGCGTGCGCGCGGCGCGCGGCGACCGGGCCTTAGCGATCGAGCACGGCCGGCAAGCCCTCCGCGTCCGCCCGGATCCGGTCGGCCGGGGCTTCCTCGGAGACCTGTACCGGCTCTCCGGGCGGCATCTCGAGGCGGCCGCGCAGCACGCGCTGGCGCGCATCGACCCGCATCCCCGGCAGCTCGCCCTCTTCCTCGCCGACCACGACCTCGACGCCGAGGCCGCCTACCGGCTGGCGCGCCGCGAGTACGGGGTCCGCCGGGACATCTACGGCGCCGACGCGCTCGCCTGGACGGCCCTCAAGGCCGGCCGGCTCTCCGAGGCGCGCGAGGCCGTCGCGAAGGCCCTCCGGCTCGGGACGCTCGACGCCCGGATCCTCTACCACGCCGGCATGATCGCCCGGGCGGCCGGCGACCGGACGGCGGCGCGCGACCACCTCGCGCGGGCCCTGGCGCTCAACCCGCAGTTCGACCCGATCCAGGCCCCGATCGCGCGCATCGCCCTCGCCGGGATCGACGACTGACCCGGCTGGCGGGCCCGACGCGCCGGGGGTTCGCCCTCACCGCGCCGGCACGACCTCCAGCCCGTCGAGCCAGCGGCCGCGCGCCGCCAGCTCCTCGAGGAGGGCGAAGACGTCCGCCGGCGTGACCTCGGCGACGCCCCGGAACGTCCCGCCCTTCTCCGGCTCGGCGCGCACGGACACGCCGCGCTCGGCGAGCTTGCGGGCGAGCGTGTCCCGCGGGGGCTCCGTCTCGCCGCGGTAGATGGCGACGGCGGCCCGGCCGGACTCGTTCAGCCGCTCGACGAGCGGGATGAGCCGGCCGCCGAGCGCGACGTGGCGGTCGGCGGCGGCGAGGCAGGCCCGGCCGTCCGGCGACTCGAGCGCCCACGCCTGCGGGTCGGCGAGGTAGGCGTAGCGCTCGACCGGGAACCCGCAGCGGGCGCGGGCCTCGGCCAAGTCGTAGGCCGGCCGCTCGATCGCGACCGCGGCCGCGCCGCTCCGCTCGCGGACCTCGAGCCTCTCGAACGTCCCGAGGGCGACGAAGAAGCGGTAGACGCGCTTCTCGCCCGGCCCCACCGGGACGAGGTCCGCCTCCGTGTCCGGCGCGAGCGGCTCGGTCCCGGCGGGCAGCTCGTCGCTCGGCTCGACGACGACCCGCTCGCGCGCGACGGCCACGTACTTGCCGGACGGCGGCCCGCCCGGCGCGGGGCCGGGGCCGGGGCGGACGACGGGCTCGCGCCGGTAGCCCGTCACCTTCAGGAGCGCGGTCCCGCGCGGCAGGCGGCGCAGCCGCACCCGGGCCTCGACCCGGCCGCCCGTCTCGTCGATCGCCTCGAACGCGCCCGAGATCGTGAGCGAGGCCGTCGGGACGATCACGGGGCCCGTCACCAGCTTCTCCGTCCCGGCCCACTCCCAGCGCGGCGGTCCCGGCGCGCGGGCGACCGGGCCCAGGTCCTCGACGAGGTAGGTGCCCTCGACGATGCGGCGGCCCCGCTCGTCGCGCCGCGCCTCGAACCCCTCCGACCCGACGCTCGCGATCGACGTCGACCCGGCCCAGAGCGCGAACGACTCGACCATCACGGGCTCGGAGGTCGCGTTGACGAGCGAGGCCTTGGCCGTCACGCGCTCGCCGTAACGGGCGCGCCCGGGGACCTCGAGCCGTAGTGTCACCTCATCGCCCTCCCGGCCGGCGGGCGCCGCGGGGACCGCATCGTCCTTCCTCGTCCGCCCGTCGTTGCAGCCGGTGACGCCGGCCGGTCCGAGCGCGAGCGCGAGCACGAGCACGAGCACGAGCACGAACGGAGCACGCATGGCCTTGCCCTCCCGACCCGCGACCCGTCGAGAACCCGGAGGGCGCGGTCAGGTGAGGTAGTAGTCCTCGACCGCGCACGTGTCGGCCGGGTCGAACCCGCGCACCGCCGACAGGCCCGGGACTCCGAGGTCGGTGCCCACGGCGAGCGGCGTGCGCCGGCCGTCCGCGAGCACCGCGGCGAGACGCCCGGCCTCGTTCACGATGCGGAACGGGCGGGCGCCGGGTGGCAGGGGGACGGCGGCGTCCTCGCCGGGCGCCGCGAGCGCTTCCTCGACGACCCAGACATAGCCGTGCTCGGGGGCGTTGTCGACCCGGTCGAGCCGCAACGCCTGCGGGCGCACGCCGCCCGGATCGCGCCCGAAGACGCGGCCGGCGAGCGCGAGGGCCCCCCGCGCCAGCTCCAGGCGGAAGCGCTCGGGGAGGCGGAGCGGCTCGCCGCGCGGGGCCGGCTGGCCGTCGACCGAGGTCCCGCGCGAGCTGCGGTCGACCAGGCAGACGCCGTCCGGCCGGGCGACCAGCTCGCCGTGGATCGAGCTGATCTCGAGCGTCCGCGCCCAGTTCTCGGGGTCCTGCGCCTGGCTGCGGCAGGGGAGGGCCCGGAGGACGAGGACGCTCTGCGGCTGTCCCGCGGCCGGCTTCGTGCGCCCGAAGGCGAGCGACGGGGCCGCGTAGAGGAAGAACGTGCGCCGCGCCGGCCACGAGCCCGGCAGGTCCGCGTCGACGCGCGCCCGCTCGAGGCCGGCGGCGGCGACCGGCTGGATCCCCGTCGGCGTGTGGGGGCCGGTCGGCGCCCGGAAGGACGGGGTCGACGCCCGCGCCGGCCGGACCTCCGGGGGCGGCGGGGTCTTGAACCCCATGGGCGGCGGCACGGGCAGGGCCGGGACGGACGGCGACGAGATCGGGCTCGGGCCCGCGACCGAGCCCGGCCCGCCGGCACCGGCGCCGATCGCCGGGAACGCGGTCGTCCGGGGCGGCGGTCCGGCCCGACCGGCCGACGCGACCGCGTCCTCGAGGGCGTCGAGCGTCTCGAGGGCGTGCGCGAACCGGTCGTCCGGCCGCTTCGCCAGCAGGCGGGCGACGACCGCCTCGAGCGCCGGCGGGAACTGGACCCCGGGCCGCGCCTCGGCCAGGCGCGGGGGCGGCTGCTCGACGTGCGCGCGGAGCAGGAGGCGGGCGTCGGGCGAGGCGAACGGCGGCCGCCCGGTCAGGGCCTCGAAGATGATGGCGCCGAAGGAGTAGAGGTCCGAGCGCCAGTCGAGCGGAGAGCCGCGCGCCTGCTCGGGCGACAGGTAGGCCGCGGTGCCGAGGACGACCCCGGGCGCCGTGATCGGCCGGCCGGCGGCGCCGCCGGCCCCGAACGCGTCGTCCGGCGCCCCCTCGACGATCTTCGCGATCCCGAAGTCGAGGACCTTCGCCCGCCCGTCGTGGAGGAGGAAGATGTTCGCCGGCTTCAGGTCGCGGTGGACGACGCCGCGCCCGTGGGCGAAGGCGAGCGCCTGGAGCACGGGACGGGCGAAGGCGACGACGCCCTCCAGGCGGAGCGGCCCCTCGGCGACGATCGTCTCCTCGAGCGTCCGCCCGGCGAGCAGCTCCATGACCATGTAGCACGCGCCCGGGACCTCGCCGTAGTCGTTGATCTCGACGATCGCCGGGTGCGAGAGGGTCGAGGCGAGCCGCGCCTCGCGCCGGAAGCGCTGGACGAAGGCGTCGTCCCCGCCGAGCTCGGGCCGGAGCAGCTTCACGGCCACGCGCTTGCCCAGGTGGACGTGCTCGCCGACGCAGACGGCCCCGAACCCGCCCTCGCCCAGGCGCGAGACGAGCCGGTACTTCTCGACGACCTGCCCCTCGAGCGGGCGCGACCAGTCGACGCCCAGGGCCCGGGCGATCTCGTGCTCGCGGAGCGTGTCGCTCGCCGGGCCGACGGGCGCCGCGCCCGAGCCGCTCGCCGTCCCCCTCCCCCTCCCGGTCCCCGATCCCGTCCCCGCTCCCGCTCCCGCGCCCGCGCCCGTCCCCGTCCCCGTCCCCCGGACGGCGCCCGTCGACCCGGTCGGCGTCGTCCCGCCCCCGAGGGCCGCGTCGATCGCCGCGACCATGTCCTCGGCGGTGTGGAAGCGGCCGTCCGGGTCCTTCTCGAGCGCCCGGAGCACCAGGGCCTCGACCGCCGGCCCGATCTCCTTCCCGGGCGCCGACTCCCGGAAGGGCGGCGGCGGGTCCATCTGGTGCTGGAAGACGTAGCCGATCGGGCTCTCGGAGATGAACGGCGGCCGCCCCGCGAGCAGGTGGTAGAGGACGACGCCGAGCGAGTAGACGTCGGAGCGGTGGTCGACCGGGCCCTTGCCGCGCGCCTGCTCGGGCGAGAGGTACATGGGCGTCCCGAGGATCGAGCCCATGCCCGTGAGCCCGGTCGCCGTCTCGGCCTGGACCTTCGCGATCCCGAAGTCGAGGACCTTGGCCGTCTCGCGGCGCCTGTCGGCCGACACCTCCAGGATCACGTTGTCGGGCTTCATGTCCCGGTGGACGATGCCGAGCTCGTGGGCGGCCCCGAGCGCGCGCAGGACCTGGCGCGCCCAGCGGAGCGCTCGGTCCTGGGCGATGGCGTGCTCCTCCTCGAGGACGGCCGAGAGCGTCCGGCCCGGGACGTAGTCCATCGTGTAGTAGACGAGGTCCGGGCTCACGGCGAAGTCCCGGATCGTCACGATGTTCGGGTGGACGAGCTGCATGGCGACCTTCACCTCGCGCAGGAACCGCTCGCGGCGGTTCGCGTCGGCGGCGAAGTGCGGGTGCAGGACCTTCAGGGCGTAGGTCTGGCCGGCGAGGTGGAGGTGCTCGACGAGGAAGACGGCCCCGAAGCCGCCCGCGCCGAGCCGCTTCAGGACCTTGTACTTCGAGGCGACGATCTGGCCGGTCGAAAGCTCCGCCACGAACCGGGCCGCTCCTGCTCGGCGGGGCGGTTACTTCCCGCCGCTGCCGAGGTTGATGAAGATCTCGGTGTCGCCCGCCGACCACTCGAGGCGCAGGTTGAACGTCTTGCCGTAGTGCTCCTCGCAGAGGGCCTTCAGGCGGTTGCCCAGCGCCTCCTGGTCGCTCGCGATCTTGATGTTGGCGTCCGGGTTGGAGCCGCCGCCCCCCTCGGTGTCCTGGGTGGCGAAGCCCAGGGCGCGCGCCTTCGCGAGGAAGGCGCCGTCGCGCTCGTCGAACTTGCGGTTCCCGGGCGTGAAGACGACGACCCGGAACCTCGCCAGGTCCGCCGCGGGCGGCCAGCCCCCGCCGCCCGCCCGGCGCACGACCTTGACGGCCGAGAGCGGGCAGTAGAGCGACTTGAACTCCGTGCAGGTGAAGAAGCCCGCCCCGACCCTGTGGACGACCGCCGTCTTCCCGCCCGGCTGGTAGCCCGGGGAGAACGAGAGGCGCGTGAACGCCCCGAGCGCGGCCTTGCCGGCCTCCTCGCCCGTCCAGTCGGCCTTGGCGTCGTCGACGACGAACTCGACCTCGTCGCCCGGCAGGGGCGGCCCGCCCGGCACGCCCGCGCCGCCGGCGCCGGGGCGCGTCTTCTCGCTCGCGTCGCCGAGGTTGATGAAGATCTTCGCGTCGCCCGCCTCCCACTGGAGGAGGACGTTGAACGCCACCCCGTAGCGGCGGTCGAGGATCGCCTTCAGGCGGTCGCCGAGCGCGCGCTGGTCCTCGGCGACCTTGATGTTCGAGTCCGGGTTCGAGCCCCCCGGCCCCGGGTCGGCCTCGACCGTGAGCCCGAGGCCGCGCAGCTCGGCGATCGCGCCGCGGTCGCGGTCGTCGAAGGCGCGGTTCGCGGGCGTGAAGATGTCGACGGTGAGCCGCGCCAGCTCCGGGGCGGGCCCGGGCCCGGGCCCGGGCTTCCCGCCGCCCGCCCCCCGGACGACCTTGACGGCCGTTATCGGGCAGTAGAGCGTCGGGAACTCGGTGATCGAGATGAAGCGCCCCGACGCCGAGACCTGGGCGACCACGGCCTCCTTGCCGCCCGGCCGGTAGCCGGGGAAGAAGCTGAGCCGCATGGTGCCGATGTCCTTGGCGTCGGCCTCGCCCGTCCAGTCGGCCGCGGAGCTGTCGACCGCGAACTCGACGACGTCGCCGGCGCGCGGCGCGTCGCCCGGCCCGGGGCCGGGGCCGGGACCGCCGGCGACCTTCTCGCCCACGACCCAGAGGTTGAAGGACTGGCCCTCGCTGAAGAGGCCGGCGTCGTCCAGGACCTCGACGGCCACGACCTCGAGGTCGCGGACGAGCGGCTCGATGCGCCGGCCCTTGTCCTCGAAGCCGCGCCTCGTGTAGCACTTGCCGACGTGCGGGGCGTTGCCGGCCTCGTCCGTCTCGAACAGCTCGACCTCGGCCCCGACCTTGCGCAGCCGGTCGGCGACGGCGCGGGCGTCGTCCGCGCGCCGCGCCACGTGGATCAGGCGGACCTTCAAGCCGGCGAGGAAGCGGTCGGCCGGCGGCTTCGGGCCCGGGGCGCCCGCGCCCGCGATCCAGACGTTGAAGGACTGCCCGGCCGTCCAGACGGCGTCGTCCGCCCGGGCCGGGGCGAGGGCCTCGATGTCGGCGAGCAGCGTCGCGATCCGGCCCGCCTTCTCCTCGAGCCCGCCCTTCGCGTAGCAGCGGCCGACGTGCGGCTCGTTCCCGCTGTCGCTCGTCTGGAACATCTCGACCTCGGCCCCGGCGGCGCGCAGACGCTTCTCGGCCGTGCGCGCGTCGTCGGCCCGCCGCTCGATGTAGATCAGGCGGACCTTGAGGCCGGTGAGGAAGACGGCGGGCGCCGCCGCCGGCCCGCCCGGGCGGCCGGCCGACGCGATCCAGAGGTTGAACGACTGCCCCGCCGTCCAGACGTCATCGTCGGAGACGACCGGGGTCACGGCCTCGATGGCCGCCACGAGGTCGCCCAGGCGCCGCGCCTTGTCCTCGAGGCCGCGCTTCACGTAGCACTTGCCGACGTGCCCCTCGTTGCCGGTCTCCGTGACCTCGTACGTCTCGACCTCGGCCCCGGCGGCGCGGAGCCGCCCCTCGGCCTCGCGGGCGTCGGCGGCGCGGCTCGGCGGGTGGATCACGCGGACCTTGAGGCCGGCGAGGAAGCGCTCGGGCGGCGGCTCGACGGCCTCACCCGCCCGGCGCAGGACCTTGACGGCCGAGAGCGGGCAGTGGAGCGTCGGCCAGTCCGTGATCGTGAGGAAGCTCGCCGCGACCTTGTGCACGGTCGCCTTCCCCGAGGCGGCGGGCCGGTAGCCCGGGAAGAAGGCGAGGCGGTCGGTCGTCCCGAGGGCGACGCGCGCCGCCCCCTCGCCCGTCCAGTCGGCGGCCTCGCTGCGGACGAGGAAGTCGATCTCGTCGCCCGGGCGCGGGGCGTCGGCGACATCGGGGACGGGGACGCCGCCGCCGCGGCGCGCGACCCGGATCGGGCCGAGGCGCGACTCGGCCACGTTGCCGGCGCGGTCGCGCGCCCGCACGGTGAAGGACCGCTCGCCGACGGGCAGCCGGTAGGTGCGGCTGAACGAGCGCCCCGAGACGACGACGGGCTCGCCGTCGACCGAGACCGTGCAGCCGTCCTCGCCGAGCGTCCCGCGGACGGAGAGCTCGTCGCCCTCGACGAGGCCGTCGCGGCGCGAGAGATCGGCCTCGAGGGCCGGCGGGACCGTGTCGCAGGAGACGCGGAGCGAGAGCTTCTCGCTCGCGTTCCCGACCTTGTCCTTCGCCTGGATCGTGAGCCGCGTCTCGCCCTCGCGAAGCGCCACGCGCGCCTCGAAGCGGCCGTCCCGCCCGACCGGGACGAGCTCGAGGTCGCCGACGTCCACGAACGTCGGGCTCGCGTCCTCGACCCGCCCGCGCACCAGGACCTCGCGCGCCCGCACCGCCTGGCCGTCGCGCGGCTCCTCGACGACGAGGGCCGGGGCGGTCCGGTCCACGACCACCGTGCGCTCGCGGCGCGTCTCGTTGCCGGCGAGGTCGCGGGCGACGATCGCGAGGCGGGTCGCGCCTTCCTTGAACGTCCGGGCGAGCTCGAAGCGCCCGCCGCGGAGCGGCACGCCGACGCCGTCGATGGTGAGGGTGACGGCGTGGGCGTCCTCGACGGTCCCGCGCACCGTCAGGCGCTCGTCCTTCGTGTAGACGTCGTCGGGCGGCTCGAGCGAGAGCTCCGGGGCGGTCCGGTCGACCACGACCTCGAGCGTCGTCTCGGCGAGCACCCCCTCCGCGCCGACCGCCTTCACCTTGAGCTTCTGCGGCCCCTCGGCCAGGGCCAGGCGGACCTCGAAGCGGCCGTCCTTCAAGACGGCGGCGGCCACGCCCTCGACCTCGACGTACTTGGCCTCGGCCCCCTCGACGCGGCCCCGCACGGCGACGGCCTCGCCGCCCACCACCTCGCCCGCCCGCGGCGCCAGGTCGACGAAGCGCGCCTTCCCCGGGAGCCCGCCCGCCGGCCCGCCGCCCGCGTCCTTGTCGCCGGGGGCGCCGGCCAGGAGGGCGCCGCCGCCGTCGTCGCCCCGACCCAGGAGCCAGAAGGCGGCGCCGCCGCCCCCGAGGAGGAGCAGGAGGACGGCCGCGACGAGGACCGGTACGAGCCCGCCGCCCGTCCGCACCGCCGCGCCGCCCGTCTTCTTCAGGCGATCGAGGGCGCCGAGGTAGGCCTCGGCGTTCTCGGGCCGCCGCTCCGGCTTCGACTCGAGGCCGGCGAGGACGAGGTCGTCGAGCCCGCGCGCGAGCCCGGGCCGCTCCTCGCTCGGCTTGCGGAAGCGGCCGACGGGGAGCGCGCCGGCGATCATCTCGTAGAGGATGACGCTCACGGAGTAGAGGTCGGCGCGGCGGTCGACGCGGGCCGCATCGAGCTGCTGCTCGGGGGCCATGTAGTAAGCGGTCCCGAGGGCCATGCTCGTGGCCGTGAGCCCCGAGCCCTCGGCGAGCTTGGCGATGCCGAAGTCGAGCACCTTCACCTGGGTGGCCTCCGTCCCGAGCAGCAGGAAGACGTTCTCGGGCTTCAGGTCGCGGTGGACGGTCGTCCGGTGGGCGTAGGCGAGCGCGGCCAGGAGCTGCGAGGCGATCTCGATCGCCTCCTCGAGCTTCACGTCCTCGCGCAGACGCTTCTTGTCCTCGATCCACTGGCGCAGCGACAGGCCCTGGAGCAGCTCCATCGTGTAGAAGCGGAGGCCGGTCGCGCGGTCCTCGTTCACGTCGTAGACGCGGACGATGTTCTCGTGCGTGAGCGTCAGGGCGATCTCGGCCTCGTGCCGGAAGCGCTCGACGGCGCGCGCGCTCGAGAGCAGCGAGGGGAGCATGACCTTGAGCGCGACCTGGACGCCGCGCACCCGGTCGAAGACGCGGTAGACCGCGCCCATGCCGCCGGCGCCGAGGAGCGCCTGGACCTCGTAGCGGTCGGCGAGGACGGTCCCGGGGGGGAGGTGGAGCGCCAGGTCGTCGGACGCCCCGCCGCGCTCGCCGCCCGTGCCGCCCGAGCCGATCGAGCCGCCGGCGGCGGCGGCCATGCCGGTCGGGATCTCGCCGACGGAGCGCCGCGGAGGAGGCGCGTAGCCGCGCGGGGTCGAGTAGCCGAGGGGCGGGGACGCGTGGCCCGATCCGGAGATGCGCGGGTCCGGAGGGGCGCCGCCCGCGCTTTCATCCAGGTTGAGGATTTCCCAGTCGTCGCCGGATGCGGAGCCGCTCATGGTCTGAACAGTATCGCGCCATCCGCCCGAGGTCAAGGCGGACTGGCCCGGCGCGCGCGGTTACGGCTTCTTGCTCTTGCGCGCGGGAGCGATCGCGACCTTCGCGGGCTCGGCCTCGGCGGCAGGTCGCTTGAGGATGTAGAGGAAGGCCGCGATCCCGATGATGAGGATCGGGATGCTGATCGCCGTCGATGTCGAGATGACGTCCGGGATGAGGAACTTGCGGGCGGCGTCGCCGCGGATCTGCTCGATGAAGAGGCGCTTGATCGGGTAGAGGACGAGGAGGAGGGCGGCGATCGCGCCCGGCCTCGGGGCGAGCCGCTTCCTCAGCGACCAGAGGATGCCGAAGATCGCGAGGTCGCCGAGCGTCATGAGCGGCTGCGCGGGCCAGAGCGGCTTGCCCCGGAAGGCCCGGTCCATGAGCGGGGCCGTCGGGCCGTCGACCGGGTGGCCCTCCACGGTGTAGCCGATCGGCGGCGGGTCGGGGAACGTCAGCGTCCACCACGGCGCCTCCTGGCCGGGCGGGACGTGGACGATCTTGCCGTGGTCGTCGCCCGCCATGAGGCAGCCGACGCGGCCGATCGCGAGCCCGAGGATCACCGCCGGAGCGAAGATGTCGGCGCAGATGCCGACGGGGAGCTGCTTTCGCTTGAAGGCCCGGAGGGCGTAGAAGAAGGCGGTGATGAAGCCGCCGTACCAGACGAGCCCGCCCTTCCAGAACTTCAAGATCTCGATCGGCGCCCGCCCGTACTCGTCCCAGTTGATCGCGACGAAGAGCATCCGCGACCCGAGGAAGCCGATGAGCGCGGTCTTGACGGCGAGGTCGAGGACCAGCTCGGCGTCGAGCCCGCGGCGGCGCGCCTCGCGCCGGCAGAGGAGGGCGGCGATGATGACGCCGATCGCGACGATGAAGCCGAAGGTGTGGACCTTGAGCTTCCCGATCTCGAGCAGGATGGGGTGCATGGACGAGACAGGAGGATGACAGGTCGGCCGTCCGCTTGCAAGCGCCGGCCCGGGCGGGTACGCTCCTACCCCACGACGGCCCGAGGGGGCCGGGGAGAAGAAAGCCCGTGACGCCGCCCGAAGTCCGCGAACCGGCCCTCGACGCCCTCCAGGATGACGAGCTCGAGGCGCTGCTCCGCTCCCTCCCGAAGAGCGACATCCACTGCCACCTCGACGGGTCCATGCGGCCGGAGACGGTCGCCGAGCTCGCGCGCGACGCGGAGGTCGAGGCGCTCGCCCGCGAGTACGGCTTCACCCTCCCGCCCCCGCGCGCGTCGGCGAAGGAGATGAAGGAGCTGCTCTGCCCGGGGCGCGAGTGCCAGTCCCTCGTCGACTACCTGAAGGCGTTCGCCTACACCGTCGCCGTCCTCCAGACGCCGGCGGCGCTCGAGCGGGCCGCCTACGAGCTGGCCGCGGACTGCGCGGCCGAGAACGTGCGCTACCTCGAGGTGCGCTTCGCCCCCATGCTCCACATCAACCGGCTCATGGACGGGATCGACGTCCTCAGGGCCGTGGACCGCGGCCTCGACCGGGCGGAGCGCGAGCACGCGGGCAAGCTCAAGACGGCGATCATCGTCTGCGCGCTGCGCAACTTCGACCGGAGCCTGTCGGCCTACTACCGCGGGTTCGCGGCGGCGCACCGCTACGCGAACGACAACGAGCTGGCGCCGCTCGTCTCGACGGAGTCGGCGCGGCTCACGGTCGCGGCCTACGAGGCGGGCCTGAAGCGCGTGCTCGCCTTCGACCTCGCCGGCCCCGAGGAGAACTACCCGCCGAAGCACCACCGCGACGCCTTCCACACGATCATCAGCAACCTGCTCAACATCACCGTCCACGCGGGCGAGGCGTACGGCCCGCGCTCGATCGTCCAGGCCGTCGCCCACCTGGGCGCGCACCGCATCGGCCACGGGACGCGCGTCCTCGAGGAGGGGAGCCGGCTCGCCGAGTTCCTGGTCGACCGGCGCATCCCGGTCGAGGTCTGCCTGACGTCGAACGTCCAGACGCGCGCCGTCCCGTCGCTCGCCGCCCACCCGTTCAAGCGGCTGCTCGACGCCGAGGTGCGGACGTGCATCTGCACGGACAACCGGCTCGTGTCGGACACGACCTGCACGCGCGAGCTCTTCCTGGCCGTGCGCACGTTCAAGCTCTCGGCCGAGGAGGTGCGCCGCGTCCTGCTCTACGGCTTCAAGAGCGCCTTCCTGCCCTACCACGATCGACGCAAGATCCTGATCGACGCCAAGGCCGAGCTGCGCGAGCGGGGGCTGGGCTGGGGGCAGTATCACTAGACCCGAGGAACCGGAGGCGGTCGGTGGGGTTCAAGGGGCAGCGGTTCGGGAAGTACGTCCTCGAGCGCAAGCTCGGGGAGGGGCTCGCGGGCGAGGTGTGGAAGGCGAAGCCCGACGAGGGCGCGCCGGGCGCGGGCGGGGCGGTCGCGGTCAAGATCTTCGACGAGCCGGGCGTCGTCGGCATCGTCCGGCAATCGCCGCTCCCGCGGACGCCCGGGCACGTCAACGTGGCGCGCGTGCTGGCGGGGGACTTCGAGGCGAGCCCGCCCTATCTCGTGACCGAGCTGCTCGAGGGGGCGAGCCTCCGCGGGCTCATGAACGCCCTCAAGTACGTGCCGCTCGCCGGGGCGATCCCGTGCGCGATCCAGATGGTGCGCGGGCTCGCGTCGCTCCACGCGAACAACCTCGCCCACCTCGACCTCCGCCCCGAGAACGTGCTGATCGACGAGCGCGGGAACGTGAAGCTCGTCGACATCATGCCGCTCGAGTACCGGAAGGAGCTCGTGAAGCGGGCGATCGAGAAGAAGGTCGCGGTCCAGAAGCCGGAGCGGGCCGAGGCCCTGCTCCGGTACCTCCCGCCCGAGCAGCGGCGCGGCCAGTTCGAGCCGGCGAAGGGCGACATGTTCCAGCTCGGCGTCGTCCTCTACGAGATGCTGACGGGCAAGCGGCCGGAGGGCTTCGACATCCGCTACCCGTCGCAGGCGGACAAGCGCATCCCGAAGATCCTCGACGAGATCTGCCTCCGCTGCTTCGAGAAGATCCTGCGGGCGCGGCTCGACAACGCCATGGGCCTCGAGCCCATGCTGACGGACGGCCTCCAGCGCGCCGGCTTCAACATCGTGCTGGCGGGCGACCCCGCGCGCTGGGTGCAGAAGACGCCGTGGATGATGGAGACCGGCAGGATCGGCGAGGAGACGGGCAAGTTCAAGGTGATCTTCGACCGGCTGACGGCGCCGCCGACGACGTAGCGACGTCGGGACGCGTCGCGTGGATCGGAAGGTCGAGGGATGTCGGAGCACGACGGCGCGTAGAAACTGGATCTCACGAATTCAAGAGCGGACGACCCGCGCCGCGTCTCGAGCTCCCTTCGATACGCTGCTTCTTAGACTTAGAGGGAGCGCCGGAATGCGGCGCGGTGGATCTCCCTCCCCTCCTCCTTCCACAGCGCCTCGTACTTCGTCTCCTCCGGCCGGTCAAGCGACGCGACCCCTCCCCCGATGGAGAGGTCGCCATCGCTCCGCCCGAGCCGCGGGTGCGCGGCCATCGCCTCGCAGATCGCGTCCAGGTACGGCCGCGAGTCGCTCTTCAGGAGGATCAGGCCGCCCGGCTCGAGCGTCCGCGCCAGCCGGTCGACGACCTCGGGCCGCTGGTACGTGCGGCGCTTCAGATGGCGCTTCTTCGGCCAGGGATCGGGGAAGAGGATCGTGAAGGCGGCGACGCTCGCGGCCTGGAAGTGGTCGCGGATGACCTTCTCCGCCTCGCCGAAGATCATGCGGCAGTTCGCGAGCCCCGCCTGGCCGATCTTCTCGAGCGCCTTCTCGACCCGCTTCTTCCGCACCTCGATCCCGACGAAGTCGCACTGCGGGAGGGCCGGCGCGACCGCGAGGAAGTAGCGGGCCCGGGCGGCGCCGATGTCGACCACGACCGGCGCCCGCCGCCCGAAGACGCGCCCGAGGTCGAGGCGCTCGCCGGGCCCGGGGGCGACGAGGAGGGGCCCGCCGAGGAGGATCTCGCGGCGGACCTGCTTCGGCGTGGGACCGGGCGCGGACGCGGGCGCGGGGGGCTCCGCGGCGCTCAGGAGGCCCGCTCGGCCGCGCCGGTCGACGGCAGCGTCACGACGCCCGACTCGGCCTCGGACGCGCGCGCCGGCGCGAGGCCGGCGTTGATGGCGTCGTCCTCGCCCGCCCGGATGCCGGTCAGCCGGTAGACGAGCCACTCGACCGACTCGTAGAACCGGAGCTTGCGGAGCGGCCAGTTGAGCCAGCCGGTCGTGATGCAGAAGTAGGTCTCGAACGGCGCCTTGTGGTGGACGTCGTGGTGGTCGGCCGGCAGGATCGCGTGCCAGCGCTGGAGCAGCCGGACGAGCCGCGGCGCGCTGTCCGAGTGGGCCCACTTGTGGAACTGGTTCGTGGCCATGATCGCCATCATCGAGAAGACGAGCGCGCCGGCGAGGAAGAGGCTCGTCAGGTCGCCGACCGCGAGCGGCACGCCGTGGTACACGACCATGAGGACCCAGAACGAGATCATGCAGTTGTTGCCGTTCGTCTCGACGAAGTCGTGCTGCGTGATCTCCTTCGGACGGACGTGATGGTCGCGGAACGGCCCTATGAAGTTCGGGCCGAGGAGGAACAGGTCGCGGGAGCCGTAGCGGTCGGCGAGCCAGTGGACGGTCCCCGAGATGAAGTCCGCGAGCACGTAGCCGAGGAAGGCCCCGCCGCCGAGGACGAACCAGGCGGAGGGGCCGGTCGGGATCGCGGTCGCGAAGAGCCGCCACAGGTTCGCGACCGCGTAGACGACGAAGATGAAGATCGAGACGATCTCCGCCGCGCGGTGGACGCGCGAGTACTTCGGCTCGGCATGGGCCATTTCGGTCGCTCCGGAGGGCTCGTTCATCAACCTGCAATCCTACCTTCCGGGGAGAGCCCTCGCAAGCGCGAAGCGGGCCCGGGGACCGGGAGCGCCGGTCGCGCGGTTAACGCTCCGCCCTCCCGTCCGTCTGGATGGGCGGTCGGATCGAATCCGCCGCCAGAGAGAGAGAAGGGGGAACCCATGCCCGCTCCGATTCGCCTCACGCTCGCCGCGATCGCGGCCCTGGTCCTGGTCGCCGGCCCCGCGCTCGCCGGGGGCTTCGGCATCGACATCGCCGCCGACCGCGACCGCTACGTCGCGGACGGGCAGGGCGTCGTCGCGCTCAAGGTGACCGTCCGGCTCGACGGCTGCGTCCCCGTAGCCCTCCTGGCCCCGGACCCGCGCCAGGCCGGGCCGGCGATCGGGATCGAGCGGCGCGAGGGCGACGCCTGGGTCGTCGTCGAGTCGCCATGGGCGGTCGCCGCCGCGACCTGCAAGGGCGGCGAGTCCTGCACGTGCCACGGCCGTTGCCCCTGCGGCGCGTCGTGCGTCGGCGCCGGCGGCAAGCCTTCGTGCAGCTGCGACCCGGACTGGGCGAAGCCGGTGCGGATCGAGCGCGAGTGCGAGATCGCCTTCGGGCGGCGCGCCCGGCTCGCGCCGGGGACGTATCGCTTGACGATCGCGGCCTCGAGCGACCAGATCGACCAGGGCAAGCCGATCCGCTTCGTGTCGGGGCCGTTCCAGGTCGCGGGCGGCGGCAAGGCGTAGGTCGGGCGCCGGAAGAGGCGTTGCGGGCGGGCCCGCGCCGTGGCAAGCTCTTCCCTCGCGATGGCGCGGGAGGCGCGGGAGGCGCGGGTCCGGCCCATGACCTCGTTCGGCGAGCTCTACGAGCGGTACGCTCCCATGGTGCACGGCATCCTCATCGCGATGGTCGCCCCGCACGAGGCGCAGGACCTCGCCCAGGACGTGTTCGTGCGGGCGTTCGAGAAGATCGGCACGCTCGCGGACCCGGAGCGCGTCGGCCCGTGGCTGGCCGCGATCGCCCGCAACGCCGGCCGCGACGCGCTGCGCGCGGCGGCGGCCCGGGGGCGGCCGGCGCCGCTTCAAGACGACGTGGCCGCGGATCGCGGGCGCACGTCGGCGGGCGAGGTCGCGGCCGGCGAGGCCGAGGACGTGGCCGCGGAGGCGCGCGCGGCCCTGGCCGCGCTCCGGTCGCTGCCGGAGGCCTACCGCGAGACGCTCGCCATGCGCCTCGTCGAGGGCCTGGCCGGCCCCGAGATCGCGCGCCGCACGGGGCTCACGCCGGGCTCCGTGCGCGTCAACCTGACGCGCGGGATGAAGCTCCTGCGCGAGCGGCTGGGCCTCGGCCGGGAGGAGGCGCCGTGAACGAGCACGACGGGGACGTGGACGTGGGTGTGGACGCGACGGCCGGCGACGACCGCTACCTCTGGGACCGGTCGGGGCCGGCGGACCCCGAGGTCGCGCGCCTCGAGGCGCTGCTCGGCCGTTACCGCCTGGCGTCGGGTCCGGCGCCGGCGGGCGCGCGCGCGCCGGCTCGCCGCGGGGCGCGCGAGGCGGCGGCGCCCCGCTTCCCGTTCCTGGCGGCGGCGGCGGCGGTGCTCGTCGCCGCCGGCCTCGCCGCCTGGCTCGGGCCGCGCGCCGCGACGACGACGCCGGAGCGGCGCGGGGCGGGGCCGGGCCCCGCCTACGAGGTCCTGGCGGTCGCGGGCGACGTCCGCATCCGCCCCGCCTCGGCCGGCCCGGCGAGCGCCGACCGGGCGCGCGCCGGCGACGTCATCGAGACGGACGCGGCCTCGCGGGCGCGCGTCGTCGTCGGCGACATCGGCGAGGTGCTCGTCCTCGAGCGGAGCCGCGTCCGGCTCGTCGACTGCGGCGCGGAGCAGCACCGGATGGACCTCGAGCGCGGCGCGATCCGCGCCTCGATCTTCGCCGAGCCGCGCGTCTTCCAGGTCGGGACGCCGGCGGCGATCGCCGTCGACCTCGGCTGCGTCTACGAGCTGTCGGTCGACGCCGAGGGCGGCACGCTCCTCGCCGTCGAGCTCGGTCGCGTCTCGTTCGAGATCGGCGGGCGCAAGGTCTACGTCCCGAGCGGGGCCGTCTGCCGCGCCGACCCGCGCCGCGGCCCCGGCCTGCCCGTCTGGACGGACGCGGCGCCCGCGCTGCGCGCGGCGGTCCGCGACCTCGAGGCGGGCGCCGCGGCGCTCGCCGCCTGCCTCGACGCGGCCACGGACCGCGACACGCTGACGCTCTGGCACCTCCTCGACCGCCTCGCCGTCGCGGCCGACCGCGGGCGGGTCTTCGACCGCCTGAGCGCGATCGCGTCCCCGCCCGAAGGCGTCACCCGCGACGGCTGCGTCCGCGGCGACCGGGCCGAGCTCGATGCCTGGAAGGAGCGGCTCGCGCGCGACTGGTGAACCGCCGCGCGCGCCGCCCTCCCCTCTTCTCACCCCTTGAACGTGGACGGGCCGAGGTCGCCGAACGGCTCGTCGCGCTCGCGCACGGCCTGCTTGAAGCCGGCCTCGGCGGCCCGCTGCTGGAACGCGTAGCCCTCGGGCGTGTGGCGGGCGAGCCCGTCGAAGACCGTGCCGAGGAGCTGCGAGGCTGGCAGTCCCTGGGCGAGGAGCGCCTGGTTCACGAGCAGCTTGTGCATCACGAGCTGGTTCACGGGGACGCGCGCGATCCGGGCAAGGAGGGCCTCGAACCGCTCGTCGAGCCGGTCCGCGGGCGCCGACTCGATCGCCAGGCCCCACGCGACCGCCTCCGTCCCCGAGAGGCAGTCGCCCGTGAAGAGCAGCCGCTTCGCCTTCTCCGGCCCTAGGCGGTACGCCCAGAGCGCCGTCGTCGGCACGCCCCAGACGCGCGCCGGCGGGTAGCCGATCTTGGCCCGGTCCTCGATGACGATCAGGTCGGAGCAGAGCGCCAGGTCCGTGCCGCCGGCGACGCAGAAGCCGTGCACCTTGCAGACGACCGGCTTCTCGCCGAGGAACAGGCTCATGAAGCCGCGCACGTTCCTGGCCATGAGCGCGTAGTCGACGGCCGGGTCCCACGTCCCGGCCGGGTCGTGGTTCCGCATCTGCACCCGCGGGTCGAGCGGCGACCCCGGCGGCGCGTCGGCCGGCGCCGCGCCCTCGGCCATGGACTTCTCGGCGGTCGCGACCAGGTCGTACCCGCCGCAGAACCCCTTTCCGCGGCCCGCGAGCGCGATGACGCGGACCTCCGGGTCGAGGTTCGCCTCCTCGACGCAGGCCGCGATCTCGCGCGGCATCTCGAACGTGATCCCGTTCCCGCGCTCCGGGCGGTCGAGCGTGATCCTGGCGATCCGCCCGGTCTTCTCGTAGACGAGCGTGCTGAGGGCCTTCACGGCATCGTCCCCCTCCCGCGCCTTCGGTAAGGCGGTCCGGTAGAATGCGGCGGAGCTTCCCGTGGGACGTCGTCGCGACCTTCTCTTCGCGCTCTGCGCCGCCGGCTTCGTCGCCGCCGCAGTCTACCACGCCGTGGGCGTCTTCCGGCCGGCCTGGCTCGAGCCCGCGCCGGTGTGGCGGCACGCCCTCTTCGTCGGCCTGAACCTCTTGCTCGCCGCCGGCTTCCTCCTCCGCCCGCCCTTCCTCGTCTGGCTCTTCGCCGTCTTCGTCGCCGAGCAGCTCTACGGCCACGGCCTCCGCGCCTGGACGATCTGGACCGCGGAGCATCGCGTCGACTGGACCGGGCTCGTGCCCATGGTCTTCACGCCGATCATGCTCTTTCTGCTCGTGCTCGACGCGCGGGCGCGGCGGCGCGAGTCGGCAGAGGGCCGGGGCCGGGTCGAACGGGGACCCTCGTGAACGGAGGCCCTCGTGACGGGTCGCTCGTCTTCATGCGGAGGACGGGAGCCGCATCGGAAGGGGGTGGTGGAGGAAACCGAACTCGCATCGAACCGGCGGGAAGTTATCCGCCCGCGCCGGTGACCGGGATCAGGCCCTCCGCCGGGGGTTCGCGGCCTCGCGTCCCGATGTCGAGAGTCCCGCCGCCTCCACCCTGCCGGATCGGGACGCGGAGAGCCAGGGTTCCTTGCCGCGCCGGCCGCGCCCAGGTCAGTCGTCCGGTCCACGGTGCGCCGTCGCATCCTCGTCCACCCAGTCCTCCTCCTCCCAGGACATCCCCTTCCGGCCGGGCACCTTCCGGGTCGGGCCGGCCGCGTAGAAGGGGCAGCTCTTCGGCCCGTAGCAGAACGTCTCCCGCCGATAGCGCCGGACCGAGGGGTTCCAATGGTCGACGATCATCTCGACAGCCATCTCGCACCCCCAGATGCAGGTCGAGCACTTCGTGGCGTAGGTCTTGGCTGCCAGTCGCCGGTGCCCCCGCTCGCGGTAGACCTCGAGCGCCGGAGGGAAGCCGAGGAAGGGCGGCGGACTCGCGACCGCCTCGCCGCCTCTGGCGATGACTCTCAGCCCGCTCACCTTGTAGAGGTCGGCGGCCTCCGTCCGCGTGTCCAGAACGTGCTCGCCCTTCCCCGAGACCCGGTCGCCCGCCCGGAACTGGTGCTTCTCCTGCCCCGCCTTCCCGATTGCGACGACGAACTCCCTCGCCTCGCCGCCGAGCGCCCCGCGGACCCGCAGCGCGTAGCCGAGGTAACTGTGCGAGCGCTGGTCGAAGCTCCGCGTGAGCCGGATCCGTGGCTGCACGGAGAGGACCTCCCCCTCCCAGTCGACCTTCCAATCCGTGCCGGTCACGACCGCCCCCGTCCGCGTCCCGCGCCCGTGTCCCACCGCTTCCGCGCCCGCTCCAGGAACGACGGCTCCCTTGCCGACCGACCCTCGGCGAGCCGCTCGAAGTCGGACATGAAGCCGGTCTTGCGGCGGTGCCCCTCGCGGATCTCCTTCGCGAGCGCCTCCCACGCCTCGTTCCGCCCCTCCTTGAGGAGGAGCTTCCGCGCTGCCTCGAGGTTGCCGAGCGCCGCATCGTAGTACTTGCTCTTCTTCGCCTCGAGGATCCGGAGCGCCATCGCGACGAAGAGCTTCGCCGCGAGGAGCGGGTGCGACTTATCGAGGCTCTTGGCCGCCGGCTCGGTCGTGTAGTGGCTGAGTCCCACGAGCTTCGCGCGCGGCGCGGCCTCGATGACCGCCGCCAGGCGCTCCGGCTCCTTCGTCTTGACCAGGAGGTCGATCCGGGACGAGAGGTCCGCGCCGTCGAGAGCGGCGAGCGCCTTCGCGTGCCACTCGGTTCGCTCGCCCCTGGGGACGAACTTCATGAGGTCCTCGTAGGAGTAGACCGACGGCGCCCGCCGGTAGTCCTCCCACGCCGAGGCCAAGGCGTCCCCGCTCCGGCCGAGCGTCTTCAAGATGTCGCGCTTGAGATCGGGAAGGTGCCAGGCCGACCGGTTCGGCCAGCGGTCCTTCTTCTCCAGCTCGAGGCCGCGCTCGACCCACGTGAGGGCGTCCTCGGGCCGGCGCCGCTTGAGGCACATCTCGGCGAGCGTCTCGCAGTCCGCCGGTGCGAGGTCCGCCTCCTTCTCGCAGAGCGCCGCGTAGGCGACGACGTCCCGGCGCGCCTCGTAGATCGCCTTGAGGATCTCGACCTTCCGCCGGTGGGCGTAGTCCTTTTCGGCCCCGCCCGCCTTCTCGCGCACGGCCCGCTCGAACGCTTCGAGCCCCGCCCGGTCGAGGACCTTGACCGCCTCCTTCTCGAGGCCGTGGCAGTAACCGTAGTTGTCGCTCTCCATCCACGAGATGAGCATCCGCGCGGTCTCGGCCGGGTCCGCCTTCGCCGCCCGCCGTGCCCGGATCCAATCGCAGAAGAGCTCCTCGACGAACTGCCCGAAGCTCCCGCTGGAGTCGTCGATCTCCTCGGACTTCTCGTAACACCCCGCGATGAACGTCTCCAGGAGTGCGACCGCCCGTCCGGGCGCGCCCTTCTTGGTCAAGGGCGCGATCTTCGCCCTCACCGCCTCGAGGTCCTCGACGAAGCCCCCGTTCTCGCGGTAGCCGATGAAAGCACCGGGCACCAGGGCTTCCTCGATCGCCAGCTCCAGTTCGTCCTTCCCCTTCCTGGCCATGGCCATCGCTACTCCGGGGGAACGTTCGTGCAGGCCTCGGCCGCGAGCCTCGCTCCGACCTGTGGGGCAGAGGCCAGCCAGTCGTCCCTATGGTCTCGGCGCGATCCGCACACGGGCATGCACCCTCTGCCGGACTTCTTGGTAGATCGGCACTCTGATCTCCTCGGCGACCTCCAGCGACACGGCCAGGGCGTATGGAATGGCGTCCTCCAGGTCGCCGGCATCGGCCCGGCAGTTGACTTGAACGTCGACGTCTTGTCCGTCGACGAACGCCGTGGCGGCGTGGCCCTCCAGGATCTCGTGTTGTAGGGTCCCGCGCTGAACCGCGCGCCACTCTGCCTGCTGACGCCGAACGCCGAGGGGGTCGTCGTCGCCCTGCGGCGGCTCGAACCACAGGTGAGCACGACGCCACTCTTGCCGCAGCGGGTTCACCGGTGTCAGCCACGCCAGAGTGATCGTCAGGCGGCGCCGCCCGTTGACGCCGCTCAGGGACGGGGGCAGGGGAATACGATGGACGTGCGCCTCATCCGCACGCAGGCTTCCCCCGCTCAGCATTGTCGCGCGCGACGCCGTGCACGAGACCGCTCGCGTGAAGTCGAGGCCGCCGTACCCCAGCAGGCGCGTCACGTACTCCTTGAACTTGCGGCTGTTGTCCGGATTTCGGAGCACGCGATCCAAGATTCCGAACGCGGGACCCCACTCGGCAGTGTGCACGAGGAGCAACTTCAACCACACTGCCTCCGGCACCGTGTCGATGAGGCGACCACCTGGCTCGTCCCGCAGCTCTTGCAAGACGTCGTAGAGGTGGACGGCGGCGCGAGTCACCAGCGCCGTCGCGTTGCTTGTCCCTCTCGTGTAGCAAGCGAAGGCGAGGTCGCCGGGGCGGGCACCTGGGGCGGCCACGCGCTGACCGGGCGGTCTTGTGCTACGAACCACCTCGCACACGGCTCTTGCCGGGCCCACGCCCAGCTTCTCGCGATACAACACTCGCCCGCCATCTTTCAGGACTTCGGGCTTGATCGAGCGCCGAAATCCCATCCCTTGCGCATTGATCGGGCTCGGCAGGTTCCCATCAGCGAAGGGCGCGACGAACGCGCCGGCGGGCGGATCGGGACCGCGGTCGATGTGCAGCGCCCCGACCGTGAGGCAGTTCACCGCCTCTGCGGGCGAGAGAAGTCGACGGTTGCGTCCATCGCCCGCGATGGCTCTGAGCACCTGCTCCTGGACCTGAGCGGGCGCCAGATTCCGAAGCTGGTCGCGGGGAACGTCAAGAACGACATCATGCCCGTGGTTGCCCGCGCTCACGGTGAGCAGCACCCGGTACTTCCAGGACAGCCAGTCCAGCAGTCGGGCCAGGGGGCTGAGCACGTTTTCGAAGGGACGGTCAAGAATCCCGATGGAGAGGTTGATCACCCGGACCGAGGGTGCGGCGGGATCGCCACCATCGCCTTCGTACATGCGGCGTACTGCGCGGTGCAGCAGGTCGACAACGAGCTCATCTTCCGAGACCGTTTCGTACCGAGGACGATTCCAGTCGCGCGGGTCCGGCCTGAGGATGGGCCGCACGTAGAGCCTCCGTGCGAGGGCCTCCTCGGCGGCCTCCAGGTCCCCATGGAGGATCAGCGACGCCATGCCCGTGCCATGGACGCGCTCTCCCGCAGCGTAGGCCGCCTCAAGGCCATCGGGATCATCTACGATGAGGCGCCCGGCCAGGCGCTGGTGGTTCTGCAAGGGAACACCATCGAAGAGCGCGGCTACAGGGGCCTCGACCACTTCTCCGGGCGGCTCGATCCCCTCCTCTGGCTCCGGCTCTCCCTCCTCCACGATGGCCGCCATCTGGCCTGTCGCCCGGAAGAACTGGATCTGCTCGCACTGGACGAGCTCGATCTCCTCCGCTGCCAGTACCCTTCGCACAGTTGCAATCGGGAGGTCGGCGAGAATCGCGTGGTAGGAGATGTCCTCGATCGTCGAGACCCGGACCACGCGCCCCGCAGCAGCTTCGAGTAAGCGCACGACCCGCGATTCAGCGATCCTGCGTTTCTCCGCGTCCTGCCGGAACCATAGCTCGATCTCGCCGCGAACACGCTCCTGGTTGTGTTCGACCCGTTCCTGCCAGTCCCTCAGGACACCGGTCTCTTCCAGACGGTCTCTCCTGCCCCACGGACGGATATCTCGGAGACGCGTGAAGACGTCTCTCCAACCGGCAAAGCCGTGGGGGAGCGCCTGCCCTCCGTGCCACCGGCGCCAGAGAGACTGGAGTTCCTGGAGAGCCTGGAGGTTCGAGAAGAGGAGGTACATGCGACCCGACAGGGGCTTCGCCTCTCGATCCCTCTCGAAGAAGTCGTCGTCGGGCGGTAGGTCCTCCTCTTCGATCTCCCCGAGCCACTCCAGTCCGCCGATCCGCCGCACCGCAGTAACAAAGTTGGAGACAGATCCGATAATCTCAAGAACCAGCACCTCCTCGGGAGCGATGCCGGTCGGATCCGTCCTGACCTGAGCGCGGCGCGCCTCGAAGGCCCTCTCCAGCGTCTGGAAGCGAGGCGCCAGACGCTCGCCCTGCCTGCCCGCCGAGGGAAAGTGCAGATTCTGGCGCCCCGGCTGACGCCGTCTTCTGTCCACCGGCTGGCCAGGCGGCGGAAGAATCAGCAGCGGCCGTTCAGGCATTGGAACCCTCTGGGGCATCGGGCGATCCCTATCGCCCTGGGGAGAAGCGCTGTTCCCACTGCAGGAGGCGCTCCGTGACGATGGCCTTCATGTCGGCGTTCGGCAGCGCGAGCACGAAGCGCCGCTGGATGTCCGTTCCGAACTCTTCGAGCTCGCTGAAGTTCAACCCCCACAGCTTGCTCGCCAGGGTACTCTGGGAGAGGCCGAGTTTCGCATCAAGCCGCTCTTCCAGACGTCGGAACCACTCCTCGACCTGCGCCGGTTCAGGCGGTGGGAGATGCAGCCGGAGCTGGAACCGGCGCCACACGGCGCGGTCGAGGAGCTCGGGGTGGTTCGTGGCCACAACCACCACCACATGACTCGGGAGGGCGTCGACCTGGAGAAGCAGCGAGCTGACAACCCGCTTGATCTCGCCGGTCTCATGCTCGTCCCCACGCTCTTTCCCGACAACGTCGAACTCATCGAAGAACAGGACGGCTCGGCAAGTGCGGACGTGTTCGAACAGACGCGCCAACCTGACCGCCGTTTCTCCAAGGTAGCTCGCGATCACCGCCTCGTACCGGACCACCAGAAGAGGAACCATGAGCTCGGTCGCGATCACCTCGGCGAGAGAGGTCTTGCCGTTCCCGGGGGGGCCAGCGAGAAGCACCCGATGGCGGGGCTCCAGGTTGTGAGACCGCAGCAGGTCCACCCGATGCTGCTCCTCGATCAGCTCCTTGCAGGCGCTGGTCACGGCCGCGGGGAGGAGCAACGAGTCCAACGTCCGCTGAGGCTGCACCTCGTAGTAGGGGAACGCCCCCTCCGGCGGGGCCTTCCCCGGCCCGTTCGGGGAGCCGCTGCTGTTCAGGTGGGCAGCGAGACGGTCGGCCAGGACATGGTGCTGCTTGCCACGCTCCTCAGCGATGAGCGCTTCGAGAGACTTCCGGAAGAGGGCCTTGTCGCCCCGACTTCCCGCCCGAACCAGGTTGAGTAGAAGGTCAGCTCGTGCCATCGAGTCTTCCTTCGCCATCGAAGCCAGCAGCGTTCGTTGCCTCCCGGTCGCCGAAAGTGCCCTCCACCCGGCCCTCAGGGACCCGGTCGGACGTCATCGCAGGACCTCCACGAGCTCTGCGATAACCGCAACCTCGCCCTCAGGAACGGTCTCCAGAACGATCGGCGGGAAGTCGGGGTTGGCCGAGACGAGTCGGATGACCTGGTGACGCCAACTGCCGTTGTTCTCATGGACCTTGTCGCTCTCATAGCGCTTGACCGTGTAGCTGCCGCCTGTCTCGGGGTCGTGAATCGATCGGTGTTGTACGAGCACGGTCCGACCCTGGCGCGTACCGGTGACCGGCGAGCGGAACAGGCACCATGCCGCATCGGGGATCGCTGGCTCCATCGAGCGCCCGACGACCTGGGCGACGAACATGCCCTGCGATAGCGGCCGTGTCGTGCTCGGAACGACCCACCCTTCGGGCTCGACCTCCTGCGACTCGCCGAAGGCGCCGGCGGCGGCCTTGAGCGTGTTGAGCGGCACGCAGGTGCGGTACTTGTCCTCCGCTTTCGGCGTGACCCGCTGGAAGGGCTTGCGCCCAGCGGTCTGCTGGCGGGCCTGCTCGCCACGGACTTGCTCGTAGACCTTCTTGAGCAGGTGCTTGCCGACAACGTCCTGGAACTCCTGATCGTTCATGAAGCGAGCGGTGATGTCCTCGTTCTGCTCCATGCGCTCGATGAAGATCCCCTCCAGCGCCTTCAGGAACACGTAGCCGAAGTTCTCCATCGTGTTCGCGAGCGCCGCCTGGCGGATCTCCGGGTCTGCGACGGCGTCTTCGCGGATGGACTCCAGGAAGAGCTGATCGCCGGGCTTGAAGTCGGTCCCGAAGCGCTCGTTGAGGATGTCAATGAGCTGCGAGAGCTCGATCTTCTCGGCGTGGGCTGCCCGGCTCCCGACAGCGACGGGACGGACAGCATGCCGCCGGTCCCGCAGGCTGGGTCGTAGAGCGTCTTCTACGATCCCCTTCGTGGTGAGGATCTCACTGTCCGGGAGGAAGAGCAGGTTGACCATGAGGCGGATGACCTCGCGGGGCGTGAAGTGGTCCCCTGCTTCCTCGTTCGACGCCTCGTTGAACCGTCGGATCAGCTCCTCGAAGATGTAGCCCATCTCGATGTTCGAGACGCGGTCGGGGTGCAAGTCGATCTCGCAGAACTTCGAGACCAGCAGGAAGAGGCGGTCCGCCTTGTCGAGCTTGGCGATGTGCTCCTCGAAGTCGAAGTGCTCGATGATCTCACGGGCGCGGGTGGAGAACCCCTTGATATAGTTCGTCAGGTTCGCTGCGATGTTGTTCGGGTCGCCCTTAAGCTTCTCGAAGGTGTAGCGGCTCGTGTTGAAGAACGGGACGCCGGTCACGCGGCAGAGGAGCGGCTCGACGTTCTTGACCTTCCCGCCCTCGAGAGTCTTGAGCTTGGCGTGGACCCTGTCCTTGGTCGGCTCCAGCACGCAGTCGAGGCGCCGCAGGACGGTCATGGGGAGCATCACGTCCTTGTACTGGTTCGGCCGGTAGGGGCCGCGCAGCAGGTCGGCGACCGACCAGATGAAGCTGACCTTCTCGCCGAAGTTGTTCACTGGCCGTCGCCCCTCGCGTTGTTGCCAACGCCATCCCTCTTGAACCAGCCGTCGATGGCGTCCTTGTGGAAGCGCCAGTGACGCCCGACCTTCTGGGCCGGGATCTTTCCCTCCTGCGCGAGCTTGTAGACGGTCGACTTCGGGATCTTCAGGTACTCGGCGACCTCGTCGATCGTCAGGATCTCGCCGGTGTTCGGGTCCATCGATGCTCCTCGATCTCGGCGACGCTGGACCGAAAGGCATACGCCCGGCCAGCCGACCGGGTCACATCTTAGGAATTGCTGGACCTAGCTGTCAACTGCTTCGAGTTGCTGTAGTTGATCAGGCGGAAGTCGTCTGGCAAGGCGGAGGGGATCTCCCCGCCGTCGCGGGCCGGCAGCGGCTCGCCGTCGGCGCCGGCGTCACGCTCTCACGACCCGTGGGGAGCCGCCGCCGGCTTCACGGAGTTCGGCGTCGCGCACTTCCTCCCCGCGCGAGTCTCGAAACCGGACGGGAAGCGGCCGCAAGTGCTTGAAGCCGCTCGCCCGCGCCTTGCTCATCTTCGGGACGATGTCCCGATGCCGAGCTTAGAAAACGGAGAAAGAGAGGCGTGAACCCGCCCGAGAGGGGTGATATCGCGCCCGTTCCGCGCCCACCTCGTCCCGATGACTCGCCGGGCCCCGTTCAGCCGCCGCGCCGAATCTCTTGAACGCATGGGAGTTAAAGCGCGAGGCCCACCGGCACTCACCGGCGGGCCTCGTCGCACCGAGCTGACCTCGATGCCGTTGCGTTGGTGGAGGCGGGGGGAATCGAACCCCCGTCCCGGTGCGTTTCGGAGGAGGCCCCTACGCGCGTAGTCGATCGTTTGGAGTCGCACTCGAAACGCCGGTCGACAGGCTTTCCGAGCGCCAGTCCGGTTGGGTCTCGCCGGGGACCCCTCGGACGGGGGGCCCTCCGGCCAGCCTGATTTCGTGGCCCGCCGATCCTCCGTCCTCAGGCGGGGGCGAAGGCGGCAGGGCTGCTCGTGGGGCTCTAGTGAGCCTTAGGCAGCAAGCGCGTACTGCGGATTCGCAAGTACGATTTTGCCAGGGGTTTTGCGAGGACCCAGCGACCTCGGCGCGCGACCTCGACCTCGACCGCCCGGTCGAGACCAGTCGCCCCCACTTGTCAGAGAGCCGTGAAGTTGGACGCCGGGCGGGCGTCGGTATTCGGATCTAGTCGCCGTCCTCGCGGCGCGTCGCGCGCTGGGCCTCGCGCTGCTTCAGGGCCGCGCGCTTGTCGTAGAGCTTCTTGCCGCGGCAGATGCCGAGCCGCACCTTGGCGTAGCCGCGCTTGAAGTACACGGAGAGCGGCACGAGCGTCAACCCCTTCTCCTCGACCTTGACCGAGAGGCGCGCGATCTCGCGCCGGTGGAGCAGGAGCTTGCGCGGCCGGCGCGGCTCGTGGTTCGTCCAGCTGCCCATCTTGTACTCGGAGATGTGGGCGTTGACGAGGTAGAGCTCGCCCGCCTTGAAGCGGGCGTAGGAGTCGCCGAGCTGGATGTTCCCGTCGCGCAGGGACTTCACCTCGGTGCCCTTGAGGACGAGGCCGGCCTCGATCTGCTCGAGCACCTCGAACTCGTGGAACGCCTTCCGGTTCCTGACGACGAGCTTCTCCCCCTCGTCGGCCTTCTTCTCTCCCTTCGTCTTCTCGGCCATGGCGTCGCGGCATCTTAGCAGAGCCGGCTTGTCTCGACCACCGAGCGGGACTATCATGAGCGAGGCGCCGAACGGGCGCCTCGAGGCGACGTCATGGCCGACGAGGCCCGAGCCGCCGAGGGTCCGGGACGACGCCGCGAACCAACCGACGCCCCGAAGCCCCGGGGCCGGATCGACTCCAGCGACCGAGAGATCGGCGGGCCCGTGGACGGGGGCGACGACGGCGGCGACGGCGCCGACGCGCCGCTCCCCGATCCGGCGACGATCGCGCGCGCGGCGATGCAGCCGCTCGAGGAGGCGGCCGAGGTCGAGGTCGTCGCTCCGGCCGTCGGCCCGCCCGCCGAGGAGGCGGCGGCCCGGGCGGCGGCCGAGGGCGTCCGCGAGCCCGGGCGGCCGGTCGAGGCGGCGCTGCCGGCGCCCGGGATCGCGCCCGCGCCCGCCCCGACGGCGGCGAGCGACGCCGGCCCGCCCCTCCCGCGCCGCGCCACGCCCGGGGGCACCGCCCGGCGCGCCTTCTTCTGGCTCTTCCCGCGCGAGAGCACGCGCTTCTTCGTCCTCACGGCCCTCTCCGGCGTCGTGGCGGCCGGGCTCGCGATCGCCTTCCGGCGCGCCCTCGACGGCGCCCAGGTCCTGTTCTTCGGGCCGGATGGGAGCCTGCTCGAGGCGGCGGCGCGCCTCCCGTGGTGGAAGCGCCTGCTGATCCCGACGGCGGGCGGGGCGGCGGCCGGGTTCCTGGCGCTCGCGGTCGAGCGTTTCACGGGCCGGTCGAGCGCCGGCGGGATGGCCGGCATCATGGAGGCCGTCTCGATCCGCCACGGCCTGGTGCGCCTGCCGGCGGCGCTCGCGCGCGCGACCGTCTCCCTCATGACGATCGCCTCCGGCGGCTCGGTCGGCCGCGAGGGCCCGATCGTGCAGCTCGGGGCGGCGGCCGCCTCGAGCCTCGGCCGCGCCGTCCACCTCGCCGAGCCGCGCCTCCGCGTCCTCGTCGGCTGCGGGGCGGCGGCCGGCATCGCCGCCGCCTACAACACCCCGATCGCCGGGACGCTCTTCGTCCTCGAGATCGTCGTCGGCACGTTCGCGGTCGAGGTCGTGGGCCCGATCGCGGTCGCCGCCGTCCTCGCGACCGTGCTCACGCGCGCGGCCCTGGGCGGCGGCCCGCTCTACAACGTCCCGGCCTTCCAGCTCGTCTCGCCGCTCGAGCTCGTCGCCTACACGCTCCTCGGGCTCGCGGCCGCCGTCGTCGGGACGGCCTTCCTCACCCTGCTCGAGCGCGCGGGCGGGGCCTTCCGCCGGATCCCCGGCCCGCCGGCCCTGCGCATGGCGATCGGCGGGCTCGTCGTCGGCGGGCTCGGGGCGGGCGGCCTCTACCACGTCTACGGCAACGGCTTCGACACGACGGCCTCCATCCTGGCCGGGGAGCGGACGCTCGCCTTCCTCGCCCTCCTCGTGGCGGCGAAGATGGTGGCGACGGCATCGACCGTCGGCTCGGGCGGACCGGGCGGCATCTTCACGCCCACGCTGCTCCTCGGCGCGGCCCTGGGCGGGATCCTGGGTTACGCCTGGCACTCGGCCTTTCCCGAGCGGACGGCGGATCCCGGCGCGTACGCCCTGGTCGGGATGGCGGCCCTGCTCGCCGCGACCACGCACGCGCCCTTCGTCTCGGCCGTGTTCGTCTTCGAGGTCTCGCAGGACTACCACGTCATCCTGCCGCTCCTCCTGACGACGGTCGTGGCGACGGTCGCGGCGCGCCGCCTGCGGCCCGGCTCCGTCTACACGGACGAGCTCAAGCGGCGCGGGCTGTCCTGGGAGGGGAGCGCCGAGGAGCGCGCCCTGAGGAGCATAAGGGTGCGCGACATCCTGCGCGAGAACGTGCCGCTCCTCCCGCCCACCGTGCCGGTCGCCGACATCGTGAAGACGCTGCTCTCGACCCGCCTCAAGAACCTCTACGTCGGGGATGCGGTCGGCTCGCGGCTCCAGGGCCAGATCGACCTCCACACCGTCAAGGCGGCGATCGACGCCCCCGAGCTCCAGGGGCTCGTGATCGCCGGCGACATCGCGAGGCCGGTCCCGTCGATCTCGCCCGACGCCTCGATCGTCGAGGCGAACGAGGCGCTCTGGCGCTCGGAGGACGAGCAGCTCCCCGTCGTCGACCCCGAGAGCGGGAAGTTCCTCGGGATCGTCACGCGGCGGGACCTCCTCGGGGCGATCGACCGCGAGGTCCTGCGCCGCAACGTGCTGCTCGCCAAGATCCAGTGGCACGGCGACGAGGGCACCGTCACGGACTTCTTCGAGCTGCCGGCGGGCAACCGCCTGGAGCAGGTGACGGTGCCGCCGGCGCTCGAGTGGGCGACCGTGGCCCAGGCCGACCTGCGCGGGCGCCACGGGCTCAACGTCATCGCGGTCGTGCGCCGGCGCGACGACGGGACGACGGAGCGGCTCGTGCCCGAGCCCGACCTCGGGCTCCAGCCGGGAGACGTGCTCGTCGTGATCGGGAAGAAGCCCGACATCCAGGCGTTCGGGCGCGGGCCGGGCGGGTAGCTCCGCGCCTACGCCTCCTCGCCCCGCTTCCGCGGCTGGCGGTGCGCCAGGAACTGGTCGAGCTCCTCCTTCGTGAAGAACGCGTGGATCGGGCACTGCTGGCAGTAGCCGACGAAGTGGGCGAGCGTCGTGAGCAGGTCGTTCACGTGCTCGGGCTCCTTCCTGATCTGGCGGGCGACCTCCTGGAAGCCGCGCGCGACCTCGGTCTCCATGTACGCCCAGAACGTCGGGAACCGGGCGCGGGCCTCCTGGATCTTCTGCTGGAGCGTGAGGCCGTCCGCCCAGGCCCGCTGGCCGAAGGCGGCCAGGGCCTCGCGTCCGCCCTGCCGCAGCAGCTCGTTCAGGCCGTAGAAGATGACGAAGAGGTCGTCGACGAGGCCGAACGTGTCCGAGTCGGGGATCACGTCCTCGCTCTCGACGAGGTACTTGGCGGCCGCGTAGCACGGGTTCTTCCCGGCGACCGGGACGCGGTCGTCGGTCGCCGCCTCGTAGAGGAGCATGGCGTAGTTGTGCAGGTTCGGGAGCTCGCGCGCGAGCCAGTCGTGCCGGTCCATGGCTTCCCCCTCCGCGAGCGTCGTGTATAGCACGCGAGCGCACGGCGCGGCAACGAGTTAAAATTATTTTAGGTTTCCCCGTCGCCGCCTGTCGGACCCCTCTGGTAGAATCCGCGCCGTCATGCCGACGAGCCATCGCCGCACCGCCTGCGCGCTCGCCGTCTCGATCGCCGCCGCGATCGCGACGGTCGTGGCCTCATCCTGCACGCGCCCGCCGCCCGTCGCCGACACGCGGCTCACGCCCGCGGCCGAGACGCCGCAGACGCCGGCCGGCGTGCAGGTGGGCGGGACGACCGACCTCGCCCAGGCGCTCGCGCGGGCACGCGACGGGGACACGATCGTGCTCTCGGCCGGCGTCATCCGCGTCGATGCGGAGCTGCCGGCGCTCGAGAAGCGAGTGACGGTGCGGGGCGCCGGGCGTCGCCGGACGCGGATCGAGCTCGTCGACCCGCCCGGCGGCGAGCGCGAGAAGGGGGCGCGCCGGCTCTTCGTCGTCGGCGCGGGCGGCGCGCTCGGGCTCGAGGCCCTGACGCTCGCCTACACCGGCGGGTTCGTCGAGGCGCGGGGCGCGGCCGGGCGCTACGCGCCGCGCGTCCTCGTCCACGTCGAGGGCGGGAGCGCCTGGCTCCGCGAGGTCCACCTGCTCGGAGCGACGCACGGGCTCGCGCTCGGCGACCCGGTGGAGCAGCTCGCGGGGGCGGCCGGGCCGATCTGGAGCGGGGCGACGTCCGGCGCCGGGGCCGGGATCCCGGCGGCCAGGCTCCAGGACTCGGTCGTGAGCGAGTGCCTGGTCGGCATCTCGTCGCCCGCCGGCGCGGGGCCGGCGGGGGTCGGGGCCGGTCCGCCGGTCGTCCCGGGCGTGCCGCGCCCGCCGCCCGCGCCGCTCGTCCTCGAGCGGGTGGCGATCGCCGGCTGCGAGCGGGGCCTCGTCGCCGGCACGGCCGTCGTCCGGAAGTGCGCGTTCGCCGAGAACCGGGATGCCCTGGACCTCGGGGAGGCGCGGCCGGAGCAGATGGACGAGAGCATCCTGGTCCTCGGGCCGCTCGAGGGGACGACGGCGAGGTCGCGGCCGCCGAACATCCCGGACCCGGTCGAGAGCGGGAGCCTGGTCATCCCGCGCGGGAAGGACGAGCCGCTGACGCTTCCCGAGCTCGGCGTCGGCGACGTCCGGCGAATCACGCGCCAGCCCGGGCCGCTGCTCCTCGTCGTCGAGCGCCTGCGCGTGCGCGGCGACCCCGAGGCCGAGGCGCTCGAGGAGTCCATCCGCACCCGCTTCCGGGGCGAGGCCGAGGCCGACATCGAGCGCTACCTCCGGGGCGGCGACCCCGAGGCCGCGCTCGGGTCGCTCCTCGCGCTCGAGGAGCTCATCGGCGCGCGGCAGACCGCCCTCCGGGGCCGGCTGGCGGAGCTGTTCGCCAGCCGGGCGGGGCGGCGGGAGAAGGCCGGGCACGTGGCGGCGGCGCTCGCGGACGCGCACCGGTCGCGCCGGCTCGGGTCGGGGACGGCGGCCGAGGCCGAGCGGCGCCTGCGGGCGCGTCTCGTGGCGGCCATGGCGTTGCCGGCCTTCGAGGTGAAGGGCCTGCGCCGGGACGAGCACGACCGGCTGCGCGAGCGGGCCCTCGGCCTGGCGGCCGAGGCGGCGCCGGCGGTCGCGAGCCACCCCGACGAGGGGCGGGGCGGGCTCCGGGTGGAGGGCGAGGTCCGCCTGGGCGCGACCGACGCCACCGCGACGCTCCGGGGGGCCTTCGCCGGGCGGGAGATCTTCCGCTTCGACGCCCGGCGCTTCGACGTCCCGGCGGCGGAGCCGGCGCCGCGCGACGCGCTCGTCAAGCGGGTCGCCGACGCCGTCGGCGTCGAGCTCACCCGCTTCTACCGCGACCACGCGGCCGCGCTCCTGGGCGAGGAGGAGGCGGCGACGCAGCGGCTCGCCGACTCCGAGCTGGCCGAGGACGCGGCGGCGCGGCGGACGGCGCTGGTCGGCCCCGACTCGACCACGCGGCCGACGCCGCGGGCGCTCCACGAGGCCCTCTTCGACCCGCCGCCCCCGGCCCGACCGGGGGGCGCGGGCGTCGAGCCGGTCGGCCGGGCGCCGGGGGCGCGGCGCGTGGCGCCGCTCGCCGGCGACCTCATCGTCGCGGCCGGGCCCGGGATCGCGCGCGTCTTCGATCGCGGAACGCGGGCGGGCGTCCCGCTTTCGGTCCTCGACGGGCGCCGCCCGCTCGCCGGGGTGGTGCCCGCGGGGCCGCGGCGGGTGGCGCTCGCGGGCCCGCTCGGCGCGGTCCTCCACGACCTCGACCTCGAGCAGGCGATCGCGACGACGGCCGTGCCCTGGCGCCAGGATCCGCCGGCGACGGCGCTCGTCCACGCGGCCGAGCCCGTTCCGGGCTCGCTCCTCGTCGCCCTGGCCGAGACGAGGACGAGGACCCACGAGGCCGCGATCCTCCGCGACATCGCGGGACGGATGGCCGACCGCCTGGTCGTCGTCGCCGGCGGGCGGGGCCTCATCTCCCGCGCCGACGGCGCGACGCCGCCCGTCCTGCCGGAGGCGGCGGCCCATCCGGGCACCCTCCTCGGCGCCGACCGGGTCGCGTTCCTGACGGCGGGGGGCCGCCTGTCGGTCGAGCCCCTCGACGGCGGCATGCCGCTCCTCCAGGCGGAGGGCTTCGTGGCGGTCGCCGGCTCGCCGGACCTGAGCGAGGTCGTGGCCGCCCGCCCGGCGCGCGACGGCGGACGCCTCTCCGCCTTCCAGGCCGACCCGCGCGGCTACGGGGCGGGCCCGCCGCCGCCCGCCCTCCCGTCCGACGGCGGCGCGCCGCGGCACCTGCTCTGGCTGGCGGGCGGGCTTCTGGTCCTCGCGGACGACGGGTCGATCTGGCTCGTCGCCCGTTAGGCGCGGCCTCGAGGGGATCTCGGCCACGGAAGCCCGGAGATCGCGGAGGTCACGGAGTGGCGGTCGAGAGCGTCTCCGTGATCTCCGTGTTCTCTGTCGGTGCCTCCGGGGCAACAGGAACGACGTCGCAAGGCTTGCCCGGCGCGATCGCCGTCGTTTGACGCCATGTGGGAAGGCCGCTATCCTGGCCGTCCCATGTCCGCGCCCGGTTTCGACTTCGCCGTGCGGCCCGTCGAGGGAGGCGCCGAGTACAAGGCCTGCGAGGCGCTCCAGAAGAGGGTCTGGGGCTACGCCGACCTGGACGTCGTCCCGAAGAACGAGCTGATCTCGGTCGCGTTCTCGGGAGGCTCGGTCCTGGGGGCGTTCGCCGGCGAGAGGATGGTCGGGTTCTGCTTCGGGTTCGTCGGCCTCGAGGTCGGGCCGCCGCGGCGTCTCTACCTGTCCTCGCGCATGCTCGCCGTGGACCCCGGGTGGCGCGGGCGAGGCGTCGCCGTCGCGCTCAAGCAGGCGCAGCGACAGGCGACGCTCGAGCGGGGGATCGACCTCATGCGCTGGACGTTCGACCCGTTCCAGGCCGCGAACGCCGTCCTCAACCTCCGGAAGCTCGGGGCCGAGGCGTACGGCTACGTCCGCGACTTCTACGGCCGGACGACGAGCCCGCTCCACGCGGCCGGGACCGACCGCCTGCTCGTCGAGTGGCGGCTCGCGGACGAGCCGCGGCCGGTTGCGAGCGGCGCCGATGACCTGGCCGTCCTGGTGCCGCCGCGCGAGACGGCCGACCGCGGCGCCGTCCGGGCGGCGTTCGAGGACGCCTTCGCCCGCGGCTACCGGGCGGTCGGCGTCGAGGACCGGGACGAAGGCGGGCTCCGCTACCGGCTGGTGCGCTCATGAAGCGTCCGCTCCCCATAAGGCGCTACCTGAAGCGCTTCCAGACGCTCGACCTGCCGCACATCTTCACGGACGTCCTCGTCGTCGGGAGCGGCCTCGCCGGGCTGGCGGCCGCCCTCGAGGCGAGCCGCCACGGCAAGGTCCTCGTCGTCACCAAGGGCGCGCTCGACGACTGCAACACGAGCTACGCCCAGGGCGGGATTGCGGCGGCGCTCTCGCCGGCCGACTCGGTCGAGGACCACGTCCGCGACACGCTCGAGGCGGGCGGCGGCCTCTGCCGCGACGAGGTCGTCCGCTACTGCGTCGAGGAGGGCGCGGAGGCCGTCAAGCACCTCATGAGCCTCGGCTGCCGCTTCGACACGGAAGCGAACGGCGAGCCCGCGTTCACGCGCGAGGGCGGCCACTCGCGCGCCCGCGTGCTCCACGCCCGCGGCGACCAGACCGGGAGCGAGATCGAGCGGGCGATGGTCGACTCGGTCCAGCGCGCCGAGAACGTGCGCTGCCTCACGAACACGTTCGCGCTCGACCTCCTCACGAAGGGCGGGGCGTGCGTCGGCGCCCTCATCTGGGACGCCAACCGCCGCGTGCAGGCCGTCTGGGCGCGGGCCGTGATCCTGGCCACGGGGGGCTGCGGGCGCGTCTTCCGCGAGACGACGAACCCCGAGACCGCGACCGGCGACGGGATCGCCATGGCGTTCCGCGCGGGTGCGGCGCTCATGGACATGGAGTTCATCCAGTTCCACCCGACGACGCTCTACCTCGCCGGCGCCTCGCGCGCCCTCATCACCGAGGCGGTGCGCGGCGAGGGCGGCATCCTCCGCGACAAGACCGGCGCCCGCTTCATGGAAGGCCTGCACCCGCTCGCCGACCTCGCCCCCCGCGACATCGTCTCGCGCTCGATCTTGAAGCGCATGCGCGAGACGCAGGACACCCAGGTCTACCTCGACGTCACCCACCTCCCGGCCGACCGGATCCGCCAGCGGTTCCCGTACCTCGCGCAGCTCTGCGACGCGTTCGAGATCGACTTCGCCAGGGACCCCATCCCCGTGCGGCCGACGGCGCACTACTTCGTCGGCGGGGTCGCCTCGGACCTCACCACCCGGACGACGCTCGCGCGCCTGTTCGCCTGCGGCGAGGCGTCTTGCACGACCCTCCACGGCGCGAACCGGCTCGCCTCGAACTCGCTCCTCGAGAGCCTCGTCTTCGGGCGGCGCGCCGGCCTCGAGGCCGGCTTCTCGCTGCGCGGCCAGGAGCCGATCCCGCACCCCGAGCTGATCGAGCACACGTTCAAGGAGCGGCACCCGCTCGCGCCGCTCGACCTCGAGGACCTCGAGAACTCGCTGCGGGCGACGATGTGGTATCACGCCGGCGTCGAGCGCGACGCCAAGGGCCTCTACGACACGCTCCGCCAGGTCCGGGCGTGGATGCGCTACGCGCTCGACCGCGAGCTCGATGACCCGCACGGGTGGGAGATCCAGAACCTCCTGACGATCGCGCTCGTCGTCGTCCGCCAGGCGCTGCTGCGCCAGGAGAGCCGCGGCGTCCACTTCCGCACGGACTTCCCCGACCGCGACGACGCGAAGTGGCGCCGGCACATGCAGATCACGCTCGACGAGCTCCTCGCCGAGGGGGACGTCTGACGTGGCGGCGCCCGGGGCCGCGCCGGTCTCGGTCCTCGTCCTCCGGGCGGCCGGCACCAACTGCGACCGCGAGACCGCCGTCGCCTTCGAGCTCGCCGGCGCCCGCGCCGACCGCGTGCACGTGAACCGGATCCGCGAGGACCCGGCCCGGCTCGACCGCTACCAGGTGCTCGCCCTCCCGGGCGGCTTCAGCTACGGCGACGACCTCGGCGCCGGCAAGGTGCTCGCGAACGAGCTCCGGTTCTTCCTCGCGGACGCGCTCGCCCGCTTCGTCGATGCCGGCAAGCTCGTGATCGGGATCTGCAACGGCTTCCAGGTCCTCGTGAAGGCGGGGCTGCTCCCGGCCCTCGAGGGACGCGGGCGCGTCGAGGCGACCCTCGCCGGCAACGACTCGAACCGCTTCGAGGCGCGCTGGACGCATCTCGACTGCGCGACCGACCGGACGCCCTTCCTGCGGCGCGGCGACCGCCTCCACCTGCCCGTCGCCCACGGCGAGGGCAAGCTCGTCTGCCGGGACCCGGCGACCCTCGCGCGGCTCGAGGCCTCGGGGCAGGTGTGCCTGCGTTACGTGGACGGGGCCGGCCGGCCCGGCGCTTACCCCGTGAACCCGAACGGCTCGGAGGGCGACATCGCCGGGCTCTGCGACCCGACGGGCCGGATCTTCGGCCTCATGCCGCACCCCGAGCGCCACGTCGAGTTCCACCACCACCCGCGCTGGACCCGCGAGGGGCGGGGGCCCGGCGACGAGGGCGACGGGCTGCGGGTCTTCCGGAACGCGGTCGCCCACTTCCGCTAGCCGGAAAAAAAAGCGCCCGGCCCCGGGGGACCGCGCGCGCGCTTCGACGCCGGTGCGGGCGACGCCGACGCGTCAGGCCATCGACTCGGTCGCCATGCCGCCGGGCGGCGGGATCGCCGGCCCCTCGGACTTCGGGGCCTCCGTCAGCCAGATCTTGCCCTGGAGGATCTCCTCGAGGGCGATGTCGGCCGGGTGCTTGGCGTCGAGCTCGACGAGCTTCTGGGCGCCCCGCACGAGCTCCTGGCAGCGCTTCTGGAGGAGCACGGTCAGGGCGAAGGTGTTCCCGATCTTGATCTTCGCCTCGCGGAGCTTCTTCTGGTCCATGGAGCCTCTGCGCCAAAGGGTTCGGGGCGAAAAAGGAAGCCGACAGTATAGCGGCGCGCGGGCGCCTGTCAAGCCGCGGCGGCCGACCGACCGGCCGGCCGCCCGCGCCCGCGCGCTCTTCCTCGGGGATCCTCCTCCGGACCCTCCGCTCCGCCAAGGCCCCCGGCCTACTCGGCCCGGACCTGGATCCTGCGCGTCTTCGCCTTCTCCGCCTTCGGCAGCACGAGCGTGAGGACGCCGTTCTTCATCGTCGCGCCGATGCGGCTCGCGTCGAGCTCGTCGCCGAGCGCGAACGCGCGGGCGTAGTCGCACGGCTCGAACTCGAAGTAGAACGGCTCGCCCGGGTGGTCCTCCCCGCGCACGGTCGCCCGGATGTGGAGCACGTCGCCGTCGACCTCGAGCTTCAGGTTCTCCGGCCTCGCGCCCGGCATGTCGGCGGTGAGGACGAGCGTGTCCTTCTCCTCGTAGATGTCGACGGGGGGCGTCAGCGTCCTCCGGACGGGCGGCTCGGTCGCGGCGACCGGAGCGCCCGCCTGGCGGACCTCGACGGCCTTGCCCTTCTCGGTCGTCTTGTCGGCCATGGCGTGTCCAAAGCTCCTTCCTGTCCGTCTTCTCGCTTCGTCTTCTCGCTTCGTCGCGAACGTCCCAGGCCGGCGCCTACGCGCCCTTCACCTGGATCTGCCGCGGCTTCGCCTCGGGCTTCTTCGGCAGCACGACCCGCAGGATCCCGTCCTTCAAGGTCGCCTCGATCCGCTCCGCGTCCACCTGCTCGTTCAGGCTGACGAGCCGGTTGAAGTGGCCGAACGCCCGCTCGCGCCGGTGATAGCGCTCGTCCGGGACCTCCCCCGGGCGCTTGCGCTCGCCCTTGAGGCTCAGGGTGTCGCCCGTGATCGCGATCTCGAGGTCGGCCAGCTCGACGCCCGGCAACCGGGCCTCGACGTAGACGGACTCGCGGTCGGCGTAGATGTTGAGCGGCGGGAACGTCGACGTCCCGCGCTCGACGCCCGCGCCGCCGCCGTACGCCGACTGGAAGACGTGGTTCACGCGGTCGCGCAGCTCGCGGAACTCGCGCCAGGGATCGCCGAACCCGCTCGCCCGCCCGGCCAGCGCGTTCAGGTCGCGCCAGGGGTCCCACTCGCGGCCCCACCTCACGAGTGCCATGAGTCTCCTCCTTCCGATCTCTGCTTCGATCTCTTGTTCGGGTTCTCGAAGTCCAACGCCGATGCCGATAACAACCGGCGTGCCGGTTCGAGCGGACCGTGCGCAAGTGACCGGGTTGCCGTCACTTGGCGATCGTCGAGGGCGACGGCGCCCGGGCGCCGGCGCTGACAGAGTGGCAGCGGGCCGCGGCAGGCGCGACGATTCTGGCAGTCGGGGGCCGTCCCGCCGACCGGCGGGCGGGCCCTATGCGGGCGGGCCGACGCCGTTCCCGTTCCGGCCGGGCGCGGGCGTCTCGAGGCGATAGCGGAGGAGGGCGAGGAGGGCTTGCACGCCGTCGCGCCAGCGGATCTTCTTGCCTTCGTGCCGGCCGCGCGGCCGGTAGCGGACCGGGACCTCGTGGATGCGGTGGCCGGCGAGGAGGACCTTGGCCGTGATCTCGGGCTCGATGTCGAAGCGCTCGGCGGCGAGCCGCGGGAGGAGCCGGCGCAGCACGTCGCCCCGGAACGTCTTGTAGCACGTCTCCATGTCGCTCACGCGGGCGCCGTAGAGCACGCTCGTCGCGAGCGAGAGGACGAAGTTGGCGAAGCGGCCGAGGAACGGGAGCCCGCGCGGCGGACGCCGGAAGCGCGACCCGAAGACGACCGCGGCCCGGCCGTCGAGGATGGGGCGGACGAGGCGCGGCACCTGGAGCGGGTCGAGCTCGAGGTCGGCGTCCTGGATGACGACGACGTCGCCGGTCGCGCGGGCGAAGCCCGCGCGGACGGCCGCGCCCTTGCCGCGGTTGCGGGGCAGGCGGTGGACGCGGAGGTCGGGCGCGAAGGCCGCGGCGAGGCGCTCGAGGATCTCGCCGCTGCCGTCGGTCGAGCCGTCGTCGACGGCGATGAGCTCGCGCTCGAGGCCGAGGTCCCGGAGCGGGATCGCGAGCACGCGGGCGACGACGGCCTCGACGGTCCGGGCCTCGTTGAAGACGGGCATGACGATCGAGAGCTTCATGCCGGAGGGAAGCATACGCCGCGCGGCTCGCCGCGCAAGCGGGGCTGATCGCCGATCGCACCCATGTCGGATCGCAGCGACAAGATAGCCGCGGGGCCTCGGGCGCTCGCCCTCGCCCTCGCGCTCCTCCCGGCGCTCGCGCCCGCGCTCCTCTTCGCGCCGGCCGTGCTCTCTCGCGAGACGCTCGTCTCGCGCGACCTCTTCGTCCTCTACCATCCCCTGCGCGCCTTCCTCGGCGAGCGGCTCGCGGCCGGCGAGCTGCCGCTCTGGAACCCGCGGACGGGCTGCGGCGTCCCGTTCCTCGCCGATCCCGTGACCCAGTCGACCTACCCGGGCCTCCTGCCGCTCGTCGCCTGGCTCCCGCACGGGGTCGCCTTCGACCTGTCGCTCGGCCTCCACGCGGTCCTCGCGGCGGTCGGCATGGCGGCCTACGCGCGCGCTCTCGGCGCGGGCCGCGCGGGCGGCGCGGTCGCCGGGATCGTCTACGCCGCGAACGGCTGCGCGGTCAGCTTCCACAACCACCCGCCGTTCGCGTTCTCGGGCGCCTGGCTGCCGGTCGTGCTGCTCGCGACCCGCCGCCTGCTCGAGCAGCCCGGCCCGCGGCGGTACGCGGCCCTGGCCGCGGCCCTCGCCCTCCAGACGCTCGCCGGCGGGGCCGAGCTCGTCCTCGCGACCGTCGTCCTCATGGCCGGCGAGGCCGCGCTCGCCGCCGCCCGGGCCCGCTCGGGGGCGCGGGCGCAGGCCGGCGCGGGCGCGGAGGGCGACGCGCCCGAGGGCGGCCTGCCGCAAGGCGCGGGCGCCGGGGCCGCGACCGCGCCGGGAGCGGTGCGCGCGGCGGCCGCGCCCCTCGTCCGCCTCGGGCTCGCGGGGTCGCTCGCCCTGGCGCTCGCCGCCGTGCAGGTGGTGCCGACGCTCGAGTACGTCCGCGAGGGAAGCCGCGCCGCCGGCGTCGACCGCGCCGAGGCCTTCCTCTGGTCGTTCCGCCCGGCCCAGCTCGCCGAGGTCGCGGTCCCCTTCGCCTTCGGCTACTACCCGACGGGCCGCTACTGGGGCGCGCGCCACGCCGACACGGCCTTCGGCGGCGCGCCGCTCTTCATGTCGAGCTACCTCGGCCCGGTCGCGCTCGCCCTCGCCGCCGCCGGGCTCGCCGCCGCCCGTCCCCGGCGCATCGCGCTCGGCCTCGGCGCCGTCGCGCTCGGGGCCTTCGTCCTGGCGCTCGGCCGCTACACGCCGATCTTCCCCTTCGTCCACGACCACGTGCCCGGGATCGCGCTCTTCCGCTACCCGGGGAAGATGCTCTACCTCGTCGCCTTCGCCCTCTCGGCCCTCGCCGGCCTGGGGACGGCCGCCTGGACCGGCGACGACGACGCCGCCGCGCGCCGCGCCGGCCGCGCGGCCGCCGCCGTCGCCGCCGCCCTCGGCCTCGCGGCCGCGCTCGCCGGCGCGACCGCGCTCCGCCCCTCGCTCGCCGGCTGCGTCCACGCCGCGCTCGCCGCCGTGGCCCTCCTCGCCCTCCTCGCCGCCCGCCGGCGCTTCGGCTTCGGGCCGCGCGCCGCCGGCGTCGCGGCCGCCGTCCTCGTCGCCGCCGACCTCGTCGTCGCCACCCGCCCCGTGCTCGTGACGCTCCCCGAGTGGCTGCTCGAGGAGCCGCCGGCCGTCGTCGCCGAGCTGCGCGCCCGCGAGCCCGCCCCCGAGGGGCGGGTGCGCGTCTCCCTCGCCCCGGGCGTGCCGAGCCGGGCGCCGCCCGCCGAGTCCATGCCGGCGGGCGTCTCGCGCCTGCACGGCGTGCGCATCGCGGCCCGCGAGCGCCTGGAGCCGATCCTCTCCTGCGTCTGGGGCCTCGAGGACCCGAACCACTACGGGTCGATGCGGCTCGGCCACGTGACGGCGCTCTGGCGCGGCCTCGACGAGCGGCCGGACCAGGACGGCGTCGTCCGCAGCCGCTACGACCTCGCCTACGCGCTCACGAACACGGGCTGGCTCCTGTCGCCTCGACCGGACGGGCCCGGGGACGAGGTCCACGCGCTCCGCTACCCCGACGCGCTGCCGCGGGCGTTCCTCGTCGGCCGCGCGACGGTCGTCGAGGACGACGCGGCCGCGATCGTCCGCCTGCGGGCCGTGGACGCCCGCGGCGCGGCCGCCTTCGACCCGCGGGCCGAGGCCGTCCTCGTCGCCGCGCCGGCCGCGTCCGCGCTCGACGCCCCCGCCGGACCGGCCGGCGAGGCGCGCGTCGTGCGCTACGCCCCCGAGGGCATCGAGGTCGAGGTCCGCGCCGGACGCGAGGCGTACCTCGTCCTCCTCGACGCCTGGTTCCCGGGCTGGGAGGCGACGGTGGACGGCCGGCCGGCGCCGATCGCGCGCGCCGACGTCGCGTTCCGCGCGGTGCGCGTGCCTCCGGGCGAGCACGTCGTCCGCCTCGACTACCGGCCGCGATCCGTGACGGCGGGCTTCGCGATCAGCGCCGCCGCCCTTCTCGCGCTGCTGGCGCTTGTCATCCGGGGCGCGCCGGGGCGGGCCTGAAAAAAGAGCGCGAGCCCCCGCGGCGTCGATTTTTCCGGACGATCCGCCGCCGTCGCGTGTCGGACCCGGGCGGTACTCTCCCGCTCATGGAGGGGGAACCGACGCTCGCGCCGACCCGCCGCTGGGTCCTGCGCCGGCGCGACGACGCGGCCAGCGCCGCGCTCGCGCGCGCGCTCTCGCTGCCGGCCATCGTCGCCCAGGTCCTGCTGAACCGGGGCGTCGGCTCGCCGGCCGACGCCGCCCGCTTCCTCGACCCGAGGCTGCCGGAGCTCCACGAGCCGCGCCTCTTCCGCGAGATGGACCGGGCCGTCGAGCGCGTGCGCCGCGCCGTCTCCGCCCGCGAGCCGATCCTCATCTACGGCGACTACGACGTCGACGGGACGACGGCCGCGGGCCTCCTGAAGCGCGTCCTCGCCCTCCTCGGGGCGGACGTCCGCTGCTTCGTCCCCGAGCGCGTCGCCGACGGCTACGGCCTCAAGGCCGCCCGCCTGGCCGAGGCCCGCGAGAGCGGGATCTCGCTCGTGATCTGCGTCGACAACGGGACGACGGCCTTCGAGGCCCTGTCCGAGGCGCGCCGGCTCGGCGTCGACGTGATCGTCACCGACCACCACGAGCCGGCCGCCGACGGCCGGCTGCCCGAGGCCTTCGCCCTCCTCAACCCCAAGGTCGACGGCGAGACGTACCCCGACCGCGGGCTCGCGGGCGTGGGCGTGGCGTTCAAGCTCGCCTGGGGCGTCGCCCGCGCGCTCGCGCCGGGGGCCGACGGCCGGGTGCACCCGCGGCTCAAGGACGCCCTCCTCCAGGGGCTCGCGCTCGTCGCGATCGGCACCGTCGCCGACGGCGTCCCGCTCACGGGCGAGAACCGGGTCCTCGTCGCGTACGGGCTGCGCGTGCTCGGGCAGGCGCGCGGCCGCGAGGCGCCGCCCTCGGGCGTCAACCACTGGCCGGGGATCCGCGCCCTCCTCGAGTCCGCCCGCGTGGACGGCCGGCCCGAGGCCGACGACGTCGCGTTCCGGCTGGGCCCGCGCCTCAACGCCGCGGGGCGGATGGGGAAGGCGCGGCTCGGCCTCGAGCTCCTCGAGACCGACTGCGCCGACCGGGCGGCGGCGATCGCCGCGATCCTCGAGGAGAAGAACCGGAGCCGCCAGTCGCTCGAGCGCGAGATCGCGAAGGAGGCGCTCGAGCGCGCAGAGGCCGAGGTCGCGCGCGGGGCCCGCGCCCTCGTCCTCGCCGACGACGGCGAGCGCTGGCCGCTCGGGGTCGTCGGGATCGTCGCCGCGCGGCTCGTCGAGCGCTTCGAGCGCCCGGCCGTCCTCATAAGCCTCGAAGGCGAGAAGGGGCGGGGCTCGGGCCGCAGCGTCCCCGGGATCGCACTCCACCGGGCGCTCGACCGCTGCCGCGAGGACCTGCTCCGCTACGGCGGCCACGCGGCCGCGGCCGGCCTCGAGATCCGGCGGGACCGCGTGGATCGCTTCCGCGAGCGCCTCGACGAGGCGGTCGCCGCCGAGGCCGGCCCCGCGGACGTCTCGGTCGACGCCGCCGCCCCCGCCGACTCCCCCGCGTCCGCCGCCAAGGGCCGGGGCGGGGCCGGCGGCGCGAACGGCGCGAGCGCTCCGGGCGCCCGGCCGCGGCTCGACATCGACCTCGAGGCGCCGTTCGCGGCCCTGACGCTCCCCGTCGTCTCGCAGCTCGAGCGCCTCGCGCCCCACGGCCGCGGCAACGAGGCGCCGGTCTTCGCCACGCGCGGCATCGAGCTCGTCGCCCCGCCGCGCGCGATGGGGCAGGCGAGCCGGCACCTGTCGCTCCTCCTGCGGCACGGCGGCGCGGTCCTGCGGGCGGTCGGCTTCGGCCTCGGGTCGCGGGTGGCCGCGCTCGACCCGTTCGGGCCGCGCCCCGGCCCGCGCCGCCCGGCGGGCGAAGGGGCCGGCCCGCTGGCGGTCGCGTACCGCCCGTTCGTCAACCGGTTCGACGGCGCCGGACGCGTCGAGATCGAGATCCGGGACATCGCGTCGGGGGTCGAGATGCAGGTCCCGCCCTGAGGCGGACACCCGATAGGCACGAGAATCTCCACGGCCCGCAAGGAGGAGCGGGCTTGCTTGACAAAACGTGACCCCGGGTGAAGATGCCCTGACAATTCTCGGCAGCGCCTCCGCCTGCACACGGCGGCGCGAGCCCGGGATGCCACGACCGGCGCGGTTCTCCGGGCGTGGAGGGGGAAACCGGCAGGACTGGCCTCGCGGTTGCTCTGATCGGGCGTTGCATGCCCGCGGGGCATGTCGTAAGGGACATAGAGAACTTCGGCGGCCGCGGTGTCCGGAGCGAGGGCTCCGGCGCGGCCGGCCAGAACGCAGTGCACCCCGGGTCGAGGGAGGCAGACCGCAATGAAGCAGATTCGTAGGGACGGCGGGTTCACGCTGATCGAGCTCATGATCGTCATCGCGATCATCGCCATCATCGCGGCGATCGCGATCCCGAACCTCATCGAGGCTCGGAAGAACGGCAACGAGTCGGCGGCCATCGGCGCGCTCCGCACGGTCGTGTCGGCGCAGGCCATGTTCCGCGAGGGCGACAAGGACGGCGACGGCCTCGACTACGGCACGCGCACGGACCTGTCGACCTACAAGCTGATCGACCCGGTCCTCGGCAGCGGCACGAAGCAGGGCTACCTGTTCTCGACGATGGGCTCGTCCACGGCCTACACGTGGTCGTGCACGGCCGACCCGGTGACCCGCGGCAAGTCGGGTGACCGCTCCTTCTTCGTCGACGAGTCGGGCGTGATCCGCTTCAACTCGACGACGACCGCGACGGTTGCCGACCCGGCGATCGGCGGCTAACTCCTCCTCACCTCTCGGCGGTCGCGCCTCGGGGGACCTCCCTTAAGGAGGTCCCCCACCGACTGCAGCCTCGAGGCGCCGACTCCCACCACGAAAGAAAAACGGGGCCGCGAAAACACGGAAGGGACTCTTCCGTGCTTTCGTGCTTCCGTGTCCCGTGCGCTGGTTCCGTGTCCCGACACCGGTCTTGCTAGTCGCGCAGCCGCTCGATCTCGCGCTCGGTCTCCGTCAGCCGGTAGCCCAGGCGCTCGGCCCAGGCGAACCGGTAGATCCGGACCTCGTGCCGGCGGATCTTCACCGGCACGAGCGGGACGAGCGGCTCCCCGCGGCTCGCGAACCACGCCTCCATCCCCTCGGCGTAGCGGGCGTCGATCGCGAAGTGGGTCATCGCTCCGGCCCGCTCGACGAGCGGGCCGTGGCGGTCGGGCGGGAGGTGCCGCTCGACCCGCGGCGCCTCGTAGGTGAGGGCGTGGGCCCACGGGCCGTAGAGCCGCCCGCCGTCGCCGACGAGCGTCGCGACCGCCCGGTTCGCGGCCCGCAGGCCGTAGGTCGGCCGCGCGAGCATGGGCTCGAGCCGGGCGGCATCGGCGGCGAGACCCGCCAGGACGACGCCGCCCGCCAGGGCGGGCCGGAGGCGGAGCGAGGGAGGGCCGCCCGCCCGCCGCGCCAGGCGCGCGCAGGCGAGGGCCGGGAGCGCGCCGGCGAGGGCCGAGGGGAGGAGCAGGCCCGGGAAGAGCACGGCGCGGAAGCGCTCGGCCGCCTGAGGGCCGCCCCCGACGAGCCCGGGGCCGACGGCGAACCAGCCGGCGCCGAGGGCGACGTAGGCCCCGAGCGCGCCCCAGGCGAAGGCGGCGGCGGGCCGGGCGGGCAGGGCGAGGCCTCCGGGCGAGAGGAGGCGGTCGAGCAGGCGCGCCGAGAGGATCGCCGCCGGCACGAGCGCGCCCACGAAGTGGCGCAGGGGCGGGGGCCCGCCCTCGAGGAAGCGGAAGCAGCCGAAGAGGCCCACCCAGACGACGAGCCAGGCCGCGAGCGAGGCCTCGAGGGCCCGCTCGCGCCGCTCCGCGAGCGGCTCGCCCCCGGGCGCGAGGTCGGCCGTCGCGCCGGTCGAGTCGCCCGTCGCCGCCTCGCCGGGCGCGCCTGCGCCGCTGGCCCCCCTGTCCTCCCCCGTTCCCGCCCCCTGCCCCGCTCCCGCCCCCGCTCCCGCCC
>Ga0187893_10001652_pt1 | contig 52574 bp, 40 predicted proteins | sample MA1701074metaG_FD_139574 | JGI IMG/M metagenome (GOLD analysis project Ga0187893, IMG submission 139574) | White microbial mat communities from a basaltic lava cave in the Kipuka Kanohina Cave System on the Island of Hawaii, USA - MA170107-4 metaG ... | reverse complement strand
ATGCCCGTACTTGTATCCCTTGCCGTAACCAAGTTCGTCCATAAGCTTTGTCGGCGCGTTGCGGATGTGCATCGGCACCGGTTCATCGGGCCGGTTGTGGACGTCGTTCATAGCTTCCGTAATGGCAACATAGGATGCGTTGCTCTTCGGGCATGAAGCAAGATATGTAGCAGTCTGAGCGAGAATAATGCGCGCTTCCGGCATCCCGATATAGTCAACCGCCGTAAAGCATGAGGTCGCCAGCGTCAGCGCATAGGGATCGGCATTGCCCACATCCTCGGAGGCGAGAATGATCATCCGTCGTGCAATAAACTTCGCCTCCTCACCACCTTCCAGCATTCGCGCAAGCCAATAGACCGCAGCGTCGGGGTCGCATCCGCGAATGCATTTGATGAAGGCCGAAATGATATTGTAATGCTCTTCGCCCCCCTTGTCATACTTGACGTACTTCCGCTGGAACGCCTGTTCGATTTCCTTCCTACTAACAATACGGCTTCCATCCCTTTCGGGTCGCGCGAGTTGTATCGCCGCTTCAAGTCCGTTGAGCATCATCCGCGCGTCACCGCCGGCAAGCAGGAACAAATACTCCCGGTCGGTAACTCCGGCTTTCATCTGCCGGAGAACTGGATCGGATTTCAATGCGTGATCCAAAATTGCATCGAGGTGAACTTCCGTCAGCGACTGGAGGACGAACAGTCGTGTTCGTGAAAGCAGCGGTGAAATGACTTCAAAAGAGGGATTTTCGGTTGTCGCGCCTATCAGGACAATCAGCCCCTCTTCCACGCTGTGAAGAAGCGCGTCCTGTTGCGCTTTGTTGAACCGATGAATCTCATCGATAAACAATATCGTGGTGACGCCGCGGGAGCGGTTGACGCCGGCTTTCTCCAGCACGTCGCGCACATCCTTAACTCCGGATGAAACCGCATTGAGCTGAAAGAATGCCGCATTGGATTGACGCGCAATGATTCTCGCTAGCGTGGTCTTGCCGCTTCCGGGCGGACCCCAGAAGATCATCGAGGGGATCTTCCCTTGCGCGATGAAGAGCGACAGCGGTTTGTCTTCGCCGAGCAGATGTTCCTGTCCGATAAAATCTTCCAGCGATTGCGGACGTACCCGTTCAGCGAGCGGGGTGTTTGCGGATGTTGTTTGCTTCGGGGGAGTTGGTTCGAAGAGATCCATGCTGATGATCAGGTGCGGTCAGACGAAGGCGCTGGTTCAGTCCTTTCGTCGCACTTTGTACACGGTTTCACCTTCGCGGATCATTCCATACTTCTCGCGGGCAACCTTCTCAATTGCTTTTGCATCGCCATCAAGCGCCTTGGATTCAGCACGCAGACGGATGCTATCCGCTGCGGCAACGGCGAGTTTTTGTTCCATGTCGGCCTTCTGCGATTGAAGGCGAAAGCGCTGGACGACACCATGGTTGCCGAACAGAAGAAAAAGAGCGAGAGCTGTTGCAATCCCGAATTTCAGGAGAGCACGTTTGTTGCGGAGAAGCTTCTTGAGGAGCTCACCCGGCGTGAAGCCCTTGCGATCTTTTCGGTAGAACAGGTTATCCATTGCGTGAGAAATGTAGCACTAATTGGAGGGGGAAGCAAGAAAACATCTACGACGTCTTGAACCATTCCTTCGTCGGTTGGTAGCTCGTCCGAATGGCTGATTTCTGTGCATGCCGTTCCAGCGCCAATTCGATAAGTCGGTCCAGAAGTTTTGAGTAGGAAAGCCCCGTTGCTTCCCATAACTTCGGGTACATGCTAATGGAGGTAAACCCGGGAATCGTGTTGATCTCGTTGAGATAAACCTTGCCGGAGGTTTTGGTCACAAAGAAATCCACGCGCGCCATGCCCGCGCAATCAAGAGCCGTGAATGCTCTGATCGCAAGCGCCCGGAGTTTTTTGACGGTGAACGCAGGAAGTTTCGCCGGAATGATTGCTGTGGATTTGCCGTCAACGTACTTCGCGTCGTAATCGTAGAACTCATTTGAAGGAACAATTTCGCCGGGAAGGGAACACTCCGGCGTGTCGTTGCCAAGCACACTGCATTCGATCTCTCGTATGCGAGCAATCCCCTGCTCTACAATCACCTTCCGGTCGAACTCTGCCGCGGTTGTCAACGAGGCAAGAAGCTCTTTCCTGTCATGCGCCTTCGTTATGCCAACACTGGAACCGGTGTTCGCCGGCTTGACAAACATCGGGTAACGCAGACTTTTTTCACATGCAGTCGCGACGCGCCTCGCATTCGCCACACAATCGCTTGAAAGAAACCAGACATACTTCGATATCGGAAGTCCGGCTTCGGCAAAGAGTTGCTTCTGTATGATCTTGTCCATGCCGAGCGCCGAACCAAGCACACCCGCGCCGACATAGGGAATATCCGCCAGCTCAAACAATCCCTGCAGAGTTCCGTCTTCTCCAAATGTTCCGTGCACGAGAGGAAAAATAACGTCGAGTTTTGTCGCTTCGGAAGGCGGTTTGCCGGGAGAAACCAGCGCCCGGCGATGTGGTTCAGGCGCGAGGAATTGCTCCGGAACACGATCAAGGGAGTCGCGATCTTTTAGGAGTTGGACCGCGTTATGCGAACTCAGCCATCGCCCTTCCTGTGTTATCCCGATAGGAACAACCTCATACTTATTCTTGTCCAGCGACGCGATGACAGATGCCGCTGATACCAACGATACTTCATGCTCTCCTGAACGACCACCGAAAACAACCCCGACGCGAATTTTGCCCATTCAGTTCCTACTTTCCCCCTTGCGTTATTTCATTCTTGTACACCTTACCGTCTTTCATTACAAACCCGACCCGTTCCAGAACCGTGATATCATCAAGCGGGTTGCCGGTCACCGCTATGATATCGGCAAGCTTCCCCGCTTCAATACTTCCTGTTTGTTCACTCACATTAAGCGCTTCCGCGGAAACAATTGTCGCTGAGCGAATTGCCTCCATGGGCGATTGACCGGCCATAACGTGAAGCCGGAACTCCTGTGCCGCATGACCGTGCGGCTCTGTCACCATATCACTGCCAAATGCTATTTTCACCCCGCGTTTAATCGCCTTACCGATGTTTTCCATCATCTCGGAAAAGTGCTTTTTTGAAAGCCGGTATGCTTTCTTGCGGCCCTCGGATGCATTTGCCGGTGGCTCCTGCGCGAGCAGTTCGATTGTTCTCATGGTTGGAACGATGAACGTCCCATGTTCCTTCGCCAGCTTTATGCCTTCATCATCAATAAATGTGGCATGCTCAATGGTGCGAACGCCGGATTTCACTGCCGCCTTGATACCAACGGCTCCGTGCGCATGCGCGGAGACATTCTTGCCCAGCCGCGCTGATTCCTGAACTGCCATCAGGATTTCCTCGTCGGAAAAGTGCTGTTGCGTCGGATCGTCGCCCGCAGAAAAGAATCCGCCGGTAACATACAATTTGATCCATTCGCACCCGAACTTCGCATCGCGGCGGACTGCATGGCGCATTTCTTCCACACCATTCACAATGTTATCGCCTACTTGCTCATACTCCGGCGCAACGTTGTTGTAATCACCATGCCCGCCGGTGATTGAAAGATAACGGCCCGCAACCTGGATACGCGGGCCCGGGAACGATCCGCGGTTGATTGCGTCGCGCACTGAAGCGTTCGCGTAGTTCGGACTCCCTCCGCCGGGATCGCGAATTGATGTGAACCCCGAGCGCAGGACAATCTCCGCGTTGCGGACTCCGCCAAGCGCATTGTCTGCCGCGGAACCGCGCCCTCCGTCATTCCCCAGAAAGTGACAATGCAGGTCAAACAATCCGGGAAGAACAGTAGCGGCGGAAAGATCGATAACTTCCGCCCCTTCAGGAACAGATACTCCCTTCCCCACCGCAGTAATTATATTGCCTTCAACAACAATCACCGCGCCGGAAACGGCCTTCCCTTCAGTGACGTCAATCAGCGTGCCGCATTTGATTGCAACCGGCTTTGACTGTGAAAGGATTTCGCATACTCCTACAGCAAGCAACAAAAGGATGAGGCTCGTTTTCATGTCAGACAACCGGTGGCGGGGCTGCGGGCTTCGTTCCGGGTTTCGGCTTGAGAGTCGAATATCCGATGAGGCCGCCAAGAAGTCCGAACAACGGATCAATGATGAACGCAAAAATGATGTTCGTCGGATCGAACTCTGCCGCTTTCATGGCTGCAAGTTGGTCCAGTTGGTCTTGCGACATTTGCTCCAGGATACCGAACCGGTCATACATGCCGCAGACGAAATCATACATCGCTTCACCGGAGATATTCCCGATGGTGTAAATCGTCAGCACGCTGAGCACAATACTGATGACGGCGCCAATCACACCGGCAAGCGCGCCCAACTGAAGTGAATCCTTGTTCGTGAGCGGAATGCTTTCCGGAAGATCCTTCTTGTAAAAGAACACACTGAGGTACCCTCCAAGCAGGATGCCTGCACAACAAAAGCAATTGATAAGATTGACGAACGGGATGCCGGAGATCAATCCCATGACAATGCCGCCATAGAGAGCGGGCATGAGCTTAGACGGTTTTTCTGGCACTGGAAAACCCTTTCTGAAAAGAATGGTTGGGAATGGATTGTTCTGGCGAATGATCAAGTCCCCGGAGAATTGCCGGGACGATAAAGAAAGCGAGGGTGAATCCGAATATGGAGCCGGTGATCAATCGCGTTTCCATTGTCGCTGTATGGGCGCCAAGCGTCGCTCCGACAGCGTCGACGAGCATTGGGAGAGAGGCCAGCAAGAGCACAAACCGCGAAGGCATCGTTGCGTTATCGATCGAACGCACCAATGGAAAAACTATAACCGCAAATAAAAATGAAAGATAGATTGCGGAACAGCGCGAGCACACGGCAAAGGGCTGGCCGACAATATGCAAACTTCTGGCGTCCATCTGGTGACAAACGGGTTTGTAGAATTCGTAAGACAGTTGGGTGAGGCTTCCCTCGGCGCCGAAGACATTCGACAGAAGCGGAGCCGCAACGAATCCGGCACACCACGCAAACGCGCCAGCAAGAAGGACACAATAGGTTGTGCGGGGAGAGAGCATTCGTTGTTTGTTGCAAATGATGCGGAGAAAAGTAGCCGAAAACGCGGCGATTGTCAAGCAACTATTCGTACGCTCCTTGCTTCTGAAAGTAGCGGTGTATACATTGCCGACGACTTCACAATCAACCTTTCATTCTTTCATCAGTTCGCATATGTCATCATTCAAAGCTCTGGGCACTGCCTCAAATTTCCTCGCTATTGAAAAAGAGATTTCCACTTTTAATTCCTCTGCAATTGTCGTTGTTCAGGCACCATATGAGCACACGGTGAGTTATGGGGGTGGAACACGTAGTGGGCCTGCCGCAATCATAAAGGCTTCGCACTTCGTTGAGTTTTACGATGAGGAGTTAGACAGGGAACTATGCTACGATGTGGGAATTGGCACGCTAGAGCCCTTGAAATTCGGCAAGAGAGCGGACAGAAAAGCGCTCGATATTATTTATGACGGGACAAGACAACTGCTAGAACAGAACAAGTTCGTCGTGATGCTGGGCGGAGAGCATACGATTTCACAGGCGCCAATACGCGCGCATCTGGAACGCTATTCCGATTTGTCCGTTCTCCAATTTGACGCTCACTCCGACTTGCGGGAAAGTTACCAGGGAAGTATGTACAGTCACGCCTCCGTGATGGCGCGCGTGTGCGAGTTTCTTAGTCCACAGCGGCTGGTGCAGGTAGGAATTCGTGCACAGTGTATCGAGGAGTCACAGTTTATCAAACAGAAAGGCATCACCACGTTGTATGCGCACGAAATCCGAAATCCGAAGCGGCAATATGACTGGATGGATCGCGTACTCGAACGCCTGACGGATCATGTGTACGTCAGCTTCGACGTTGACGGATTCGATCCGTCGATCATGCCAAGTACCGGAACTCCGGAGCCGAACGGTTTATGGTGGGCTGAAACGATGACGTTACTGCGACGCGTGGGTGAACAAAAGAAGATTGTGGGATGTGATATTGTGGAGCTTGCACCGGAGAAGGGGGTTTCACATCCGGACCTAACCGCAGCAAAGCTTGTGTACAAACTGATGAACTACGCGTTCATCAAGTGATTTAGTTATTCAGCCGCGCGATTATTCTCTCCATCTCATCCATCACGCGATTCATCTTTGCCATCGTCAGGTCAAATGGTGTTGATGTTGTCATGTCAACGCCTGCCTTCCTGAGGAGATTGATCGGATAATCCGATCCTCCTGCTGATAACAATTCCAGATAGCGCCGTGTCGCGCTTGTATCGCCCGCAAGGATCTGTTCCGATATCGCCACTGATGCGGTGAACGACGTCGCATACTGAAACACGTAGAAATTGTAGTAGAAATGCGGTATGTGAGCCCACTCAACGGCAATTTCTTCATCCACGATGCACACGCCAGCTTCATGCCCGTAGTAACGCTTGTTAATCTCGTCGTACAGAGCGCTGAAGGAATCTCCCGTCAGGGACTCCCCGCTCTCGGCAACTTCGTGAATCTTTAATTCGTATTCCGCGAACTGGGTCTGCCGGAATACCGTCCCGCGAATGCTGTCCAAGTATTCACCCAGCAATGAAAGCCGCACGCGATCATCGGTGATCGTCTTCAGCATGTGATCCATTAAGAGAGCTTCGTTCAGCGTCGAGGCAACTTCCGCGACAAAGATAGAATAGTGCGAATTGACATACGCCTGTGACTTGTTGCTCAGAAACGAGTGCATCGTGTGGCCGAGCTCATGCGTGATGGTGCTGACGTCATCGTATTTTCCGTTGTAGTTGAGGAGAATGTACGGATGAACATCGTACACCGCGCCGTTGGAATAAGCGCCAGCCCGCTTGCCCTCGTTCGGGTACACATCCACCCAGCGTTCCGCGAAGACTCTCTTTGCCGCGTTGACATATTCAGCGCCGAGAGGTTCCAGAGAAGTCAAGACGTGTTCATATGCATCGTTCAAAGCATAATCGATATCGGCCGCAGGGACGAGTGGCGCATACAGGTCGTGATAGTGAAGCTGATCAAGCCGGAGAATGTTTTTTCGCAGTCTGAGATAGCGGTGAAACGTTGGGAGATGGGCGTGCACATTATCGATGAGACCGCGATACACCGCGACAGGAATATTGCCTCCATCAAGGGCTCGCTCCATGCAGGAGGAATACTTTCGTGCGCGTGCGAAAAACATGTTCTTCTTCACCTCGGCGTAGAGCTGTGTTCCAAACGTCCGGCGATATGCATTGTGCACAGCGAAGTACGAGGTGAAGACTTTCTTCCGGTCTTCCCTGTTCACCGCACTCTTGTGCAACGCGAACGCTGCGCGGTCAAGGCGCATGGTTGTACCATCGTGCATAACAATGGAAGGAAACGGAAAATCGGCGTTGGAGAAGACACTGTAGATGGAGCTTGCGTTGTCCGAAACCAACCCGGCGTCGGCAAGAATCTTTTCCTCACCCTCCGTTCCGGTATGCGCTTTCCGGCGAAGGGTATCCTCGATGCTGTGCTTGTACAGATTGAGCCCGGGCTCCTGGGCAAACAGTTTATCAATTTCAGCGCGGTCCATTGCGAGAATCTCCGGCTCGACAAATGCCACTTGCGCCCCAAGGTCGGAACCGACCTGCGCGGCTTCCTGTTCCATCGCGAGATATGACGCATCGCGCGTATCCTGATCCGAACACATGCTTGCATAACAATAGAGCCGCGTGTGCTCCTTGCTGAGCGAATCAAGCAACTCCAAGCATGCAAGAAGTGTCGAGCCCGACGATGAAAGGAGTCCTTTGAACTTCCGGACTTCAGGAATTGTCGCCGCAAGCCTTTCCTTCGCCGTTCTCCAGGCATCATCGGAGGAATAAATATCCGAAAGTCTCCACGTGTGTTCCATGGGAATTGAGGAGCGCTCCCGTTGTCCTGTCAGTCTTTCCTCGACTCCAGCGGTTTGAAATGTGTTCCTTCGCTTCTGAATTTGCATACGTCATCAATCCCTGGTTTCTGTTAGTATTGCAATTTAGAACGAAGTAGCCAAAAGGCAATACCAAAAAAACAATGGCCCGGAAGTTCTGGACCTTTGTGGTGTGCAGTCAAAAAATATAACAATGCGGGGTTTGGATTGTTTTCCAAACCCCGATAGATCGGCTAGAGATCCATTCCCAGCGAAAGTGCTCCGATGAAGTTCTGCGGGAGACCGGGTTCAATGTACCTTGCCGAGCCGCTCACAACATCCGGATTCAGCCACGCCGAACCGATGTATTTTTCGTCTGTGAGATTGTTGACCCCTGCAAATCCGCCCACATAGAATTTCGAGGACCCGATCGAAAGATGATCAATGCCAACCCGCGCGCCGAGGATTGCATAGGCCGGCACGTTGATCTTGTTTGCATCGTCGGCAAAATAGTCCCCCACATGCTGGAGATTCGCACTGATGTATGCGCCCATCAACGCCGTCGATGCATACTTCACCCCGATGTTATAAAAAAGATTTGGCACACCAACCATTTCGTTACCTGAATAGTCAGCGACTTTACCGGGATTCCCGTAGTGAATGGAGTCAACCGTGTACTCCTTGTATTCATTGTTGGAAAATGTAAAAGCGGCATTCACGGAGAATCCGTTTGTAAATTGGATATTCCCACCGATTTCAACTCCCATACGTTCGGTTTTCCCGGCCGTAAAATAGAAGCGTCCGTTACGATACGGAATGATATCGTCGGTAACCTGCAGCCAGTACAGCGCCACGTCATAGGTTAGGTATGCCCGCGGTACTGCGTCACCCAGTGAAACGATTTGCTTCGTACCGACTTCGACTGTGGTTGATTGAATGGGCTCCAACAACGGGTTGATGGAATAAACGGTGTCCTGTCCGTATGTTCCGATCGGATCGGTTTCATTTCCTGCCGGCACTTCAACACCGCCACCAAGGTTTGCATAAATGCTGTGCGATGGCGAAATACGGTAGGTAATACCCGCCTTGGGCGTCCAATGCTCAAATGATTTTGTATCCTGAAGCTTGAGATTGATATAGCTCTCAGAGTAGTACGTGATGTTGTCGTAACGGACGCCAAGAAGGGCCAGCCACTGATCGCCGAAGGAAATCTCATCCTGGAGAAACGCGCCAAAGGTGTTTGCCCCTTCGCGTTTGTTGTCGCGAAGCGGAAGCGCGCGCTGGCCGGTGGAAGAAAGCGTGTAGAACAAGATCGCACCGTCCTGGTAAGCTTCATCAATTCCGACTAGCACCGTATTCCGTGTGTCCCCGCTCAGCATGGACATATTGGAATACATTGCATTACCGCCGATGTGATAACGATTGAAGTCACGATACGTGCCACGCTCCGACCGCTGGAGGTACTTTGGCTGGACAAACATTGAGGCAGAAATGGTGTTATTGTCATCAAGCCCGTGGTCTGCCGTTACGCCGATACGTCCGAGGCGGTTGAACCTGCGCTCATCACGTCTGATGTACAGTGAATCCGCCTGCTCTGCCGCGGAATCGTATTGCGCCTGGTTCAACGGACCCGGGATGTCGAACAAATTGCTCGTGGCGGCGACATGCACACCCATGTTTGTCCGTTTGCCCAGCGGAGCCGTAAGCCCTGTGGTTACTAATGTTTGTGTACTGCGCGATTGCTGGCGCCAGCCGCCCGAGTTGGTGTTGCTCAGCGAAAGATACATTCGCCCCGAACCCACCATGGCCCCCGCCCTGAGAATCTCTTTGCGGAATCCGAAACTTCCGAGTTCTTCTGTGAAGGCGGCAAACGGAGAATCAAAATCCGTATTGGACATGATATTCATGACGCCCCCCGATGCATTACCGTACACCGACGACGCGTTGGAGCGCATCACTTCTACGCCGCCTGCGCCGGAAATGTCAACCAGATCAAACGCCGTGCGTCCATCCGGTTCTGTTTCCGGGAAACCGTTGGTCAGAATACGGATACCTCTGCTGGTTCCGGCGTTGGATCGTTCACCGGCTCCGCGTGCGCCGTACCCGCGAATGGTCAACCGGATATCCTGGTTACCGTACCGTGATTGAGCAAGGACGCCTGGAATCCCCATCAAAATCTCGTCAAGGCCGTATCCCTTCCCCGACGGAATGTCTTTCATCTCAATGTAACTCAGTGCAAGCGGAACCTGGATCCATGATTCAGGCATTCGGGTCCCGATGCTCACCACCGGATCCATGTTATATACAATTGTGTCGCGTTCGTCCTGGGCGTCAGCACGGGTGCACAGCGTCAGCAGAACCAGTAATGCGCTGATCTTGTAATATCGAAAACAGCTCATAGTATGAACTCCTCATTGATGAATAAATGCTTTGTATTGTTGGCGCGGCAGAAAACGCGACAATGACACGGACAGGAATAGACCGCCTTCCGCGTGGCCGTAACAACAAGTGGAGAATGCGACGCAGACTATCGCACCGCATCGGGCACACAAAACCCGTTGCATCGTGCGAGTGTCAGGAGCCGCTTTGCAATATCAGAGGAGCAACAAGCGTGGAGGGTGGAACGGTTCTTTGAGATCTGCGGATTTGTAGATGAGAACGGCATCCTCCCCAAGAGTTTCGATAACCGTGAGACCATCACAGTAAAGAACCTGCTGGGAGAAGGAGTCTTTGAATATTTCGTTGAACGAAAAAAACTTGCTATTTGCGGAACCGCCCATTGCACGGCTGACGTGTCGATCAAGATCGGCGAAGAGTCGCTCCTCCTGCACATCGTTAATGCACTGGAGATATGTCGTGTCCTGAGAAACTTGCTTTCGGACGATGTCATACATGCCGCCCGCGTAGCGGAACTCCTTCTCGTCAAGCCATTGGATCGGAATGGATCCATCTTCAAGGGACACGGTATGGAAAGCAAATATGACGAGCTGTTCCCGGGGGAGCTCCTCTTTGAGCGTCCGTTTGATTTCATCGCGGATGTTCATTTGCTGAACGGCAAAGAAGGCAAAGAACCCAGCCAGGTTGTAAAAATAAAGGGAGAGACACAGCAACGCGACAAATCGCCTCACTGTAATCCCCTATCGAAGAGCGCTCTCATGATTGAATGTCCGGTGGGCCGGCGTGTGATAAGCATCTTGTGACTGAAACCGTTCCAATGTACTGAGAGGTCGTCCCAATTTCAACTGATGAAGTCTTGAATTTTGCCCGTCAATACGCTATCCTGAGAATCGAGAAGCATCGGGCGCTTGCTGTATGCAACCGGCGTGCAGTTCCATCAACCCACTCCCCATCTCCCTTGGTACTATGAAAACAATGAATCTACGGCCTTTTGTGTTATTTCAGTTTTTGGCGTTGATGATGGCAATGTCCGTGGGCGCGGCGCAAGAGACAGCATCCGGGGACTCTGTCGAGGTCGAAAAAAAACTTGGAGGCGAGTTTGACCGCGAATACGAGCTTGAAGCTGTAACAACTATCGGAACGCGCTCCGCCGAACGCATCATCGACCTGCCCTATTCAGTGTTCAGCGTGGATTCGAAGGAGCTCTCCTTCGGCAGAAAAACCTCCGCGAAGGATGTACTGGCCGACGTTCCGGGTATGTTCCTCCAATCGCTGTATGGAAACCATGATTTGAGGATTACTCTCCGGGGGTTCGGGACGAGGTCCAATTCCGGTTCTCGTGCCGTGCGTATACTCGTTGACGGAATACCCGAGTCCGATCCCGATGGAGAAACCGCACTTGATGCAATCGACTTCACATCATTGGGCGGGGTTGAAGTCGCAAAGGGAAACCTCTCGTCGCTCTATGCAAACGCCCCGGGGGGAGTCATCAATTTCCAACTCGATAAATACTTTCCGAAGAACTATGTCGGGACTATCACACAAATCGGCAGTTACGGGCTCGCGCATCAGGGCGTCCGGTTGGGAGTTGAAAATCCGCAGAACAGACTCTTCCTCACCTACAACTACTCGAACCTGGACGGCTACCGCCAGCACAACCAGGAATACATCAACCTGTTGAACTTCGCGTACGAAGCATATCTCGCAGAGCGTACTTCGATCGGCGTTTACGGTAACTACGTCGATGCACTCATCAAGCTGCCCGGCCCGCTCACAAAAGAGGAGTTCGAAACCGATCCCTTTCAGGCGAGCACGGTTGGGATTTCACAGGATATGAAACGTATCACGAACAAGGGTCGCGTCGGCGTTCGTTACAACACATCGTTCGGGTCGGGGTTCCAAAACGAGGTTGAGGTTACTGTGTACGGTGCTTTTAAGGACTTTGAACGCGCAGACGCCACAACATATGCATACGCACAGCGCCAAACTCTCGGTGGGTGGGGACGCTTCACCAATCGCTCACCGCTGTTCGGCCAAAGCAACACACTGACTGTCGGCGTGGACTATGCCCACCAATCCGGACCGCTGACCGATTTCGAGAACATTGCTGGCCACAGAGATATTTCAGTGCAGAACGAATACATAGACGGCCTGAATAATCTTGGCGTGTATCTTGTCAACAGACATTCAGTCGTTGATGAGAAACTCGACCTGTTTCTCTCGGTACGATTCGACCATAACTCCTTCACGCGTGATATCTATGTTCCGTTTGGATTTACGGACACAAACAGGGTGTTCGACAAGTTCGCGCCGAAGGTCGGGTTGAACTGCAAGCTTTCTCCGGTTGTGGCGTTGTACAGTTCGTACGGTATCAGCTATGATATCCCCGCGCTGAACGAAATGGGAAACACTCCCATCTCATCCAACATCTCATACTCTCTCAACCCGGACCTTAATCCTCAGAAGTCTGACAACTTCGAGGTTGGCATCAAGGGGAATCTTTTCAAAGAGGATGAAGAGTTCATGAAGAAAATCGTATTCGACGTTACCTTCTTCGACTATATCATCAAGGATGAGATCATTCCCTTTGTCATCAACCAGAAGCAATATTACCGCAACGCCGCAAAGACTCGCCGCACCGGTGTTGAGGTCGGTTTCAAGTGTGAGCCGATTGAAGAATTAGAAATGGTCGTCAACTACACGTACACAAATTTCCGGTACAAGGACTATTACGTCACGGAGTTCACTCCTTCCGGACAGGTTGAGGCAAATTACTCGGGCAATACGGTGCCTTCAGTTCCGCAAAGCCTGGTCAACTTCATTCTCTTCTATAAGGTGGAAATCTCGGAAGACCTGAAAGGACTGATCTTGTGGGACTCAGACTACGTCTCACGGATGTTTGTGAATGACGGAAATACTGAAACCGCGCCGGAGTATTTTTACGGCAATATCCTCCTCGGTCTGGATATCGCCCTCGATGGTATGGGTTTCGTTGTTTATGGTGGCATGCACAACATTCTTGACCGTCGCTATGCGGGCTACATCAATGTCAATGACTTCGATGGAAGATATTACGAGACCGGTGAGCCGCGCGCGTCGTACGGCGGGTTGAAAATAAACTGGGGTTTCTAAAACGCAATGCGCAGGTGGCTACTTTTCTTTTTTCTCCTGTCTCCGCAGTTGTTCGGACAGAATCCATCACCAAATGTCCGGATTTACCCTAGCGCGGTCACGCAAACCGAGCCGACCCTGAGTTTCAGCCCGATTAATCCCAACCTCCTCTTTGCCAGCGCTGTTACCATCAACACGGCGACGGGTTTCAAGAGCGAGGGTGTGTACATCTCGACGAATGGCGGAGCGAGTTGGACCGGAAGTGACACTTGCAGGGGAGAATTACTTGCAAATCACGGCGGGGACCCGACGACGTTCATTCATCCCGGCGGTAGAATCGTTCTCTCACACATCGGCCTTGTGTTCCCGGGTGTGTACAGTCACTATTCCGCTGATCTCGGGATCACATGGTCTGCTGCAGCGACAATCTCCTCTCAGCAAGCAGAGGACAAAGGCCGCGGGACAATGGATGACCACCCGCAAAGTCAGTTCTACGGGAGGATGTACATGTCATGGGTAAGTCTGGTGGTTCCTTATCCACTTTCCTTCTCATACAGCACAAATGCAGGAACCTCATGGAGTTCGCAAGCGGCAGTAAATCCCTCTCCTCCCTCGCGGTGTTCCGGTGGTTCCACTGCGGTTGCAAACAATGGTGATCTGTTTGTTACATGGGCCGGAGTCGCGTCAACCGCTCCCTTCAGAGAGGATTTCGCTGGATTTGCGCGCTCGACCGACGGGGGAAACACGTGGAGTGCCACACAAAACATCTTCGATATGAACGGCATCGCCGGAACGCTGCCAGCGAAATCAAACATTCGCGTGAACGGTCTTCCAAAAATCTCGATTGACAACTCCGGCGGTGCGCGCAACGGCTGGCTCTACATTGTCTCCGCAGAGCAAAACCTCGCACCCGCCGGCACCGATCCGGATATCGTTCTCCATCGCTCCAGCAACGGGGGTGTCACGTGGTCTGCCGGCATACGCGTCAATCAGGATCCTCAGAACAACGGGAAGATTCAATATTTCCCTGCTATGGATGTTGACAGCGCCGGGGGCATCAACATCATCTACTGCGACGATCGCTCCACAACCTCGGACTCGGCAGAGATTGTTCTTGCCAGATCAGTCGATGGAGGAAGTACCTGGACTGAAACTGTCATGAGTGACCACAGATTCAAGCCAAAACCGATTGTAGGCGGGGCTTCGAGCTATCAGGGGGACCACATCGAACTCAAAGCGATCGGATCAAAACTGCACGCGCTTTGGATGGATGATGCAACCGGACTGTACCAGATCTGGCATTGCGTCGTTGACCTGCTGGACACCAGCGCCCCCGAAGAAGAGATCCCTTTTTTGTTTTCTCTTCATCAAAACTATCCCAATCCTTTCAACCCTTCAACACGCATTGAGTACACGCTTCAAGCTGGAGGTCATACGGTTCTGGAAGTTTTTGATATCAACGGCCGTCTTGTCAGAACCCTTGTGAATGAGAGGAAGGCATCGGGGATTCACATGGTTGAATTTCAAGCTGGAGGATTATCCTCGGGGACGTATTCATATCGCCTGAGGGTGGGAGGCAGGTCGGCTGTCAGGACGATGGTACTCGTGCGGTAGCTTATCGAAGGATGATCATGGCGCGACCCGAAGATGCAGTGCCCCGGCGAGTCTTGACTGTTACTTGATATCTATACACTCCGGATGCAAGGCCGTCGGCAAAAAAGTTCACTGCATGCTCACCCGCCTGTTTGTTCCCCTCACGAAGACGACGCACCTCCCTTCCGACAATATCGTACACCGTTATCGTTACATTTCCTTCTTCGTGAAGTTCGTACGGAATTACCGTTGACGGATTGAACGGGTTGGGAAAATTCTGACTCACTCTTAGGGCAAAAGGAATGCGGGGATCCTCATGCTCCTTCACACTCACAGGTGAGGAAACATACTTCAGAACTTTGCCGTGATTACCCACCATGTATCCATGTACTGAATCCGGAAAAACAACATCATACATCTCCGAATCTACTCCCACCGGGTAGTCTCTCCACGTTTTGCCAGAGTCGGCTGTGAACATGAATGTCCGCGCATGTCCCAACGGAGCCCACCCTTCTCGAGGTGTGCGAAAGGCCAACGATCTTGCCTCACCCCATATCCCCAAGTATTCGTATTCCCAACTTCCACCGCCATCTGACGTGGTGACCTTTCCGGAACCGAGATCAAAATCACCGCCGACGGCAATCATATGAAGCGAGTCGAAGAAATGAAGACCATAAAGCGGTTCAGCGGCGGCATTGGTTGCGGCCCAAATCTGTCCACCATCTGTAGTGCGCCAAACGACCCCTATGATGTCCCACCGCCCGCCAATCGCAAACCCAAGCATCGACGTCGCAAACTTGACATGCCATAACTCCCACCTGGGAAAATACGTTGTATCATAGTTTGCCTCGGCCCATGTTGCACCACCGTCGGTAGAGCCGTAGATCACCCCATCCTCACCGACCATCCAACCATTTAGCGAATCAAGGAAGGTCAATCCATTGAATTGCTCGCCCTGAACAAGCTGACGCAACCAGTTCGCGCCCCCATCACGCGTTGTTAGAAGAGTCGTTTCAACCGTTGTCTGATCGATATACGGGGAAACGGCCCAACCGTGCAAACTATCCAGCATGAAAATATCCTGGATGATCGTCGTGAGGCCGGTTTCCTGCTTCACCCAAGTTTGCCCGCCCGTCCGCGTTCGATAGATACTCCCGCTATCTCCGCTCACCCAACCATTCATGCTGTCCAAAAACGTTACCTGATAGAGCGTCTGGGTCGTGGGACTGGGAAGTTCCATCCAGTATGGCTGGGCAAAGCCCCTTGTGTTCATCAGGATGAAACATAAAACAGTCAGGACAATTGGTTTCATCATTCCCTTCGGGGCTGAGAAGCAAACAAAAGGGCTCACCACAACGAGCCCTGACTGTCTTGGCAAGATTTGCCTCCCTTCAAAGTTTCTTCGGTGAGCCAGCCATGTACATTTCGCCCGTTGGTTGAGGCATGCCGCCCTTCGGCTCAAGGGTGATCGCAAAAGCGCTGATCAGTTTCGGGTCTGTCACCGCCATATTCTTGATCATGAAGAATTTGTCGCTCTCACTTGTCACACTGAAAACTCCGGCGCTGATCGGCTTATCCCTAATCACCCAAAGCTGGTAGTCCTTGTCTGACGGAATGCCGGGAAGGTTTGCCACCTGAAGGATGGCGATGCCGCGTTCAGGATCCCAGAGGATCTTTCCGTATCCAACGGGGTTCACTTCCATACCGCTCATCATCGCCATGCCGATTGATTTTGATGCAAGAACATCAAGCATGGCTTGTTTTTGTGACAGCTCATCTTTCAACGCGATGATCTCTGATGCCAACGATTCATTCTGTTTCTCCAATGACGACATGAACCGGCTTTGCTGATCAATCGTCCCCATGAGCCGGACGACATAAAGAGAGAAACCGACGATCATTGCAAGCGTAACGAATGTAACTCCGAACGGAAGCCAGCTGCGCTTTTGAACCGGGAGAGCCGCCAGCTCGGTGGTTCTGCGCTGCGCTGCCGCTGCCGCCTGATCGGCAATGCGGATGCGGTGTAATATTCTCTCCTTCAGATGGGCTGGCGGAGATTGTTGTTCCAAGGCAAGAGGCAGAAGAGCTGCTGTATTCTGCAGTTCGACAAACGCGCGCGCGTCGTTTCCCCCCGCACTTCGCAGATACTCACTGAGCCTCCCCAAGTCTCCCGGTTCCAGGTCGCTGACCGCGAACTCGGCACTCAGCTCTATGAATTCGTCCCGTGTCATCCTACTCAAGCCGTCCTTTGAGGGAATCTCTCAGTTTTATCAAACCCTGACGCATTCTTGTTTTTACTGTTCCCAGCGGCAACTGAAGACGCTCGGCAATTTGCGCCTGCGTGTAGCCGTCGTAGTAACTCAACTCAATAATCGACCGTTGATCCGCGCTAATCGCTACAAGACTACTCCGCATCAGCTCTTCGTACTCGCGCGAGACGGTTGCAATCAACGGATTTGCTTCAAATGCCGCATCGGGAATATCCAGCGGCCTCTCGTCATCATCAACCGAATCGCCCCGATTCACATAGTCCTGTGACCGCACTTTGTCGATTGCCTTTCTCCGCGCCATCGTCATCACCCATGTATAGACGCTGCCCTTGCTTTCAGCAAACAGGTGCGCCTTCTTCCATATCTGCACAAAAATCTCCTGCACCAAATCCTCCGCCTCGGCCGTGGATTTCACCATCCTTAACACCATGGTGTAAATAACGGACGTATATCGGTCGTACAACTCAGCAAACGCTCGTTGGTCGCGCCCGATGATGCGCTTCATGAGTCGAAGGTCCGCCTCATTACGAGCTATTTGAGCTTGAATCAGCGCCAGCAAGAAAGCCATCAACGACTCACAAGGAATACGGAAAATTGATAATGTCGGATTATGTACGACGCGGTCGTGCGCAACACACCACCTCAAAATGAAATGAAAACAAGGGATAGTTTCAACAAACTACGGGATGTACAGCCCTGCGGAACCGCCGACCCACATCATATTCCTGTTGTGGTCCACGCCCATCATTTTGCCGCGGCCCATCCGCACGAGGTTGTTCACCGCGCGCAATTCTTTGTCCCAAACATACATGATGCGTACTTCCGCCTTCGTGCCGCCGAATGGAGAGTCGATAACATCTCCATATTCTACCTTTTCCTGGAGGACATACTCATGTCGCCTCTCTTCCGGAATCGAGATGATTTCCTCACGTGTCGGTCCAACCTTGACGCCAACGCCGGCGAAGGAAAACAACGGCTTCAACACCCATTGTTCAAGATTGTCCGGAACGCCGTTCATTTCCGACAGGAAGACGGTCTTTGGAACAACATCGTGATGAAGAAAGGGTATGGAAAACTTGCTGATATGGAAGAACCAGTTCGGGTGTCCCGCCCATTCCGCGTCAACATCATCCCGGAAATCGAACGGAAGCTGAATGTTTGAGCGCATCAATTCGTCAGCGATGACGCGATTGTAGATGCGATGAATCGGAACACGGCGCCCATTCTTGACATAGTACAACGATCTGCCATCCCTCAAAACATCACGGATATTCACTATGGTCACGCCAAACATTTTCTCCGATGCATTAAAATCGGGAAGGGTCTTTTGCTTGAACGGATCCAGTTCCATGAGAATGACATTGGATTGTTCGTGCGCGCCCGCAATAGCCTCGCGCATGACCTGCACATAGGATTCCTTGTTGAGGCCTCCGAGGAATGATGTTAGTTCATCAGAAAGCCCGTGGACATCCTTGTACAAATCACACAACAACACCTGATATCCATATAATGTCGGAAAGCCCTGGAGTTCAATCAGCTTGGGGACGATGTTTCCATGGCCATCACGCACAAGACCGAAATCCACGGACACAAACAATGGGTGAGCATCCTGCCGGCCAACGCGAAACGGTTCCGGAATCATTTGTCCGGATTTCTTCAGGTAATCTTTGTTGGAGAGAATCTGATGGATGAGATCACTTCCCGCCTGTTCCATGGAATCGAGGAGCTCTCTCGGAAAAAAACATGGTGTTTCCGAAACGCGGAAATCCACCCTGGTACCGCAGGCGGCGTCCAGCTTTTTGAGAAGCAAAGCGTGCTTGTCGTCCGTGAATAAACTATTGAATTGCTTGCGGAGGGAGAGAATCATGGAGGTAAAAACGAAAGAGTTGGTTGCGCCGGCGCTATATCAGGAACTCGCCGGCCTCCATGATCTTCCGGTCGTCAATCCAGATATCGAATTTCGTTCCGACAACATCAATGTGAGTTGAGGATGTCCAGTTTGCGCCGGTATGTTCTGCATACGGGTGTCCGAATGCGATATGGACGCCGGGGATTTTTTCATCCTGGAGAATATGACCGATCACGCGCTTGAGCTGGATATTTGTACCGATGGCGAACTCCCCGACTCGTTCGCTGTTCACATCGGTGTGGCAGTAGTTCCAGAATTCGCTTTCAAGCTCCTTGTTGTCTGAATACACCTCGGTCATCCGATTGTCAGCAACCCTGATCGTCAGCGGGCAGTCGTGCAAGTCGCCGTACTTTGCGCAAAGGTAATCGCCGACAACTCCGTCAACCACGAATGTGCCTTCCACCATGAGCGGCGCCGTGAACACTTCGCCGCCGGGAAGGTTGCCCCATTTGTCCGAACTGATGATACCGCTTGTCTTGAGCCACCGGAGCTGCGAACTGAATTCAGCCTGGATGTCCGTACCGACCGGGGTCTTCGCCCTGATATGTTTCGCGCTCCGCGCAAGATCCCATACCTTCTTGCTGATGTCATCGACACGATTGAAATCGGCACGCATGCCTTCAGCCATGATCTGCCGGTTAATATTGATCATGTGAGCGTGGCGCAAGCGGTGCTTTGTCACCACCGCGGTCATTTGCATGCGGGTTCGTAGTTCACCCACTTGTCCGTTGACCGCGTAAACGCTCACCTGGCTTGTTGCAAGGTCATCCAGAATTTCCTTTGGCATATTCGAGTGCGGGCGAGGCGCGAAGTCCTCCAGCACAAACACGGAACATGTCGAACCAACCGCTTCAATCGCGCGATACAGACTCTCGCCGATGTCAAGCGTTGACTTATCGGTAATAAGCGTCACTTTCTCGCCCGGCTGAAGACGGAGACATGTGTTGATGGCGTTGTGAGCGCCCAGCTCAAGTTCCGGATCAGGTTTGGTGCCGTTAAAATGATGCATCATCAATTCGCGTGTACTTTCGGTTGTACGGGTTCGATTTCCAGACCTTGTTTTGTTTCTTCGATAATGAGATCAACCACTGCGTTGAGGTCGTGCGTTTGTTCAAACACGCGCAACTGTCGTTCCGCTCCGGTCCCCATTTTAAGCATTGTTTGAATGTACTCGATTTCCTTGCGGCTCCCCAACTCGTCCAATACATCATCGACAAAGAGGAGGAGTTCTCCCATGAGCTCGCGCACGGGCATTTCTGCCTGTTTCCCGAAATCCACAAGCTTTCCTTCGAGCCCGTAACGGCTCGCCCGCCACTTGTTTTCCATGATCAGGGCACGACGGTACAAGCGAAATCCTGTGTTGACAGAATGGAGCCGCCAGAGCTTTACCACAACTGCCTGGATCAGCGCGGCCAGGGAAATTGTCTCCTGCGCGCGAAGCGGAATATCACAAATGCGAAACTCAAGTGTGCCAAAGAACGGATGCGGACGCAAATCCCACCAAATTTTCTTCGCGTTGTCAACGCAGTTTGTTTTGATCAACAGGTTGACGAAGCTCTCATATTCTCCGTAGCTCGGAAAATAGTCGGGAATGTTGGTACGCGGAAACTTGTCGAATACTTTGCACCGGTAGGATTTCAGCCCGGTGTTGCGGCCCATCCAGAACGGCGAGTTCACCGAGAGCGCAAGAATATGAGGAAGGAAATACCGGGCCGCGTTCATAATGTGGATCATCGTCTCCTTATCCTCAATGCCCACATGAACGTGCAGACCGAAGATGAGGTTCGCGCGGGCAACCTGCTGCATGTCTTCAACGATGGTCTTGTAGCGCTCGTCAGGAAAGATGTCCTGTTTGTTCCAGTCTGCAAACGGGTGGGTACCCGCCGCGGCGAGACGCAGGCCGTTTTCATAGGCAAGCTTCACCATGTGGCGCCGGAGTTCGAATACCTCTTCCTTCGCCTCCGCGATGTTCTTACAAATGCCGGTTCCGACTTCTACGACGGACTGGTGCATTTCCGGTTTGACGCGTTCGCGCAACTGCATCTTTCCCTTCGCGATGATTTCCGCGTGGATGTGCGAGCGCAGATCGCGGGTCACCGGATCAACGGTTTGAAACTCCTCTTCTATGCCAAGAGTAAAGGATGGTCTTGGTGGCATTTTATTTTCCGGCAGACCTGGAACTCCGTTTTCCCGATTTTACTTCCACGGCAACCGCGTGACCGTCTCCTCGTGAGGAACCCGCGGAATTTGAACCGCGAAGGAAACCCGACCACCGCATATCTGTTGCTGACTTATCATTGGTAAGCGCCTTGGTCACGGCAAGCTCGGCAACGGCATCGACAATCCACGTAAAATTCTCGGCACCGACGGAATAGTAATCCGCGTCGGGCGCGGGGTTAAGGAAATCAATTGCGTAGGGGATTCCATCCCGCACTGCAAACTCCACCGTATTGAGATCGTATCCCAGTGCGCGGCACAGCTTGAGGCAGTCATCAATGATGCGTTGCTCCAGCTTCGGTTCGAGCGGCTCCGGGTCTTTCACGTATCGGTTCTCGTGCGGCTGAAGCGGATCGTACTGCATCACGTGAACCTTCTCCTGACCGATCACGTAGCAGCGCACGTATTCCTTAAAGACAATTCCCTCCTGAAGGGTCATCACCAGGTCACCTGTCTGGTGATAATAGTGAAAGAAGTCTTTCTCGTTGTGAATCTTGTACACATGCTTCCACCCTCCGCCTGCATGCGGCTTGAGAAAGGCGGGGAAACCGATATAGTCAAACACTTCCTTCCACTCCAGGGGGAAGTGAAGATTGCGCATGGACTGGGAAGTCGTGTTCGGTGGATGAGCATGGGATGGAAGCAGAACGGTCTTGGGAATGGCTACTCCGATTTTCGAAGCAAGCGCATAGTTGAAAAACTTGTCGTCCGCGCTCCACCAGAATGGATTGTTGATAACAACAGTTCCTGAGAGAATAGCGTTCTTGAGATACGCGCGATAGTAGGGAATATCATGGGAAATGCGGTCAATGATCACGTCGTACCGCGTCGGGTACGCCATCTTCGTGAACCCAAGATCTACAAACTCGGCCACAACGCCGGTATTCATCTCATTGATCTTGGCAACAATGGCTCCCGGAAAAGTGTTTTCCATACCGAACAGTATTCCAACGCGCTTCATAACGGCTCCATCATGTTTTGTGGATCACCTTGTTGAGAGTCGAGCTTTGATAATATCCCGATACGACGCAACGTTCCGGGTTTTGGGGGAGTTGAACTTGCGCGGGCACGATGATATTCAGGATCTTTTCAGTGTCAGGAGAGTTTGTGCGGAAAACTTGTTGTATTATGGTAGGAATTTGACTTAAGAGAAGCAAGGAATGGCCTACTGGCCATTGCTTTCATCCAGGTGCCTCAACATTTCGGCGGCCTCGCGAAGATTCGGGTTCAGCGCCACCGCCCTCATCAGCGCTTGCCTGCATTCATCAAATTTTTCTCTCTGCCCCAAAACTGATCCGTAGTTCAGCCACACCCATGGATTGCGCCCGTCGATTTCAAGCGATTTCCGTAGGGCGCGCTCCGCCTCTTCAAGTCGATCCATCCGAAGCAAGCACACGCCCCAATCCGCCCATGCGTCCGCTTTGGTCGGAAGCAGATCGAGCGCAGCCTGGAAATAGACGGCGCTGCTGTCAAGTTCTTCACGCGCTGCAAACACACGACCCAGGCCTTGCAGAGACCGGCCGTGCAGCGTTCGCATATCCTCGCCGAATTGTGCTTTTTCCGATTCGATTGCATACGTGGAAGCGTCAACGCGCACCGTTCTTCTTTGAACGACGCGGTACATCGAATCGGCCGCAGCAAGACCACCGCTTTGAAAATGCAGCGTCCCGAGCAGATACTCCCCATAGATGAAATCTTCCCCGCATTCAACCCGACCCCTTAGCAAAACATTTTGTGCTTCCTGCGTTCTACCCACGGCAAGAAGGTTCTTCGCCGCAATAACGTATCCACCGGGACCGTAGGGCCGCAATTCCATTGCGCGCATCGCATAGAAGCCCACCGAGTCCGGAAGGCGCATCGTGAAATACATGTGAGCGAGATTCAACGCCGCGAAGTAGGAATCACCATCAAGTCCGGCATGAAATGCTGCTGCCGCCTCACGCGTTTTTCCCATACCCCAAAGGGCAATCCCCTGGTTCACGCGGGCACCATAGTGGTTCGGATCCTTCACCGCCACGCGCTCAAACAACATGGCCGCCGCCTCAAGGTTTCCTGACTCAAGGGCGGCTAGTGCATGAATCTCATCTTCACCTGTTCCGTCATCTGCGCGCAACTCGAACAGGGTTGAGTTAACCAAGACTGCTGCAAGCAAGACAATGACAATCGTTGTAGCAACTACCCGCCAGTTTTTCTTTGTAACAGAATTCACAAGCCGGCACACAGCGTAGCCGGAGAAGACACACAGAATCGGCACAACCGGCAATCGGAAGCGGTCGCATACAAAGAACAACACGGTGATTGCACAGTACGTCGCAATAAAAAGAATAAGGACTCTTGCGCGCGGTTGATTCCACGCCAATGCGGCGCCGGCAAGTCCAAGCGCCCCAACCAGCCAGAATCCGACCGGAAGCAATTGAAGCACTGATGATGCTCGTTCGAACCAGTAGTAACTCTGGTTATTGCTGATCTCAACATGCGACCAAAAGAAGTAGAGCTTCTTGAGTGTCAGTGTTAGAAAGGCAAACGGTTGGTCTCCAAGGAAGTCCATGCCGCGGGAAAACCAGTAACTAGAAACCTCGGATGGTTTCGGCGGATAACCCAGCGCCTTTTCTGCGATGTATTCCACTTGCCTGTTTTCCCAGGCGACTCCTCCGGCCTCGGGGACGGCGGATGTTCTTCCGTTGGATTCCGGATTGTTGCCGATGTAGAAGTTGATTCCTCCCTGCGAAGCAAGAAGAACACAATCATCGCCAACAATGGCATTGCGGGCAGTCACGATAAGAATTGGAATGAACATCGCAATGCCAATCGTTAGAACGAAGCGCGGCAACTGCGAATTCCCCCTCAGATACTTCCAAAGGATGAATCCGTAGAGAGGGGGAGCGAGGGAAAGAAATGGGGGACGGATTGTACAGATCACACCGAAGAGAAAAGCAAGAAGCAGGTGGCCGCGTAACGTTGACTTGTCCATCGAGAGCACAATTCCGGTCAGCCACGTGAATGATAGAAACGTTACCACAGAGTCAAAAAGAAGTTTGCCTTCGAAGTAAACCAGGACTGAATACAAGGCGCATAGCAACGCGGCTACAACCGCGGCGATTTTCCCAAAAAGGTGACGACTTAGGATATACACGAGGACTACAAGGCCGCTTCCCAAGAGATGTTGTATGATGCGGGGTATTTCCGGGCCGGGCCCGAAAATGAAATAGAAAAGTCCAAGGAGGTACGGATAAAGAGGGGCGCGGAAGAATACCTCCTCGCCCATGATGTTGCCCGCCGCAATGGATCGGGCCCAGCGGTCGTGGAATTGCTCGTCCAGTTGGAGAAGCTCGGCCAGCGGGTTGCCGCGCATTTCGTAATGGTACACGAGCCGAAGAATCAGAGCCAACACGGCAATGGCAAGAATGAGAATCTTCTCGCCGCGAGGAATCCAGCTTTCGTCTTTTGTTAATGGAGCGGTTTTCATTTGGTGATGAACCAAAATAAACACCCTTGCTCTGATACTCAAGGTCGGGGTCGGCTCCCCTCAGTATTGACTTTGAAATCTCAACTTCGGATGTTTTTACAGTTCCTCCCGATACTTTCCATCTACTCTGGTGATGACGTTTGCACACATTCCTCATACTCATACCATTCATCTTTGTGCTTCAGCAGTCAATCACACAAGATGATCAGGGGAAGGGATATACCATCTCAGGCACTGTTCTCAACTCTATTGATCAATCGCCGGTACAATGCAGAGTCCGTTTGAAAGGCAGAGGGTATATCGAACGAGTTGACACGGATTCACTGGGATACTACGTATTCATGGATGTTCCTGCGGGCCGATTCGAACTTGTTATTGGTCTGTCTGAACCGGAACGGATATTGGATACCATTCTTTTTGTCGGCTCATCGGTGACTATCAACGCGACAAAATCTCCTTAACTATCCATCAATTGATGCTTCAACAACAAACTCGAGAGACCAATCATGAACTCAACCTGGCCTGTCCATGACAAGACGCCGATGCTGGGCAGCACGCTTCTCGGCCTCGGCGCAACACTCACCGCTCTTAACTGCAAGTCGGCTGGCGAAAGAACCTCGCAGCGTGGCAGGATCCTGCTGAAGAACATGCCGGCAATGCCGCATGGACTTGAGAACGCTGTGAAGTTTCCCCTCCTCGAAGCATTACACGGCAGGCGAGCCCGTCGGTTTTCACTCGGAGCTTCAATTCCGGACGGTCCGACAACCTACACGTCAAAGCACAAGCCGATGCCTCTGAGCGAACTCGAACAACTCATGGTGCTCACGGCAGTCGGAGCAAACACAAATGTGTTTCCACGATTTCAATGCATTCGTTGGTACGGGGTACTACCGGCTGACAACAAATCTTGAGTCTGGAACAGCAGTCTCGGTAGGAACCTGGAGTCTCGGCTGGACCGCCGGCGTATCTCGCCTATGGCCGGTCTCGGATAACCTGGGGCTGGGCGGGGAAATCAAGTGGGCCAATGCGACTAAAACAAAGATGGAATGATCGTAATCCAGGTTCAACTCGCGTGGAAAGCACTGGAGCGGTAGGCTTGCCTGACCACCTTCAATCATCAGAATCCCGAAAACTCCATTAGTGTTGCAATAACCATTTCCTGTTCTTCTTCGCGGAGTGACGGATAGATGGGAAGCCGCAGCAATCGCCCGCTGACAGATTCGGTTACCGGAAAATCACCCTGCTTGTAACCCATCTTGAGTCCAACAGGCGAGAGGTGAAGCGGAAGATAGTGAAACGTCGTGCCGACGCCTTTGGAACGGAAAAAAGCAAGCGCATCGTTGCGCGTTTTTTCGTCCTGCATCAACACATAAACGATGTGGTGATTGGAAATCGTGTGCGATGGAATAACGGGCAACGAAAGGACGCCGCGTGCAACGAGAGAGCTGAACGCTTCAACATAGCGCCGGTGAATGGCCGCTCGCTTCTCACGGATGGCGTCGAGTTTATCCAGTTGACTCAGAAGTAACGCACTCGTAGTATCCGGAGGAAGATAGCTGCTACCGACGTCCACCCAGGTGTATTTATCCACAAGACCGAGCATAAATTGTCTGCGGTTTGTTCCCTTCTCCCGGATTATTTCCGCGCGCAATGCAAACGCGTCGTTGTTGGTAACAAACGCGCCACCTTCGCCTGTGGAAATATTCTTCGTTTCATGGAAGCTCAAACATCCGATGTCCCCGATTGAGCCGAGGGGTTTGCCATTATACGAAGCACCGATTGCCTGCGCGGCATCTTCCACAACGGCGATATTTCGTTCCCGCGCGAGACTCATCAGCACATCCATCTCAGGTGCAACGCCTGCATAGACCACGGGCATGATGGCGCGCGTTCGCGAAGTGATCTTTCGCCTGACGTCAACAATATCAACGGTTAGAGTGGTTGGAAGAATATCCGCAAAGACAACGCGGGCGCCATTACGCAGAACGCAGTTCGTCGTTGAAACGAACGTGAAGCTCGGAACAATCACTTCATCGCCCGGCTGAAGATCCAGCACCATCATCGCAAGTTCAAGAGCATGCGTGCATGATGGCGTTATCAACGCGTGGTTTACCTTCAAAAGAGAACGAAGTTTTCCCGAGGCGAGTCTTGTCCGGTCACCGTCACCAACTATCTTGCCGGACTTCAGCGAAGCGGCGAGTGCTTCCTCATCCGCACGGTCATACCATGGTTTGTGAAATGCAACGCTCACGATCTTCGTTCCGCCAATATCTTCTCGTATACTTCCTCGACGCGCTCAGCCATCCGATCAGCATTAAAGTATTCCTGAAATCGCACAAAAGAAGCCATCCCCATAGCAGACCGTTCATTTGGCCTGGAAATCAATGCGACCAATGCTGTTGCCAGGGGCCGCGGTTGTTCGGGCGGAGTAAGGAACCCCGACCGCCCATCTTCAATCATCAACTTGATCCCGCCAACATTGGTGCTGACAACCGGCAGTCCGGTAGCGAGAGCGCGAAGGATGGCAATCGGGAATGCCTCTGCGGCAAGCTCCAGCGAAGAGTGACAGTAGATGTCGAACCCGGGGTAGATTTGATCCAACTGATCGCGGAATCCGAGCCACCGAATGTGCTGTGCAATACCAAGCGCATTTGCTTGCTGCTTCAACTCTGCCATGAGCTCACCATCGCCGACAATCGGAAACACAACATTGCGCTGAAGAGCCGTTACATACTTTATGGCCTCAAGAAGAACGCGGTGTCCTTTGAACGGAACCAACCGCGCAACGTTGCCGATGACAACGGTGTCAGGTGAAACGCCGAGTTCTTCTCTGAATGCAGCCCGCGCCTTTGTTTTCTCCTGCATCGACATGGCTTCCACACCGATGGGAATCACTGAAATCTTCTTTGCTGTAATGCGATCTTCTTTGATAAGAACTTCGCGCACCGCCTCTGCATCGGCAATGAAGTGGTCCGTCCCATAGGCGTTCCGAATGTAGTGCGTTACATTATGTTGGATTGAATGAGCACTATGAACACCTGCAACGTGTGGAACGGGAGAGAACGACGCAGCAATCGCAGCGCACGTGCGGTCGTAGTTGGCGTTGCTGTGGATAATTTCGGTGTCGAACTCGATTATCGCTTTTCGCAATTGTCTTGCAACGGCAAACACTCTTCCCATTCCTGTGTAGTTGAGGGGCAGTGTTTCAATCTCCTGCTCAGCGCACTTCTTCAAAAGGAGATGACCTTCGTTCGCAGAAACCACCACGTCATGCTCGCGTCTCAGGAGGTACTTTGCAAGGGTAAAAACATAATCTTCGCCACCGGCAAAAATATCGGTGGAGTTTGTAATAAGAATTCTCACCGTGTCGTTGTTGGGGAGTTCAGCACAAGCTGCTTCAGTTGGTTTTGGACACCCGGATTTTGGAATCCTCCGAAAGATCCGCTGCTTGCTTCTCGGGTTGAATGACATGATGCTCTCGGAGGGCGTATACCGGAAGATCATTGCGTGTCGGGTCGGCGGTAATGGCAGAAAGAACGAAACCGGGGCTTGCGTGTTGACTTGCAGTTCGCGAAAGAATAATATCGGCGTCTCCGATGTAGGCATGCTCATGAATATCGGCGATTGCACGAACCCCTTCACCGACGACCGAGTATTCCCAACGTTCCGAAGCCCCGATGTGGCCGGCAACAACCAATCCATGATGGATGGTTGCCAGCATCGGGATGGGCTGACGGAGTGAAAGCTTGCGGTTCATCTTGTCGATGGTCTTCCGCAGTTCAAGCGCGGCGAGCATGGCCCGGTCAACCGGTGTATCCAGCGAAACGGGCGCACCGAATACCACCAGCACCCTGTCGCCATTTATCTTGTCAATGGTCCCCGTGAAGTGCTGTGCGGCAGTGATAACAGCCGCAAGAAACTCGTTCAGAACGCGCACAACTTCCTGCGGCGTTGACTCACGAGCGCGCACATCGAAATCGCGAATGCCCACCATCATCAACGCAACCACCTTGTGTTCACCTTTGAGCTTCACGCCGTTGCGTATTACCGCTTCAACAATTGCGCGTGGAACATACTTGCCGAACGTATCTCTGATAAAGGATTGCTCTTTCATGCCGGCGATCATGCGTGACATCCCGTCGGCAAGAGACGCAAACTCATCCGCCGTGGAAAGATGAACCCCGCGATTGGGTTTGCTATGTTCGAGATGATGCATTGCTTCGAGCAACATATCGCGTGAAGAGCGCGCATCCTTTTCAAGCAGGAAGCCCGTTGCCGCGGCAACCGCGATAACGATGATCGCGAGAACAATGGTGTTCAGATTCGGCGTTATGGCCATGACGCACAGTGGCGCGGCTCCCAGCATGATCACGAGGATTGCAATCCGTGAACCAACACCAACGTTCAATACGCGGCGCTTCCACTGCTCCAGAAGCATTGTGCGGCTTGCCGAAAGATCCGGATATACATCCTGAACAGCTTTCCGCACCCGCGTCATCTCAAATGCCCCGGGAAATACCGCGACGACACTCAAGCAAAGCGCCACCAGCCATAGTTGACCCAGAGGGTCGAACGTTGTCATCACGAGTCCTGAAATAAGTCCTCGCAACATGATGGAGCGAAGAAATCCGATTAGCGGCAGATTGTTCACAAACACAACGGCCCGACTGAACACGGGGTTTTGTACATACAATTGTTCGGAATGAAGAGCATCAACATTCCTCAAAGAGGCGTACAAGAAAAAGAGAATCACCGCGTCTGCAACAGCCCCGGAAAGAACGGCAAGCACAACCAATCCCACACCCGACAAGCCATTGAAACCGCCGTAATTCGCCGTGCTGACCATGAATGAAACGGGAACGGTCAGTAAGAAAGTCCAGGCGAGAATACGCAGATGCTTTACAAAGAGAAGCATCGACGGAAGTGGAGTTGAACCGGACATGAAAGATGGGGAGACTTTAGCTGTTTCCGTAAACTTCGTCAACGCCGAACTTGCTCGCGGCCCACAGCGTCAGGTTTGCAGTCAGCGCAATGACAGCGCGCTTCTCATCCTTGCGCCTCACAACGAGGTCGTAGGTATCGGCAATAAACCGGTAGTGTTTGAGGAGTCTGTCAACCTGCGCCGGTTTGACAAAGCCGTGCCAGTACACGACCTGTGTTCTGATCATGGCGCCGTGTCTGCGCAGGAGCTCTCCCATCGGGAACACGCTTGCACTCAGCGGGGTGCGCGGAGTACAAATGCGTGTGAGATCGGTGAAGTACTCATCCCAATGTGAGGCGAAAGATTTATTCTCATGCCGTCTGAGGTAGCGGGCCCGCTTGAGCGAGAACCGTGCTTTTGTCCGGAGCCGGAATCGCGGCACCACAATGTGAAGATCGTAAAGCATTTCAATGTTTGTCGGATCGTCTTCATCACGTTCATTGTAAACCCAGCGTCTTCTCAGCGCGCGCCACGAGTCGATTCGAACAACGGGGTCCTTTCTGCTGTCGACGTAAATGAACTTGCCGCGCTCAGCCCCTACGATCGTAACCCAATGGTTCCAACTGTCCACACAGAGTAACGCGGGATATCCCTGTTTGAGCGCGCGCAGAAGCTCACGCTTTGCTTTTGTCGCGTCCTTGCGGCGGACAAGCTTGAGGTTCGTTCCGTACTTCTTCGCGGCGCGGTCAAGCTTGATTTCATCCGTGCCGGACCACCAATGTGTGCCGGCGATACGAGAGACTTCACGCTCATCAACAATTTTGCCGAGCATGATCAGAGCGTGCTTTAACGCGAACGGACCGCATTGCCAGTTATTTGGTTGGGGATATAGCCCCATTGCAGTTTCACCGAAAAAGGGAGACGGGAAAAAAATTGTGAGCACGAGGGCTCACACCGGATCAAGATATGGACTATGGAAGGGAAATCCAAGAGCGAAAACCTTGACATTCTTGCATGAATTGGTTAACGATTGACGGTATCACATCAAGGGACCTGTTTGACCGAAAAAGTTTCTGTCGCGGTTCTGTACAACCAGATTGGTGAAGCCGAGTACGAGCAGATGATTCGGAAGGCCAGCAAGGACCCGAATTTTTCCGCCGAATCGCGCAGGGAGATGGCCACCACCGACGAGCAAATCGGAACGCTGGTGAGCGCCTTGAAGGAAGCCGGCTTCGATGCCTACGCGGAGAATGTCTGCGACCGGTCCAAACAGTTGCTTGAAGCGCTCACCAGGCGACGCCCCGATGTGGTTTTTAACCTTATCGAATTCTTCAACGACGACCCGCGCCAGGAATCCATGGTTGCCGCGCTGTATGAGTTGTTGCAGATTCCCTACACCGGCGCGCCACCCTACACACTCACCCTATGCCAGCGGAAATCATGGGCGAAGGATGTTCTCATCGCCAGTGGCATCCAGACACCGCGTTTCAAAGTGATGCATCAGCTTCCCCTTCTTCGCCGCCACGGACTCCGCTATCCTGTCATTGTCAAGCCCGTTGCAGGCGACGCAAGCGAAGGCATTGAAACATCCTCTGTTGTCAGCGACATTCAACACATGCACGAGCGGGTGGAGTACATCAGACAGGAGTTTCACCAGCCGGCGCTGGTTGAGGAATTTATTGAAGGGCGTGAGTTCCAGGTTCCTGTGCTCGGAAATTTTCCTCCGCGCGCGCTGCCAATCACCGAGGTGGATTTCTCCGCGTTGCCTGAAGATCGTCCGGATGTCCTGAGCTACTCAGCGAAATGGGATCCGCACGACAAGGCGTATCACCGGGTGCGGTTGCGTTGCCCTGCAGGACTTTCAAAAAGAATTGCCAAACGTATTGAGGAGACTGCGTTAACGGTCTATCGGGTGCTGGGGTGCAGGGACTATGCGCGCGTGGATATGAGGTTAGACAAAAGAAACCGCGTTTACGTCCTTGAGGTGAATCCCAATCCGGATCTTGCAGAAAATGATGTGTTCATGAAGTCGGCACACAAAGCAAAGCTTTCTACCACGGATGTCCTCAGGAAAATCGTCGAGCTTGCACTCAGACGAACACCCCGCGCAAGACCTTAGCCCTCAACTTTTTTTCCGCGATACGATTGGACTGCAAAGACGACTCCTGCGACAATTGATGCGGCGCAGATAATCATTCCGATCCAATAGACGAATCTGCCGATTGGCGGACCCAGTTCTGTGCGTCCGGCGAGAAGATATCCCCAATCGTGAATAAGTCCGCCGGCAAGAAGCTTGAGCTTTCGGAACGGCGCATCTGCGATGTACGCACTGACGTTCACGAGGTTTTCACCAAGCCAGAATCCGGGTAAGGCGGTGTTTTGGTAGTTCTGTTTCCAGACGACCACAAGCAAAGCCAGCGGAAGCAGGGACTGCACGAGCGAACCTCCGAGTATATAGATGAACATACCGAAGGGTCGGAGAAAGAAATGTCCCGCCTCATGAATGAAGAGGTTGATGGTGTCGAGGATCCAAAGAAGAAACGGCGGATGATAGGCAGGCGCGGCCGGGCCATCTGTGGAAAGCATGAAGATGAAAAGGTAGGCAAGAATGAGGAACAGGACGATTTTGCCAACGAGAGTAATCATGGGTACGCGATTACTAAGCCCACTCAGTGCAAAGTACTTCCGCCTGTTCGAGAACGAGTTCGGTTGCTCTTGCTTGTTTGTCTGGCGGGTAGCCGTAACGTCGCAGGATGCGCTTGATGATTACTCGCATTTCGGCGCGGACATTCTCGCGGACGGTCCAGTCGATCTTCAAATTGCCACGAACCGCTTTGACCAATTCTTGTGCAATGATGCGTAACGTCTCGTCGCCGAGAACCTTTACGGCGCTATCGTTTACCTCAAGAGCGTCGTAGAAAGCGATCTCGTCTTCGGTAAGGCCAAGTTCTTCGCCACGTCGGTCGGCTTCGCGGAGATCTTTTGCCAAACCAATCAGTTCCTCGATGACCTGGGCAGTCTCGATGGCTCGATTCTGGTACTGGCGGATGGCATTCTCCAACATCTCTGCGAAGGAGCGCGCCTGGACAACATTTTTGCGGCCGCGTGTTCGTATTTCGCCATCAAGGAGCTTTCGAAGCATTTCAACAGCCAAGTTACGTTGAGGCATTCCCCGAATCTCGGCGAGGAACTCGTCTGAGAGTATGGAGATGTCTGGCTTCTTGAGTCCAGCCGCAGCGAATATGTCGATGACTTCATCGGATGAAACGGCCCTCGAAACAATTTGGCGAATAGCAAATTCCACGTCGTCAAGAGTGCGTTGACCGTTGCCCGAGCTTTTTGTGAGGACAGCCTTGACAGCCTGGAAGAAAGCAACATCGTCGCGGATTTCGAGTGCTTTCAGATGAGGCACAGAAAGCGCAAACGCCTTGGTTAACTCAATGACAGCTTTCGACAGACGAGTCTTGCCGTCGCGTTCCTGAAGCACATGTTCCTGTGCGGCGGGCAGAATTGTCAGACGTTGCTTGGCATCGCCGGCTTTCCAGGGAGACCAATTGAAGCCGGAGAAGATAGCGCAGCAGACTTCGTATTTCTCCAGCATGACGGCAACTGCTTCTTCTTGGTCAATGGCCGTCTGGCCTTTGCCTCCGCTCTCCGTGTAGTTCGCCAGCGCTTGCTTGAGTTCATGAGCCAAGCCAAGGTAATCTACGACGAGCCCGCCGGGTTTGTCCTTGAAAACACGATTGACGCGAGCGATGGCCTGCATAAGTCCGTGACTTCGCATTGGCTTGTCGGCGTACATCGTATGGAGAGAAGGAGCGTCGAAACCAGTGAGCCACATGTCGCGGACAATGACAATCTTGAAGGGGTCGTTCGGATCCTTGAAACGCTTTGCAAGTTCCTCGCGGCGGGGCTTGTTGCGGATGTGAGCTTGCCAATCCACAGGATCAGATGCTGATCCGGTCATGACAACCTTGAGGATGCCTTTGTCATCGTCGGTATGATCCCATTGGGGCCGAATTGCAACCAGAGCGTTGTAAACCTCGATGCAAATGCGGCGGCTCATGCAGACGATCATTGCCTTGCCGTTCATCGCTTCCAGACGTTGCTCGAAATGGGTGGCAAGGTCTTGAGCGATCAGCTTCACTCGCTTCTCAGCGCCAACGAGCGCTTCAAGCTGTGCCCACTTCGACTTGAGTCGTTCCTTGTGTTCGACTTCTTCGCCTTCCGTTGCCTCTTCGAATTCCTCGTCGAGCGTCGGGCGAGCAGCTTCATCGATCTCTAGCTTAACAAGTCGGCTTTCATAGTAGATGGGAACGGTTGCGCCGTCCTTCACTGCGCGTTCGATGTCGTAGATGCTGACATAATCACCGAAGACAGCCCGGGTATTCTTGTCGGTGAGTTCTATCGGCGTGCCGGTAAAGCCGATGAAGGAAGCATTCGGCAATGCCTCGCGCATGTGACGCGCAAAGCCGTCAATGAAATCGTACTGACTGCGGTGAGCTTCGTCCGCAATGACAACAATGTTCCGGCGGTCGGAAAGTAAAGGATGTTGACCTGCCCGCCGAAGTCCTGCGGACGAAGGCGGGTCTTCGCCTTCGGTCGGGAAAAACTTGTGGACGGTCGTAAACACAACGCCGCCTGAAGCCGTGCGGAGCAGCTCACGAAGCTGTGCGCGACTCTGAGCTTGAACGGGTTGTTGGCGCAGGAGCTCATGACAGTGCGCGAAAGTTCCAAAGAGTTGATCGTCTAAATCGTTGCGGTCGGTGATAACAACGAGTGTTGGATTCTCCATTCCAGGATGTGCGACGACTCGGCCTGCATAGAAAGCCATTGTGAGACTCTTGCCTGATCCCTGCGTGTGCCAAATAACGCCAACCCGCCGGTCTCCGCGTTTCGCTTCGCGTTGAGCCTTGGCAAAGTAAGCTCCGCCTTCTTCACGGACTGCGGTGGCTCCTGATGGGAGGACGCAAGCACGAAGTGTCTCAAGAACTGCAACGTTGACAGCGTGGTATTGGTGGTAGCCCGCCATCTTCTTGACAAGAGCGCCGCCGGGGACTTCTTCGAAGACTATGAAGTACCGAATCAAATCAAGGAAGCGAAGCTTCTCGAATACGCCTTCGAGCACAACTTGCAGCTGAGGAAGTTTGGTATCGGCTAATTGTTCGCCTTCGATGGTGCGCCACGGCATGAACCATTCCTTATCAGCTGTCAGCGTGCCGATGCGGGCTTGAATTCCATCTGAGATAACAAGCGCTTCGTTGAATGCAAACAATGATGGAATCTGATGCTTGTACGTTTGGAGCTGGTTGAATGCTGACCAAATTGTTGCCCCCTCAGTCGCGGCGTTCTTGAGTTCGAGGACAGCGAGCGGCAAGCCATTCACGAAGAGAACAACATCGGGCCTACGCTCATGCTGGTCTTCGACGACGGTGAACTGATTGACGGCGAGAAATTCATTGTTTTCTGGGTTGTCATAATCAAGAACGCGAACAAGGTCGCCACCCATCGAGCCGTCGTCGCGTTGGTATTCTACGGCAACGCCTTCGACAAGATATTTGTGGATTGTGTGGTTGCTTGCAATGAGAGAAGGAAGATCCGGGCGTATGAGTTTACGAAATGCCTCTTGGATTGCATCGGAGGGAACTTGGGAGTTCAGGCGTTGAAGTGCCTGACGTAGCCTTGTTTCCAGAACAACCTGTCGATAGTCCTCGCGTTCGGCTTGCAACTCGCCGGGTGCAATTTCAAGACCGGAGAGGATAGTGTAGCCCAAGCTTTCAAACCAGGCCAGAGCCGCCTGTTCAACCACGGATTCAGAGAATCTACTCACTTTGTGTTTCCTTTGGCTCTTTAGAATCCCGACACTTTGTCGGGATTATTGTCGGTATTCTCATCTTCCGCTCTTTCGTTTTTGCCTCTCTCGATACAACCGTTCTGTAAATCCACCCTCCTTCAAGAATTGCTCTTCGAGCGTCTTCAATTGTCTGCCAAGGAGATAACTCGCTTGATTGATCAGGCAAATTATGGTGTTGGCTGCAACTGCAGGTTCAGCAGTGGAAATGCCATAAGGGTCGGACGTGTCTGACATGTAGGACTTGTCCGACGAATAGAGCCGCCTGACTTTCATTGCCTCTGGAGAATCCTTGGACCATAAACGCATACCTCGTTGGCGCAAGAAGTCTTGGTAATCAAGGAGTAGCTCTTCAAGACTCGCACGCGCAACACTTGTTAGTTTCAATTCTGTTTTCTTCGAGGTTGCCGAAGCCATACTTCCCTCGGCTATGTTTTGCACACCGCTTCGTGCAGCTTGTACCATTTGATCATGTGTGCGGGAGCGTTTGTCGATGAAACGATTGCAAAAGATCACTGTGGCATCGTACGCCAATTGCGCCGTTTGGAAACTCCTGAGATTGCGGTAGCCGCCGTGTTTTGGAATGAGATCCCCCACTACGCACACCTCGCAATAATTCTCTCCGCATCCGGAACTCGCACTTTGCCGGATATGAGCTTGGGCAAGAGTGCATCGCGCAACGCGGTGAGGGTTTCTGATTCTTGGAGGTTTATCAGAACCTTTGTCATCATCGAACTTGCGATGGCTTCGAATCGCTGTATGAGAAGATCAGGCGGTCGAACAATTTTAGTATGCTGAAATGTGCGTGTTGTAATCGTGTCGAAGATTGTTCCGTATGCTTGTTGTCTGAGTTCTTCCACGAGATGTGAGACGTTGAAGAAGACGAAGTAGTGGCTTCGATTGTCTTTTGCTCTTAGTCCGTAGTTCGTTTGATTCATCGCCATTTCTCGACCAAGCAGACAGTGATTTCCGACTGTTCCGCGTGCAGAGACAACTGTGGTAACTGCGGGCAGGACTTTAGTAGCGCTATTCTCGACCCCGGCTTTTGTTATTTGACGTTCCGTACTCAAAACGAATGAGTTCTGAGCTTTGGTAACATCTTTTGCGGAGACCCACGGAATGTCTCCATCCCAATACTCAGGCACTTCAGTTTTTGGAGTACCGCCACTTAGCAAATCGGCAAAATCAAGGATCGAAACTTCCCTCCACCCCTCCGGCAACCCGTCTTTCACCGCATCCACAAACCAACTCTTAAAAATCGCCTGAGCAATTTGCTCGAGCGTCTCGTTCATACGCCGGTTCAATTCGATCTTGTCATCCAACGCGCCGAGGATGCAGGCGATGGCTTGCTGCTCAGTTAATTCTCGAGGGTGCGGTATCAAGATGTTGCTCAAGATCTCAGTATTCAGCGATGGCATCGTTGCACCGACTGCGATGGCACGGATGTGTTCTTTGAACGAGGGTAACCCGAAGAAATAGGAAAGATAGCTAGGATTAATTCTGCCTGGGTTTGGCCTGACGCGTAAGCATCGTCCCGAGAACAGCCAGCCGTCTTCAGCCCCCGTGACAAGTGCACGACGGTCGACCGATCCAACACGACTGAACACAATATCTCCTTTGCGCAAAGTGTACTTATGCAATCGTTGTTTGTCTTCGTCTGATACGAGGGGAATGTCTTCATGAAGAATCCGGTTCTCACCGAGATGTTCTACAGTAATAATCGGAGTTCCAACAAGCACATAATCTTCCTTATGTAGTTGGCTTCCAAAGGGTCCCGTTTGAACTCCATCTTCGGAGTCGCAGATGTCAGCTAACCGAGCCTCAACAAAGTCGGCCGAAAAATCCCCGTAGGGCGTTAAACGAGCCTCACCCACCATAACCGATTTCCTTCATCTCCGCCAAACGGATGGCGGACAGGTGCTCTTTTAGGAATCGCTCCATCTCTTTCTTCTTGGGTAACTCGAGTTGGTATTTGGAGACAAAGAGACGGTTATCCATTCCGGCAAGAGCGTACTCTACAAGCGTATGGTCTTTGTCTGTGCAAAGGAGAATGCCAACCGGAAGATTGTCTCCGTCGTTCATCATGTTTTTCCGGTACCAGCTTATGTATGTGTTGAGCTGTCCGATGTGCTCGTGCTTGAACTCGTCGACTTTCAGTTCAATGAGCACGTGGCATTTCAGTATGCGGTGGTAAAAGACCAGATCGACGAACCCCGGCTTCTTTCCAATCAGGATTCGCTTCTGCCGTGCCTCAAAACAAAAGCCGTGTCCGAGTTCGAGAAGAAAGTCGTGCAGTTTGTCGAGCAGAGCATTCTCCAAATCCGATTCACCCATCACCTCTTTGGCTTTGATGCCGAGGAATTCGAATACGTACGGGTCCCGAATCGTGAACTTCGGCTCGGCAGTTTCCGCTCCTTTGCGAACAAGTTTTGCCAATTTCTTTTTGTCTTTTGAAAGGCCGGAACGTTCGTAGTAGAGACTTGCAATTTGTCGTTTCAATTCCCGCACAGACCAGTTGCCGCGGATGCATTCGATTTCGTAGAAAGCGCGTTTCAGATCATCGTCAAGCCCGACCAGCAATTCCAGATGGCTATATGAAAGCGTACCGATGAGCTTCTCCGGTGGAATGGTCAATTGTGCGGACGCTGTCCGCACTTTTTGATGTGTCGTCGCGGGAAGCAGATGCCGCGATTGTGCCGGCACTGTCCGCACAATCTGAGGGTAGGCGCGATAGAAGGTAAGATAATTGTACAATTGACGGCGGCCCGTATTGCTGACATTTTTCTTCCGCAATACCTCTGAAAGCGCGTTAAGTAAGTTCTCACCGTACCTGGCACGGTCGGAACCGTTGAGTTCGTATTCAGCAATGTACAAACCGATCAGCCAATTTCGAAGAGTGAGACTGATATTGACCGCCCTGCCCGCCTGGACTGCGAGTTGATGATCGATCTCCGAAATCGCAGAGACGAGTCTTTGAAAGCTGAGCCCCCGTAGCTTAGCTCCCATAACCCATGTCCTTCAGATTAGCCCAAATCGTTTCATCAAGCTTGGCTGATTGCTCAGTTTGTTCGCGCAGCGTTGCAGTCAACCGAGCCATCTTCTCGTCGAATGGTTCGCCGTCGTCTTCAACCACTGCCGCACCGACGTAACGACCGGGTGTGAGAATGTGTCCGTGCTTGCGAATGCCATCGAGGGTTGCCGACATGCAGAAGCCGGGTATGTCTTCGTACTTCTGCTTGGAATCTTTATCTCCGCGCCAGGCGTGGTATGTATCGGCAATCTGGCGGATGTTTGCGTCGGTCAGATCCCTATGAACACGGTCAATCATTATTCCAAGGTTGCGTGCATCAACAAAGAGAGTCTGTCCGCGCCGGTCCCGGAAACGGCCGTTCTTTTTATCTCGGGCAAGAAACCAGAGGCAAACGGGAATCTGAGTCGAATAAAAGAGCTGGCCCGGCATGGCGACCATGCAATCAACGAGATCGGCTTCAATAATTGCTTTGCGAATCTCTCCTTCGCCCGACTGGTTAGACGACATTGAACCATTTGCCAGAACAAATCCGGCAAGTCCTGTTGGTGCAAGGTGATGAATAAAATGTTGCACCCACGCAAAGTTAGCGTTCGAAGCGGGCGGGATGCCGAACTTCCAGCGCTTGTCCTCTTTGAGCAAGTCGCCGCGCCAATCGCTGTCATTGAATGGTGGATTGGCAAGAACATAATCTGCCTTGAGGTCCGGATGCAGATCACGATGAAAAGTATCGGCTTGTTCCTTGCCGAGATTGGCGTCGATGCCGCGAATAGCAAGGTTCATCTTTGCCAAGCGCCACGTGGTATGATTGGACTCCTGGCCGTAGACGCTGATATCGCCAATCTTGCCGCCGTGGGCTTCTGCAAATTTCTCGGACTGTACGAACATACCGCCGGAGCCACAGCATGGATCGTACACCCGCCCCTTGTACGGTGCAAGCATCTCCACAAGAACACCAACGACACAGCGGGGCGTATAAAACTGACCGCCTTTCTTCCCCTCTGCGCTTGCAAACTGAGAAAGGAAGTACTCGTACACACGACCGAGAATATCCTTTGAACGGTTCTCCTTGCTGCCCAAACCAATGTTGCCGATGAGATCGATTAGCTGACCGAGACGCTGCTTATCGAGTCGCGGGTGGGCGTAATCCTTTGGCAGAACTCCTTTGAGCGTAGGGTTGTCTCGCTCGATTGCGAGAAGTGCATCGTCAACAATCTTGCCGATCTTCGGGTCTTTGGCTCGCCCGCGAAGGTACTGCCAGCGTGCTTCAGGCGGAACCCAAAAGATGTTGACGGCACGATACTCATCGGGGTCTTCGGGATCAGCACCTTTTGCCCGGTCGGCATCCAGTTTAGAGTGCTGCTCCTCGAAGGCGTCGGAAATGTACTTGAGAAAGATGAGCCCGAGTACGACGTGCTTGTACTCTGCGGCATCCATATTGGACCGCAGAGCATCGGCTGCCCGCCACAACTCATTCTCGAATCCTAAGTTTGCTCCGTTACTGGTTTTGGGTTCAGGCATTCGTCGTCCTCTTATGGGTTATAGCCTACTCTCTAAGTTACACATTTCTTCAAATTTGAAGGGCTGAATGTTACCTCAACAAAAGCAGCTTCTTGACAGACGAAAACTCACCGGCGCTCAACGAGTAGAAGTACACACCGCTGGGCATACCTACCGCATCCCAGATCGATGAATAGGTACCGACTGACAATCGTTCAGAAACCAACGTGGAGAGTTCCCTTCCCAAGGCGTCGTACACTTTCAGGGTAACGTACTGCGTTTGCGGAATCTGGAATTTGATTGTTGTGGCAGGGTTAAAAGGATTTGGGTAGTTCTGATATAGCTCGTATCGTTCCGGCAGTTCTGACGTGAGCGTCCTGACGGATGTAATCATCTCGGAGAGCGGACGACGCCAGAGACCTCCAAGAAAAGAATTCCGAAAGAGATATCTGTCGCTAACAGAAAGAGAACCGTTGTTGCCGCTGTCCGGTAGACCCGCACTCACATTCGTCCAGCTTGCACCGTTATCGGTGGAAAGCAGAATGCCCACTGCTGAATCCGCATACCCTGGAGCGCAAGACGCAAAAAGATTTGTGCCGCTCGTTGCCAGGAATGTGACATTCTTGCTCTGCAGATTCGTGAGCTCCCAGGTTCTGCTGCTGTCGGCCGAAAGCCGGAGGCCGCCCCCAGGAAAAATCCCTGATGACTGGCTGGCAAACACGTTAAATCCACCCGTAAGGGCCGGGGTGAATTCCCAATCCTCGGTTGCACCGGGTGCGGAAGATGACCAACTTGCGCCATAGTCGGATGAAAATGAAGAGACGTCATAGTTGCTTGCAAATATGTGTGAGCCCCTGGGAGCAATCGTGGAGCCGCATCCGATACCGCTCCACAACAAATTCCAACTCTCGCCCTCGTCACTCGACATAAAAATTCCGTTGGTGTAGGTTCCCGCATAAAGATTGACGCCGCCCAGGGGGTTCGGGCCGGTTGCCAGAGATGCGATGAGCGTATCAATCAGACCCGAGTTAACGGAAGTCCAGTGATCACCACTGTCGGTAGAACGAAATATGCCTTTGCCATACGTGCCGGCAAAGAGATTCGAGTCGGTTCCGGCAAGAGCCCGCGCGTGTAAGTTCGTCAATCCGTTATTGACAGCATTCCATGTTGCTCCCTCATCGGTGGAACGAAACACACCCGCGTCCCGGGTTCCAACGAAGAGGTTCGATTTGAAAGTGACAACATTCCCTGCATCCACAACGTTCGGACCCACATATACCCATTGGGTGTGGACAACGTTGACCGCATCCACGAAACAAAAGAGGACGAGACATAAGCGAAAGAGAAATCGGTCAATCATGGGGTTGTTCTCTTGTTGACCTTTGTTGTTTGTATTTTTCAGCGTACCGGCTCATCTGATCTTCACTAACTTGCCGGCCACAGGAATCCCCCGCTCCGGTTCAAGACGGTACAGGTAGAGTCCCGTCGGCAGAGACGAGATATCAATTGCCGTGTTACCGGCGCTGATATCCCTCTTGGCAACAAGTCGGCCGAGCAAATCATAGACAAACACGACAGCTGGTTGCGAGCCATGCGAGAAGATGACGCTTTGTCTCGCTGGATTGGGATAGATGAACACTTCCGGAGCGGCGGCGCCAGTTTCCCGTACTGATGTTGTCGAAGAGCGTAGAGAGGCCGAGACATGGAACATCCGGCTTTGGACTGCGTCCACATACACAAAATGAAATGTGCTGTCGTGGTAAGCTATTGACGGAAACTTTTCAGAAATCGAAGACGTCGTACCGGCATTGATGACTTCAGGGAAGTTCAAGCCGCCATATCCTGTTACACTCACGGCAACAGCCGCGTCAGAATTGCTATCTGTTGGCGCCTTCGCCTGCCACGCTACACCCACGATTGTTCCACTTCCAATGATCACGGGGTGATCCTGTTCTGTTCCCACAGAGGCCTGCACTGAGTCGAGCAACCGCGAGGGTGAAGCTGTCAAGCTGGAGATACGCGTGGCGCTTGCGCGGACTTGCTTCACTCCCGAGGACGCCGTCATCCACACGGTAATCAGCGTGTCATTCCAGATGTACGCTTCGGGACTCGAAGCAATACACGACGGCGAATTCCACGGCGTGTTGTCAACACTGGTAATGGACGTGAACGTTGCGCCATTGTTCAGAGACTTGGCTGCGTAGACCTGACGCAACCCGCTATTGTTATTCCGATAAACGATCATGTGCGTACTGCCTGAAGTGACCTGGAACGGCAGACTGCAATCCTGGGAGTTTCCTACGGTAAGTGTGCTTCCGGGGACAAATGAGACATACGACCCGCCCTGATCCACCGAACAGAATTCTCCCGCAACGGGATTTGACCCCGCAGGGGTGACACGTACCATCGCAGCGTGCGGGTTGTACACATGATCGATCGTAATGTGGGGAAGCATTGCGAGATTGCCGGAAAGGTAGCCGTCAACCTGAACGGGAGACGCCCATGTGAGCCCGCCGTCCGTTGATTTCCGGGAATAGGAATGCGTGGTCGCGAATGGCCACGTTGTGTAAACGATGTACACAACGTTCCCCTTGGAAGAGATTGATGGGCCGTCGGTTTCGGCGACGCGACAATTCACACCGGAAGGAGAAACAAGCTGGGGCGTTGAGAATGATCCCGATGGAGTTTTGACCGCGTAGTATACCCGGCTGACGCTATCCGATTTTCCCCAGGTCACGATGATGTTCCCATTATCCGCAACTGCAATACGGGGCCTGAGCGAGCCGTAGGATGTATCGGTGGTGATCGCGAGCGGCTGACTCCACGCGAGCGGCACCTGCTGTGATGTAGCGGTGCAGAATGTGATGCACCAAAACATAATGGCGGAGAAAAGAAGCCTCATATAGTCACCTCGTTTGTCGTAAGAACGTACGTGGAAACGGAAGCCGAATTATTTTTTGGAGCTCTCCCTGTAAAAGCGGATCAAATCGGTTGTAGGCGGCGTGTGCCCCAGTTGTCTCAACATCGTCACAATTTGTCCGCGATGGTAGGATGAATGATTGACGAGATGCTGAAATGCCTGCCAGTACACATGCGTGAACGAATCGCCTTTCACGGTCTTCATAACAAATGTTTCCTGGAGTTTCTTGTCGCTCATCGTGCCAAGCCATTGCGCCGTTTCAAATCCGGTTTTCCCCCATATTGCTTTCAGACCGGCGAGCGTAGCAACGTCTTTCTCGGCTAGCATCGGTTGTGGCGCGCCGCGAAAGCGTTCAAGCCAGAGTTTCTCCGCGGCTACAATATGCGTCATGGTTCCTCTGATGCCGCCGTAACTGCTTTTTAAATCCTGCGCGTAGTGTTCGGGCGAAAGCGCCTCCAATGCGTCGAAGAATTTGTTATCGGCCCACGCGTTGAATGCGTGCAGTGTTTTGATTTCCTGGAGTGTCATAGTCTTCTTTCTGTTTTCAGACTACATTGCGGTTTCAGCCTCAATAACTTTCTGGCGCATGCGTTCAACATCGCGTTTCAGCAGTTCCATCGTTGATTGGAACGTCGGATCACCGTGCAGTTTCTCCATGCGCGGATCAACAAGAAGCCAGCGATAGTCTCTCAGTCCCTTCTCGATCGCAACATTCACAAGCCGGTTTGCTTCCGGAATGTTTCCCGCCAATGATTGAAGAATCGCGGCTTCGAGCGCCGTGTAGGATGAAGGTTGTTGTCCCATTTCCTTCATATACCAATCAAGCGTTTCCCTGAGGAGGGCGCTTCCGCGTGCCGTCTGACCCTGCTTTAATAAGACGTAGACGAGCTGGTATTTCGCTTCCTGCATTCCCCACACAACAAGCGTGTCATAATACCGTTGCGCTTTGGAATAGTTTCCAAGATACGTTTCCAGACCACCCGCAAAATCCAATCCGAGCGGCCAATCCGGAGAACGCGCGAGAATCGTATCCCTCAGACGCTTCGCCTCGTCATATTCTTTGCGCATCAAATGAAGCCAACCGCGTTGCGTCAAGGCAATCAACTGATCGGGGTCAATGTCGTGTGCCTTGTCATACCAAGCGAACGCAAGACTGTCCATAGTGAGTGTCTGGTACACAAGAGCAACGCTGACGTAAGCGAACATACGATCGGGTGCGAGCGAAACGGCCTTCGTCAAAAGCTTGTGTGCCTCATCCAGATTACCGAGCCCTTGCGTGAGGGAGCCAAGATTTGCAATCGCCGCGGAGTAGTTCGGGTTTAGGCCTACGGCTGTCCGGTATTCGGACAAAGCCTCCTGCACTTTGCCCTTGCCCTCGTAGGCAAATGCCAGCGCCTTGTGGCCTTCGGCGAGCGATGGATTAAGCGCAATGGCCTTTCTGCTTTCAGCAATCGCGGAATCATACCACTCGACAGGGAACATGAACTTCTGCGCGTTCTGACAATACGCGTCGCCGAGTCCGGCCAGCGCCAGAGCATAAGTGGAATCCAGCGCGAGCGCGCGTTTGAAAAAGTCTATGGCTTTCTGGTTGTCTTCCGCCTGATACCTGTAATAATGGTCCCTGCCTCTCAGGTAGAATCCGTACGCGTCCATATTACTTGTCGGCTTGTGTTCGATCCGCGTAATTTCTTCCGGCGAAAGCTTCGCTTTCAGTGCCGCGGCAATTTGGCGCGCAACGTCGCTCTGAATCTCAAATACGTTCGTCATCTCACGGTCGTAGGTCTCCGCCCAGAGATGCTCATCGGTTTCGGCGTTGATCAGCTGGCTGACAATCCTCACGCGGCTTCCTTCACGACGGACACTCCCTTCGAGGACAGTGTTAACGTCAAGGTCGTTGCCGATCTCCCGAATGTTCTTTTCAGTATCCTTGTACTTCATCATGGTGGTTCGCGAGATCACGCGCAGGTCGCCAATTTTGGAGAGCTGCGTGAGAATGTCTTCGGTCATCCCGTCGCTGAAATACTCATCCTCCTTTGATTCGCTCATATTTTTGAACGGAAGAACTGCAATGGATTTCGTTCCGGCAGGGACCGCGATTTTTGCGGGCGCTTCCGCGGTGCGGAACGCGAGGAAAACCCCGCAGGAAAGAAACGCCACATGCAGCAGCACTTCTCGAAAGCCCACACGCTGCTCCCCCTGCTCGCCGTGGTACCACGCGAACACAAGAACGTTGCCAAGACCGAACGTCAGCAGTGACACGATCACCGGAAAGAGAAACGTTGGTATCCCGAACACCTCCTGAAACAGCTTGATAATACCGATGCCGGTCAGCGCAGAGCTGAGATAGATGGCAAGCGTCTTGCGAACATTGCGGCGCTTGAATTCCTCCAACAGTGCTGAGAACGTCATGCGCTACGCTTCGTTTGTTTTCTTCTGGAGTTCGGCAAGGGTTTTCATGGCGTCGAGCGGAGTCATCTTGTCGAGTTCAAGTTTCTTCAATGCGCTCCGCAATGCATCGTCCTTCATTTCAAAAAGCGTCATCTGCACTTCGGGGGACACGCGTCCCTTTGCATGTGTTGTTGCATTCGTACCCGAAGCGTTGAGGGTCAATCCGGAACCTTCGAGGCCCTTCAGCAAATGTTTCGCCCGTTCAGTTACTTCATCGGGAAGTCCTGCCATCTTTGCCACGTGAATACCGAAGGAATGGTCGGCGGAACCCGGCGTGACTTTGTGCAAGAACACCACCTTGTCGCCATATTCCCGGACGTCAACCTTGTAGTTTCTCACTCGCGGAAGCAGATCGGCAAGCTCATTCAGCTCGTGATAGTGTGTTGCAAACAGCGTGCGCGCGCCGATCCTGTTGTGCAGGTATTCCGTCAACGCCCATGCGATACTAATGCCGTCGAAGGTGCTCGTGCCGCGGCCGACCTCATCCAGCAGAATAAGACTGCGTTGTGTCGCGGTGTTGATGATGTGTGCAGCTTCGTGCATCTCCACAAGAAATGTACTTTCGCCTGCGGTGATGTTATCACTCGCGCCAACGCGTGTGTAGATTTTGTCCACAACGCCGACAACCGCCTTTGCAGCCGGAACAAAGCTCCCAATCTGCGCTAGCAACACGATCAATCCCGTTTGACGGAGGAAGCTGGACTTCCCGCTCATATTCGGGCCCGTTATGACGAGAACCTGTTCATTCGAAGTATCAAGACGAACATCGTTGGGTGCGTATTTCTCTCCGGGCGGAAGAAGCCGCTCAATCACCGGATGGCGGCCCTCCTTGATCTCCAATGCCGTTGAGTCGATCACCTCGGGCCGAACGTAATCATACTCATGCGCGATCGTTGCCAACGAAAGAAGACAGTCCAGCGAAGCTATCGCCCTCGCGTTTTGCTGGATGCTCTCCGCGTGGCTCGCGATTTCCACGCGCAACTCATTGAAGAGGCGCGATTCCAGCGCAAGGATTTTTTCCTCGGCGTGAACGATTTTTTCCTCATACTCCTTCAAATCAGGAGTGATGTAACGTTCGGCGCCCGTGAGAGTCTGTTTCCGGATGTAATCGTTGGGAACTTTGTCTTTATGCGTGTTGGTTATCTCGATGTAGTAACCGAACACATTATTGAACCCGACCTTGAGCGAGGAAATGCCCGTACGCTCCCGCTCCTTCGTTTGCATATCGGCAATCCATCCTTTGCCGCTCGATGCAAGTGAGCGCAGTTCATCAAGCTCCGCGTTGAATCCGTTCCGGATAACACCGCCATCAGCAAGCGTGAGAGGCGGATCCGGTTCAAGAACTGCTTCGATGCGCGCGGCGAGAGCTTGCATTGGCACCAAACCGTTCCGCAGTGCAACAAGCATTTGCGAACACAGGCCTGAGGTTGTTTCCGCGATGAAATCCGTGGCAACAAGCATGGCTTTGAGCGCATTGATCTCTCGCGGGTTGGCGCGGCCTGTGCAGATTTTCGCTATGAGACGTTCAAGATCGCCAATCCGCGCGAATAGTTCGCGCGTTCTCTTGCTGATTTCCTTCTGCTTAACCCAATCGCCCACTGCATCAAGTCGCTCATTGATGGCATCGGCGCGCTTCAGCGGCTGGTTGATCCACCGTTTCAGCAAGCGACTGCCCATCGGCGTCAACGTTCTGTCAAGAACGGAAAACAGTGTCCCGTCCATCGCGCCGGAAAGCGACGAGGTGATTTCCAGATTGCGCTTCGTTGAAGGGTCGAGAATCATAACGTCGCCGACATCGAGGCGAGAGATTTTTTTCAGGTGAAGAAGGTTCGACTTCTGCGTTTCCTGCAGGTAGCTCATGATCGCTCCGGCCGCTACGACCCCCGCGTCCATCCCTTCGATACCAAAGCCTTTCAGAGAAGCCGTCTGAAAATGACTCACAAGCAATTCATACGCGTAGTCGCGGTTGAAGACCCAGTCTTCCATCTTCGAGTAGATGCCTGTGTAATGCGGACCGAGCAATTGTCGCAAGGTTGCCTCATCGCGGCGTTGAACCAGAATCTCAGATGGGCCGGCATTTCTAATCTGATCCGCGAGTCCGGCTAACGGAAGTTCAGTGGTCCAGAACTCTCCCGTTGAAACATCAATGCACGCCAGCCCGATGATTTCTTCGGATGGCACAATGGCTGACGGAAGCGAAATTGCGGCGAGATAGTTGTTCTGTTTCTGTTCGAGAACTTTTTCGGAAAAGGCGACACCCGGTGACATCACTTCGACAACGTCGCGCTTGACGATGCCTTTTGCGAACTTCGGATCTTCAAGCTGTTCGCATACAGCAACGCGGTGTCCCGCCTTGAGCAGACGGGGAAGATATACCTCGAGAGCGTGATGGGGAAAACCGGCAAGCGGAACTTCGCCTGACGCGCCATTGCCGCGGCGTGTCAGCGTGATGCCAAGAACTTTGGAGGTAAGCCGCGCGTCCTCTTCAAAGGTCTCAAAGAAGTCCCCCATCCGAAAGAGGAGAATAGTCTCCGGATACTTCGCCTTGACCTGCGAGTATTGCTTCATGAGTGGCGTAGACATTGGATGAGAAGAAACCCCGGGTGAACGTGCGGAAACTGTTTGAAAAGGAACATAAAATCAGCCCGAAAATCAACGAAGGGATTGACAACCATCGGCTTGCATTTCTAACCTCCCTCTGCTTTCTTAGCTTCATCGAATCACCATTTGAAAGAAATCCATGCCATCAACACGCCGCACATTCCTCAAACAAACCGCCGCGCTTGGGGCAGGCACGCTTGTCGCTCCCGCATTGTCGTCAACAGTCGCGCAACAAGTCGGGACCATCACACCCGTCAAGTCCGTTGTCATCTCCAGCGCCAACGGTATGCAAGCCGTCGGCAAAGCGATGGAGTTGATTCGCTCCGGTTCCGACGCGCTCGATGCTGTAATCGCCGGGGTCAACATCGTCGAGGATGACCCGAAAGACACCAGCGTCGGCTACGGGGGCTTGCCGAATGAGGAAGGCGTGGTGGAGCTTGACGCCGCGGTGATGCACGGACCCACGCACCGCGCAGGCGCAGTCGCGTCGTTGCGCAACATTAAGAATCCATCCAAGGTTGCCCGGATCGTGATGGAGCGAACCGATCATGTGCTCATTGTGGGCGATGGCGCATTGCGGTTTGCAAAAGCGCACGGCTTTAAGGAGGAAAACCTTCTTACCGATGAATCACGCGAAGAATGGCTGAAGTGGAAGGAATCGCTTTCTCCTGCGGATGACTGGCTTCCGAAGCACACAGAAAAGGACAAAGGTGTTGGGGCCCGCTTTGAGCCATTTATCCGGAACACCGGTACGATTCACTGTAGTGGCATCGACCTGAATGGCGACATCTCGTGTGTCACCACGACAAGCGGACTCTCGTTCAAAATTCCGGGCCGCGTCGGGGATTCGCCAATCATCGGCGCGGGATTGTATTGCGATAACGAGGTTGGCTCCGCGGGTTCAACGGGACGGGGCGAGGCCAACCTGATCAACTGCAGCAGCGTAATGGTTGTGGAGTTCATGCGACAGGGAAAAACCCCCGAACAGGCATGTCTGGAAGTGTGCAAACGCATTGTAGACCATAATAAGATGCAGAGACTTCAGGACGAAAACGGAAGACCGTCGTTCGACGTGAAGTTCTACGCTGTAAACAAACGAGGTGAGTTCGGAAGCGCTTCGATCTACTCCGGCTCGATGTATGCCATCCATGACGGAAAACAGGCGCAACTGATGAAGTCGGCCTATCTTTATAAGAGGTGAAGTTGTCCTTGGGCAATAGGCATCCGGAATCGCAGGCAGGTGCGGTGGAATACCAGCTACATACTCCAGTCTGCGGACTATGAACGAGGGCAGGGTTGCGATTCCGAAAGTTCTCTTTGGTTCTTTCTTGACTTTCCGCGCTTTCGTGTGTATTCTCAAGGCAAGAACAGTTGGAGCTGAATGAGCCAAGCGCTACGACGATTCACCATTCTTTCACTTTTCCTTCTTCAGCTCCCGGCGTACGCGCAACAGTACCAGCTCGATACGCTTGCCGCGAGTCCGGCTATTGCATTTCCTACCTGCATCGCGTTCACGCCTGATAACAGCGGCATGTTTTTCTTCACGGAAAAGAACCAGGGGCGGGTTCGCGTGTATCATCCCATTGCCGGATTGCGCGCGAATCCATTCGTCACTGTCAGCGTCACAGGTTCGGGTGAGCAAGGACTTCTCGGCATCACGATTCATCCGCAGTATCCGGATTCTCCCTACGTCTATATCTTTTATACGATGTCCGGTTCGCGCGATAATACCGTCGTCCGTTACAGGGATTCCAGCGGCGTCGGCGTTAGTCCGCTGCCCATTGTCACCGTCGCCCGCAACAATGGCGCGACAAACCACAACGGCGGCAATATTCATTTCGGACCCGATGGGAAGCTCTACGCGTCGTTCGGCGAGTATGCGACATCCTCCAATTCACAGGATACTTCAGCAGGAAATCTACGCGGCAAAATTCTCAGATTGAATTCAGATGGTTCAATTCCGGCAGACAATCCGTGGATCGGAAAAGCATTCTGGTCAGTCGGTCACAGAAATAGTTTCGACTTCACATTCGATCCGCTCACCGGAATTATGTATTGCTCGGAGAATGGTCCGAGTTGCAACGACGAAGTGAACCGCGTCCCGCGCATGGGAAACATGGGTTGGCCTGTAGATGGAAACTGCACGTATGGAACCAACCCGGCTTACAAGCGTCCCCTGTATTATTTCCCGAGCAATCTTCCTGCGCTCACGGGCGTCGTGGTGTACAGAGGCGAAGCGTTTCCGCGGTTGAATGGAAAGCTGTTGTTTAGCGGCAACAGCACGCCGACGGTCTGGTCTGTGACATTGACGGCCGATGGTGATACGATCGTCCCCGGTTCGTTCTCGACGTTCTTCTCGTACGGCTCAGGGTTTGCGGACGTGGAAATCGGCCCCGATGGAAACATCTATCTTGCAAACGGACCATACACCGCAAACCGCATTCTGCGGCTTCGACCGGTTATTCCCGCGTTTGCATCCTCACCGGTTCTGAATGCAACGGAAGAAGTTCAATACACCTACACGCCGACGTTTACGGGAACGCCGCCCGGCCTGAAAATCATCAACGGCCCCGATGGCATGGTTGTGGATTCTTCAACGTGGATAATCCGTTGGACGCCGACCAATGAGCAAGCATTGCAGGGAACACACGGAGTCCGCATACGCGCAACAAACGGAGCGGGCTCAACCGACCAGCTCTTCAACATCGCCGTAGCAAACGTGAATGACCCTCCGCAGAGCTTTTCACTCCTCTCACCCGCGAATGATACGACAATGAGTTTTACGGGAGTGGACCCTCAGGTGCATTTCACGTGGGAGAATGCGATTGATGTTGATCTCGATACGCTGACCTATACGCTCCAGATTGACACGGTGGAAACATTCAACAGCGGCGCGCTAATGAGTCTTCCTGCCGGAACCTCCACAGCGCTGACAGCGATGCTTCCCCAACAATCGCGCATCTATTACTGGCGGGTTCAAACATCAGATGGAAACGCGACTGCCAACAGCATTGGATTCCGCAGCTTTATCGTCTCGTTTGTAACGCCTGTGCGTGAGGAAATACCAGGCCCGAACAAGAAATCGCTTGAGCAGAATTTCCCCAATCCCTTCAACCCGACCACAAGCATCAAGTACACCATTCCCAAAAGCGGACTCGTGCGGCTCGCAGTGTTCAATCTTCTCGGACAGGAAGTTGCGTTGATTTTTGAGGGAGAGCAACAGCCGGGCACCTACGAGGTGAGTTTTGAAAAAGCCGATCTCCCAACAGGCATTTATTTCTACCGCCTCAACGCGCCCGAGTTCGCGGAAACAAAGAAGATGGTGATTACGAAGTAGCTGTTCTCGGCATTGATGTGGGCCTGCGACAGGCCATTTGTTTTTAATCATCCATCCGAGGTTAAGCTTTTTAAATACGCTCCAGCCAACCCTTGCGAACTCAATTCCCTCGCAGAACACAAGCTGGCAACAGGCTTTGGTCTCATTTATAAATGGCAGGAACCGAATGATATCACATACCTTCTTGGTTGCATCATCAATAACGATACTTTTGGGATCATAACATCGGTACCTCAGACACAAGAATTTCCGCGTCAATCTACTTTGAAACAGAATTATCCAAACCCATTTAATGCAAGCACTACGATTGAATTCGAGTTATCGGAAGCAGTTGTTGTAACCATCAAAGTCTACGATGTTTTGGCACAACAAATTACCACTCTTTCCGATGGCACACTTTCGCCTGGGACTCATCGAGTACGATGGAATGCAAGTGACTTCACAAGTGGCGCCTATTTTATACAATTAAGGACTCCTCGCAATACGCAAATCAGGAAAGCAATCCTCTTGCGACAGTCTTTTTGATTCACGTTGAGTTAACACGTGTGATTGGTGATTCAAGCTATACGCTTGTACTTGGGGTTTGGTCAGACACAGATGGAGTTTTTGCTGTTGGTACCACCGGTGGAGGTAGGGCAATAGTATTACAGCAGACATATACATGAGAAATTACCTTCTGCGAACGCAGGTTGCTATGACCAAAGCCATTGTACTGCTGCTAGTCATTTTCCCGCTCTTCCGATCACATGCAAAACAGCTGGATAGTTGCCAGATGCTATGGACAACGCCCGTTCAACTGAGCTTTGATACAACTGGTACTGGACCTGCTAGTATCCTTTCGAAGGGAGACTCAGTATTTGTCCTTTGGGGTTCTCAATTCCCCGGCAACAGTTCAGTATGGTACTCGATGAGTGGAGATGCGGGGGAAACATGGACCGGTCCAATATTGCTTATTCCACCCTCATCTGATAACCTTTGGGGTGGAGTTCAAGTTGACCTGCCCCCAGTTTATGTACCAACTTGAATGTTAGTATTTTCCCGGTTCAGTTCAAGTTGGTTTCTCTGAGCAGGGAGCGTGGCTTCTGGTGCTGGTGGTAAATATCCGAGTGAACTGT
>Ga0187893_10001650_pt1 | contig 52661 bp, 41 predicted proteins | sample MA1701074metaG_FD_139574 | JGI IMG/M metagenome (GOLD analysis project Ga0187893, IMG submission 139574) | White microbial mat communities from a basaltic lava cave in the Kipuka Kanohina Cave System on the Island of Hawaii, USA - MA170107-4 metaG ... | reverse complement strand
CTCATGGACAAGGTGGATTACCGCGACTCCGCGCCGTGGCCGACGGGCGCCGATGGCCTTGGCCTCTCGCTCCAGCGCATCGACGTTTCGGCTTACGGCAACGATTCGACCAACTGGGTGGCGGTCGGCCCCACCGCCGCGCATCCTTACGTTTCAGGCGGCACGCCGCCGAGCATCATCACCCAGCCGGCGAACGCCCTCGGTGTCGCCGGGCGCTCCGCGAGCTTCAGCGTCGCCGTCGCCGGCACCGCGCCCTTCTCGTACCTCTGGCGCTTCAACGGAACGTACAACGTCGGCACCGGCTTGGTCCTGATCCTGGGGCACCTGCAACCCTGCGAAGCCTGTGCCTACAGCGTCGTCATCTTCAACTCCGCCGGCAGCGTGCAAAGCGCCGACGCGCAACTGTCCGTGGTGCTGCCGCCCAGCATCACCCTCCAGCCCACTAATCGCGCGGTCCGCATCCGCCCCGACCCGAATTCCGCGCCAACCACCAATGTCACCTTCACCGCGGCGGGATTCAGCGCCAATTCAGCTGTCCGCTACCAGTGGCGTTTCAACGGCGCGGACATCCCGGGCGCCACGGGCGCCTCGCTTGTCGTAGCCGACGTCCAGTTGGAAGACGAAGGCACCTACTCCTGCGCCATTTCGGACATCGTGGACACCGTCGAAACCGCCGGCGCGCGGCTGATGCCGTGGATTGCGCCATCGGTCGTGCAGCCGCCCATCAGCCAATCCATCGCCGCGGGCAGCGACTTCACAGCCAGCGTCGAGATCAACGGACACCCGCCGCCGTTCGGCTACAGTTGGCGCCGGGGATCGATCATCATCGGCAGCAATTACAACGCACTCCGACGCAGCTTCCTCACCACCAACACCACGACGATCGGACTGATCCTCACCAACAACATGCTCTCGAGCAACTACGTGATGCGCCTCGTTGTGTACAATGACGCGAACACAAGTCCCGGCCTGCTGATTAATTTCACAAACACCATCCTCGCCGACCTCGATCGCGACGGCATCCCCGACGTGACCGAGCAAGGCCTCGGCCTGGACGGAAACAACCCGGAAGACGCCGCAGGCGATCTGGACTCCGACGGCCAGAGCAACCGGGCGGAATACCTCGCCGGCACCGATCCGACGAACGCCTCCAGTTACCTGAGGATCGACTCCATTTCGGCGGGGGGCAGCGCGACGATCACCTTCGGAACCGTGGCCGGAAAATCCTACACCATCCAACACGCCGCCAGCGCCACCGGCTTGTGGACCAAACTCGTGGACTTGCCCGCGCGGAGCACCAACCGGGTCGAAACCGTCATCGATCCCGGTTACACCACCAATCGCTTCTATCGCCTGGCCACGCCGCGGCAGCCGTAATCCGGTAGCCGCGATTTGGCTTCCGCCTGTTACGGGGCGCGTGTTGAATCGCGCCGATGCAAACTCGTCCGCTCGGCAAGACTGGCCTTCGACTTCCCACCCTGAGTTTCGGCGCGTCGTCGCTTGGACAGGAGTTTCGCAGTGTCACGCTGGACGAAGCGCTCAAGAGCGTGCGCGTGGCGCTCGAATGCGGGCTGAATTTCATCGACACGTCGCCTTTCTATGGCCGCGGCATGAGCGAAGTGCTGCTGGGCATCGCCCTGCGGGATGTGCCGCGCGACTCCTACACGCTTTGCACCAAACTAGGCCGCTACGATCTCCAGCACTTCGACTTTTCGGCCAAGCGCGTGGCGGAGAGCGTCGATGTGAGTCTGCACCGCCTTGGCACAGATCACCTCGACATCCTGCTCTGCCACGACATCGAATTCGTGGAGATGCAGCAGATCGTCGATGAGACGCTGCCCGCGCTGCGCAAGGTTCAGCAGGCGGGCAAGGTGCGGTTCATCGGCTTCAGCGGCTACCCGATGAAGATTTTCAAATTCATCCTCGATCAAACGCCGGTCGATTGCGTCTTGAGCTACAACCAATACACGCTACAAAACACGCGCTTCTCAGATGAGATGGTTCCTTACCTGAAGGCGAAAGGAGTGGGTGTGATGAATGCCGGCCCGTTCAGCGCGCGCCTCCTCACCAACGCGCCGCTGCCCAACTGGCTCAAGGAACCGGAGGACGTCAAAGCCGCCGCGCGCATGGCTGCGGAGCACTGCGCGAAGAAGGGTGCGGACATCGCCAAGCTTGCACTTCAGTTCAGCATCGCAAATCCGGACATCACCACCACCATTGCTGGCAGCGCCAACCCGGAGAATATTCGCAACTGGGCGAAGTGGGCTACTGAACCGCTCGACCTCGAATTGCTCGCCGAAGTGCAGGCCATTTTCAAACCGGTGAAGAACATCGGGCACACGGAGGGTTTGGCGAAGAACAACTAGCGAAGAATTGCGCAATGTTTCCTGTCATCATCATTCACCAAGAAGCGCAACGACGGGGACTGCCTTACCTCGTGATTGGCGCCCACGCGGTCAACGCCTACTGTGCGCCCCGGGGAACCCTCGACGTGGACCTGCTGGTCCGCAAAACCGACAGCCCTCGCTGGCGCGACCTGCTCGCGGCTGAGGGATTCAAAGTGCTCAATGAAGCCGAGAACTTTCTGAATTTCTCCCCGCCCTACGGCATCCCTTTCCGCGTGGACCTGATGCTGGTTAATGATGCCGCCTTCGCCAGGCTGCGCGAATCCGCCCAGGCGGCCAGATGTCTCGGAGTGGACACCCTCGTTCCCTCAGCGCTGGCTTTAGTTGCCCTCAAAGTTCACGCGCTCCACCATGGACCTGCGGAACGCAAGGGCAAGGATTGGATGGACGTTGAAAACCTTGTTCGGGCGGCCAACTTTAATCCGCGCGGCCCGGAACTGGCTGATATTTTCCATCGCCAGGGCACCGCCGAGCTTTATGCTGAGTTCTTGAAGCGATGCGCGCATGAACGATCAACCTGACGAATTAAACGAAGTGATCCAACCTTACGGCTTCAACCTTCCGGTCGCACCCGCTTGGTTTTCAAAGCCACCTGGTGGCACAATGGATGACGGTATTCGCTTGAGTCTCGCGATCCTCGAACAGGTCAAAGACCGTCCGGAAATCTTCGCCGAGCGCCAACGATGCGCCTATGACGTGGAGTTCATATACTGACAAAGGTCAGCCTCACGAATTCTTCGGCCCCATCCCCAGAGCCTCGATCTGTGCGCCCCTTGCTCCTGCACGCTTCGTCACCCGCGAAAAATCCTCGCCACCGCCGCGTCATTCACCTTGAGTATGCGGCGAATCCATTGCCCGGCGGATTGCAATGGTTTGAGCAGCCGGCATGAGATGACTTTGGATTGCGAATTGTATGAAACCACTTGATCCAATTCTTTTGGTGTTCCTTCTCCCCGTCGTTGCCCACGCGGCCGAACCTGTTTCACCGAACTGGCCTCAGTTCCGCGGCCCACAGGCCAGCGGCTTCGCGGAAACCAAAACGCCGGAGCGATGGAACATCGAAGCCGGAGAGAATATCCGCTGGCAGACAACCATTCCCGGCCTTGCCCATGCGTCTCCCATCATCTGGGGTGATCGCGTCTATCTCGCCACCGCGGTTCGGCCCGGCCAGGCTGACTTGAAAGTTGGCCTCTACGGCGATATCGCCTCCGCCAACGATCAGGACTCCCATCAATGGCGCCTCATCGCGATCGACAAAGCGTCAGGCAAAATCATTTGGGACAAGCTCAGCTACGAAGGCATCCCGCGAGTGAAACGCCACACCAAAGCCAGTCATTGCAACTCCACGCCCGCCACGGATGGACGCCGCATCGTGACCTTCTTCGGTTCCGAAGGTTTGTTCTGCTTTGACCTGGAGGGACAACTCGCGTGGAAGAAAGACCTTGGGCCGATGAATTCCGGCTACTTCAAAGGGCCGAGCGCGCAATGGGGCTTCGCCGCGTCGCCCGTGATTCACGCAGGCAAAGTCGTCGTGCTCTGCGACGTGCAGACCAACTCGTTCCTCGCCTTGTTCGCATTGGAGGACGGCAAGGAACTTTGGCGCGTGCCGCGCAAAGATGTGCCGACCTGGAGCACGCCCGCCGTCACGAAGGTGGGCAACGAGACGCAAATCCTCATCAACGGCTGGCATCATACCGGCGCCTACGATTTCGCCACAGGCCAGGAGATTTGGAAACTCGATGGGGGTGGAGACATCCCGGTGCCAACTCCCCTTGTCGCGCACGGCTTCGCTTACTTCACCAGCGGACACGGACGCTATCGTCCGATGCGAGCCATTCGCCTGGAAGCCAAAGGCGACATTACGCCTCCGGATCCAGGAAAGACCAACGCCGCTATCGCCTGGGCACACGCCCGGCAAGGCACCTACATGCAAACGCCGATTGTCGTGGGCGATCATATTTACGGCTGCCTCGATAACGGCGTGCTGACTTGTTTCGACGCCCGCACCGGCGCCGTTCGCTATAACGAGCGACTCGGCGATGGTAGTGAAGGCTTCACTGCGTCGCCTGTTTCGGACGGACGGCATCTCTACTTCCCAAGCGAATTAGGCAACGTGCATGTCGTCCCCGCCACCGTGAAATTCTCCGTCGTCGCCACCAATCGCCTGGGCGAAACCTGCATGGCCACGCCAGCGATTTCCGAAGGCGCTCTTTTTTTCCGCACGCGAAACAAGGTGATCGCGATAGGATCGAAGAGGTGACGATTCAATGTTTGTCTTTCCGGCATTTCCCAAAGGGATTATGTCCTCCAGCCCAGGGTCGCGAGGCACGAGCTACCCTGGGTGAAAGGCCGGAGAGGACGTATTTGGCGAAGGCATTGGACAGGAAAATTCGAGTCTCGTCACCTCGGCTCTTAAGGCAGATGATTGGTTTCCGAAGGCGTCAAGCGCCCGTGACCGGGATTGCGCCTGGGTTGCGCATCAGGCTTGCGGCCGGTAGGATGGATCCGTAATGAGACTCCTCTCTGCGCTGGGCTGGTGCTGCGCTGTATCGATAAGTTCCCCGCTCTACGCGTGCGACATGTGCGCGGTGTACAATGCGAACGCGGCGCGCGGCGCGGGCAGCACGAGGTGGCATGTGGCTTTGGCGGAGCAGTTCACTCATTCCGGCACGTTGCAGCAGGATGGCTCGGAAATCTCCGATCCGATTGACCAATACCGGGACAGTTCCATCACGTCGCTCATCGTTGGTTACAATTTTCACCCGCGTTTCGGCGTAAGCCTGAACGTGCCTTACATTCATCGAGCGTTTCAAAGAGCGGAGAGCGATGCACATGGAGGAACCTTCGTGGAGCGCGACACTGAGTCGGGCTTGGGAGACATGGCGTTGATCGGGCGGTGGCTGGTCTTGAGCAAGCCGGAGCATGAGTTTGCATATTCCATGAGCCTCCTTGGCGGGGTGGAGTTTCCGACGGGGGACGCGAGCCGTCTGCGCGAGGAGGTAAATGAAACGGAGGTGCCCGGCGCGCCACCCTCGGGCGTGCATGGCAACGATCTCGCGCTGGGATCCGGGTCGTTCGACGGGATCGTCGGTATATCAGCCAGCGGGCAATGGCGACGGCTGGCGTTCACGGCGGATGCGCAATATTTCATCCGCACGCAAGGCGAGCTCGACTATCAGTATGGCAATGAATTGTCGGTGTCGGGCGGGCCGGGAGTGTACGTCTTGTTCGATGAAGAGAAGACATTCGGCATCCATTGCCACGCGGGCTACGAAACCAAGGGGCATGACAGCGTGGATGGCGTCGATCGCGAGGATGGAATTGCAATGGCCTGGTACATCGGGCCGGCGCTGACGATGACGGTTGGCGAGCGGTTCAGCGCGACGGTCAACGTGGATATTCCGTTGCTTATCGCCAACCGCGGCACCATGGACGTGCCCGGTTATCGTGTCCGTGGTGGCGTGGCGTGGCGGTTTTAATGTGCCTGCGCCAGGGCTGTTGTTGTGGCGGAGGGTAGCAGCCGACGCGAGGAGGAGCTTCCGTTTCTTCTTTCCTCGGCGTCCGGCTTCGCGAGAATCGCCGCGCTCAATTGATGAAAGCCATTCAACTCGAAAAGCCGCAGCAGTTCCGTCGCATCGACATTCAGGAACCGCTCGCGCCCGGTGCGGGCGAAGCGCTCGTGCGCGTGCATCGCATCGGCATCTGCGGCACGGACATCTCCGGTTACCTCGGCAAGATGCCGTTCTTCTCCTATCCCCGCATCCCGGGGCACGAACTCGGCGTGGAGGTGCTCACGGTCGGCGCGGGCACGACGAACGTGAAGCCGGGCGACCGCTGTTCTGTCGAGCCTTACATGAATTGCGGCCAGTGCTTCCCCTGCCGCAAGGGCAACACCAACTGTTGCGAAAACCTCAAGGTGCTCGGTGTGATGATGGACGGCGGCATGACCGAGCGCATGGTCCTGCCCGCGCGCAAACTGCATCCGGCGAACAAACTTTCGCTCGAACAATGCGCGCTGGTGGAGACGCTCGCCATCGGCTGCCACACGGTGAATCGCGGCAATCCGCAACCGGGCGAGAACGTGCTCGTCATCGGCGCCGGACCGATTGGCTTGTCGGTGATTGAATTCGTCAAACTCTCCGGCGCGAAAACCATCGTGCTCGACTTGAACGAGCAACGCCTCGCCTTCTGCCGCGATAAGATGGACATCAAGCACACCATTGTTTCCAAAGGCGATGGCTCCGAGGTTGAGGAGTTGAAGAAGCTCACCGATGGCGCCCTCGCGCAAGTCGTCATCGACGCCACCGGCAGCAATAAATCAATGGGCGCGGCGCTCGGTTACTGTGGCTTCACCGGACGGCTCGTCTATGTCGGCATCACGCAGCAGGAGGTGGCGTTCCCGCACGCGCCAGTGATGCATCGGCGCGAACTAACCCTGCTTGCTTCGCGCAACGCGCTGCCGCCGGACTTCACACGCATCATCAAGCTGATTGAAGGCGGCCGCATCGACACGCGCCCGTGGATCACGCACCACGCCGCGTTTGACGATCTGATTGGCGCGTTTCCCGGTTGGATCAAGCCGGAGACCGGCGTCATCAAGGCCATCGTGGAGATGTGATTGGAAATGGTTTCCAAATTCCGTATGCGGTGTAGCCGCCGACGTGAGGAGGCGGGAGCTTTCTCGACCTGAGACACGCCGGGCAAATTCACATGCACTCCGCGAGGCCCAAATACAAACTGGTCATCTTCGACTCCGATGGCACACTGGCCGACACGTTGCCGTGGCTGGCCAAGGCCTTCAACCAGATCGCCACGCAACACGGCATCCCTGCAATTAGCGAAGCGGATCATGCGCGGCTGCGTAACCTCTCCGCCCGTCACCTGCTGCAACACCTGAAGATTCCACTTTGGAGAATACCGGCGCTGGTCGCCGGTACCCGCAAGCTGATGGCGGAGCATATCGACAAGTTCTCTCTTTTCGACGGCATTGCTGAATCGCTCCGGGCGCTTCACGCGGGAGGTGTCATTCTTGGCGTGGTCAGTTCCAACTCGCGTGAGAATGTCCGGCACATTCTCGGGCCGGAGAATGCCACGCTTATCCACCACTACGCCTGTGGCGCTTCCATGTTCGGCAAGCCGGCAAAGCTCCGCACCGTACTCAAGGCCAGCCGTATTCCGGCGCGCGAGGCCATCTACATCGGTGACGAAATCCGGGATGCGGAAGCGGCGCGCAAGGCGAGAATGGCCTTTGGAGCCGTGGGATGGGGTCATCACTCGTTGGAAATCCTGCGCGAGCAGGACGCCGAAGAGTATTTCGCTGAGCCGAGGGAGATTGGCAGAAAACTCAACTTAGAGCGCCGGAACTGATTTGAATGGCTCCGCTCCGGCGGAAATCCCTCTTGCATTGCCCCGTCCTGCCCTTAATTTTGCGCCTCGATTTTGAAGTGAGTTTAACTGATTGATTTCGCCCGACGCCTGCGCCGTGAATACTGCCAATCCTGCCACCAATCCCTTCCCCTGGACCGACCGTTTCATCACCCGTCACATCGGCCCGAACGTAGAAGAAACCGCGGTCATGCTGAAGACATGCGGCTTTCCCTCATTGGACGCAATGATCGACGCGGCCGTGCCCAGGAACATCCGGGCGGCGAAACCATTGAACGTCCCGGCGGCACGAAGCGAGCACGGGTTGCTCAATGAACTGCGCGGCATCGCGGCCCAGAACCAGGTGTTTCGTTCATTCATTGGGATGGGTTATTACGACACCATCACGCCCGGCGTCATCCAGCGGAACGTATTCGAGAACCCTGGCTGGTACACGCAATACACGCCGTATCAAGCGGAGATTTCGCAGGGGCGGCTGGAGGCGTTGCTGAACTACCAGCAGATGGTGATGGATCTGACCGGCATGGAGATCGCCAACGCTTCGATGCTCGACGAGAGCACCGCCGCCGCCGAGGCAATGACCATGGCGCACGGCATCAAGAACGCCGCGGACGGACAACCCATTTTCATCTCTGAATCCTGCCACCCACAGACCATCGAAGTCGTTCGGACACGCGCCGCCGCGCTGGACATCCCGGTGATTGTCGGCAATCACCATACGTTCAACTTCGCGCAAAATGTCTTTGCCGTGCTGATGCAATATCCGGCGACAGATGGTACGATCCACGACTACCGCCCGTTCATCGAAAAGGCGCACGGAGCCAACGCACTGGCCATCGTCGCAACCGACCTGCTTGCTCTGACATTGTTGACGCCGCCGGGCGAATTCGGCGCGGACATCGTCGTCGGCAACTCACAGCGCTTCGGCGTGCCGCTGGGTTACGGCGGGCCTCACGCGGGGTTCTTCGCCACGCGCGATGCGTTCAAACGCTCCATGCCTGGCCGGCTTGTCGGCGTGAGCAAGGACGCACAAGGGCGTCCCGGCCTGCGCCTCACGCTTCAAACCCGCGAGCAACACATTCGCCGCGAGAAAGCCACATCAAACATCTGCACCGCCCAGGTGTTGCTGGCCGTCATCGCGGGCATGTATGCGGTGTATCACGGGCCGGAGGGCTTAAAGGCCATCGCACGCCGCGTGCGTCGCATGACGTGCGTGCTTGGCGACGCCCTGACGAAACTCGGTTACGAGGTCAGCACCGAAAACTTCTTCGACACAGTCAAGGTCAACCTCGCTTCGCGCCACGCGAAGGACATTGTCAAAGCTGCGGAGGAACGCCGTGTGAACCTGCGTGTGTTCGATGCGCAGAGCGTCGGCATCAGTCTGGATGAAACCTGCGGCCTGGATGAATTGCAAACGCTGGTCAAGGTATTCACTGCAGGTCGGAGGGCCGATTTTCAAATCGGCGAGTTCGTTGCATCTGCGGGCGTCGAAGCAGAGTTCGGCGCCCCGTTTGCGCGCAAGTCCGCCTTCCTCACTCACCCGACGTTCAATCGCCACCACAGCGAGACGGAGATGTTGCGTTACATCCGCCGCCTTGAATCGCGCGATTTGTCGCTCACGGCGAGCATGATCCCCCTCGGCTCCTGCACGATGAAGCTGAACGCCACGGCAGAGATGTATCCGGTGACGTGGCCGGAATTCGGCAAACTGCATCCCTTCGCGCCGTCCTCACAGGCCGAGGGCTACAAGAAAATCTTCAAAGACCTTGAAGCGTGGTTGGCGGATATCACGGGTTTCGCGGCGACGTCGCTCCAGCCGAATGCCGGGAGCGCGGGCGAATACGCCGGCCTGCTCGTCATCCGCGCGTGGCACGAGAGCCGCGGACAAGGCAAACGAAACGTCTGTCTGATCCCGACGAGCGCGCATGGAACCAACCCTGCCAGCGCGGTGATGGCCGGTATGAAAGTCGTGGCGGTCGCTTGTGATAAACTTGGCAACATCGACGTGGCTGATCTCAAAGCGAAGGCCGCGGAGCACAAGGATGACTTGAGCTGTTTGATGGTGACGTATCCAAGCACGCACGGGGTGTTCGAGGAAACGATTCGTGAGATCTGTGACATCGTTCACTCGCACGGCGGGCAGGTCTATATGGATGGCGCGAACATGAACGCGCAAGTCGGCTTGACCAGCCCCGGCGCGATTGGCGCGGATGTTTGCCACCTGAATCTGCACAAGACATTCTGCATCCCACACGGCGGCGGCGGGCCTGGCGTCGGGCCGATTTGCGTCGCGAAACATCTCGCGCCGTTCCTGCCGAAGCATCCGCTCGTGACCACTGGCGGCCCACAGGGAATTGGGCCGATCAGCGCCGCGCCGTGGGGCAGCGCCAGCATCCTGCTCATTTCCTGGATGTACATCCGCATGATGGGCGCGGACGGACTCACGGAGGCCACGAAAGTCGCCATCCTCAACGCGAATTACATCGCCAGGCGTCTAGAGCAATACTTTCCCGTACTCTACAAAGGCCACGGCGGGCTCGTTGCGCATGAGTGCATTCTCGACTTGCGTGCCTTCAAACTCACGACCGCTGAAGACGTGGCGAAGCGGCTGATGGATTATTCCTTCCACGCGCCGACCTTGAGCTGGCCGGTGGCCGGCACGCTGATGGTCGAGCCGACCGAGAGCGAATCGAAGTATGAACTCGACCGTTTTTGCGACGCGATGATCGCCATCCACGCCGAAATGACCGCGGTGGAAACCGGCGCCGCGGACAAGGCGAACAACGTCCTGAAGCACGCTCCTCACACGGCGGAAGTCGTGACGAGCGACAAATGGGATCGTCCGTACTCGCGCGAAGTTGCGGCGTTTCCGGTCAAGGGTCTTCGCGATTGGAAGTTCTGGCCGCCCGTCAGCCGCATCGACAACGTGTATGGCGACCGCAATGTCGTCTGCTCGTGTGCGGGGATGGACGCGTACACCGCCTGATTCGGATCTGCGTAGCAGCCGACGTGAGGCGGCTCAATTTCTGCGCGCCCCGTAATCTCTGGCATTGGTTTGGAGTTCCGGCTTCAGCCGGCTCCACGCGGTGCCGCCTGAAGCTGAAGGCGGGACTCCGAGCAGGAGCCGGTTACTGGGGAGGGTGCCCGCGGGGTGAGAGAGGAAGCGCGTGCGAACACCATTTACGGCGACGACCTTCCTTAAGCTCCCCCCGCACGAATTCCTTGACCGCCCTGCGCGCAGGCGGCTTGATGAAGCCATCTCCGATGCAAACCAACGCTTTCTCCAGGTCTGGCGTCTTTCCATATCTCCTCGCGCTGTTGTTCGGTACGGTTCAGTGGGCCTGCGCCGTTGAAACGAACTGGCCACAGTTTCGGGGACCCGATGGGCTTGCGGTTGCCGCGGATGCCAACCCTCCCATCCACTTCGGCCCGAAGACGAACGTTCTCTGGAAAACCCCGCTGCCTTCCGGCCACTCTTCTCCGATTATTTGGAACGACCGTATTTTCCTCACCGCGCATAACGATGGAAAACTGGAGACGCTTTGTCTGGATCGGCGTGATGGCCACATCCTCTGGCATCGGACATCACCTGCCGAGAAGATCGAGCCGACGCATCGCATCGGCAGCCCGGCGGCTTCTACACCCGCGACGGATGGCGAACGGGTGTTCGTTTACTTCGGCTCGTTCGGTTTGCTGGCGTACGATTTTACCGGCAAGGAGCAGTGGCGTTTTCCAATCCCGACTCCGATGGTGGAATTCGGCGCCGGCACGTCACCAATTCTTGCGGGCAATTTGCTGATTATCGTTTGCGATCAGGATCAAGGTTCATTCCTGCTTGCGCTGGACAAGTATTCTGGCAAGCAGGTCTGGCGCACCGAGCGACCGGAATTCAGACGGAGCTTCTCGACGCCGTTCGTCTGGCGACATAATGCTGGCGAGGAACTCGTGGTGCCTGGGTCGATCTGGCTTCGTTCCTATAACCTGGGCGACGGCAAGGAACGTTGGAGCTACAACGGCACTTCGCGCGTGGCGAACAGTTCGCCGACCGCTGGCGACGGCCTGCTTTTCAGCGCAAGCTGGAATGTCGGCAGCGATCCAGGCGACCGCATCGCGCTGGAACCCTTTGCCGACTTCGCCCAAACCAACGACAAGGACAAGGACGGGAACCTCACGCGCGAGGAAATCCCAGCCGGCCCCATTCGCGACCGTTACGATCAAATAGATCTGAACAAGGATGGCCGTGTAACAGCAAAGGAATGGCAGTTGATGGCTGAGATGTTCGTCAAGGCGGGCAACGCCGTGCTGGCCATTCGACCCGGCGGCAAAGGAGATCTCACTGCTACTCACCTCGCCTGGAAGTCCACGCGAAGCCTGCCCTACGTCTGTTCACCGGTTTACTATCAAGGACGCCTCTATACGGTGAAGAACGGCGGGCTTGCCTCGTGCTACGATGCGAAGACTGGCAGACCGCACTATCAGGACGAACGCCTTGACGCGGGCGGTGATTACTACGCTTCACTGGTGGCAGCGGGTGGGAGAATCTACGCTGCATCGCAAGCGGGCGTCGCAACCGTATGGCAATCCGGCAATGAACTGAAAATCCTCGCGCGAAACGATCTCGGCGAACAGGTCATGGCTACGCCAGCAGTAACGGGAAATGCTCTTTTCGTGCGGACCGCGGGACACCTCTACGTGTTCGGCAAATAAGGAGTCACAAACTCAAGCTGGCGCTCAGGGCAATTTCGTTGTATAGAGTGCACGAAATCACGTTCTGGATCGTGCTATGCAATCGACGTTCTCGCACTCACGGATGAAACATCCGCTCCTGGCTCTGCTCGCGTTGTGCGCGCTGCACCCGGCGGCGCTCATCGCTCAGCGGTGGGTTTATCTCACGGAGGTACCCGATTACGACTGGTACGCCGGCTGTTTTGGCACCGCTTCCGGGAACATGGCCGGATTTTGGGATCGGCATGGACTGCCCAATTTTTACACCGGCCAAACGGCGGGAGGGCTTGCACCGCTGAACAGCCGGGGAGCGAACGTCGGCATCCGTTCGCTCTGGACCTCGAAGTCGGGAGTCGATGGCCGGCCTGCTAATCAGCCCGGACACATTGACGATTACTACTCCGCCGGCGACGGCGTCGCTTACGACCAAAGCACCGCGTCTGACCCGTATGTCCTCGCCGGACGCGCTGAACATGCGCCGGATTGCATCGGCGACTTCATCGGCTTGAATCAGAAGAAATGGACCAACATGGCAAGCGAGTGTGACGGCAACATCGACGCATATTCCTTTGTCTTCTGGGACAAGACCGGCAACCGTCGCATGAATTACTCGCACACCAACACGACCGGCCAATACATTCCTGACCTCCAGTCCGGCTATAAAGCCTGGGCGCGGTGGCGCGGCTACGATACCGATGTGTTCACGCAGTTATCGTCCTTCAACCCGGAGCGGACCACGGGAGCTGGGTTCACGTACGCGAATGTAAAGGCTGAAATCGACGCCGGCTATCCTGTGCTATGTTTTCTTCAACAGCAGGGAGTCTTCAGTCGGAATTTCAGCGGACGCAATCCACCAATGCCCAAGGCCAATCCGGATATTCATGGCGTCATGATTTACGGCTACATCGAAAATGTCCCCGAAGTAGGTGTCTCCCAAGGCGTCCTCATCCGCACCAGTTGGGGTTCTGGTGACAACATCATCATGGAGTGGAGCGCCGATCCCTGGCTGGGTTTGTATCCCCCACGCGGCGTCATCGTGGTACGTCCCAAGCCCAAAATCACCAACGTGACGAGATCGGGTGGGAACGTGAACATTGCCTGGGACGGGCCTTCGTCCCAACTCTACGACAACTTGGCGGGAACTACCGCAACCGTGCATCGCTATCAACTGGAGCGCGCCACCACCTTGAACCCTGCGAACTTTACGCCCGTTGGCCCCGCCGGGACCACTCGCACGGCTACAGTTCCCGACAGCGGCCCGGCTTTCTATCGCGTAAGGTTGAACCCGTGAGTGCCGGGACCTAGCTCGCTGACCGGTCAACTCAGAAATAGCCTGGGGCCGTATCGACTCCGTACTCTGTGGCGATGCCCAGGGACTCCAGCCGCTGCCGACTGCATCCTTCCGCGTGGCCGTCCATAAACAAGCCATTGGCTCGTCCTGAATGCCGGGCATGGACTTGCTTGATCGGACCAGCGGCTTCAAATTTGTAGAACTGTCGGGCCGTGTATCCGTTCTGGGCTTGGCTCGTGGTGTCCGCAACGTGCAGGTAATCGACAGGCACCTCGATCTGGTCAACCAGCAGGAACTGCCTCAGCAAACCCGCTGTGTAGTTGGTTGGCGGGTCGCGGCGCACACCATAAGTGGTCGCCCATACATCGAATTGAAAGGGTTTGTAACTAGGACAGACGAAAGTGACGGGAGCTTGAATCTGCGAATTCGTGTTAAGAAACGTGGCCCAGGTGTTGGCGCCTTGGGGAAAGGCATCAAGCACGACCCGTCCTTCATTGTCGTGCGCGTACATGAGAGTCGCGATGCCGATTTGCTTGAGATTGTTCAGATCCTGAATGCTCTTCGCCTTCTCCTTGGCTTTGGCGAGCGCGGGGAGCAGCAGGCCAGCCAGGATGGCGATGATGGCGATGACAACCAGTAATTCGATCAGCGTGAATGCCCCCGTCCTGGGGCGCCGCACCAAAACCAATCTCAGCAACTTCATGTGTTGCGCCTAGACTAACAGAGATCGACCAAGGGTCAAACGGGTGGAAGTGTGGCCAATCTGAAATCAAACCTGCTGCGTGAGCCGGACACCCATTTTGAGCAGTTTCTTTGCGTCAGCGTCTGATTTCGCCTCGGCGTAAATGCGGAGAATCGGCTCGGTGCCGGAGCCGCGCAGCATCAGCCATGAACCGTCCTGCGCCACAAATTTCACACCATCGTACGATTTGACTTCGGCCAGCGAGGATCGCAGCAATTTCGCAGGTGGGTTGGTCTTACAGAAGTCCATCAGCGCGGCGCGTTTCTCCAGTGGGAAATGGGTGTCGAGGCGCGCGTAGCGGTGCGGTCCATATTCCTTTTCCAGCCGGCCAATCAGCTTGTTTACCGAGACACGCTCCGTGGCGAGCAATTCGAGCAGCATGAGGCCGGCGAGGATGCCGTCGCGCTCCGGCACGTGGCCCGAAAACCCGATGCCACCGCTCTCTTCCGCGCCAAGGATGATGTTGCCTTTGAGCATCTCAGCGCAGATGTATTTGAACCCCACTCCCGTCTCAACCAGTTCCAAGCCGTGCGAGGCACACATCTTGTCCACCATCGACGTCGTCGTCAGTGCCTTGATCATCCGCCCTCGCGCTTTTCGATTCACTATGAAGTGCTGCAACAACAGACAGATGACCTGATGGGTGGTGAGAGGATTACCACGTCCGTCCATGCCACCGACGCGATCAGCGTCGCCGTCCGTCACCAGGCAAATGTCGTGCGGATGCTTGCGCAGATAGCCTGCGGACATTTTATAGTTCTGCGGGATCGGCTCCGGATTGATACCGCCAAAGTTCGGATCGTGGGTGCCATTTAGCGTGGTGACACGGCAGGTGGTGCCCGCCAGCAACTCGGCGAAGCAGCCTGCGCCCACCCCGAACAATGCGTCGTGCGCGAAACGCAGCCGGGACCGGGCAATCAGCTTGAAGTCCACCAGCTTCTTGATCGCTCCATAATGCGCGGGCCGGATGTCTGTGACCCTGGCGCGCTCGTTCTTGTCCAGCGACTGCACCCGCACGGGATTCTTGTCCAGAAGCGATTCCACCCCTTGGCACATGGAAGACTCGGCTGATCCGCCGAAGTGCGCCTTGAGTTTGAATCCGTTGAAGGCAGGCGGATTGTGGCTGGCGGTGATCATGACCCCGCCCACCGTCCGCTGCGCTTTGACCGCGAAAGAAACAGCCGGCGTCGGCGTCGGCTGGCCAGTGAGCAAGACATGAAATTCGTTTCCGTAGAAAACTTCCGCCACGCGCATCGCGAACTGGTCGGAAAGAAAACGCCGGTCGTAGCCAATGATGATCTTCTTTTCGGTTCCGGCAACGGGGTTAGTCGCCCAGAAATCCGCCGTCGCCTGGGCCACGCGCGCGACGTTGGCGAAGGTGAAGTCCTCCGCGATGACGGCGCGCCAGCCGTCCGTTCCGAATTTGATCTGGCCCATGGCTGATGATCGAGAGGTGAGTGAAAGCAGGGCGAATCCGCTTGCAGTCTTTAACGCTCTGGGCGCGGTTCGGCGCGGACTTCTTTCATGGCCGCCCAAACCTTCCAGCCCGCGCGCAAAGCGGTGAGCAAAAGAGACGTTTTAGAAAAACCGTTCCCGGTCTTGCCTCGTCTCCGCGCCAGTAACAACCCGGCCAACGGTGCACTCCAGGCCCACACGCTCCGTGCCCAATCATAGCCCCGTTGGAATTGCTGCGCGCGGAATGACAATTTACCCACCTCGACGCGCAAGACCTGGCGATTCAACTCGCTTTCGAGCAGCAGATCACGTTTCCGCGCTTGAATCTGCCTCAGTCCCGGGATCGTATCCAATCGAGATCCTTCTTCAATTCGCCGATGGTGTCGGCCATGGGGGGCCGCTTGTCGCGCAATGAGCGCCGAAGGCCAACCACGGCGCTGACCGCGGCATACATGAACAAAATGCAAACCACGCCAAGAATCCACGGCCGCGCGCGTTCAGGGGCAAAATAAATCACGGCGCCAACCACGAAAATGATTGCCAGCCCGCAAAAGAAAACCGAAGCCGCCGCCCAGAGCAGCGTCGCGATGAGCCACGACTTCTCCTCCTGCAATTCGGTTGCGAACAGTTCGATGCGGTTCTGGACTGTGCTCAACACCGTCTCGGCCATCCGCCGCAGGGACGCCAGGATTCCCGATTGTTCGCTTTCGGCCATGCCGTGTTACTTGCGGGTCACCAGCACGCCGATCAAGAGGCCGACGCCAAAGGCTACGCCGAGGGATTGGTAAGGGTGATCGCGAATGATTTGGTCGGTGGCTTTGGCGCCGGCAATGGCTTTCTCTTCCACCTTATGAAAGCTCGCCCTGGCTCCCTCGAGGCTGGCGGAAAGCCGCGCCCGCGCCTCCCGGGCTTTTTCACCCAACTCGCCGGCGCTGGCCTTGAGCAGGCTTTCCGCGTCATGAACCACCACTTTGAAATCCTCCGCCAATTTGCGCAGGGTCACTTCCTGTTCCGTCGTTTCGTTGTCAGTCATAATTGTTGCTCCTGCTCCGTTTTGATCGCGGCCGGCCCAACAACTCCCGCGTGTGCCGGAATTCCATCTGCGCGCAGCGTAGGAGCGCGACAACGTTGAGTCAACGAGAACTGTCCCGCTCGTCCGCGGATCAATTCTTGCACGTGTTTAGCGCGCCAGACTATCTGCCCGCGCCATCCCGTCGCGCCGCCGCAGTCACCGCTTCGCGCATCCTGTGCACCGCGCGGCCCAATTGGCGTTGGCCAAACAGCGCCGTCCCGCTCACGAACGTGTCCGCGCCAGCCCTGGCGCATTCCACCGCCGTGCCGAGATTGATGCCGCCATCGACTTCAATCCGGTAATTCAAGCTGCGTTCACGCCGCCAGACCGCCGCCTGCTGAATCTTCGGGAGCATCTCGTGAATGAACGGTTGTCCACCGAAGCCGGGATTCACGGTCATGACCAGCAACAGATCGATTTGATCGAGGTGCGGCTCGGCGTTGGCTATGGCGGTCGGCGGATTCACGGCCAGCCCCACGCGAAGCCCAAGCGAGCGGATCTTCCAGAACAGTTGCGGAACGCGGTCTCCCAATTCGACGTGGACAGTGATCGAATCCGCGCCAGCCTTGGCGAACGGCTCCAACAGAATCTCAGGCTTGGAACACATGAGATGCACGTCGAACGTCATCTTCGTAAGCGGCCGGATAACGCGCACCACTTCGGGTCCGAAAGAAATGTTCGGCACGAAATGGCCGTCCATGATGTCGAGATGGAGCCAGTCGGCTTTGGCTTTGTGTGCGCGCTCCGTCTCCCAGGCAAACCGTCCGAAATCACCAGCCAGCAGCGAGGGCGCGATTATCATGCGCCGCAGGCTAGGCAGAGCCTTGCCTGCCAGTCAAAGGGAATGGGAAGCATCGCTCGCAGTCTGTGAGGTGGCGGGCTGTGAAGTAGCGGTTTTCGCGCTGCGAAAACCAACACGGCATTCAGCGGGGCAATCGGCCTGTCACACGTAAGTTTCGGCCCGGTCTGTTTCCGCCAGCGGCGAAGTTTTCGCAACGCGAAGACTTCCACCTTGGACTAAGCCGGTGCCGGTGCTGGTGAGCCGAGGCCGGGATCAATCTTGGGCGGTGACGGCTTCATCACTTCGGGCAGCGGCGTGGCGGCCTGGGCGCCGGTTGGCGGACTCACTGGCGGAGTGGGCGGCGGGGCGGTGAATTTGCCCGTGCGGATGATTTCCTCCACCTGCGAGCCTTCGAGCGTCTCGTATTCGAGCAAGGCGTTGGCAATGAGTTCCAGCTTGTCGCGGTTGCTATCGATGATGTCTTTCGCGCGTTTGAAGGCAGCGTTGATGATGCGCTTCACTTCGTCGTCGATTTCCTGCGCGGTGTGCTCGCTGTAGTCCTTGCTTCGCGCCATCTCTCGTCCGAGGAACACGTACTCATTGGAGTCGCCGTATTGGATCATGCCCAACTTATCGCTCATGCCCCATTGGCAGACCATGGCGCGGGCCATCGTCGTGGCCTGCTGGATGTCGCCTGCCGCGCCGCTGGAGATGTCGTCGGAAACAATCTCTTCCGCGATGCGTCCGGCCATGGTCATTGCGATGATGTCGAGCAACTCCTTCCGCTTGCGATTGAGAATGTCTTCCTTCGGCAGGTACATGGTTGCCCCTAAAGCCTGGCCACGCGGAATGATGGTGACTTTGTGCAGCGGATGCGTGTGTTTGAGAATGACGTTCACCAGCGCGTGGCCTGCCTCGTGCCAGGCCGTCCATTTCTTGTCTTCGTCGGTCATCGCCATGCTGCGCCGTTCGCGGCCCCAGCGCACCTTGTCGCGCGCTTCCTCCAGTTCGGCCATGCCAACCGCTTTTTTGCCAGTGCGCGCCGCGAGCAAGGCGGCTTCGTTGAGAAGGTTCGCGAGCTCCGCGCCGGAATAGCCCGGCGTGCCACGCGCAATGACCATCAAATCGACCGTCGGGTCGAGCTTCACGTTTTTAGCGTGAACCTTGAGAATAGCTTCGCGTCCGCGCACATCGGGGAGGTTGACCGTAATCTGCCGGTCAAAACGTCCGGGACGCAGCAGCGCGGGATCGAGCACATCAGGCCGGTTTGTTGCGGCGATGATGATGATGCCTTCGGTGGTATCAAATCCGTCCATCTCGACGAGCAAGGCGTTGAGCGTCTGCTCACGTTCGTCGTTTCCGCCGCCGAGGCCATGTCCACGACTGCGCCCGACGGCGTCAATTTCGTCGATAAAGATCAGGCAGGGCGTATTCTTCCGGGCCTGGTCGAACATGTCGCGCACCCGGCTCGCGCCCACGCCAACGAACATTTCGACAAAGTCCGATCCGCTGATGCTGAAGAAGGCGGCGTCGGCCTCGCCCGCGATGGCTTTCGCCAGCAGCGTCTTGCCCGTGCCCGGCGCGCCGACCATCAGGATGCCCTTGGGGATGCGCCCGCCAAGCTTCTGAAATTTTTTGGGGTCTTTGAGGAATTCAACTAGTTCGGAGACTTCTTCCTTGGCCTCCTCGACACCTGCCACATCCTTGAAGGTCGTTTTGTTCTTTTCCTTGGTCAGCATCCGGGCCTTGCTCTTGCCGAAGCTGAGCGCGCCCTTGCCGGCCATCTTGATCTGCCGGATGAAGAAAAACCAGATGAGCAAACCAATGACCAGGATGGGGGCAATGCCGTAAAGGAGACTCAGCAGCACGGTATTAGGCGCCTTGGTTTCAAACAACAAGCTCTCCATGAGCTGATCCTCGAACTTGTTGGTCAAACGGACTTTCGCCACAAACGGAACCGGCTCTGACTGCTTACCCGCGGCTTCGACCCGGACGCCAGACTTGTCCGTTCGGTAATATTTGCCCCGGACTTCGTGCAGGAGGGATTGAGGATCGTAGGAAATGGTGCCTTGCACGATCTGGTTCGATGCATACGCCTGCATGAACTGAACCTGGCTCAGGACATCGGCCGAAGCCGGCCCGGTGCCTTTGAAAACCATCAAGAGAGGAATAGCGCCCAGAATGGCGATCCAGATAATGTAGGTGCGCGGCGGAACGCGAAACTCGCCGTTCTTCTTCCCGCCGCGATCCTCGTCTCGATTTTTATTGTCGTCGGACATGAATTTTCTGTTCTTTCACGCAAGCCTAGCATGGGCTGATCCCCCACGCAAACGCGGACCTGGCCACGTTCATTGGACATTTCAGCCCGGCACTCGTGCTGATGTCCAGCTTGAAACTCTCCGCAGAAACACGGCTCCAGGCAGCACTGCCAAGGTTATCGGCGTGGTGTGGCTATTTCTGGACTGATTCCTTGAGATGCGTCCGCGAGCCAACCCGCCGCCACCCCCACTTTAATCGCCGCCGGGTGGACGGCGTGAGTTTGAACCGTTCGCTGATGCGCAGTCCTTCCACCCACCAGATTTCGCCCGCTGCGGTCGCCGCGACCACCAGTCGATGCCGATGCTCGCGAGGAATCTTTTGGTTTGTGAACAGGTCCTGCAACTTGACCGGGTGATCCATGCCGACAGGTTGAAACCGATCTCCCGCCCGCCAGTGGCGCAACACTGCCTGTGGACCAATCCTGTCTGCGTCGAACCACTCCAGGCCGGCGGCGAATTTTGGCCAGCGGGAATTTGTTCCGTTCGAAGTCCGCCAATTCCAGGACAGGCCGCCAAAGGTCCCCTGCCCTCCTCGTTCTTGAATGTTCATAATGAGCCGTTCTTCATTGAAAGCGACCCGCGAAACAGCGGCCCAATGAATTCGCCCATGCTCGTCGCGCCGCAACGCCATCTCCGGCCCGATTACGACGCCCCGGTCCGGTGACATTCTAAGCTTCTCGACCAGTTCAAAGTCCGGATTGACGGCGAGGTCAATCAACTCAGCCTGCAATATCTTGCGCTGAAGCGCCAGCGCGAGTCCGGCAAAGGCCGGCGTCCTCGTGCGCCGCCAGTCGCGAGCCAGGTTTTCCAACAACTCCACCTCGTCGCCAAGCAACTCCATCTGCCGTAAGACGACTTTGCCGAAGGCGGACGCATAATGCCTTTGCAACAGCGGCAGCAACTCGCGCCGAATGCGGTTGCGAAGAATGTCGGGCGAAGCGTTGGTGGCATCCTCACGAAAACGCAGGCTCGTTTCGTTTGCGAAGTCTTTCAATTCAGCCTTGGAGCAATCGAGCAAAGGCCGCACGAGGGTCAACCGTCTGTCCACTGGCGATGCGCTGGACCACTTCATTCCGGCCAGCCCGCGCGCGCCGGCGCCGCGCAACAGGCGAAGGAAAAACAACTCGACCTGATCGTCTGCGTGATGTCCCAGGGCAATCATCTTGAGCTTGTGCTTACGCGCCGTCCTGGCCAGGAACTCGTGCCTCGCCTGCCGGGCCGCCATTTCAATCGAAACCTTTTGCTGCCGAGCCAGCCATTGCACGTCGGCCTGGCCGCGGATGAACGGCAATCGAAATCGCCTCGCCGTCGCGCGAACCAGTCGCTCATCAGCATCGCTCGCCCGCCCACGGAGGCGGTGATTGAAATGGGCAACGCGCAACCGCCAGCGATGCTTTGAGGCCAGGCGAATGAGCACCTCGAGGAGCACCATTGAATCGACGCCGCCCGACACGGCAACCAGAACCGATTGGTTGCGCTTGAGGAGATGCCGCTTCCGGATGGAAGCTTCGACACGCTGCACCAGATCACTCACAATGCCATGCTAGAACGTCCGCCGCCGCTGACAAGCAAGCGATTGGCCGAGGATCCATTCAACGCGTCGGGTTGGCCTCCATGCCGGAAGAAGGAAGCAAAACGGGCAGTACTTCGGTGCGGGCATATGCCACATCCTTTGGAAAATCGATTTCCGTCCACCGCAAGCCGGTCACGTCCTCGTGTTGGAATCGCCCGCGTTGCACCAGAATGCGCAGCACATCGTCGTAAGAATCCAGGCGCCCTCCGCCGGTGAGACGCTTCCGCGTTTCCTCGGCCAGCAGGTTGAGATCGGACGCCGACACCTTGAAGAAGCCAACTGACTCGCCCACCGCATCCGCCTCGCCTCGCCAGCGCTTGATGAAATCCACCGGACGACCACCGCGAATGGGAACCAGGACCGGATCGTCATCGTCCGCCGAATAGTTGCGATCCACAAGGAGCACGGTCGGATGAGGCGAAGCAATCAGCCGGCGCAACATCTCGCCCGGATATAACACGTCGCCATCCATCAACAACACTGTCCCGCCCGCGCCCAACACCGCCGGCAGTGAAACGTGAAAACTCAACACGCTGCCCTCCGTGTAATCGGGGTTTGGGATCTCCTGAATATCCATGCCATAGCGGGCAGACAGCTTCGGCAATACGGCGGTGATTTGTTCGCGCTTGTGCCCGGTGATGACAGCCAACTGCCGCACGCCGGCTTCGCTTAACCGCAACGCGTGCCATTCGAGCAGCGATTTCCCCCCCAACTCGATGAGAATCTTGGGTTGCTCTGCAAACTCGGGGCCAAGGCGCGTGGCGCGCCCCGCCGCGTAAATAAACGCTTTCATCATGGTTCGTTGGATTCTGAGGCGACCCTTTCTTGCAGTCCCTTCAACGTAGCTTCTTCAAGGTAGAGCAGCAGCCAGCCAATGGAAGCATAAACCACGTCGCGTCCGCGCCGAATGATCGCATAAGCCAGCCCAAGGGCGTCGGGCAGTCCTGCCAGCCGGCACACCAACACGATGCCAGATTCCTGCACCCCCAACGCTCCTGGCACAAATATACCGAGCATCTTGGCCACGCTGATGAACGCCTCCACCGCCAGTGCCTGCGTCCAGTCGATGGGCATCCCGAGCAGCCATGACGCCAGGAAGATATCCATGGTGTCAAGCAGCCAGCCGCAAAGATATCCGCAAGCACTCAACGCAAATCGTTTTCGATCGCCCCGATAGAAATCGACCACGCGACGATCTATCTGTTCCAGTTTCTCGCGTTTCGATTCCAGCGCTGCAGCGCGAATGCGAAGTTTCGAGAGCACGCGGAACAACGTGGAGAACATCCCGTGGCTTTGAAGCCAGAATAGCGCCGCCACCACGCCGACGCTGGCCGCCAGGACAAACACCATTGCGCGGCGCACGCCGGATGCAGGGTCTGCGATGGAGACAAATGCCGCTGCCCCCAGAGCAATGAATAAAACCTGTGTCAATAATTGCAACGTCCGGCCCACGATGGCGCTCGCAGCGGCTTGCCCGGCGGGAACACCACGCTTGTGCAGGAGATAGACCTTCACCGACTCGCCGCCAATGTAGGCCGAGGGCACGACGTTGTTCACCGACTCGCCGCACCAGCGAATGAGATACAACCGCCAGAAACTCACGGGCAGCGGCATGCCCGCTGCGAAAGCGAACCGCCAGCCCAAAGTGTCCGAGGCGTAAATCACTGCATAGGGCAATAGCGCCAGTGGCGCAAGCCAGCCGAGGTTCGCGCAGGCCCGCCATATTTCTCCGACACCTGCTCGATGCACGAACCATGCGAACAAGGCCAGTCCCGCCGTCAGGAGAAGGAGCCGCGCCGCTTTTCTCATGCGGCGGGGCGCACTTTGGACGACTTCGGCAGTTGCAGAAAGAGCGCCGTGATCCAAAACACATGCACGGTGATGCCCGTCAACCACAGGAACCAGTGAAGTTTCTCGACCAGTGCCAGAAAAAGCACGAGCACCGTGAAGTCCCGCGTCGAGGCCGCATCGATGAATTTCTCCAGCCGCGTCCCTGCTTCCTTGTCCGACAGCAGTCGCCCGCGTAATACCACCGGAAAGGAAATCAAAGTCCCCGCCACCGCGCTGGCTCCCAACCAGAGCACCGGCGCCTGGGTGCCCTGCTGCGAAAGACCGATCGCAATGCCCGCGAACGCTGCCACATGCACCACCTGGTCCAGTCCAATATCCAGCCACTTTCCGATGGGTGATTCTTTAAAAACAATCCGCGCGATGTCGCCATCGACACAGTCGATCAAAGCCGATAGTTGCAGCAGCAGCGCGGCGGTGACGCCTGCAAGATAGTTCCCAACGGCGAAGTAATACGCGCCCACCAGCCCAACCAACGCCGAAATCACGGTGACCTGATTGGGAGTGATTGGAGTATGAATCAAGGCCTTTGATAAAAACCGGCCCAGGGGGCGGTTGACGTATTTGTCCACCACTCCGTCGCTCGAACTGCCCAGCGAGTTCCACAATGCTTTTTCTGCCTGCCGTGCTGACGTGGTATCTACAACATTCGCGGCGACGCCTTCCGCTCGGATCAACGGCAGCCCTTTCAGCGCGTTGCCGAGATCGCCCTGAAGATGATTTGAAACCACCCCCAACGGCAACCGCTCTCCGATCGCATCCAGCAAGCGGCCCCGTTGTACGACGACTGCCTTCACATCCGCCGCTTGCGCGATCATCCGGCACTCCGCGACCAATGTCGGCCCGGTGAGAGACGGCATGGCTGCTGAAATCTCGATGGAGATGTTCAAGGCGCCGGCGCGTCTGAGCGCGGGCAAAGCCCCCGCGCAAACAATGCGAATCGGGTGGCAACCGGCGCGATGACACGCGACGACCAGGCGATCCAGCAGCGTTAGCGCCGCCACTTTGAGAGCGCCTGTTTCCGGCTGGCAGAGAATCAATGCCGGGCAAATCGGTTGCACAAATTCATTTTCAGGCCGGACGGGCGCCATGGAGAAGAAAGCACATGCGGTTGCCTTCTACGCTTCCCCACTCTTAAGCTCAAACCCAATCTTGCGGCACGGAAATGAGTCTCCGCCGGCTGCCACGCAAGTCCCCACAACAGAAACGCAATCGGCCAGCAGCAGCCAACACGTCCGCTGATTAGCCTTCCGGCATGAAATCAAGCGCGGCTGATCTCATCCCGACAACTCTTGCCTTAACGTGAGACGTGCCCGAAAATCACGTCCGATGTCGAGTAATCGCCGCGCAGTCACAGCCGCCAAACCTGGTAGCGCTCTTCCCAGCACCAAGGCGCCTATGCCCTTTACCGAGGCCGAAGCCTGGACTGCGGTCGGCGCGGGTTGGCGTCCTCTCTTTGGCAGTTTCCGCAAACTTGGCTTCAGCTTCGAGTGGCATGACTTCCGGTGCGCGCAAGAACTCGATTGGTCGCGCAGCTTTCATCCTGGCAGCGTCGAGTTGTGCTTGAATCTTGCTGGCAATGCCATGCTAAGCGACAGCGACCGCCGCGTGGAACTGGCTCCCCGGATGCTCGCGTTTTACCATCAAGGCAAGCCTCCGCTCACGGCCACCCGCCGCGCCGGTGAAACACACCAATTCATCACCGTCGAGTTCTCCCCTGAGTTTCTTCAGGCGCACCTGCAAGCCGAGCAGGACAATCTTCATCCACTGGTGCGAAGCGTAGTGCGTGGCGAAGCCAAACGCTCCCAGGTCGCCGACGCGGATCGCTTGAGCACCGCCATGTCGCAACTGGTGGACAGCTTGCGGCACCCGCCCGTGTTCGCGCGCGCTCAGGCCGTCTGGTTTCAATGCAAGGCCGTCGAACTGGCCGCGCATCTGTTCTTCCGTTCGCCGGAGGGCGAGTTGTTCTGCACCCGACAACAGCGAGCCGCGCGGGAACGGGTGGAACGGACCCGCGCCCTCTTGCGCGAGCGGCTCAGCGATCCGCCGCCACTGGAAGAACTGGGCCGGCTCGTGGGTTGCAGCCCGTTTTATCTCAGCCGCCTTTTCTCACAGGAAGTCGGCCTGACCATCCAGCAATACATCCGTCAGATTCGCATGGAGCGCGCCGCCGAATTACTTCGTTCCGGCAAGTGCAACGTGACCGAAGCGGCGCTCGAAGTCGGCTACAACAGCCTCAGCCATTTCAGTGTCACGTTCCACCAGACCTTCGGCTGCTGCCCCGGGCTTTATCCGCTCAAGACCCCGACTCAACTCCAAGCTGATGATGACAACTGACTTGAACGCCATTCCACCAATCATCACAACGGATCGAGAATGTCTCGAAGCGTGGCGATGTGGGCCAGGCGCGCAAAGCTTGCGTCCGGTCGTGGAGCGTTACGGGCCATTTGTTTATTCGTCAGCGTATCGGCGCACGGGCAATGCGGGGTTGTCCGCAGAAGCAACTCGCGCGGTGTTTCTCGTGCTGGCACGGCGGGCTCGGCGGCTGCGGAAAAAGACCGTGCTGGCGAGGTGGTTGTTCCACGTCACGGCGGTTGCGTGTCGGAAGCTGGGAGCAAAGTCCAGGCGCACAGGTTGGTGGCGTTGGTTCAGACGCCAACCGAAGTGCGCGCTTCCGGCAGAGGCGCCGTTGTGGGTGCGCGTGGCACCGGAGTTGGATACGGCCACCGAGCGTTTATCATCAGCCCAACGCAACGCGCTCTTATTGCGCGTGGTGCTCAATCAAGACTGGCCATCCCTGACACAAATTCTCCGCACGACTGAGCGGCGTGCAACCAGGCGCGTCGAACGCGGGTTGAGGAAGCTTGTCCGGCTTCTGCGGAAGCGAGGTGTGATGACCGATGCGGAGGCGCTGGCGCAAATTTGTTCCACTGAAGGTTGCGCTGCACCGATGCCAGAAGGATTGGCCGCCGAGGTTCTTGCGCTGATTGAGCAAAGCCTTGGGAGAAAGTCGGCGCACGGGCACAAGAAAATCGCGACTGGGCAAAGTTCGCCCTCACCCCAACCCTCTCCCCCAGGAGAGGGAGCGCGAGGCGAGTTGCTGGAGGACCTCACATTGGCCGCCGCGTCCGATGACGCCTCGACCGCGGGCGGAAACATACTTCGCTCGAATACTGTGGTCGCGCCCCCTCTCCCCGTGGGAAAGGGCCGGGGTGAGGGCGGGCGTCGCACCGTCACTACTACGATTCGACACGCACACCTCACGTTCGATCTGGCGCGGCGAACGTTGAACACGCTGGCCTGGGCGCGATGGCGGCGAAGAGTGTTGATTGGAGTTCCGAGTTTCGTTCTGCTGTTCGTCGCGCTGGCGGGGACAGCCTGGTACATCGATTCGCTCACCGGTCACAGCCGGCTAATCTCGATGTTCTTCGTCTGGTCGGTGAAGCATGAAGGAAGGACCGTGCCGGGCCTGGCACAGCCAGCACGCCCGTGGCCCGCGGATGCGTCCAGCCCGCGTTTGAATGCTGCCGGGCTGCGATCGGCGCAGGAACTTTACCAGACGACCAATATCTGGCTCGCGCACTTGAAGTTCACACGCGAGCAATGGAGCGAAGCGCAACCGAAACGAATCGATCCTCTGCCTCATTTCTTTCAGCCAGACGGCACGGTATTGCTCCGCCATCCCGAGGCGCAACGGAACGGATTGGCGGGCGTGCTGGGTTTCGACTTCTACTGGACACACGCGGACTTCGAGTTCGGTGGGGTGGCGTACACCAATGTGGGCGCGCGCATCAAGGGCAACGGCACTTATCTCGGCTCATTGTATGGCGATAAGTGTCCGTTCAAGGTGGACCTCAACAAGTTCACCAAAGGCCAGAAACTTGGCGGCGCCGACGAGCTTACTTTCAATAATCTGGTCAACGACCATTCCTCCCTGAGCGACGCGCTGGCCTACGAGTTTTTCCGCGAAGCGGGCGCGCCAGCGTCGCGCACGGCCTACGCGTATCTGAGCACGACCGTGGACGAAAAGTGGGATCGAAAGCCGCTCGGCCTCTACGTGATGGTGGAGGCCGTGGACGAGGACTTCGCGCTGGAACGATTTGGCTCCCGACGAACGCCCATCTTCAAACCCGTCACCTACGAATTGTTCAAGCACCTTGGCGACGACTGGCTGGCTTACGAAGCGATTTACGACCTGAAGACCAAAGCCACCCCGGATCAACTACGGCGCGTCATCGAGTTCGCGCGTTTGGTCACTCACTCGAACGACGTAGAGTTCGCGGAGCGGCTAACGGAATTTCTGGACCTGGAAAAGTTCGCGCGATACCTCGCGTGTGAGGTGTTGTTGTCGAACTACGACAGTTTTCTGTCGAACGGCCAGAACTTCTATCTCTACCTCGATCCCGGCTCGAACTAATTCGGCTTCATCCCGTGGGACCTGGACCTTTCCTGGGGCGGGTTCTTTCTTCTCGGCACGAGGCGGGACCGCGAACGCGCCAGCATCTGGCACCCGTGGGTTGGCCAGAACCGGTTGCTCGAACGTGTCATGGCGGTGGAGACATTCCGCAAACATTATCGCGCGGAACTTGAGGACTTGCTGACACGCCTGTTCGTCCCCAGGCGTCTTCACCAGCGTGTGGATGAAGTGGCAAAGGTTATTCGCGGCCCCATCGCTGCCGAGTCCGATTTCCGTCTCGGCAAATTCGAGCAGGCTGTAGGCGACAAACGTGTGGAACGCTCCAACCGTGGCCATCCGCATGGGGCCGACCGTCCGGCGCACCAGATCAAGCGATTCATCGAAGCTCGCGCGAAATCCGTCCGCGATCAACTGAGCGGGAAATCGGAAGGCATTGTCTTGGACCGTGGCGACCACAGATGATTGCAGGGTGCGTTTGGAAGTGACGGTCAACTCTTTGTTTACTCCCTCTCCTCCACCTGATGGGGGGAGAGGAGGATTTCCCCTCTCTCCGGCTCTCCCCCCACTCGTTCCTCGCGGGGAGAGAGTGAAGCGCACAGTTGTTCCACAATCAAATCACAGCCGTTCCCATTTCGCCGCTCGCCAAAACATGGCGATGCGATTAGCCTTGGCGCGTGAATCGCCGCCCTGATTCCGTCTGTAAAGCGCTCGTAATGCTGTTTGGTGTCCTTGTTTTTCTGTTTCCAGCCGCAGCCCAAACGGTTGTCCCAAATCCCGCCCTGCTGCCGCCTACGAACGTCATTCCGCCAACGGTGACCGCAGCGATGGATGATGTGGGTGGGAAATTCTTCGGCACGGCGCCCGACCCCGCAAAGACGCGCCGCTACTACATCGCCGCCGAACCGCAACTCTGGGACTACGCGCCGGAGGGACGCGATCCGGTTTGCGGCAAACCGCTCCCGCCACCGGTTGTGATCAAGCGCACTGGAGGCAAAATTCGTTACATCGAATACACGGACGAGACGTTTTCCACCCGCCTCATCACCACGCCGCGTCTCGGGGTTCTCGGCCCCGTGCTGCGCGGCATGGTAGGCGAGACCCTGGCGATAACGTTTGTGAACCGCACAGCGCGTCCGTTGTCGATGCATCCGCACGGCGTCAAATACGACAAGGACAGCGAGGGTGCCTATTACGAACCTAAACCGGGCTTGGGCGCGGCGGTTGGGCCGGGAGCGAAGTTCACTTATGTCTGGCATCTCGACGAACACTCCGGGCCGCTGCCGGAAGAACCGGCTTCCAAGGGATGGCTCTACCATAGCCACGTCAATGGCGACGAAGAATCGAATCTCGGTCTGGTGGGATTCATCATCGTCACCGATCCAAAGCGGGCGCGTCCTGATGGCACGCCCAACGATGTGGATCGCGAAATGGCGTCGCTCTTCATGATTTTCGACGAGAGCGGGCTGGGCGAAGCGGAGAAGGAGGCAGCCGAGTATGCAAACCTGCCCGGCAATCCCGGCCTGCCCGCGAAGCCGTGGGCGCAGGTGCAGGAAATCATGGAGCAAGGCGAACGGGCCGCCATCAACGGATACATCTTTGGCAATCTTCCAGGTCTGGAGATGATCGAAGGGGAACGCGTGCGCTGGTATCTCTTCGGCCTGGGTGGCCAGGTTGATTTCCACACCGCCCACTGGCACGGACTGAAGGTCGTCGAAGAAGGCCGGCGGCGGACGGACGTGGTGGAATTGTTGCCCGCGAGCATGAAGGTGGCTGACATGCTGGCGGACAATCCGGGCGACTGGCTGTTTCACTGCCACGTCGCCGAGCACATGATGGAAGGCATGTTCGCGCGCTTCACCGTCCATCCGCGCGGATTCAAAAGCGCGCGGCCCGCGTTGCAGCAACCATTCTTCGGCTTGCGCGACGCTCAGGCGTCGCTCCAGGTGAAAAACGCAGAAGCCAGGGCGCAGGGCGCGTCTGGCAAAGACGGGGTGCTCGCACTGGAAGGCACCCTCACCGTGTTCCAGGCGTTTTCCATTTTCACCCAAACCATCACCGTTCGGATCGGGGAGAAGTCTGTTTCCTTTAAACCGGATCGTCGCGGCCTGGCCGAGAGCGGCGGCGTAACCTTCCGCGCGAAGAACGCCAGCCAATACGGCGTGGTTTACGGCGGCTTGCTTGAATTTGAAATGACGATGAAGGGCGCAGGGTGGTTCGCCGAATTCCTGCGCGCCGCGAAAGTGGAGTCAGGCCTTCCGCAAAAAGGTGCAATGCTGGACATTCCGCTCTCATTGGAAGTCGGCAAAGCAAAGCACATAGCCACCGCCCGATTCAGGGCAAACTAGGGCAGGTTTCCAGCGCTTGCAGCTTGCCCAGCGAACGCTTCAGTCCGAGCATGACCACCAGGCACGAGCCTTGGGGCAGGATGCCTCCTGAGCCCTGGAGTCTTGTAACCGTCCCGTCGTGCCTCCGGTCAAACAAGCACATGCTGCTCTCCCGTGTCCTTCACCGGTTGTATCGGAAGTCAACCGCGTTTTACGTGCGAACCCGCAGCCAGCGCGCGAGGCGGTTTGAATGAACCGCGCCATCAAGCCGTCCGCTAGGACGTTGCCGCTTGCCGAGATCGCCTGACCTAATCAATACTTGCGCCCATATGCAGCCAATCGAGTTGAAGCCTGCGGGCAGTTTTAATCCGGTGGCCGTGCCACGCCATGTGGTGCAGCAGCGCTTCCGCACGCCCAAGCAAAACATCCCGCAGACGACGCTCGAACGGAACCGCATCCTCCAGGTTGTCCGGCATTACGTCGCCGAGTTCAATCCCGTCCCGCCCATGCCGGCGGACGAACTCAAACAGCACGCGGACAAACTCGTGGAGATGCTCAAGTGCGATTCGATCTACCGCGACTACGTCGGCGTACTGTTGAACAACGAGATGTGGCGCGAGTCGCTGGCCAGCGTGCCGTACGAGCGCCGCCTGTTATTACTTCCAAAATGTCTGCGCGTCGAAAGCAAGTGCCCCGCGCCCTTCGATGAGTTCGGTTTGCTCTGCAAACAATGCGGGCTTTGCACCATTCAGGATTTGCAGGCGGAAGCCGAGAAACTCGGCTACGCCGTGCTGGTGGCCGAAGGCTCAGCCATTGTCATGTCGCTCATTCAGACCGGGAAGATTGAGGCCATCGTCGGCGTAAGCTGCCTGCCCGTGCTGGAGCGCGCGTTTCCTTACATGGAAGCGGCCGCCATTCCCGGCGTGGCGGTGCCGTTGCTTCAGGACGATTGCATCGACACCACTGTCGATCTGGATTGGGTGTGGGATTATATCCATCTCACCAGCGATGACCAGACGCGCCGCCTCGACCTCAGCGCGCTGCGCGATGAAGTGGATTTCTGGTTCAGCCCGGCGAGCCTCGACATCATTATGGGCAACGCCGAGGGCGAAACGGAGCGCATCGCGCGCGAGTGGCTGATGCGCGCCGGTAAACGCTGGCGTCCGTTCCTGGCGGTGTCCGCGTTCCAGGCACTCCGCGACGACAAGAACAAACCCCTGCCGGCCGACCTGAAGAAGATTGCCGTGGCCGTGGAGTGCTTCCACAAGGCATCACTCATCCACGATGACATCGAGGACAACGACGCCCTCCGCTATGGGGAGAAGACGCTGCACGAGGAATACGGCGTGGCGGTTGCCTTGAACGTCGGCGACCTGCTCATCGGCGAAGGCTACCGGCTCATTGGCGCTTCCAAGGCCAGCGCGGAACAGAAGGCGGAGATGCTGATGGTCGCCGCGCAAGGCCAGCGTCAACTCTGCCGCGGCCAGGGCGCCGAACTTTGCTGGGCGCGCTCACCCCAACCGCTGACCAGCTCAGAAGTGCTCGACATCTTCCGCAGCAAGACCGCGCCGGCCTTCGAGGTCGCGCTTCGGCTTGGCGCGCTGTACGCCGGCACCGATCCACACGAAGAGGTTTCTGACGTGCTGCGCGATTATAGCGAAGCGCTCGGCATCGCCTACCAGATCCGCGACGACTTGAGCGACCTGGGTGAGGCGGGCGAGACCAACGACATTGCCGGCTTGCGACCCAGCCTGCTGCTTGCCGTCGCGCATGAGAAAGCGAAGGATGCGCAGAAGGAAATGCTGGCCTCCGTGTGGCGGCGGCAACTCCCGGATGGCATGACCACCCCGCAGATCGAAGCACTCTACTCCGAACTCAAAGCCGACGAGCGCGCGCGGGTTTTGCTGGAGACCTACAAAGAGGAGGGCATCCGCTGCCTGCGCGATTTGGAGAACCCGAACTTGAAAGGGTTGCTTCGCCGGGTGCTAGGCAAGATTTTCAACGACCTGGAGATCAAAGGCTGGTGCAAGGAACAGGAGCAGAAGAACGCGGAGGAAAGGGCGGTTGTGGGAGCGAACTGACACGGGCCTGGGCTGGAAGGTCTTAATCGTATTCGTAATCCTAATCCGTCACGCTCGGCGATTAAGATTGCGATTAAGGATTAGGTATAAGAGAAGTCACGACCCTACTCACCTGGGCGGCGTGGGTTTCCAACGGCGGCTCTGTCCAGATGACGACATGTGAGAGATCCATCTTCTTCTGTGCCGGCCATTGCGCGGCGATGCGCTGCTCAATTTGCACCGGAGACCACCCACGAGCTTCGAGTCGGCGGCGCTGACTCGCGGCGGAGCACGCGGTGCAAACGATCACTTCAAACTCCTTTTCGGCATTGGTTTCAAACAGCAGCGGAATGACGACCGCACCCATCGTCCGATTTTCCGCCCGCCACTCTGCTGCTTGCGCCAGCCAAAGCTCCCGGATGCGCGGGTGGAGAATCGCTTCGAGTTGGCGGCGTTTGGCGTCATCTGCGAACACCAGCCGGGCGACTTCGTCGCGGCGAAGCCGCCCATCTGAACCCACGACGGAGTTCCCAAAAGCTCGTTGAATTTCCGCGAGAGCCGGCTGGCCAGGCTCGACGATTTGGCGCGCGAGTTGGTCCGTATCGATGATGGGAACACCAAGCCGTTCGAGAAAGGAAGCAGTGGTGGACTTGCCCATGCCGACGCCGCCCGTGAGTCCGATGAGAATCATTTGAACCAGCGGCAAGCTACCAAGGAAGTCGGCTCCAGCCAGCCAAATCCGCCGCCGCAGTGAAGCCAGTTAAAACCGCCCAGCTACTTCGTCTGGATTCCGCCGACGGCGAGAATCGGCTGCTGAATGGACGACGGCGTCTCCGGCTGCGAAACCAGCGGCAGGAACGAGAACATTGGTTCTTGCAAGCTGGCAGTCTGGGTTGGTGGAAAGATCGGTGACAGTGCTTCGGGACTTGTGGTCGACGATATGCCAAAGGGGTCTGGCTTGAGCGACACACGCGAGGCGGCCGCAATCGTGGGTCGCACCGCAGTGGCCACTTTCGCGTCGAGAGCTTGCCGCAGATTGGCATAACGCCGGGCGCGTTCGCGGATGACGGGATGCACGCGGACTTTCGCAAATCCGATCCGCGCGTAATACGTCGGCCCCGCGTTCCAGAGGACGTAGAGATCGAAGTCGGTCGGCTCGCGGCGAGCGCGTTTGCGAAAGATGCCGGTCAGTTCGGCCAGGTGCTGTCCGGCCACCTCGGTGGAGATTCGGCGATTGGAGTAGGACTTCGAATCGCTGTACTGCCGCCAAATCCACGGCTTGATCTGGTAACGGCTCACCTCCCCTGCTCCGCCCACGGCACGATCATCATCGCCCGTTTCGATCTGACTCAACGCTTCAAGGCGAGACGCATCCACCCGGGCAGCCACTGCGCCCAGCAGCAGCAATAGAATCAATTTACGCATACAAACGGCTTGGAACCGACTCCAGCCAGGCTCTCTCGTTCCTGGTGAACCGCCCGAAAACTTCCGTTTTCAAGCCAAACCGGACGGTGAGCCTGCCTGCCTGCCTGCCCCGTGACAAACTTATTTTTCAGGATTGGGGTCGGGTGAAAAACGGGGAGCTGTGTAGGGAGAAGACCCGACCAATGTCACCGACATAAGGAGGATTCCCCCGAAAACTCGTCGAGTCGGGCTAAGAAAGGCGTGGCCGCAATTTGAACAGGGTACGCCTTAGAAACTCGGGTGGTAGAGCACGTCTCTGGAGCGCGCCCGTTAGTGGCTGGAGGCTCGGCGCGCCCGGAGGTCGCGTCCTACCAGTCGAGATAAAGGAATGCCCTGGCGTCGGCGATCCAGTCGTTTGCTGCACTGCTCACCGGCTCAGGTTCCATTCATCGCGCGAGTACTTCTCCGCGACGAGTTGGGCGATTCGCTCGCGGGGAACATCCGTTTGCAACATGTCCGCGGCCCAGGCTTCGCGTAGAGCGGACTTCACGGCGTCAGCGGTGGCGCTTAGTGGAGAGACGAATTTCGCGTGGCTCCGGCCCTGGCGATACGCCGGCTGGCGCGGAGGCGGCAGAAGGACGTTTCCCATCAAGCCGACGTCGAAGTTCTGAAACAGGAATGTCCCGTGGAACAAAAGCCAGTCCCGTTTCCGTCGCTGCGCGTTGCCGGAGAATTTCAAACCGCCAGCCGCCAAATCTGTGTAGCCTTCGATAGTCACGATCTTCCCGATCAACGCGGCCAGCGCGCGCCTGTTGCGTTCCATCACGAACCGATTTGCACCAGTGATGCTTTCCAGTCCGGCGGCGTCGGTGCGCAGGATGACGGAGTAATTCAGGCAGCCCGGCCCCTGCAATACCGTCCCGCCACCACTGCACCGGCGCAGGATGGGGACACCCCGCGCCCGGCAGGCTTCGATGTCCACTTCCTCACGCATCTTGTTCGCGTAGCCGAGAACGACGAACGGCGTCGGTGATGCCCAGAAGCGCAGTACACCGGGACCGCCGTGAGCTTCCGCGTGATCCAACAGCGCTTCGTCGCACGCGAGGTTTTCGGCCGGCACGGGCCAGGTCAGATCCAGGTGGTTCATGCCCCGGGAGCGTTATGCCTCGCTCTCATACCACTTATTTAACAGGTTTAATGCTTCAATTCCGAGCGCCATACCGCTTGGCATTTTGATCGCCGCTCCTCTATCATTCGAGGCGTGATTGACAAAGTGAAATCGAAAGCCGCCGAGTCCGAGCCGCGACCCATTCGCGATATTGCTGGCCTCGGCCTTTCTTCGACGCCCGCGCCGGGCGAAACCCGCAAGTGGTTCAAGTCCCTCGAATACATCGTTGAAACCATTCTCAAGGACCAATCTCCGCAGCAAGCGGTTTTCTTCCTGAACAGTCTCACCGAGCGGCTGCGCAGCGCGGGCATCAAGGTTCCGGCTGCGGCCACGACGCCGTATCTCAATACCCTCCCGGTTTCCGAACAGCCCCCTTACCCCGGCGACTGGCGAATCGAAACGCGCATCAAGAGCATCATCCGCTGGAACGCGATGGCGATGGTGGTGAACGCCAACCGCAAGCACGACGGCCTCGGCGGGCACATTTCGACCTACGCCTCGCTGGCCACCCTCTACGAAGTCGCTTACAACCATTTCTTCCGCGGCGGGGATGACGGCAACCCGGCGGACAGCGTTTACTTCCAGGGCCACGCCACGCCAGGCAATTACGCCCGCGCCTACCTCGAACGCCGCCTCCACGAACACCATCTCCACCACTTCCGCCAGGAACTCGCCGAGGGCGGCGGGCTTTCCTCGTATCCGCATCCGTATCTGATGCCGGACTTCTGGCAGTTCCCGACCGTCTCGATGGGCCTCGGCCCGATCATGTCGATCTACCAGGCGCGTTTCAATCGCTACCTCCAGGCGCGCGGGTTCGTAAAATGGGATCGGGAACCGCGCGTTTACGCTTATGTCGGTGACGGCGAATCCGACGAACCCGAATCACTTGGTGAACTCACCCTTGCCGCGCGCGAGAACCTTGACAACCTCTGTTGGGTCGTGAACTGCAACCTGCAGCGCCTCGATGGTCCCGTGCGCGGCAATGGCAAGATCATTCAGGAACTGGAAGGTGTCTTCCGTGGCGCGGGCTGGAACGTCATCAAGGTCATCTGGGGCTCGGATTGGGACGAACTGCTCGCGCGCGACACCAAGGGGCTTCTCCTGAAACGCATGGAGGAAACCGTCGATGGCGAATACCAGAAGTATTCCGTCGAGCCGGGCAGTTACACCCGCAAGCATTTCTTCGGCAAACATCCGGAACTGCTGGAAATGGTGAACCACCTCACCGACGAACAGATTCGCAAGATGTATCGCGGCGGCCACGACACGCGGAAGGTCTATGCCGCTTACAAGGCCGCGATGGAACACAAGGGCCAGCCCACCGTCATCCTCGCCAAGACCATCAAGGGCTACGGACTGGGCGAGGCCGGTGAAGGACGCAACATTTCGCATCAGCAGAAAAAGATGAACGAAAAGGAACTCCGCGAGTTCCGGGCGCGCTTCGGCATCCCCATCGGCGATGAAGATATCGTCGAGACGCCGTTCTACCGCCCGCCCGAGGACAGCGCCGAGTTCAAGTATCTCATGGAACGCCGCAAAGCCCTCGGCGGTTTCCTGCCAAAACGCAATACCAAGGCGCCGCCGCTCAAGATTCCTCCGCTCTCAGATTTCGCCCGGTTCCTCAAGGGTGACGAGAAATCTCCGGCGTCCACGACGAAAGCGTTTGTGCTTCTGTTGAGTTCCCTGCTTCGCAACAAGGACATCGGGAAGCACATTGTCCCCATCATTCCCGACGAAGCGCGCACCTTCGGCATGGACGGCCTCTTCCGCGAGATCGGGATCTACCAGCCGAAAGGCCAGCTTTACGAACCAGTCGATATCGCCAGCTCACTCTATTATCACGAGGCGAAGGACGGACAGATTCTCGAAGAAGGCATCAACGAAGCCGGCTCGATGGCCAGCTTCACAGCCGCCGGCACCGCTTACTCTACGCACGGAATCAACATGATTCCGTTCTACATCTACTACTCCATGTTCGGCTTCCAGCGCGTGGGCGATCAGATGTGGCTGGCCGGCGACATCATGGCCAGGGGCTTTTTGCTCGGAGGCACCGCCGGACGCACCACGCTCAACGGCGAAGGTCTCCAACACGAAGACGGTCACAGTCTCCTCCTCGCCAGCACGATTCCGAACCTGATGACCTACGATCCCGCCTTCGCCTACGAAGTCGCCGTCATCATCCAGGACGGAATGCGCCGGATGTACGCCGAGGGAGAAAACATTTTCTACTACCTCACGCTTTACAACGAGAACATGCTCATGCCCGCAATACCCGAAGGTGTCGAGCAAGGCATCCTCAATGGGTTGTACAAGTTCAAGCCGGGCGTGAGCGGCAAGAAGCACAAGGCCCACCTCTTCGGCAGCGGCCCGATCATCCGTAACGCGCTGGCAGCGCAGGACATTCTCGCCGAGAAATACAACGTCAGCGCCGATGTCTGGAGCGCCACCAACTACAAGCAACTCCGCACCGATGCCCTCGCAGCGCAACGTTGGAACATGCTTCACCCTGCCGAGGCACCGCGGAAATCCTTCGTTGAGAAAACGCTGGAAAAGGAAAAAGGGCCGTTCGTCGCCGTGAGCGACTTCATGAAGATCGTGCCGGAGCAGATCAACCAATGGGTTCCCGGCGGCCTGACCATCCTCGGCACCGACGGTTTCGGGCGCAGCGACACCCGCGAAAACCTGCGCCGCTTCTTCGAGATCGATCCTCCGATGATCGTGGTCGCCACCCTGACCGCGTTGGCCAGGCAGGGCGCCGTGGACCGGAAACTCGTCGCCCAGGCCATCAAAGACCTCGGCGTGAATCCGGAAAAGACGCACCCGATCTGCGTGTAGAAACTGACCGACTCAACGTCAGCTTGACAACCCTCATAGGGGCTGCAGCGGGGGTTAGGCGGCACCCTTTTCATGATGTGAGGCTCTTGCCATCCACCAACAAAATAGAAATAGGAGCGCATTGATGGGTGGTAGGATACCTAGTCCGCCCACTGCGCCTGGATTGATGAGTGCCGCGACCAATACTGCCGCAAGCGTAACGGTGGCGCCGATAAGCTCCCACCTCCATGCAATCGCAAGGCCGACAAACCAGAGCAGCACCATCGAAAACAAGCCACTGTCGCCAGCAATGGGTCGCGACGACTGCGCTGCAGTGCCGAAGAGGTGCGCCACGATGAAATAGCCCCAAAAGAGCAGTATTAGCACGCTGAGTGTGCGAGCAATCCATCGAACGATTATCGCTGCTTTATTCATAGTTGCCTGGTTTGGTGTTGCATTCATGTGTTCCTCTTACCAAGGAAACCGTTCTGCCCTGTAATTGATATTTTTAGGCTGCAGCATTGAATCCTTCGATGTGCATAGCCGCCTACAATTTAATTAGAAGGAAAGGTTTCCCTGCTACGGGATAATAGCGGGCCAATCGGGATTTTCCCTTCATGCTTTTCATGATGAGTTTGGCTAGAGGGAGGACGGACACGAGGTGGAAGCTCCGCTTCATGGCAGTGTGTCTCGTGCCATTCATGGCATAGTGAGTGGATCCCTTCTCACTGCGCATCACGGCTGGCGCGGGGTCACCAAACGGTAGGCGCGATTGGTGGAGAAGCCGGGATCAACAAGAGTTTCCACCCGGTTGCTGGCGCGGGCGGGCACGTGGGTGAGCTTGAACCAGGCGGTGGAGCCGAGGTCGTCGATGTATTGCACGGAGTAGGTGCGATTGGAGATCGCGCCGAACGTCAGCGTGGCGCCAGCACCCGCGTTCAATGAATCGATCCTCAGATAGCTGGCGGCGTTGGCCGGATCGGTGCCGGCGATGTATTCCTGCCCATTCAACATCCCGTCGCCATCGCCGTCGAGGTCATGCTCGCCGTAAACCGGTTCAGAAACGTCGGGAATCCCGTCGCCGTCGGTGTCGGCAAGGATCGCGACGAGCGCCGGCACACTGGTCACTCCCGACGGTGGCGAAGCGAGGTTTCGGACGATGGCGCGATATTGATTGGTCCGCGGCGTGGCAGGCGCGGTGAAGGTCAGGAAGTCAGTGCGTGAAAAGAGAATGTTCGTCGCGATGATCACCGATCCCTGCCGCCACTCGAAAGTGAACGGCAGTGGATAACCGTTGAACGAGACGCTCAAAGTTACAGGTTGTCCCACCGCCACAGCCTGGCTGACAGGACTGACGACGGCGGTCGGCGTGACCAGCGGAATGAGTTGCCCAGGCCGGCTGATCACCGGGCCGACGCCATCGGTCACCATCGCGGTGTACGGGCCTTCGTTGGAAATCTGGACATTGGTGAGGGTGAGCGTGACATTGGTCGCGTTGGGGATGTTCACGCCGTTAAACTGCCATTGGTAGCGCACCGGCGTGGTGCTGACGGCCGCAACATTGAAGCTCGCGGTGGGCGACGGGGCCGCCAGCGGGTCCGGCGCGACGCGCACCATGAAGTTGGTCGGGTGGCGCGTGATGAACGCCGGCAGCAGCACGGTGAAGGTTGCGTTGCTGCTGGTGACGGTGCCCGCCGAATTGAACACGGTGACATCGACAACCGCGGTCTGAAGCGGCTGGACATTGGGAATGATCAGCGTCGCGTTGGTGCCGGTCGGATCGTTCACGCCGTTGACGCGCCATTGATAACGCAGCGCACTGCCCGTTGCGCCCACGGTGAAGATCGCGTCACTGAAGGCGACGACCGTGTGGTTCGCCGGCTGGCTGGTGATGACCGGCGCCGTGCCGCCGCCGAACGCGCGGCCAGCCGTCGGCGCGGCTGCCGCCCAATTGATGGGATCGTTTCCGTATTGAAGCGAACTGCGCCGCTGGAGCGAAGCTTGTGTGCCGTCCGCTCCGCCAGGCCACGGAGCGATGTCTTGATACTCAATCCGGTCCACCAGGACATACGGCACGCCGCTGAGGCCCGGCGCGTCCGGCTTGTAGAGTTCGACGCTTTCGGCGGAGTTGTCGAGCTTGCCGGTGTAAGGGCCAAACACGGACACCTGCGCCGGGACGCCGTATCGATTGCGGAACGCCGCGAGCAATGAAGCGTCCGCCGGATCGAAATTCACAACGAGCAGGTACCCGTTGGCGGCGAGCGTGATGTTCGTCGGGAAGGAGAAGGCGACGGCGTTTTCTAGCAACCAGGTATTCGCCGGCTGAGCGGGATCGAAAAGAGCGACAGACGCGCCGGTGTTATTGTGCAGTTCGATGAACTCGTCCAGTCCGTTGTCTTCGCCATCCAGCAAATCGGGCGGGCGGAACATGATTTCACTGATTACCACCGGGCCGATCTTTGGCGGGCCATTGGTCGCGCCCAGGGTGGTGGTGGTCTGCGCCACGAAATGCTCCTCGCCCACGCTGGTGATGTAGCGTCCGAAGGACACGCCGTTCTCCGTCGCGCCGAAGCCGAAGCCGTGGACGTAGCCGGTCAGGTTGGTATTGGCGTCCCCGGAGAACAGATAGACTTCGTCGCCGAGCGAACTGAAGGCGAAGCTGGTAGGCGCATTGGAGGGCGTATTGAAGTGGCTCTCGTCGAACACCACATAGCCACCCGGTGGAACGATCACATCAGTGGAAACGCGAAATTTCTTCGGTGTGCCGAAGTCGTCCGAGAGAAACCAGCCGCGGAGGTTCACGGGACCGGCCGTGGGATTGTAAAGCTCCACGGCATCCACCGCTGGAGGAACGGTGCGGGAGAGGACTTCGTTGACGCGAATGGCGGCAATGACGGCAGGCGCAGTCTCGGTCTGCCCGGGCGAGCCGCGTTCGCTGCCGCTGGGACGCCAGCTTGCCGGCAGGCCCCAGGTGTCCCACGCCGCGGATTCATTGACGATGACGAGCGAGAAGCCGTCGCCGTCGGTGATGGGATACCAGTTGTTGTCGTAATTGAAGTCGAGGACCTTCTCGCCGGTCGCGTCCTCCAACCGGATGTTCTCACCGCCGTTCTCCAGCGCGCCGGTGTATTGGCCGGCCACATTGAATCCACCGCCGTAACGCGAAGTGAACGCCGCGAGGTTTTTCACGATCAGCACGCTCTGGCCGGCGGCGAGGCTGGTCACGCTGCTGCCCGTAAAGTTGAACTCGATGCCGTTGGCGAAGCGGACGCCGAGAAGGTTCATCGTGAGCGGCCCGGTGTTCTTCAACTCGACGTATTCAAACTCTTCCGCGCTTGCGGCCACTCCGGGCGGCGAGGGCGGTGGATGATACATGATTTCGGTGATGCGCAGGTAGCGCTGGGCCAGGCTGGGATTGCCGACGTAATTCGTCGTTCGCACGACGCGCCCGCCCTTGTCCGTCAGTTGCAGCAGCTCACCGCGCGCGGAGAGGCGGCGGTCATAGTTGCCCTGCACGAACAAGCCCTGTCCGCCGCGCGGCCCCGTCGTTCGCGCGCGGAAGGCGTTCACGTTCGGCGACAAATACAGCACGCTGTTCGACGGGATCACGACACCGGGGCGGAAGGTGTAATCGATGGCGCCAGTGATCCGCCAGCCAGAGATGTCCACCGAATTGGTGGTAGAGTTGACGAGCTGGATGTATTCCTGGTCCTGATTTCCAGACGAGGGATTGAACTCGATGCTCCCGATGTTGATGTTGACGTTAGTTGACTGCGGGCCGAGATAAGGTCCGCCGTTGGCATAGCGGAGGGTGTTGAAAACCCATCCGCGCCGCCGCCCGAAATACTCCGTCTTCAGCGCTTCAACGGCGGTCGGCAGGGATTGCACCGGCGCGAAGGTTCCCCATTTGGCGAGGTCCGGCACGGCGTCCGGCGCGATTTGTTCGGCGAGTTCATCGATGCGCCGCTCGAATTTGAGGAGCAGCGGGTGGGTATTGTTGGTTTGCAACAATTCCTCCTGCACCGTCGTCCAGCGCCGCATGAACATGTCGAACGTGTCCGGCGTGGTCAGGATCGCCGTGCCCAGCGGCTGGGCGATGCCGATGTAATCCGAACTTGACCGCATTTGAGTGTAGTAGCGGTTCGTCCAGAAGATGTTCGTGTCGTAATAGCCGCCGAAGATCACCGGCTCCCCGGTGCAATCGCCATCGCCACACCAGGCGGTGAACGTGCGGCCGAAGGTCAAATCGAGGTCCCACGGGAGCATCTTCCATTCGCCCGTGCGCTCGCTGTCGCGGTAAAGATAGTAATTCTTGTACCAGCAGCAGTCCTCGTTCTGTACGAGTTGAATGGCCGCGAGGAAGTTGATCACTTCGGGGATGTCCACGTTGTCAAAAAGGAATTGCCGCCGCGCCGCGCCGGAAAGGTTCAGGCCGTCGATTAACTCCTGCAGATCGGAGTTGTCCTCGCCCTGGCGCGTCTTCTTTTCCGCCACGCCGCCGTAGGCATTGGTCAGCGGCAGATAAATCTTGTAGAGAGCGCCATTGGGATTCAGCCCGACGCGCGCCAGGTAATTGTCGTCGCCCTTCTCGACGAAGTGCATCACGCCGTAGAGCGCGCCGTTTTGCTGGACCCGGACGGGGAAGGCGAAATGGGTGGGCACCCCGGCGTTGTTGAACGTTTCAAAGGCCAGGCTGAGCCGCAGATAGGCCTTGTCCGCCGCCGTCGTCAGAAGGTTGAAGTCATTGACGCGCTCTTCCGCACGGCTCCAGCGGAAGCGGTAGCCACGGTTCATATCGATATCCATGCTGCGCTTGGAGAAGACGGCGGCGGTGGTCTGGCCGTGGAGGTTCACGCCGATGTTGTCGTAGAATTCATCTTCGTAGAAGAGCGAGCCGCGCGTGCCGGTGTAGTTGGTGGCCAGCACCGGGTTTTGCACGAAGAAGTGCAGCACGGGCAGCGGATTGGTCAGGGACGAATCGAAGACAACCGTTCCCTGATACTGCGGCGAGTCCTGCGGATTGTCGAAAAGCGGGAAACGGGATGAGTTGTTTAAGCTGTCACTGGCGAAAACATAATAGCGCACCATCTGACCCGGTTGCGAGGCGTTCGCGGGAATGGTGGCGCCATACGTCCCGTCGCCCGCCGCGCCGTCGCCGTGCGCGCCGTCGTCGAACATGGCCACGTTGACCTCGTTGCTGTACATCACCCGGTAAATCAGCCGGACCTGACCAAGCGGATAAACCGTCGGCTGCACCGTGGCAGTGATGGCGAGGATTTCATTGTCCTTCGGCACACTGGGCGCGTGCGTGGCGCTGGCGATGATGGGGCCAATATTCGTGCTGCCGAAGCCGTTGGCCGCGCCGGGCGTGGGCGGGGAGAAGTACCGCCGCAAGGAAGGATCCAGCGCTATGCTGGCAGCGATCAATTCCGGCAGGATCAGGAAATCCGAATCGCTCGCGCTCGCGTTCAGTCCGTGAATGGCCAGAACATTGGCGCCCGGTTGCAACAGGCCGCGGAGGGGAGTGAGGTTGAACTCCTGAAACTCGCTGGCGTCCGCGTCCGAGCGTGACATCGTGGCCGCCGAGTTCCAGGCCGGCAGGGCGGGGGCATTGGCGCTGGCGACGAGCTGCCCGTTCAAATAGGCGGCGAAGCCATCATCAAACTTCATGCGCAGCGTGAGGAACTGAATCGCGGACGGGTCGCTCACGTTGAACGGCACGCGGATGAACGCCGAGGCGTTGAAGTCGAGCATGCCGTCTTCAAGGCTTGATGCGATTTGCGCCGTGAGGCTGGGCGTGCCACGAATCACGGCGCTGACAAAGGAACGATCTCCGCCATCCCCGAACGCGCCGCCGGTGCCCATTGGATCGATCACGAGGTCGATGAAGTCGCCCACTTGCACGCCGTTGATGACCGTGCTGCGGCTTAGCGGCGTCGAGGTCGGGCCGGGGAGCGTCACGACATCCCGCTGCGCCCCGTTATGAAAGACGCGTGCGGTCACGCCGGCGCCGGTGGCTTCGAGCTTGGTCACCGTCCAATCCACCGTGATAGCTCCGCTCACTTCACTGACCCAGCGGCGGATGGCCCAGTGCTGGAAGACGGCGTTAATCCCGTTTGGGTTCATCACGAACTGGCCAATCTCGGTGAAAGGCGGATCGCCGTTAAACCAGTCCCACGACGCGCCGTCCCAGAAATTGTTCGTGCTGTGCGGCCCATTGTCGCGCGGGAAAGCGACGAAATTCGTCGTCCGGTAGGTGGGCACGGCGGCGTTGGTGCCTCCGTAGAAATAGCCGTAAAACCAGTTCTTCTCGCCCTGCGTGCCGCTGACCGACCAGTCCGCCGCGGAATCGGCAACCAGGCTGACTGTGGGATCCGAAGTTTGGATGCTCGCGGTGAAAACCGTCGAGTCGCACAAGTCGTTCCCCGAGGGACCGGGATCGATGGCGAAGTCCACTTTCGATCCCAAACGGGCCGGCACCGTCAACGCAAAGTCCGAGCTGCTGACGAACGCCTGTTGCTCGAAGACCTCCGTCCCATCGACAAATATTCGGGCCAGAGCGCCGTCGCCGCAATACTCCGGCGTCGTGTTAATCCAGCCGCCGGAAAATCGGATGGTCAGAGGCGAACTGTTCGTCGATGGCAGATACCAATAGCTCAAAGTGTAAATCTGGTTGGCGGTCAATCCCGCGACGTTCTGCCAGATGGCGTTGGTTTGCGTGCTGCCGCCCGCCGTCGAAACCATGCGCAGGCTGCGCGCACCGCCATGCCGCACCGTCGTGGTCACGCTTGAAGCGGCGAGGTTGGGCGACACCGTCCAGTTCGGAGGCAACGCCGGGTTCTCGAAATCGCCGTTGGCGATCAGGTTGGGGCCTTGTTCGGCAACCAGGCCGGCGACCAGCTTGATGTCGTCGAGATACCCTTCGCCCAGGCCGGCCAGGTAAATGTAAAGCAAACTGCTGGTGGCAATGCCCGGCTGCACCACATAGACCCAATCGCTCGTGTGCGTCAGTCTTCCGGTGATTCGAAGCGGGCCATCGAACTCCGACACGTAACGCCGGATGGCCACATGTTCGGGCAAGCCCGCATTGCCGTTGCCGGCCGTCGGGCGTCCGCCCTGGCTGGTCAACTGCGTGTAAGGCGGGTCGCCGTTGAACCAGTCCCACACCGTGCCGGTCCAGTAATTGTTCGGGCCGAATCCGCCGCCGCTGTTGGGAAATGCCGTGAAGTCCGTCGCGCTGAAAACACCGTCTGCGTCGCTGCTACGGTTCCAGTAACCGTAGGACCAGCTTGCCTGCCCTTGAACGCCGGAGAACTCCGTCACTGAATTGGCCAGAGCGAAGGGGACGAAGGGCACGCGACCGTCCGTCTCGTAGCCCACTCCCGTCGTCAGATCCACCCAGCCGGAGTCGTCAAAGCTTGCCATCGTCCAGGCGCTGCCCTCGGAATCATCGAGGGGCACGAGAACCTTGGCCGTGGCCCCGCTGCCGATGAGCGTGGTGGTGGTTTGCTGCAAGGGGATGCCGTAGGAAACCCCGCTGACCTGCGCGGGATATGCCGGCGAAAAAGCCGTGGCTACGTTCGTGCCGTCAGGCTTGATCAATGCCAGATATTCTCCGTTGCCGCCCAGCCGGAAGTCCGTGTGCAACGGCGCACCCGGCACGCGGCGGTCTTTGCCCGAAGCGAACACGAGCAGGTAGGCGTTGGGCGGCAGATTGGTGTTGGGGAAACGCCAGGGGTTGGACGGCGCTACGCGGTCCGTGAGAATCCAGCCGTCGAGATTTACGGAATTGGTCCCGCCATTGTGGATTTCAATCCAGTCGGAGAATTCGCCATCTTCGTCCACCAGTGGGCCGTCGTTCAGCGCCATGAACTCGGTAATGCGAACCATATCCTCCGCGCGGCCCGGAGCCGACAACCCAAGGAACAACACGACCACTGCACATAGGCGATGCCATCGCATACCGAAACCTTTCTGTTGGAGAAGAGTGACAGGCAGTCCATACCAGATTGTCAGGCCGATGTCACTCTCGGAATTGGTAAACGCATCACGGGGTCTGATTTTGGACTGCGGCGGCAAGTCAGACGCGACGCCGCTTCGACTGGGAAGGCACGTCGAGTAGGCCCACACCCCCGCCGGGCTGAAAGCGCCGTCGTCGCTGCGCTCTGCCGGCGCAATCCATAAACCCAAGCCAGCCACTGGCTCTGACGACGTACCAGTGTCAGATGCGCCCCATCCCTTTGAGGCTATTTCCAATCTTCTGCTTTTTTCCAGTTGGATTGGGCGAAACGGTCTGGCAACCATTCGGTCAATTCAAGAAACCGGAAGGAGCATTTATGTATAAAGTGATGGGAACGGACGGGAAGGAATATGGGCCGGTGAGCGCGGAGGTTCTCCGCCAGTGGATCGCCGAGCGCCGCGCCAACGGGCAGACCCGCGTACAAGCCGAGGGCAGCACGGAGTGGAAAACATTGTCGGAACTTTCCGAATTCAGCGCGGCCTTCACCAGCGTTTCCGGCGCGGCTTCTCCTCCGCCACTGTCCGCGGCCCCGGCGACGATGCCGCAGGGCAAAACCAGCCGCATGGCGGTCGCGTCGCTGGTGCTGGGCATTTTGGGATTCTGTGGCATCACCGCGATTATCGGGGTGATTCTCGGCATCGCCGCGCAGGTGAAGATCAGCAAGAGCGGCGGGCGGCTCAAGGGCAGCGGCCTGGCCATCGCAGGCATAGTGGTGTCCGGGATCATGCTGATCATGTCGCTCCCCATCATGGCTGCACTCCTCCTGCCGGCGCTGGCCAAAGCCAAAAATCGAGCGCAGAACGTCAATTGCGCCAACAACGCCCGCCAGGTGGCCCTTGCCGTACGCCTTTATGCCGACGAGAACGACGGCAAATGTCCCCCGGCAATCAATTGGTGCGACGCCATCGTCAATAATCTTCCCGGCCCGGGAACCTTGCGATGTCCGCAACGCCGCGGCGAACAAAGCGGCTTTGCCTTCAACGCGAAACTTGCCGGCAAGATTCTCTCCTCCATTCCGCCGGACACCGTGCTCATCTTCGAGTCAGATGCCGGATGGAACGCCACTGGAGGGGCCGACGCTGTGGTGTCGCGGCCGCCGCATGGAGGCCGGTACGTTTTCGGGTTTGCCGACGGCAGCGTTCGACAGGTAGGCGAGGGCGAGTTGCCACATCTGCGCTGGGAGCCGTAGCTTTCTGCAACTTTCCTTTTCGCACCTGTGTTCTTGTTTCGTCCGACGACCAACTGACAAGAAGCAGACATGTTCAAAATCATCGGAGGGGATGGCCGGCAATACGGTCCGGTCACGGTCGAACAACTGCGCGACTGGATTGTCGCGGGCCGCGCAAATGGCCAGACCCAGGTCCAACGCGAAGGTGAGACGGATTGGAAGCCGCTCTCGACGTTCAGCGAATTTGCCGACGCGCTCGCCGCGAAGCCTCCGGCCCAACTCGCCCTGCCCCCTCCGTCCTCCGGCGGTCCCGATCCCGTCGCCCTTGCCAACGAGGTGCTTGCCCGCGGTTGCGACGTGAACATCGGTTCGTGCCTCGGCCGGGCCTGGGATTTGTTCACGGGCAACTTCTGGCCCATGTTGGGTGTGAGCGCGTTGATTCTTCTGATCCTTGGCACCATAGGCATCCTTGCCGGGCCGCTCCTGGGCGGGTTGTTCTGGTATTTCCTGAAGCACATTCGCAAAGAGCCCGCCCAGGTCAGCGACGCCTTTGCCGGGTTCAACCAATCGTTTCTGCAATTGTTCCTCGGATCGCTGGTGGCGAGTTTGCTGGCCAGCATCGGCTTCATGGCCTGCATCCTGCCCGGCATCTACCTCGCCGTCGCCTGGAAGCTGACCCTGCCGATCATCATCGATAAACGCCTCGGCTTCTGGGACGCGATGGAAGTGAGCCGGAAAGTAATCACGCGCTGCTGGTGGACTGTTTTCCTGTTCTTGATCGTTTGCTTTCTGATCAATCTTGGCGGCGTATTGCTTTGCGGCATTGGCCTCTTCTTCACCTGGCCGCTGACCATACTCGCGATCACGTTCCTGTATGAAGACCTCTTCGGGAGCGCCAAACCAGCCGTTGGCTAAACGTCCGCCCGCGTTGCTCTGGGCGCTGGTCAACCAACTCGCCTTCCCGGGCCTGGGCACCTTGATGATGGGCCGGCGGTCAGGCTACGCCCAGGTGGCCATCATGCTGGCGGGCTTTTTTCTGACGATGGGATTTCTCCTTTGGTATCTGGCTTGTGTCGGGCGCTATGTCGCCAACCCAAGCTGGGATGAATCAGAGTTTCAAGCCCTGTATCGCCCTTACAAGTGGTCGCTCTATTGGGGCCTTGGGTTTTGCGCGGTCGCGTGGGTTTGGGCGCTCTTCAGCAGCATTGCAATAATGCGTGCTGCGCGGTCGGAAGCCCAATAGCTCCGTGATCAGGGCGGGCACAGCTAAAAAATGCCAGGAGCCTGAACCGCCACGCCATGCCGTTCATTTTCCGCTGGCCAACGCCCCTGCCGGTCGATTAAACGGGTGTCGATTGACCAAACAACGCCAATTCACCCGCAAAGGATAATGCACTCATGAACTGGTACTACGCCGCCGGAGGACAACAGCAAGGCCCGGTCGATGACGCCCAACTCGATGCGCTCATCCAATCGGGGAAAGTAACACCAGACACGCTCGTCTGGCACGAAGGCATGGCCAACTGGCAGCCGCTTCGCCAGGCGCGGCCGTCCGCTCCTGGAAGCACTGGGGCTCCGCTCATCACAGCGCCTCCAGTCGCAGGCGGCGCTGCGGGTTCCGGTGAGATCGTCTGCGCTGAGTGCGGAAAGATTTTCACCCGGGACAACGCCATCCAATACGGCACGGCCTGGGTCTGCGCGGCGTGCAAGCCCGTCTTCCTGCAAAAACTGCGCGAAGGCGCTGCTCCAGGCGCGGCGCCCATCGGCCAGCCGGGAGCGCCGTTTGATCCCGACGCCTTTCTCGCCGCGATTCGCGAACGCGATTACCACATCGACATCGGCAGTTGCCTCAGCCGCGCCTGGGAGCTTGTGAAAGCCAATTTCTGGATCTCCATCGGCGTGGTGGTGGTGGTTTATGCCTGTTTGATGGTGGGCAGCTTTATTCCCTGCGTCGGGGGTCTCATCCAGCTTGTCATCCAGGGGCCGTTGATGGGCGGCATGTATTTGTTTTTCATCAAACTGATTCGCCGGCAGGATGCGACGGTGGGCGATGCGTTCGCTGGTTTCTCTACCGCCTTTCTGCAATTATTCCTGGTGGGCCTGGTAACGGGCTTGTTAATCATCATTTGCATGCTTCCCGCTGGCATTGTAATCGGGGTAACGGCTGGTGCGATGAGATCCAATACCGCGCCGTTCTTCATCGCGCTTGCGGTCCTCGTTGCTGTGATCCCCGTCACCTACCTGAGCATCTGCTGGATTTTCAGCATGCCTCTCGTGATCGACAAGAAGATCGATTTCTGGCCGGCGATGGAACTCAGCCGCAAAGTGGTGAACATGCATTGGTGGAGAATGTTTCTGCTGGCGCTGGTGTGCGGCCTCGTCGCGTTACTGGGTGTCCTCGCCCTTTGCATTGGCGTGCTGGTCGCGGCTCCCGTCGTCATGGCGGCGTTGATGTATGCGTACGAAGATATTTTCAGCGGGGGAAGCCCTCCCACCGTCTGACCCCTTGCAGCGACCGAGTGGCGTCGGGACGCGCTGGGCATCCCCCTTGTGGATTGTACTGGGGATGGCCGTACTCGCGGTCGTCGCCCGTTTCGCCCTGCTCTGGCAATTTCCGCTGCCTTTATGCTGGCTGCGCAAGCTGACGGGTGTCCCCTGCCCTTCCTGCGGTTGCACGCGGAGCCTGGCGGCGTGGGCAAACCTGGATCTCGAACAAGCTTTCCGCTTCAACCCGCTTTTCTTCCTGTTTTGCATTGCGATCCTCGCCTGGTCGGCCTTGTGGCTTGCGGAACAATTCTCTCAACGAAAGTTCCTCGCGGCGATCAAAGCGCGGCTCGGGCCCTGGCCGTGGTGGAGGATTGGCCTCGCGCTCCTCGCGCTGAACTGGCTTTACCTCTGGCTCACGCTGCCGAAATAGTTTGCGATGAGTCCGGTCGTTGCCTGTCCAAGCTGCCAGAACTCCCTGCCGGGAGCGCTGTGCAACACGGGTTCAATCGCCCATTGTCCGGCCTGCGACGACGGAATCCAGATCGAGGTTTTTCCTGCCTTCTTCAGACCAATTACCGCAGGGCCCTCGGCTGAGACGCTGCTGGAAGAGGGTGTTTCCAGTTGCTTCTACCACGAACAAAAAAAGGCGGTGGTGCCTTGCGACGCTTGCGGGCGCTTCCTCTGCGCGTTGTGCGATCTCGACTTCAATGGACGGCACCTCTGTCCCGCCTGCCTGCAATCGGCTAAGAAAAAGGGCAGCCTTCCCGAGTTGGAGAACCGGCGCACGATTTACGACAGCGCTGCCCTCTCCACGGCGCTGCTGCCGCTGCTGATCTGGCCGGTAACCCTGATCACCGCCCCAGTGGCAATCGTCCTCGCTATCCTTTCATTTTTCCGTCCATCGAGCCTGGTTCCGCGGACACGCGTTCGCGCATGGCTGGCGCTGGTATTCGGACTCCTGGAAACAGGCGGATGGACGCTCGTATTCATCAACATGGCGCAACGCTCGTGATCCAGTCCATGTCCCAAACACCAAACCCCTATCGACGCCTGCCTGGATTGGGTTCCGGAGCATTCGAGAATGTGACGTTATATGTGGCTGCGGATCACTTGCTGCAAGTTTCATCGAGCGGCTTCACGGAAACTTACCGGCGGTTTTACTTCCGCGACGTTCAGGCGATCCTGTTGCGCGCGTCAGCCCACGGCAAAATTTGGAACTGCGTCTGGGGATTTCTCGCCTTCCTGCCCGCCATCGTTGCGATGCAACTCAGCGGAGCGCCGGCGGTTGTCTGGTGGGGCATTTCGGGAATCTTCCTGTTCCTGCTTGTCATCAACGTGGCGCGTGGACCAACCTGCGTCTGCCAGGTGCGCACCGCCGTTCAGACCCGTCCTCTGCCATCGCTCAACCGCGTGCGGCGCGCCAGCAAAGTCATTGCGCTACTCAAGCCATTGATCGAAGCTGCTCAAGGCGTGATGCCGCCCGAAGAATTCAGCCGCCGTATCGACGAAGCCCGGCGCGGCCCGGCTTCCGTCTTCACGACGCCAGTAGCGGCCGGTCCAGGTCCGCCGATCGTTTGAGGCGGACGGATTTTTCAATTTTCATTTTCCAATCAATTTTCAATTGTCCGCCAGATGCCGGCCCTCAGCCACCAGCGCTGTTTTCACCATGCTTCGCGTGAAGCCGCCGCGCGTTGCCCGGAGTGCGGCCAGTTCTACTGCCGCGAGTGCATCACTGAGCATGACGACCGTGTCATCTGCGCCGCATGTCTGAAGAAGCTGGCAAAGGTGCCGTTCACGCAACGAGGCGCCTTCGTGAGTGTCCTGCGCGCCGTGCAACTGACGTTTGGCCTCGCCGTATTGGTGATCTTCTTTTATCTCCTTGGCCAAAGTCTGCTCTCAGTGCCAAGTTCCTTCCACGATGGAACCGTATGGAAGCCCGATCCCTTCGCGGAAGAATGACGCGCCACCACCTCATCAGCCTGACCCGATGATTCAACCACGGATGAACACGGATATGAGACACTCCGGACGATTTCTGCTTGCTACCGTCTGTCCTCCTCTTAACCGTGTGCATCCGTGTCCATCCGTGGTTGAATCACCCCGCCGCGAATGAAACGCCAGCGCCTTCAGGAGGAAAAAGGCCCCGTCGAACTGGTCGAAGAATCCGTTCATCTTCTCCGGGTCGCTCCCGCTTCCGCGCTCATCGGCTACTATGTGGGCACCCTGCCCTTCGTTCTGGCGCTGCTCTTCTTCTGGTCGGACATGGCCCGCAGCGCTTTCGCCCACGAACGATTGATCACTGGCGCCTTCGGGCTTGGCGCGCTGTTTGTGTGGATGAAATGCTGGCATGGCGTTTTCGCGGCACAGTTGCTGGCCGAGCTTTGCGGAGAACCGCCGCCGCGGCTCAAGCCAGGCTGGCTCCTCCACGTCGCGCTCTATCAGGCCATCGTGCAACCATTCGGTCTTTTTCTTTTGCCCGTGGCGCTCGTGTTGCTGGTCCCCATGGGCTGGGTTTACGCTTTTTTCACCAACGTCACCGTCTTCTGCGCCGGCGATGTCCGCCATATCTGGGAGTTGCTCTCGAAGTCCTGGCGCCAGGCCCGGCTGTGGCCCATGCAAAGCCATTACCTTGTTTTCCTCTTCAAGCTGTTCGCTTTTTTTGTTTTTGTGAACGTCATGTCTGCTGTCATGGGTGTGCCGTTTCTGATGAAGATGCTGCTCGGCATTGAGACAGTTTTCTCGCAAAGCCCCTGGGCTGCTCTTAATACCACGACTCTGGCCGCCGCCGCCGGAATCACGTTCCTTTGTATCGATCCCTTACTCAAGGCCACCTATGTGCTGCGTTGCTTTTACGGTGAGTCGCTCCATACGGGCCAGGACTTGAAAGCCGAACTCAAGACCTTCACCACGCCCGCCAGACTCACTTCAGCCGCCGCGTTGGTGCTGTTACTCAGCCTTGGCGCTCCCGCCGCCTTCGGAGCCGAGGAAGTGGAACGCCCTCAAACTCCGCTGCGCCACCCTGACCACTCCATTGCGACACGCGATCTTGACCGTTCCATCAACGAAGTCATCCAGGAGCGAGAATACAGTTGGCGCCTGCCTCGCGACACCGCGCCAGCCAGGCCAAAGGATGGAGCGGATGAGAGCGCGATCCAGAGATTCTTCAACAGCATCGAGAAGGGCTTCAAGGCGGTGCGCCGTTGG
>Ga0187893_10001649_pt1 | contig 52668 bp, 49 predicted proteins | sample MA1701074metaG_FD_139574 | JGI IMG/M metagenome (GOLD analysis project Ga0187893, IMG submission 139574) | White microbial mat communities from a basaltic lava cave in the Kipuka Kanohina Cave System on the Island of Hawaii, USA - MA170107-4 metaG ... | reverse complement strand
GACTCGCCAAAGACTGGGAAAACCTCAACCTCAAGGCGCTCGCCTTCCTGCGCATGGCTTCCATCCGCTTCATGCTCAGAAAACTTTGCAATCCTTTATAAACTTTATGGACGGACTCTTAGAGGTACAATTTAAGTTCAAATCGGGGAATTAAGGTTCAAATCGGGGGATATTTATATACCTCAGTATGATAGAGCTTAAATATGAGGCCCGTCGCTTGTAAACGAACAATCGTGCGATTTGAACTATAATTATGCCCCTATTTAATGTGAACCCCCGTCGACCATTTATCCTTTTGCTGACGTTATGATGGACAGTACGTCACCCTTGAAAACGTCGCCGGATAGACTGATAGTCGTTTTATGCGTCAAATCCGATATTGACCATTTATCGTATTTGGCGCATAATAAAGCTGGAGGTCTAATATGAATGAACTGGCCCGCAGCCCGGAACAAATTGGAAATGCCATCCGCCGCGCCCGTAAAAAGCGTGGCCTGAGCCAATCGGAATTGGGTGAAAAGGCAGGGCTGCGGCAGGAAACCATATCCTTAATTGAAAACGGGAATCCGGCGGCAAAGCTGGAAACGATTTTGGCCGTGCTTTCTGCGCTGGCTTTGGAGTTTAAAATCAGCGAACGATCTGGCTTAAGCCTTCTTGAGGAGATGATGCAATAATGGCGCGGCATCGAACCCATCCGCGCCTGCGCGTGTATCAGAATGGCGAAATTATCGGCTACCTATCCAAACAGCCAAGCGGCGCTATAGAATTCTTATATGCGGAAGAATGGCTTTCCAATGAACGCGCTTATCCGGTGTCCTTGTCCTTGCCTTTACGGGAGGATGCTTTTAAGGGTGCGCCCGTCGTTGCTGTTTTTGAAAACCTGTTGCCGGATTCAGAAAGCTTGAGATCGCGCGTAGCGGAAAAAGTGGGGGCTGACGGATCGGATGCTTACAGTCTTTTATCCCAGATTGGCCGCGATTGCGTCGGCGCATTACAGTTTTTTTCTGAAAATGCGGATATGGATTTTTCTGATTTGTTTTCTATTCACGGCGAAGCCATTAGTGATGAAGAGATTGAGAGAATTTTAAACAATCTTGCCCGTGCGCCGCTGGGACTGGACAGGGAGCATGATTTTTGGATTTCTATTGCGGGGGCGCAGGAAAAGACGGCGCTGTTGTTATATGAAGGGAAATGGCTGCGTCCGTCCGGGCCAACTCCCACTACGCATATTTTCAAAACGCAGATTGGCGAATTGCCAAATGGCATTGATCTTTCAAACAGCGTTGAAAACGAATTTTACGGTCTGGCTATGATGGAGGCTTTCGGCCTTCCAGTTAACAAGGCGGAAATAAAAACCTTTGGCAACACCAGGTCACTGGTCATTGAGCGTTTTGATCGTTCATGGACAAAAGACGGGAGTTTGCTGCGTATTCCGCAGGAGGATTGTTGCCAGGCATTATCCATTCCGCCAGGCAGGAAGTATCAAAACGATAAAAATCGTCCTGCGAATGAAAAGCAACCAAGCATGGTTGAAATTCTGAATCTTTTAAAGGGAAGCGACCGGCCCGCGGAAGATCAAAAAGCCCTTTTAAAAGCGCAGATTTTATTTTGGCTGATCGGCGCAACCGATGGTCATGCCAAAAATTTCAGCATTTTCCTGGGGCAGGGTGGGCGGTTTATTTTAACGCCCTTTTATGATGTTCTCACAGCGCAGCCATTTTTCGATGAACGTCAGATTGAACGTAAAGAAATGAAAATGGCGATGTCCGTTGGAAACAAAAATCATTATAAAATGGATGAAATTCAGGGGCGGCATTTTATCCAGACAGCGCAGCGGGCAGGGCTGCCGGACTACATAGCAAAAGAAGCGCTTGAGGAAATATCAGGCATGACGGAAAAAGCCATGCAAGATGTTGAAAATAGACTCCCGGCAGATTTCCCCGAAGAGATACACGCGTCGGTCATACGTGGGATGAAATCGCGTTTGCTCAGTATTTAACTTAATCTTCCGATTCATCTTTTTTCGTCAGTTGCATTTAACTAACTGAACAGTAAAATACAAACTTGAACGCTGACGGACGAAATCATCTCCTGATTTTTGGAAAAGGGCATAATTAGGGGCATAAATGTAGTTCAAATCGAAAATAGTTATTCATTTTCAATATGATACGTATTTAATGTGAACCCTCGGTGCCCTTTTATTCTGATAACATGTTCCTCGGTCTGAATTCATCTTCTAAAAAGACTTCCCCCCGCTGCGAGGTGCTGAGCGCCGCGCAGATGCGGGAGGCGGATCGTATTGCTATTGAAGACGGCACGCCGGGTTACGACCTGATGATGGCGGCGGGGCAGGCCGTGGCGAATGTCGTCCATGAGCATTATCCGGGCCATGCGGTGCTTGTGCTGTGCGGGCCGGGGAATAACGGGGGCGACGGGTTCATCGCGGCGCGGTTTCTTCAGGATATGGGGCACCAGGTTTCGGCGTTGTGCCTTGTGCCGGTTATCAATCTGAAAGGCGACGCCAGGCGGGCGTACAAGGACTGGGGCGGGAAAGCGCCGGGGTTCAGGGACAGGCCGGTCATGCCGGAGAATACCGTGGTCATCGATGCGGTTTTCGGCACGGGGCTGGCGCGCAAGCTGGAGCCGGTCGTCATGGAGATGTTCGACGACGTGCGGGAGACGGGCTGGCCGGTCGTCGCCGTCGATATTCCGAGCGGGGCCAACGGCGATACGGGCAAGACCGATGCCGCGGCGTTGAAGGCCGCGCACACGGCGACATTTTTCCGCAAGAAGGCGGGGCATGTGCTGATGCCGGGCATGGATATGTGCGGGGACGTCAGTGTTCACGATATCGGCATCGATGACGGCGTTCTGAGCCGGACCGGTTTTGCGCTGATGGAAAACGATTTTTCGCTGTGGCGTGAAAGATTGCCGCAGCCGGAGAGCGGCGGGCACAAGTACAGCCGCGGGCACGCGGTCGTGCTCGGCGGGGTGCGGATGACCGGCGCCGCGCGCATGGTGTCGGAAGCGGCGATGCGGACGGGGGCGGGGCTTTGCACCATCGTAGCGGGCAAGGCGGCGGCGGAAGTTTATAAAAAGGGCGCGGCGCATGTCATGTACGAGCCGTTGGTGAATTACGCGGGCTTCATAAGTCATCTTGAAGACAGGCGCAGGAACGCAATCGTCATGGGACCGGGGAGCGGGCTTGAGGACAGGGAGGGCTTGCAGCGGGCGGTGCTTGACGCGCTGGCGATGGAGCGACCGATCGTGCTGGACGCGGACGCGCTGACCTGTTTCTGGAACGAGGCGGGAAGGCTGCATGACGCGCTTCACGATAAAGCGGTGCTGACGCCGCATGAAGGGGAGTTCGCGAAGCTGTTCCCGGGACTGGAAGGCGGCAGGGTCGCGCGGGCGGAGGAAGCGGCGCGGATAACGGGCGCGGTCATTCTTTTGAAAGGCGCTGACACGATTATAGCGCGTCAGGGGAGGGTCAGCACCGTCAATACCCATGCAACGCCGTGGCTTGCGACGGCAGGGTCAGGCGACGTGCTGGCGGGGATCATCGCCGGACTGATGGCGCAGGGTATGGAGGCGTTCGACGCCGCCTGCGCCGGGGCGTGGATTCACGGCGAGGCGGGGGTGAAGAAAGGGCCGGGGCTGGTGGCGCCGGATATTATTGACGGAATCCCTGCGGTGCTGCGTGATTTAACTTGAATTTATTCTATCCCTGACGCAGGTTGGGTTGCGGTCCGCCTTCGCCAAGGCTGCGGCGGGACGTAAGAAAACCTAAATCGCCGGCGCGATTAATGTTTTCTAACGCGGATGTGGCGAAATTGGCAGACGCACCAGATTTAGGTTCTGGCGCCGCAAGGCGTGGGGGTTCAAGTCCCTCCATCCGCACCATGCCCTTTTTAGAGGGTTTATATCCAATCAGGCGCGGAATAACTTCTAATTGGCTTACCGTTATCATACTCGGTTGAACCAAGGAGGAAACCGCTGCGCACCCTAACTTCTGCTATAAGTTCATCTCCATCATAACACTCCCCGTTCAAATAAACCGGGGGTCCAAGAGTTGAAGTAGCAAGGAAGGATTCGTTCATTATGCGGTTGAAACAGTTTTCTAAAGTGAATTCTTGAAGCATGGGCCTCTTATCCCAATATATACCTGATGTATCCGAATTCAGCGAGACATGAGTTATTTGTCTTTCCGGGTTGATTTGCACCCAATTTTGCTCACGCTCTTTTTCCAATCTATGGAGATCATATAAAAACCATCCACATATCCCCCCGATGGGTATCGCAACTGCGGCGAATGCTGCTACCAAACCAGCAACAAATTTATTTGTTCGATTATCCATTCTTGTTTCTATCCATAATACTGAAGGTCTGAAGAGTTTGGTGTATCATTGGGTTTATGGCGATGTCAAATAGTATTCGGGGCCTGTCAGGGCGGAGCCAAAGCTATACTCATGGCAAGCCCTTCTTTGCTAACAAAGCTTTACATAGCCGTTGGAAATCGTTACAAAAGGCAAGTTTTACAGCTTACAAGGTTGAGAGAAATGCAAGTTAAAGAGATTAAAAGCGAAGGTTTGAGCCACGAGCTTGAAATTACCGTTCCGGCTAAGGACATCGACAAGAAGGTCGATATCAAGCTGCAGGAATACGGCAAGACCATGAAGCTGCCGGGGTTCCGGCCGGGCAAGGTGCCGCTCAATATTCTCAAGCAGCGTTACGGCAGGGCCGTGCTGGGCGAGGTGCTGGAGCAGGCCGTCAATGACAGCACGCAAAAAGTTCTTTCAGACAAGGGCTTGCGTCCCGCTCTTCAGCCGAAGATTGAAGTGAAGGAGTTCGATGAGGGCAAGGATCTTGTCTACTCGATGGCGGTTGAAGTCATGCCGGAATTCGAGGTCATGGACCTCAAGAGCCTCAAGCTGGAAAAGCCGGTGGCGAAGGTCGAGCCGAAGGCCATTGATGAAGCCCTTGAGCGCATTTCGAAGCAGCACCGCGAAACCACCGTTGTTCAGCGCGCCGCGAAAAAAGGCGATATCATCGTCATGGATTTCCACGGCAGGATCAAGGACGACAACAAGGAACATCCGGGCATGCATGCACACGGGTCGAAGCTTGAGCTGGGCTCGGGCCAGTTCATCGCCGGGTTTGAAGAGCAGCTTACGGGCAAGAAAGCAGGGGACAAGGTCGAGGTGAACGTGACGTTCCCCGATCCTTACCATTCCGCCGAGCTTGCCGGGCGCGACGCGATATTCGATGTCGAAGTGAAGGAAGTGCGCGAGCCGAAAGCGGCGGAGATTGACGATACGTTCGCGAAAAAATTCGGCATGGAAGACGCGAAAGCGCTGCATAAGGCCGTCGAGGAACAGATCCAGGCGGAATACAGCCAGGTCAGCCGTCTCAAATTAAAGCGCAGCCTGCTGGACGCGCTCGATGAGGCCCACGATTTCGAAATCCCGGCGGGCATGCTGGAGCTTGAGTTTTCAAGCATCAGGCAGCAGATCGCCATGGAAAAGCCGGACCAGGTGAAAGAGGGCGAACTGAAGCTCACCAAGGAAGAAGAAGACGAGCTGCAGGCGATAGCAGAGCGCCGCGTCAGGCTGGGCATGATCCTGTCGGAAGTCGGCAGGAAAAATAATGTCCGCGTCACCGACCAGGAATTGCAGCGCGCGGTCATCGCCGAGGCGCAGCGTTACCCGGGGCAGGAAGCGACCGTGTTCGAATATTACAAGAGCAACAGGAACGCGCTGGAAGCCCTGCGCGCGCCGGTGTTCGAGGACAAGGTCGTCGATTTCATCGTCCAGCTTGCCAGCGTGACGGAGAAGGAAGTTTCCCTTGAGGAACTGACTTCGGAAGATGAGGACGATGTGTCCTATCTTGATAAGAAGAAGAGCAAGGGCAAGTCTTCTTCCGGCGCCAAGAAAAAAGCCGCTTCCGGCGAGAAGAAGGAAGAGGGCAGCGACGAGGGCGGGGAGAAGCCCGCGGCGAAGAAGAAGGCCTCTTCCGGCGCTAAAAAAGCGAAGTCGGGTTAATCTTTTCTCCCTCTCCCCAAGGGGAGAGGGCTTTAAGTCGAATACTACTTGAACCTAACGTACCGGCGGGATACGTTATTGTGCAGTAGTCAAGTGCATCAGCAAGGAAAGTTCCCATGACCGAACGCGATCCTATCGACCATTACTACAATTACCTGGTTCCCATGGTTATCGAGCAGACCAACCGCGGGGAGCGTTCGTATGACATTTATTCGCGCCTGCTGAAGGAGCGGATCATCTTCCTGACGGGGGAGGTCAATGACATGGTGTCGGCGCTGATCTGCGCCCAGATGCTGTTCCTTGAGTCGGAAAACCCGAAGAAGGACATTTCGTTCTATATCAATTCGCCGGGCGGGGTGGTCACATCCGGTCTTGCGATGTACGATACGATACAATACATCAAGCCGGACGTTTCGACGGTGTGCATCGGGCAGGCGGCTTCGATGGGTTCGCTGTTGCTGACAGCGGGCGCGGCCAAGAAACGCTTTGCGCTGCCGCATGCGCGGATCATGATCCACCAGCCGCACGGCGGGGCGCAGGGCCAGGCGTCGGATATCGAGATCCAGGCGAAGGAAATCCTGCGGCTGCGCGCGAAGCTAAACGATATTTACGTCAGGCACACCGGCCAGAAGCTGACCGTCATCGAAAAAGCCATGGACCGGGATAACTTCATGTCGGCGGACGAGGCGCAGAAGTTCGGGCTGATCGACCAGGTCGTCCTTTCCCGCGCCGAGCTTCCCGAGGCAAAAGACGCGAAATCTTAATCTGCTTTCCCCGCGAAAGCGGGGACCTTCTGAAGCTGATTACTGAACCAGATCCCCGCTTTCGCGGGGAAAGCAGGAGAGGGGATGCCGAAAATTTTAGAAAAAAGCAGATTTTCTTCCTAGAGTCTTGATTATCCGCGATAAAGCGCCACCTCATTTTTAATGTGAAATGCTGGCAACTTCCTCTTAATATTCCTATAATAAACTGGAGGGTAGGAGTTGCCGTTCCTATCCCCCTAACCGAAAGTTGTGTGCAGATGATTGGATTGTCTTCGTCAAAAGATTTGCTCCCGGTTTTACCGCTCCGCGACATCGTCGTTTTTCCGTACATGATCGTTCCGCTGTTCGTGGGCCGCCAGAAGTCGGTCAAGGCGCTCGAGCATGTCATGCAGGAGAGCAAGCAGATCCTTCTGGTGACGCAGAGGTCGCCGGCCGAGGACGATCCGGGGCCGAACGATCTGTATGACGTCGGCACCGTCGGCACGATTTTGCAGCTTTTGAAACTTCCCGACGGGACCGTCAAGGTCCTGGTCGAAGGCAACAAGCGGGTGAAGGTCGCGAAGTTCGAGGAGAAAGAGAATTTCCTCCAGGCGCTTATCACCCCGGTCAAGGACGAGACGCTCGTGAACGAGGAACTGGAAGCGCTGACCCGCGCGGTCGCCGGGCAGTTCGAGCAGTATGTGAAGCTGAACAAAAAGATTCCGCCGGAAGTCATCATTTCCGTCAACCAGATCGAGGAGCCGTCCAAGTTCGCCGATACGATTGCCGCGCATCTTGCGCTCAAGATCGAGGACAAGCAGGGCTTGCTCGCGTTGATAAATACCGGCGAGCGGCTGGAGAAGATTTACGGCTACATGGAAGGCGAGATCGGCGTCCTGCAGGTCGAGAAGCGCGTGCGCAACCGCGTCAAGCGGCAGATGGAGAAGACGCAGCGCGAGTATTACCTGAACGAGCAGATGAAGGCCATCCAGAAAGAACTCGGCGAAGGCGAAGGCTTCGACGAGATGGAGGAGCTTGCCAAGAAAATCGAGAACACCAAGCTTTCCAAGGAAGCGCGGGACAAGGCGGAACACGAGCTCAAGAAGCTGCGGCAGATGAGCCCGATGTCGGCGGAAGCCACGGTCGTCCGCAACTATCTCGACTGGATATTGTCAGTGCCGTGGGAGAAGCGCACCCGCGTCAAAAAGGACATGAACCTTGCGAAAAAGGTATTGGAGAAGGATCATTACGGGCTGGATAAGGTCAAGGAGCGCATCCTTGAGTATCTGGCCGTGCAGATGAGAACCAGAAAAGTCAAAGGCCCGATCCTTTGCCTCGTCGGCCCGCCGGGCGTCGGTAAAACCTCCCTCGGCCAGTCGATCGCGAAAGCGACGAACCGCAATTTCGTGCGCATGTCGCTGGGCGGCGTTCGCGATGAAAGCGAGATTCGCGGCCACCGGCGCACCTATATCGGCGCGCTGCCGGGCAAGATCATACAGGGCATGAAGAAAGCCGGGTCGAGCAACCCGCTGTTCCTGCTGGACGAGGTGGACAAGCTTGGTTCAGACTGGCGCGGCGACCCGAGTTCCGCGCTGCTGGAGGTTCTTGACCCCGAGCAGAACAGCAAGTTCAACGACCATTACATGGAGCTGGATTACGATCTCTCCGATGTCATGTTCGTCTGCACGGCGAACACGACGGCGACGCTGCCGCGTCCTCTGCTCGACCGGATGGAGATCATCCGCATCGCGGGCTATACCGAGGACGAGAAGCTCGAGATCGTCAAGCGCCATCTGCTGAACAAGCAGACGGAAGCCGCCGGCCTCAAGCGCGGCGAGTTCACGGTTAATGAAGATTCAATCCGTCACCTGATCCGCTACTACACCCGCGAGGCGGGCGTGCGGAACCTGGAGCGCGAAATCGCCAATCTCTGCCGCAAGGCGATCAAAGAGATCCTGATGAAGGGCAGGGAGCGTATCAGCATCACGGCGCGCAATATCGAGAAATACGCCGGGATACGCAAATTCCGTTACGGCGAGATCGAGCAGCAGGACAGGGTCGGCATCGTCAACGGCCTTGCCTACACTGAGTTCGGCGGCGACCTGCTTTCCATCGAAGCGGTGACCATGCCGGGCAAGGAAGGCAAAGTGACGACGACGGGCAATATCAAGGAAGTCATGAAGGAGTCCGTCACCGTTGCGGAAATGCTGATCAAGTCGCGCGCGGCGCAGTTCGGGATCAACCACGAGAAGCTGGATAAACTCAGCATCCACGTTCACGTTCCGGAAGGCGCGACGCCGAAAGACGGCCCGTCCGCGGGCGCGGCGATGACGACGGCGATCATTTCGGCGTTGTCCGGCATTGAAGTGCGCCGGGATGTTGCGATGACCGGCGAGATAAACCTGCGCGGTTATGTCACCGCCATCGGCGGCCTTAAGGAAAAACTGCTTGCGGCGCTACGCGGCGGGATAAAGAAAGTTCTCATCCCGCAGGACAACGTGAAGGATCTTGCCGAAATTCCGGACAAGGTGAAGAAAGACATTGAAATCGTTCCGGTCAATACGATCGAAGAGGTGCTCAGCCACGCTTTGATACGACTGCCCGAGCCGATAGTGCCGGAAAATCAGGAAAAAATAGAGCAGATAGGCTCGAAAGGCACAGAAAGCAAGGGCGGAGAAGCAATTCGCCATTGATCCCCAAATAAACTCGGCGTATAATTGATTCGTCTGAAGCGGTTGGTATCCTTGCATTAGAGGATACTTAACTGCTTTCAGCACTGTCATTTCCGTGTGGGGATGACGGAGGAAAATAGCTTGAAATCATTTAACGCAAACGAAGGGGGTTACCCGTGAACAAGCAAGAACTCGTAAATGAAGTAGCGAAAAAAGCAGATCTGCCGAAAACCAAAGCGCAAGCCGCTGTTGAGGCAATCTTTGATACCATCAAACTATCACTGAAAAAAGGCGGCGAAGTCCGTCTCGTCGGCTTCGGCACGTTCACCGTCGCCAAGCGCGCAGCAACCACCGGCCGCAACCCGCGCACCGGCGAAAAAATCAACATTCCAGCTTCCAAACAGCCGAAATTCAAAGCCGGTAAAGAGCTGAAAGAAGCCGTCAACAAGTAATGCTTGTCTGACAGTTTTCAAGAATTTGCTTCGGCCTTGCGTGGCTTGCGCAGGGCCGAAGTTTTTTTCGGTGGCCGGTTATCGGTTATCGGTAATCGGAAAAGCTTGATTTTTGGCAGGGTTCCGATTACTGATTACCGGACGCGCGCTTAGCTCAGTGGTAGAGCACCTCGTTTACACCGAGGGTGTCGGGAGTTCGACCCTCTCAGCGCGCACCACCCTTCGCCCCGCGGGCTTCGGGTGGCGGGCCACCCTCCGGTTTTCCCTCTTGTCCCGAATTGCTGCACCGCGTATAGAAATATTCGCCGGAACTGCTACAAAAGGCAGTCCGAAATGCCAGCGTGGAGTGTGCAGAAATGATCGTCGGTTGCCCCAAGGAAATCAAGGCGCAGGAACATCGCGTCGGCCTCGTTCCTTCTTCCGTTAAAGAATATGTCAATCACGGTCACAAGGTGATCGTGGAGACGGGCGCTGGGGCGGGCATCAATTTCACGGACGAGGATTACAAAAAGGCCGGCGCGGAAATCCGCAAGACGGCGAAAGAAATCTTCGCCGAAGCCGACATGATTGTGAAGGTCAAGGAGCCGCAGGCGCAGGAATGCAAGATGCTGCGCGAGGACCAGGTGCTGTTCACCTATCTGCACCTTGCGGCGGATCCCGCGCAGGCGAAAGGCCTGATGGATTCAAAGTGCGTCGCCATCGCCTATGAAACGGTGACGGGCAGGGACGGCAAGGGGCTGCCGCTGCTCGCGCCGATGAGCGAGGTTGCGGGGCGGCTCTCCGTCATCGTCGGCTCGCACTATCTGCAAAAACACATGGGCGGCACGGGCCGGCTAATGTGCGGGGTTCCGGGCGTACTGCCCGCGCATGTGCTGGTTATCGGTGGCGGCGTGTCGGGTTTTAACGCGGCGCGCATTGCCGTGGGCATGGGGGCGAAGGTGACCATTCTTGAAAAAGACCATGACCGCATCCGCTATCTCGACGATTATTTCCGCGGCCAGGCCGACGTGGTTTATTCCAGCAGCGATTTCATCGAGAAGACCGCGCCCAATATGGACCTGATTATCGGCGCGGTGCTGATCCCCGGCGCTTCGGCGCCCAAGCTGATTACCCGCGCGATGCTGAAGAAAATGGCGCCCGGCACAGTGATCGTCGATATCGCCATCGATCAGGGCGGGTGCCTTGAGACCAGCAAGCCGACGACGCACAACGACCCGGTATACGTGATCGACGGGGTGGTGCATTACTGCGTCGCCAATATGCCAGGGGCAGTGCCGCTGTCCTCGGCGCTGGCGCTTAACCATGCCGTGCTGCCCTACGGCCTGAAACTTGCGGACAAGGGCTGGAAAGAGGCCCTTTTGGCCGACCGGAACCTGCGGAACGGTCTTAACGTTTGCAGGGGCGAGATCACTTATGAAAGCGTGGCCCGGTCGCTGGATATGCCTTTTAACCCGGAACCGGCGGAACTGGCGGCATAAAAACAGGTTTTTATTGGAATATCATTGACAGAACGCCAAGTTATTGGCTATCTAGTCCACTCTGACCAAGCGGGCGTAGTTCAGTTGGTTAGAACGCTTCCCTGTCACGGAAGAGGTCGCGGGTTCAAGTCCCGTCGCTCGCGCCATTATCATCCCGGTTATTTACGGAAAGAATCGGCCCCTCCGGGGCCGTTTTTGTTTTCTGTCTGTCAGACCGGCGCGGCGGCGGGTTTCGATGGCTGGCCGGGGATGGGCGCTTTCTCGAACGTCGTCTGGCCGGGATTGACGATGCTGGCGATCAACTGAGCAGCCGCGTTGGCGAGTTCCTTCTCATCCCTGTAATCTGAGGGTTTCATAGGCTCGAAGGGCGTAAGTTCGATCACTATTTCCCTGATCTGCAGGCGCTTCCAGATGCGCGTGAGCCAGTAGTCTTCATTATACATGGCGTATTTTTCCCGCAGGTCGTCCCGGCCCGTGGCATCCTCGCCGTCCACGCTCTTGACGCGAAGGGCTACCGCCTGGATCACGAGGTTCTTTTCGATGTCATTTTCAAGTTTAACTTCGTTGCCTTGCTTGTCCACGCCCTTCAGGCCGAAAGCCAACTTCAAAAGCGCCGCGCGAAACAGGCGAATGGCCTTGTCCGGGGTGGTGGTCGCTTCCGGGAACATAAGCGTATTGTAACCGGCATTGAAGTTTTTGTTGATCTTGGCGATGGACTGGAGATTGAATTCGCTTGAACGGCGCAGACCGATATAGTTAGCCGCGCGCGCCATCTGGGCGATGCCGGGGATTTTCAGGAGATCGCCCTTGCCGGCGAATGTGCCTTTAAATACGCTGCCGGCGACGGCAAAATCCAGGATCGATGCATGGTTGAATATGAACCATGTGGGTCTTTCTTTTTCAATTTTTGCCGCTGCGGCATTGAACTCGATTTTGACGCCGCATAACCGGCGCATCATGTTATAGGACGCTTTTGGAAGAATGTTGTAATTGCCTGTCAGAGGGCCAACAATAAAACCCTGCAAGGCTGACATGGGAAGAACCACCAAAAGTGCGAGGGGAATGCCAATAGCGGCGCGAGTGGTTGCCCGCAAGTTTGCACGTAAAGTTTTCAACATCTGGTTCTGCGCCTTTCCCTGAAGTATGTATATATCGGGTTGTGACAATCCCATAAATAATTTACATAGTCAATATTTTTTAATTTACTGCTTCGGGCAAAAATACATTGCCATAATGTTTGACATTTCTATTGCTTCGGGTTAGTTTCCGCAAATCTTTATGAAAAAATGAATTAAAGAAGGGCGTCCTCCATGGAATTGATAAAAACTTTCGGCGAACATTCACAACCTTGGGAAAAGAGCTATCCGCCCAATCTTAGCTGGGACGTTGAAATTCCCGAGACCGATCTGGTGACGCAGTTCGATGAATCGGTGAAAAAATTTGCCGGCAGACCCTGTCTCAGTTTTGAAGGGAAAAAACTTACATACAGACAGGTCGGCCGGATGGTGGATCGCTTCGCCGCAAACCTGCGGGAACAGGGGATTGGCAAGGGCAGTAAAGTGGGCCTCGCGCTGCCCAATACGCCGTTTTATGTGATCGCCTATTACGGCGCGCTGAAGGCGGGGGCTACCGTCGTCAATTTCAATCCGGTTGCCGCAAAGGAAGTCATGAAGCACCAGATCGAAGACAGCAAATGCGACATGATCGTGACACTCAACGCGAAACAGATTTTTCCCAATGTTGAAACGATGCTGGCTGAAACTGCCTCTCTGAAAAAAATTATCGTCTGCGACATCGCCGATGCGCTGCCTTTAATCAAGGGATACCTGTTCCGTCTCAAAGAAACCTTCAACCGCTATCGCGGCAAAGAAACGAGCGCCATCAAGGTAAGGAACGATGCCGCACACGTATCATACTCCAGAATGCTGAAAAGATCGTCTGCGCTGAATCCCGCCGGTATCGGCTCGCAGGACATCGCCGTCCTGCAATATACCGGCGGCACAACAGGATCGCCGAAGGGCGTTATGCTCACGCATGGGAATTTGAGCGCCAACAACCGCCAGACCGCTATGTGGTTCTCCGGCGGCAAGGATACTGAAAGCGGCAGCCAGCAAAAGATGCTTGCCGTATTGCCCTTCTTCCATGTATTCGCCATGACGGTTCTGATGAATCAGGCGTTCGAGCTTGGAGCGGAACTCATCATGCACGCCAAATTCGATCAGAAAGAAGTCCTGAAAACCATTCATGAGCAAAGAGTCACCATCTTCGCGGGCGTTCCGGAACTCTATAAACGGTTTATGCAGGACAAGACTCTGGATCAGTACGATCTGTCCTCGGTAAATCTCTGGCTCGCGGGCGGCGCACCGATGCCGGACCAGACCGCGAAGGCCTGGGAAGAACTTACCGGAAAGAGGATCATTATCGGTTACGGCCTTTCGGAATCGTCGCCGCTCCTGACGGCGCTCCCGCTCGATGGCGAAATAAAATCCGGCTCCATCGGCATTCCGGTGCCGGGAACGGAAATGGTCATCAAGAACATCGATACCGGCGAGATATGCGGTACCGGCGAAACGGGCGAAATATGCGCGCGCGGTCCCCAGGTTATGGCGGGTTATCTGAACAATCCCGAGGAGACGGATAAAGTCATAGATTCCGACGGGTTTCTGCACACGGGCGATGTCGGCCACATGGATGAAGACGGCTGGTTCTTCATCACTGACCGCACCAAGGATATGATTATCGTTTCCGGCATGAAAGTCTTCTCTGTCAAGGTCGAGGCGGCCATACGGGAGCATGAGGCGGTATCGGCGGTTTGCGTTATAGGCGTTCCCGACGAGGGCACCGGCGAGAAGGTAAAGGCTTTTATCGTATATAAACCGGGCAAGGCGCCGGCGCCGGATGCCGAGCTGAGAGCGTTTCTTGAAGACAAGCTGACGCGGTACGCGATACCAAGAGTCTTTGCAGCCCGTGAAAGCCTGCCCATGACGGATCTCGGCGGAGGCATGAGCAAGCCGAATAAAAAGGCTTTGAGAGAAGAAGAAAGACTAAAGCGGGAACAGGGAACTCCCGCGCTCGCGGCAAGCGCGCCGTCGCTGAACGCGTAGCATCATTTGGAGAAAATGACATGAGCGAACTGACCAACGTCTTTCAGGCCGGCGATAAACCATCCCTCGGCGAACGTTTGCAAGCGGTGCTTGACGGCCAGTACGCCGAAACCCGCGATCGGGCGCGCGCTTTCGTTTCGCAGCCTGAGCTTGCGCCCGTGCCTGCGGATATTCCCAAGGATGAGTATCGCGAACTCACTCTCGGCCGCGTCCGGATGATGATCGGCGAGGGTTTCACGCGGATGCCTTACAAGCAGGAAAACGGCGGAGGGGGAAGAATCGCCGCATCGATCAACGCCGGCGAGGTCATCGCCCACGCCGATATGAGCCTTGCTGTGAAACAGGGCGTGAATTTCGGCCTGTTCGGCACGAGTATCGAACGCCTTGGCACTGAAAAGCACGGACACCTGATCGAGGAAGTCATCACCGGCAGGCTGCTCGGCGGCTTCGCCATGACGGAAATGTCCTGCGGCTCCGATGTTCAGGGAACGCAGACCGAAGCGATCTACGACCATAAAACGCGCAGCTTTGTTGTCAACACGCCCAATGACGAAGCGGTCAAGACCTATATCGGCAATGCCGCCACGCACGGCAGGATGATGGTCGTTTTCGCGCAGCTTAAAATGAATCCGGAAAGCGAGTCCGAAGGGGTGCATGCCTTCCTTGTTCCCATTCGCGATGAAAACGGCGCCGCCGTTCCCGGCGTCACGATCGGCGATAACGGCCACAAGATCGGTCTTAACGGCGTAGACAACGGCACGCTTAAATTCGATCAGGTCAAAATCCCTTACGATGCGTTGCTGGACCGTTTCGGCCGCATCAATGAGCGGGGAAATTACCAAAGCGAAATTAAAAGCAAGGGCAGGCGCTTTTTTACAACGATAGGCACACTCGTGACAGGGCGCGTCTTTATTTCGATGATATCGCTCAGCGGCGCCAAAAACGCGCTGGCTTCGGCGGTGGATTACGCTAAAAACCGGATCGTCTTTGGCGATAAGCTGATTGACAAACAGGCTACGCAGTCGCGTCTGATGCCATACATTGCGGATGCCTATGCAATGCATTTCGCAACGCGCGATCTGCTGGCGGCCTTCGAGGAAGGCAGGGATTAAATGCTCAAGAATATTCTGCGGAGTGTCGCTTACAATAGCGTGAGGTCTGCCGCTTACATACAGATATTGAAGTAACTCCGCAGCGCCTGGCAGATGCTCCGGGACAATCACGTTACCCAGAAGAATCCTTTTTTCCCGGATATCTATAAGACGATCAACGTGTTCTTCGCCATATTCTTGTGTAAGGTATTCTCGATACGTTTCTTGCCCCTTATCTTTATATGTTCTTTTAGGGGGGTTTAAACCGAGCTCCTCTACCGCAATCCTGTTAACCTCGGCGTAAACAGATTCATAAAATGTGTTACTGTCGATGAGGAAATCGTCAAGGTCCATCAAAATTGGACGATTCATATTTCTGGCTTCTTGCAAACCCTGATTAAGAGCCTCTTTTACAACTCCAATATCTCTGGCAGGGGATACTAATATTTCTTCCAGATCCTGGTTTAAAGCGGAAATCGTCTCACTTCCATCGGTTTCTATATGTGCTGTTCGTACTTTCTGAAGCTCTGCTCTCTGTCCGGGATCCCTGCCATCAAGCAAAAATGGATGCAAGAATGACAGCCTCGCAATGTGTTAATGTCTTCAGGCTTAACCCGATTTCTGCCAAGGCATCGTCGATCTCGGCGGCGGAAGCTCTTTCAGTAAGAAAGTTTTTAATCTCCAGCGACGCTTGAAGACGCACGGTGTGGGGATGGCGGGAATAAGTTGAGATGGCCACAACCGTTCCGCCGTTTTGCCGCACGTTCGAATGAAGGCCCGCAAGACAGGCTCCCGCATCGACATGATCATCCGCGAGAACGACGAGTTTCCCATCGAAAGATGGATAGTCGCGTTTGAAATTCGGCTGTTTTGTCAGGCGGCCTATGGCCGTTGCGTTTGTTCTGTCGGTATTGGTCAGCATCAGAACCGGATGTTGTTCCACATCGATGGAAATCCCGGGAACATCGCAAGCCGCGGACTGCAATGCTTCGGTCAGCCTGCATATATAACTGTCCGTGAAAACATTGAACGGTGTTTGCGGCAGAGTGTAGTCTTTCACGAACGTGCTGACTGCTACCGTACCGTCGGCTACGGCGACATATCGCCGGCGACGATACCGGGCCGGCTGGCGATTTCGGCGCTGATGTATATCGGCGGGATCGCCTATATGGCGCAGGCGGCCTCCCAGTATTTTGAATATCGTTTGCACAAGAGAGACAGCATTCTCAACGGAAAGTGGAAATGGAACATGAATGACCATATCGTATTTTTGAACAGTCCCCGCAGGAACCCGCAGCTTTATTTCAGCCGCCTGATGAGCGAGTTCAGGAGAAGCGCGCTTCCCGCCGCCCAAAAGCCGGTGAGGATCGTATGCCCCCACCTTAATGACGGTCTTAACGACGAACTTAGAATGCTTAACCTGGCCCACGTCAATCACGAGGTCTCCTCCGCGGAAGGCTTTGAAAACAGCTGCCTGGATAAAGCCTCGACCATAGTGGTTTTAAGCCACGACGGCGACGATCCGAACGCGGACAGCATTACGTTCGATCTCGTGGCGCGGGCAAGGGAAGCCAATCCTCACGCCAAAATCTTCGCGGAGGCCGCTCTGGACAGAAACAAGAACCGGCTGAAAGCGGTCGGGGCGGATCATGTCATTCGCTCTATCAGGGAATATCCCGAATTTCTCGCGAGGACCATCCTGACTCCCGGCACCGAATACCTTGTCGTCGACATTTTCGATTCCGACGGACAGGAGTGTGTGCGCTACGACGAACCCGTCACCGGCAGATGGGCGGATATACAATGCCGGTTTATCCTGGCTGATATCGGGACGCCCATTGCTTATCTGGATCAGAATTCAAGGGTGGTCACCGGGGCTCATCCGGATACCGATGTCACCGCCAAAGCGGTTCTTGTCATTGTCAGGGAAGGCAACATACTGGCACCGGAACAGGTTCATAAAAAACTGAATAACACCCTGAGTTTTCTGGCGGTACAGAATTTCGGGAAATCCGGACCTGTCTAGTCCGGGTCGCGAATAATCCTGAAAGGTCTTTTGGGGCTTTTAATTTTTTCGTTTGAATCTCTTTCTTTTGGGGCTATGTATTAGGGCTGGAAGGTTCAAGGTCATGGCTCCTGAAGAATTGCTTTCAGAATATCTGCCGATTTTCGTATTCCTCGTTATCGCGGGGGGACTGTCGATTGCGATGGTGGCGGCTTCGCTGATCGTCGGGAAGCAGAACCCGGACGCCAACAAGCTTGCGGCGTATGAATGCGGGTTCGATGCGTTCAGCGACGCGCGCAACCGTTTCGATGTTCGCTTCTATCTGGTTTCCATCCTGTTCATCATTTTCGACCTTGAGATCGCTTTTCTGTTTCCGTGGGCCATAGCGCTCGGGGATATCGGGATGTTCGGGTTCTGGTCGATGGTTATATTCCTCGGCGTGCTGACCGTCGGGTTCGTTTATGAATGGAAGAAGGGCGCGCTGGAGTGGGAATAGATGACGCATGATCGTAAAGTCATAAGGGCGCCCGATGCCGAGTTTCGCACTTCGGTTCCGGTCCCGCAGGCGAAGGAGCAGGACGCCGTTGCGGCGGCGCTTTCCAGGCATGTGCAGGAAAAAGGATTCCTGCTGACGCAGGCGGACAAGCTGTTCGACTGGGCGCGGACGGGGTCGATGTGGCCGATGACTTTTGGCCTTGCCTGCTGCGCCGTTGAAATGATCCATGCCTATATGAGCCGGTATGATCTTGACCGCTTCGGCATGATTCCGCGCCCTTCGCCGCGCCAGTCCGACGTCATGATCGTCGCGGGGACGCTGTGCAACAAGATGGCGCCGGCGCTGCGCCGGGTCTATGACCAGATGCCGGAGCCGCGGTGGGTCGTGTCGATGGGATCGTGCGCCAATGGCGGGGGATATTACCATTATTCCTATTCCGTGGTGCGCGGCTGCGACCGCATCGTTCCGGTCGATATTTACGTGCCCGGCTGCCCGCCGACGGCGGAGGCGCTGGTTTACGGGCTTCTCCAGCTTCAGAAGAAAATCCAGCGCGAGGATACGCGGATAGCCCGCTGATTTTCATAATATTAAGGCAATATTAATATTTTCCATACACCATTAGTAGGCGCAAATGCTTATGAGGTGAAGAATGGCCGGTGGTCTGGAAGGGCAAGAGAATGTAAGTCCGACTTTTATAGCGGCGGCCGGCAACAAGGCGCCTACATTCAGGGATTTTGCGCTGGCCCCGCCCGATCAATGGGCCGATATGACGAAGAACGGGAGTGTCCCTCCCAATCTGGACAGTCTTCAGCTTAATCTGACCCGTCAGGCGGACCAGCTTGTGAAAATGGCCGAGTTCAGAATTGCCAATGAAGTCGCTTACATGCACAGAGGCGAGGTTCAGGGCAAACCTTACGAACCGAAGGATCCGACAAAAAGCGGCAATACGAACGACCTTCTCGACGGCAATCCGCTGGTCAAGCAGATGTTCGACGATGCAATAGCGAAGGCCAAAGAGGATCCGGCTTTTGGCAAGGAAGCTGATCCGAAATTCGGGAATGCGATGGTTCATGAGATGGCCGGGGAACTAAAAGACGTATATCACGCCAAAGTAGATGGGTTGATGCGCGGTTACAGGGAGCCGGAAGCCGCGCCCGCGCCGCAGCCCGCACCGGAGCAGGCCCCAGCCTCGCCGCCAGGAATTGTCGTGCAGGACCGGGGATTCAACGTCTGATCCTATGTCAATAAATATCATCCTCTAAAAGCCAAACATTTCTTTTGAAAGCGCGGCGGAGCCTGACTATATTGGGCGGAATGCAATTTTTGACCGTTGAAGTTCCGCCATGTCCCACGAAGCGCTGAATGATCTAGCTGAACATATAACCGAAAAGCTTGCGGGAGCGGTGTCATCCCATGAGATGATTCACGGCGAACTTATTCTGCATGCGCAATGCGGTCAGGTGGCGCGGGTTTTACAGTTTTTGCGCGATGACCGGGAATGCGATTTCAAGATGCTGATGGATATTACGGCCGTCGATTATCCGCAGCGGGCGGAGCGGTTCGATGTCGTTTACCAGCTTTTGTCGCTGACGCAGAACCAGCGGGTGCGCGTCAAGATCGCGGCTTCGGAGGAGACGCAGGTGCCGACCGCGGCGGGCGTGTTCAGTTCCGCGCTGTGGCTGGAGCGCGAGGTGTGGGACATGTTCGGGATTTATTTCAGCAACCACCCGGACCTGCGCCGCATACTTACAGACTATGGGTTCGAGGGGCATCCGCTGCGCAAGGATTTTCCGCTGACCGGTTATGTGGAGCTGCGCTATGACGATGAGCAGAAGCGCGTGGTTTACGAGCCCGTCAAGCTGACGCAGGATTTCCGGCGCTTTGATTTCATGAGTCCGTGGGAAGGGCTGACCGATGTGCAGTTGCCCGGCGATGAAAAAGCGGTCAAGCCGCCGTTTGGCTATACGGAGTATAAGAGGACGAAGGTTGGTTAACATCTCAAACTGCTTTCCCCGCGAAAGCGGGGATCTGGATGGATAGAATGGAAAAGAAATATTGGGTTTATATCATGACCAACTTCCACAGGACTGTTTTGTATATCGGCTTTACCGGTAATCTGATAGTGAGAACCGCGCAGCACAAGTCAGGAGAAGTGCCGGGATTTACGAAGACATACAAAGTGAATCAACTGGTTTATTTTGAGGTTTTCGATAGGGTAGAGGATGCGAAGAAAAGAGAAAAGGCGTTGAAAAAGTGGAACAGGGCGTGGAAAGAGGAGTTGATTACGAAGGCTAATCCTTCATGGGAAGAGGTTGTGATTGTTTAGAGAGCCGGGTTCCCGCTTTCGCGGGGAAAGCAGGCTTATTATTGATGTGGTTTAGTGAATGAAGAGCGCCGAGAAAATAGAAATAAGCGAAGAAACCCAAATTCGTCCCTACACGATGAATTTCGGGCCGCAGCATCCGGCGGCGCACGGGGTCTTGCGCCTTGTGCTTGAAATGGACGGGGAGGTCGTCGAGCGGGCGGACCCGCATATCGGCCTGCTGCACCGGGGGACGGAGAAGCTGATCGAGTACAAGACCTATACCCAGGCGCTGCCTTATTTCGACCGGCTCGATTATGTGAGCCCGATGAACCAGGAGCATGCGTTCGCGATGGCGGTCGAGAATCTGCTGGGGATCAGCGTTCCGTTGCGGGCGCAGTATATCCGCGTGCTGTTCTCGGAGCTGACGCGTATTCTCAACCATATTCTCAACGTCACGACTTTTGCGCTCGATATCGGCGCGATCACGCCCGCGCTCTGGGGATTTGAAGAGCGCGAAAAGGGCATGGAGTTTTACGACCGCGTTTGCGGCGCGCGGCTGCACGCCAATTACATCCGGCCGGGCGGGGTGCGTTACGACATGCCCGCGGGGCTGCCCGAGGATATGTATGAATGGGCGCTGAATTCGGTGCCGAGGGTGATTGCGGATCTTGACGAACTGATGACGGAAAACCGTATATTCAAGCAGCGCACCGTCGATATCGGCACGGTCAGCAAGGAAGAAGCGCTCGACTGGGGTTTCAGCGGGCCGATGCTGCGCGGGTCGGGGTATGCGTGGGATTTGCGCAAGGCGCAGCCCTATGAAGTTTACGACGAGCTTGATTTCGACATTCCCGTCGGCAAGACGGGGGATTGCTATGCGCGTTATCTTATTCGCATGGAGGAGATGCGGCAGTCGGTGAAGCTCATGAAGCAATGTTTAGAGAAGATGCCGCGCGGACCGGTGATGATCGACGATTACAAGATCGCGCCGCCGCCGCGCGGGGAAATGAAAGGCTCGATGGAGGCGCTGATCCATCACTTCAAGCTTTATACGGAAGGCTTCCACGTTCCGGCGGGCGAGACTTACGCCTGCGTCGAGGCGCCGAAGGGCGAGTTCGGGGTGTATCTGGTGGCCGACGGTTCCAACAAGCCTTACCGCTGCCATATCCGGGCGCCGGGGTTCGCGCATCTTGCGGGCATGGATTTCATGAGCAAGGGACACATGCTGGCGGACACGGTCAGCATTATCGGGTCGATGGATGTGGTGTTTGGGGAGATTGACAGGTGACGCCACCCTACAGTGTCATCCCTGCGAAAGCAGGGATCTGGTAAATAAAAGTAAAGAATGATGGAAAACTACTTCGTTTATATAATGACCACCCGGAAGAACACGGTTTTATATACCGGCGTTACCCGTGATCTGCTGACCAGGGACTGGCAGCACAAGCAGAAAATGGCCGATGGATTTACAAAAAGATACAACGTAACAAAACTTGTTTACTTTGAAGCTTATAAAGATATTCATGAGGCTATCCGCAGGGAAAAATGCATCAAGAAATGGAAGCGGGAGTGGAAGATTCAGCTTATTGAACAAATGAATCCGGAGTGGAGGGATTTAATCTGGGATAACGGTAACCAGATCCCTGCTTTCGCAGGGATGACACCTGTGTGGGGCGCAGGGGTGACACCGAAAGAGCAAGCTAGTATGACGTCTGTGGAAGAGACAGCATGAAAAAGCCATTCGACATTACAGCCGACTACCAGCCCGAAAGCTTCGCCTTCCGCGACAAAAAGCTGGTCGAGGAAATCCTTGCGCGTTACCCGAAGGGGCAGGAGCGCAGCGCGGTGATGCCTTTGCTCGATCTTGCGCAGCGGCAGGCGGGCGAGGACGGAGCGGAGGAGTTTCCGCCTTACGGGGGATGGATTTCGCGCGCGGCGATGGACGAAATCGCGCGCATCATCGGCCAGCCGCCGGTGCGGGTTTATGAAGTCGCGACGTTTTATTCGATGTATAATCTCGCGCCGGTGGGAAAATATCTTCTCCAGTTCTGCACGACGACGCCGTGCTGGCTGTGCGACTCTTCCGGCATTATGAAGGCGGCGGAGAAGCATCTGGGCGTTCATGCCGGCGAGACGACGAAGGACGGGCTGTTCACGCTTATGGAAGTCGAATGCCTTGGCGCGTGCGTCAATGCGCCGATGATCCAGATCAACGACGATTATTATGAAGACCTGACGCCCGCGCGGATGGTGGAAATTCTCGACGCGCTGGCGGACGGCAAGGAAGTTCCCATGGGGTCGCAGAAGGGCCGCAAGGGATCGATGGCGCTGTCGGGGCCGACGACGCTGAAAGACCGGGCGAAGAAGGCGGGGGTTGCGTAACACAATGCTGAACGACAAAGACCGCATATTCACGAACCTCTACGGCTGGGAGCCGCATAATCTTGAGTACGCCCGCAAGCGCGGCGACTGGGACGGAACGGCTGAGATCATTAAAAAAGGCAAGGCGTGGATCATCGACGAGATGAAGAAGTCCGGGCTGCGCGGGCGCGGCGGGGCGGGGTTTCCGACGGGGCTTAAATGGTCGTTCATGCCCGATCCCGAGAAGACGAAGAAGCCGCATTATCTGGTCATCAATGCCGATGAATCCGAGCCCGGCACCTGCAAGGACCGGGACATTTTGCGCAACGATCCGCACAAGCTGCTGGAAGGGGCGCTGCTCGCCGGGTTCGTGATGGGAGCGCACAGGGCTTACATATATATTCGCGGTGAATTTTTCAATGAAGGCTCGGCGGTGGTGCAGGCGATCCGCGAGGCATATGACGCGAAGCTGCTCGGCAAGAACGCCGCCGGATCGGGATGGGATTTTGACATCATCCTGCATCGCGGCGCGGGCGCTTACATCTGCGGCGAGGAAACGGCGATGCTGAACAGCCTTGAGGGTAAAAAAGGCGAGCCGCGCAACAAGCCGCCGTTTCCGGCTATGGCAGGGCTTTATTCCTGCCCGACGACGGTCAATAACGTCGAGACGATCGCGGTCGCGCCGACGATCCTGCGCCGGGGCGGGGAGTGGTTCGCGGGGTTCGGCAAGGACGAGAAGAATACCGGAACCAAGCTGTTCTGCATTTCGGGTCATGTGAACCAGCCTTGCAACGTCGAGGAAGAGATGGGCATTCCTCTGAAGGAACTTATCGAGAAACACGCGGGCGGCGTGCGCGGCGGGTGGGACAATCTGCTGGCCGTCATTCCGGGCGGGTCGTCGACGCCGCTTCTGCCGCGCGATATCTGCGATACGGTTCTGATGGATTTTGACGCCTTGCGCGAGGTGCGCAGCGGTCTTGGCACGGCGGGCGTCATCGTCATGGATAAATCGACGGATATCGTTTATGCGATCGCGCGTTTGTCTTACTTCTATATGCACGAGAGCTGCGGCCAGTGCACCCCCTGCCGCGAGGGCACGGGCTGGATGTGGCGGGTCATGCAGCGGATGGTGCGCGGGAACGCGAGCGTGGAGGAGATCGACATGCTGATCGACGTTTCGAAAGAGATCGAGGGCCATACGATCTGCGCCCACGGCGATGCGAGCGCGTGGCCGATACAGGGACTGGTGCGGCATTTCAGGCCGGAGATGGAGAAGCGGATCATGGAGTATCGGCGGAGGGCGGCTTAGGTTTTGCCGCTAAGAAGGGTTTTTACCGCGAAGACGCGAAGGGGCGAAGAAGGAAAGTAAAATTAACAAAATTGTCATCCCGGCGAAAGCCGGGATCGGGTTGGGAGTAGGCGACTGGTTTGTTTATTGAATTGGTTGGTGGATGAGATAGAGATCACAGTATGAGGTTACTCGATCCCGGCTTTCGCCGGGATGACAATGAATAAAATTTTTATGCGGGAACTGGATAATGTCCAAGTCTTACTTTGTTTATATTCTTACAACGCGCAAAAATACTGTGCTTTATATTGGAATTACATCCAATATGGAACGGAGAGATTGGGAACATAAGCAAGGCCTTATAGAAGGTTTTACAAAAAAATACAGCGTTACAAAGCTTGTATATGTTGAAGAGTATGCCGATGTGAATGAAGCGATACGCCGCGAAAAATGCCTCAAGGAATGGAAGCGGGCCTGGAAAATTGAATTGATTGAAAAAAGCAATTCGGAGTGCAAGGATCTGTTTGAGGATTGCGGCAACCCGATCCCGGCTTTCGCCGGGATGACAGAATAAGTGTTTGGATGACAGGATAAGAGTAAAAATTATGCCCAAACTGAAAATCGACGGGATGGAAATTGAAGTGGCGCCGGGGACGTCTATCCTTCAGGCGGCGGAGCAGCTTGGGATCGAGGTGCCGCGGTTTTGTTACCATGACCGGCTTTCGGTTCCGGCGAATTGCCGCATGTGCCTTGTCGAGGTCGAGGGCGGGCCGCCGAAGCCGGTGGCTTCGTGCGCGATGGCGTGCGCCGACAACATGGTGGTCAAGACGGATTCGCCGATGGTTCAAAAGGCGCGCAAGGGGGTCATGGAGTTTCTCCTGATTAACCACCCGCTCGATTGCCCGATCTGCGATCAGGGCGGCGAGTGCGATCTGCAGGACCAGGCGATGGGTTACGGGTTCGACCGGTCGCGCTATCACGAGAACAAGCGGGCGGTGCCGGACAAGAATATCGGGCCGCTCATCAAGACGAGCATGAACCGGTGCATCCAGTGCACGCGCTGCGTCAGGTTCGGGGACGAGATCGCGGGCATGAGCGATCTTGGGTTGCTGCACCGGGGCGAGAATGTCGAGATCGACACGTTCGTCGAGAAGGCCGTTGGCTCGGAGCTGTCGGGCAACATGATCGATATTTGCCCGGTAGGGGCGTTGACGAACAAACCCTATGCGTTCAAGGCGCGGCCCTGGGAGCTTAGCAAGATCGAGAGCATTGACGTTCACGACGCCATCGGCAGCAATATCCGCGTCGATTCACGCGGAGGCGAAGTGCTGCGTATCCTGCCGCGCCTTCACGAAGATATCAACGAGGAATGGATCAACGACAAGACGCGGTTTTCCTATGACGGGCTGACCCGCAGCCGACTCGACCGTCCGTGGGTGCGCGATGAGGACGGCAAGCTGAAGCAGGCAAGCTGGGAAGAGGCGTTCGCGGTTGTGGCCGCGCGGCTCAAGAAAGCGAAGAAGGACAAGGTCGCGGCGCTGGCCGGGGACATGTGCGATGTCGAGTCGATGGTGGCGCTGAAGGATTTTCTCGGTACTGAAAATCTGGAGTGCCGGATCGACGGGGCGCGGTTCGATCCGTCGGAACGCGCGGGTTACATCTTCAATACGGGCATCGCGGGGATCGAGCAGGCCGATGCGATCCTGCTGCTGGGAACCAATCCGCGCCATGAAGGCACGATGATCAATGCGCGCATCCGCAAGAAATATTTTAAAGACCGGGTCAAGGTCGGGGTCATCGGCGAGCCGGCGGAGCTCACATATCCTTATGAATATCTGGGGCGCGGGCCGCAGGATCTTGAAAAACTGCTCAAGGCTTCGGGCGGGTTTGCCGATGCGCTGCGCAAGGCCGAGAGGCCGATGATTATTGTCGGCGCGGGGGCTTTCCGGCGTGAAGACGGCATGGCCATTCATAACCTTGCGCGGGAAATTGCGAAGACATTCGGCATGGTAAAGGACGGGTGGAACGGGTTTAACGTGCTGCAGCTTGCCGCGTCGCGCGTCGGCGCTCTCGATATCGGGTTTTACGCGGCGGACGGTTTTGATCTTGAGAAGATGGAGTTCGTTTATCTGCTGGGCGCGGATGATTTCGATATGGAGCAGATCGGCGCGAAGGCGTTTGTCGTCTATCAGGGGCATCACGGCGATGCGGGGGCGCACCGGGCGGATGTCATCCTGCCGGGGGCGGCTTATACTGAAAAGAATGCGCTCTACGTCAATACCGAGGGGCGGGTGCAGCAGGCAAAGCGCGCGGTTTATCCGCCGGGCGAAGCGCGGGAAGACTGGAAGATTCTCCGGGCGCTGTCGGAGCATGCGGGCAGGAAACTCAAGTATGATGATCTTCTGCAACTGCGTGACCGGATCGTGCAGGAATGGCCGCATATGGGCGTGACCGACGTCATTCATGCGGCGGAGTGGAAAGAGTTCGGCAAGAAGGGCAAGGTCGCGGCCGAGCCGTTCAGGAACCCGGTCGAGAATTTTTACATGACCAACTGTATTTCGAGAGTATCGAAAACCATGAAGGCCTGTACGGAAGCGATTCCGCATACAGGCGCGGCAAGAGCGGAACATGCGGAGGCGGCGGAATAAGTTTTTTAACGCGAAGGGGCGAAGCAGAAAATGAAATATGTTATTTATGGGCCGTACACAGTTCCAAGAAAATATAACTATAATATTGATGGCAGCAAACTAGCACAAAAAAGATTCTGGGATAAAGTCAAGTCTCAGGTTGATGTCTTAGATGAAGCATGCGGTTGCTATGTATTTGCTATTAACAATAAGCCTTTTTATGTTGGAAAAACTAACAGGTCTTTTGCTAAAGAGTGCTTTACTGCACGTAATGTACTTATTTATCAAAACGCAGCAGATTTAGGTTTGAAAGGAAAACCACGATTGTTTTTTATTGCAAAACAAACCAAAACAGGAAAATTTGCAAAATCAGCTGGAAATGGGCATCAAGATATAAAGTTTCTTGAAACTCTTTTCATAGGTATGGCACTTGAAAAAAATTCGGATTTACAAAATATTAATGAAACAAAAAGATTGAGAAAAATGGTAGTTCCCGGTTTTTTAAATTCACCACAAGGTCAGCCTTCAAAGGCAGTGCAATCTTTAAAAAAGGTTCTTAAATCAAAATGACCCACACACTTAAATGCGTTCAGGAATTTCACGAGGCGTTTGAACTGCCAGTGAAGGCGCGTCCTGATATCAGTGACCCGAAAACGAACCTGTTGCGGATCAACCTGATCGCGGAGGAGTTGGACGAGCTTAAAGAGGCGCTGGCGCAGGGGGATGTCGTGGAGGTGCTGGATGCGCTGACCGACCTTCAGTATGTGCTCGACGGCGCCTATCTTTCGTTCGGGCTGCATGCCATGAAGCACAAGGCGTTCGACGAGGTGCACCGCTCGAACATGAGCAAGCTCGGCGCGGACGGCAAGCCGATCCGGCGGCCCGAGGACGGCAAGGTCCTCAAGGGACCGGATTATTTCAAGCCGGATATCGCGCAGTTTGTCGACGGGGCGGTGGAGAAGGCGGCTTAATTCCCGGTGTCATTCCTGCGCAAGCAGGAATCGGGTGGGTGTTTACCATATCCCGGCTTTCCGCCTACGCCAAGGCTACGGCGGACAGGCCGCCGGGATGACACATTAAATTATTCAAATTTCTTGCTATTTTGCGGCGCATGATTTATTTGCATAATCTATGGAAACGACAGACGACGCAGATTTCGGGCGGGAGTTCGTGCAGGCGCGGGATGAGTACATCCGCATCATGCAATGTCTTGACGAGCATTATGCCGCTTTGACGAGTACGTTCGGCGGGACGCAGCTTTTTACGGAAGAAAGGGATTGGGAAAATAATATCTGTTCGATACTTATGAACGCTGCCGCCGAACGCGACAGCCTGAAGAACCTGTTCGCCCGGTTTCAATATGATTGCTGTCCCCTGGAGCGGTTGCTGGCGGAGCAATTCGGCCGGGAAGGACTGAACAGGTTTTACGAGAGCCCTATCATCCAGACCTATATACGCGCCATCAATGAAGAAGAGGACGGGCGGCTGGCTGTTTACAGTTTTAAACTCCTTCTCGCGCATGCGCGCCTGCTGGCGCTCGCCGCGGAACGCAGGGAGCTTGAGGCCATGGACAAGCCTTCCGCCGATTTGCTGGAATCCTTCGGCAAGGCCGCCAAATTTCGGGACAATGAATTCAGGCGGGTTGAAAATGTGCGGATTATCAACCTGTTCGAAAATATCCGGCAGGGGAGCGAAGTGAAGTCCGCGATCGGCGACGCCTATCCGCTCGACGCAGAAGATTACGAGGAGCGTTTCACGGCGTACGAACTGGACGATTTTGTCGAGTTCTGCGGGTTCGGAGCGGTGAAAACCGGCACGGTTCCTGAGGTAGACAATGTTATCGTGCTTTTCCCGGGCAATACGCCGCGCCCGCAATAAATCCCATAAAAAAATAATGATTCACGAATCAAAAATCAAAACCTCGCTGTGACAATTATGTAACACGATTCGGAAACCCATACCCTGATTTGGTTTCCCACAGGGGGTTGTGGATAACTCAAAATCGCTTATCCTGTAAGGGCTTGTGTCAATCAACTTTATTGGAGGCAAATAGTGAAGTTTTCCAGTCGGATAAACAGATTCTTTAATGTTATGCTTGCGGGACTTACGGGATTGGCCGCAGTGATTCTCGGGTCAGGGGCGGCCATGCTTCCCATGGCGAAGGCGCCGCGCGCGGTCCTGCCTATGGAATTCAATCTTTGCGTAAAAAGGGATGCGATCGATACATTCGAGGTCAAACCGGGTTATCGCGACATCCGGATCGCCGGAGTGCCGCCTGATAAAAAATGGCGCGATATCGATCATGAGCCACCGGACATTCGCATGAGAAGCTTTTCAGAGATGGCGGCTATTCTGAACGCGGCTACCTGATCTTTGTTGTTGTGTCTTTTATCCCCCTTCCTGCCGGCAGGAAGGGGGATAATTTATTGCAAGGAATAACTGGATCGGGCCGCAAAATGCGGCTATTCTGTGCACCGTCTAGCTTTGGGATGGGTAAATGACTGAATTATGGACCCTTTACGCATGGCCGCTGCTGGTGATGGCGGCGCAGATCGGCATCACGATCGGGCTGGTCATGCTGTCCGTCGCTTACCTGACCTATTTCGAGCGCAAGGTTCTGGGTGCGATGCAGCAGCGGCAGGGGCCTATGACGGTCGGGCCTTTCGGCCTTTTGCAGCCGATAGCCGACGGCCTCAAGCTTTTTTCCAAGGAAACCATCATTCCCGCGCAGGCGAACCGGGTGGTGTTCCTGCTGGCGCCGATCCTTATGTTTACGCTCGCGCTCGTCGCCTGGGCGGTCATTCCGGTCGATTACAAGCTGGTGCTGGCCGACATTAACGTCGGCATTCTCTATTTGTTTGCCGTTTCCTCGATGGGGGTTTATGGGGTCATCATGGCGGGGTGGGCGTCGAACTCGCGTTATGCGTTTCTCGGCGGGCTGCGCTCCGCTTCGCAGATGGTGTCTTATGAAGTGTCGATGGGGCTTGTCATCGTTTGCGTTCTGCTGTGCGTCGGGTCGTTGAATCTTACAGACATTGTCATGGCCCCGCGGCCTTTCTGGATGCAGGTGCTGCTGTTCCCGATGCTGATCGTGTTCCTGATCTCGATCCTTGCCGAGACCAACCGCGCGCCGTTCGACCTGCCGGAAGGGGAGTCGGAACTTTCGGGCGGGTTCATGGTCGAATATTCGGCGATGACGTTCGCGCTGTTTTTCCTTGGCGAGTACGCCAACATGATCCTGATGAGCGCGATGGCGACGGTGCTGTTTCTCGGGGGATGGCTGCCGCCTTTTGGCATCGATGCGCTGGCGTTTGTGCCGGGTTTTATCTGGTTTGCGCTTAAGGTGTGCGCCGTGCTGTTCTTCTTCCTGTGGACGCGGGCGACGTTTCCGCGCTACCGCTATGACCAGTTGATGCGGCTGGGCTGGAAAGTGTTTTTGCCGTTCACGCTGCTGTGGATACTGGTTGTTTCGGGTAGCCTCATAATGTTTGATGCGTTGCCGCAGTAAATTCAGACCACGAAAGCACGAAAGCACGAAATATGACTTTGACAAAAATTCAATCGAATTTGCCGGAACAGACGGAAAGACTGGCTAAAGAATTGGTGGATTCCGCCGTCAAAGTTCATAGCTATTTTGGACCAGGCCTGACTGAACGTATCTACGAAGAAGCGTTTGTGAGAGAGTTACGGGATCGAAAAATCCCTTGTGAACAACAAAAATCTTTTCATATTCATTACGGTCGTTACGATTTGGGTTTGGAATATAAGCTCGATCTTTTGATCGATAATCAAATTGTGGTCGAATTGAAATGTGCAGACTCAGTGTTGCCCGCGCATAAAGCGCAACTTATGTGTTATATGAGGCTGGCAAGAACGCGTTTAGGACTATTGATTAATTTTAACGGCCCCACACTTACAGATAACATCAAACGTGTTGTAATCTGAGGAGGATTTCGTGTTTTCGTGTTTTCGTGGTAATAGAAATTTATCGGCGGCACCGGATGTTTGATAAAGCAGCGCGCAGTTTCCTTCTTCCTGAAATCGTCAAGGGCATGATCCTGACGATGAAGTATTTTTTCAGGCCGAAAGTGACGATCAATTATCCGAACGAAAAAGGCCCGATCAGCCCGCGTTTCCGCGGGGAGCATGCGCTGCGCCGCTATCCGAACGGGGAAGAGCGCTGCATCGCCTGCAAGCTGTGCGAGGCGATTTGTCCCGCGCTCGCCATCACCATCGAGGCGGAGCCGCGCGAAGACGGCAGCCGCCGGACGACGCGCTACGATATCGACATGACCAAGTGCATCTATTGCGGGCTGTGCGCCGAGGCCTGTCCGGTCGACGCCATCGTCGAAGGGCCGAATTTCGAGTTCGCCGTCGAAACCCGCGAGGAGCTTTATTACAACAAGCAGAAACTGCTGGAAAACGGCGACCGGTGGGAGGCGCAGCTTGCCGCTAATCTCGCCGCGGACGCGCCTTACCGGTAAACTTTTTCTATAATCCCTCTTGACATAGCACCCGATTTGTTTTTCATAGCGCTATTATATTAACAATCGGGGGATTATCATGAATGCAGTTGGAAAAGCTTTAACAGTTGCCGGCATTTTCGCCGTGGCCGCCGCCGGGGGAACTTACTACGCCAGCGAATTTGTGTTTCCTGATATTATCGAAGCAAAAATGAACGCGGCGTTTGACGATATTCATCGTCAATCCACCTATTTTAGCGATTTGAAGATCGAGCAGACCGGTCGAATCCAGGTTGAGCGGGCCAATCAATTTCTTATCTACAAGGCTGTCATGCCGGGAATGAATTCGGTTGTCAGAAACGCCCTCGATATTCCGGGCGCGGATGTTTATGTTGAAGCCGATCAGGCCAGCTACATTCTTGCATTCGATCCCGTGGAAACCATAAAAGCTGTGCTTGGCTGGGGCGATTACAAGGCGCAGATGAGGTCGCTTGATCCAGTCGGATTTAACGCGAAATTTTTTCATACCGAGAGCCCTACCGATATGTTTGGAGCACCTTCCGATGCACCGGATTCCATTATCTCGGAAGGAGTCTGCGGAAGGGTTGAGCATACGGTTACGCTTGGCGAAAATTTCAGTCTTGATTCCGAAGGCAGCGATTGCGCATGGGCTGCGGATATTGACGATGACGGCGACAAACTTGAAGTGCAGAGCAAGGCCGGTTTCGAATTTGCAATCGCGAAGAACGGCAAGACAGGTTATGACGGAAAAAGCAGGGCGGTATTCAGGGATTTAGCGGCGACGGCCTTCGACGAAGACGAGGCCATTATTGGCTCTCTGACGATCGGGAAGCTGCAGCTGGACAGCGCTTATGCGGGCCAGCCGGCATCCAAAGGCAAAACGCTGGCCGATATGGATCTTTCCGATCTGCCCAACGATCTGGGAATGACCATGGATATTGAAGGCCTGAAAATTGTTTCCGAGGGGCTGCCGCCCATGCCCGAGCTTGATTTCGGCGTCGGCGTTGATCTCACGGGGATCAAGACCGACAGCGCCACGGCGGCGTTCAGGGTGAATTATGATATGACGAAATTTTCCCAACGAGCGGGGAACGCACCCGAGACTTCGGACTGCACCGTAAGATTCGGCAATATTCCCGCGAAAGGCCTTGCGGAAATCGTCAACAGGCATGCGGCGGCTGGCGGCGATGAGACGGAGTTGTTGATTATCGAAGAAACCCTGAACCATATCATAACGGAAACCGATTTTGCCCTGGGTTTAAGATGCGAAGCTACCCAGAAGGGCATCACGTCTATCATGAAAGCGGCCCATGTCATGAAGGACGGGACATTCCCCGGCGAGGGCAGCCTTGAGCTGCGGAATGCCCAGGAGTCGCTTCAGCAAATGATGATGTTCGCTATGATGTTTGGCGGTCCTGAAATGGCTATGGTCATTGAGCAGATAGTCACGGCGGCCGAGCAGACGGGAGAAAACGGTCTGAAGTGGAGCTACGAACTGGATGAAGCGGGCGCGCTGACCGTCAACGGCAAGCCGATGGGCGTTGTCATGCCGCCGCGGGAAGCCCCAAAAGGTCCGCAGCCTTAAGAACGAATATTGCGCGGGTTAAACAAAAAACCTCCTTTCGGGGAGGTTTTTTAATTTCCTGATGAGAAGGACTTAAAGTCCGCTTCCCACCGGAATATGCCAGTAAACGTTCAAGTATTCCGTGCCGGGGTTTTTCTCGTCGAGGCCGGCGTTTGATATGTGGCCGCCGGCGACGCCGAGGCGGTGGGAGTTTGAGAATTCCCAGCCCAGTTCAAGCTGGGAGCGGAACTCGACGACGTGGCCCAGGTCCTTGCCGTCGCCGTCGGCGTAAAGGCCCGCGCCAAAGCTGGGGGTTATCAGGAAACCCGTGCCAACCTGAATATCGGCGAGCAGTCCGCCAAGGCCGTAGATGGCGCCGTCGGAAGTTATTTCAGCGCCCGCCCATGGCTCGATGACCCATAACAAAGGATTGTCCCAGCGGTATTCGAGGCGGAAGTCGGCGGCGTCTTCATTATCGTTGATGTCGTAATAGCCGACGCCGATACTCAGCAGGTCGCCCGCGGCCTTCGCGGCGAAAGAATATGTCAAAAGAAATAAGGCGGAGATCAGGATACATAAATTTTTCACGGGATTTGAACCTCTTCCGGGGAACCTTATGGAACAGAACGACGTTTATGATTTTCGCTTATATCCCGGATAAATCAACATAAAAAATGGAATGGGCGCTTGAAGTAGAGGCTTTTAAATATTAGAAGTGTCTGTACTCGTTTGAGAGGCAAAGACACATGATTTCGGCACTGGCCTTCTATCTCTTCGCTTCGGTCCTCGTTCTCAGCGCGCTTATGGTCATCACGGCGCGCAATCCCGTGCATTCCGTTCTTTTCCTGATTCTGGCGTTTTTCAACGCGGCGGGATTCTTTATCCTGCTCGGCGCCGAGTTTATCGCGATGATTCTGGTGATCGTCTATGTGGGGGCGGTCGCTGTGCTGTTCCTGTTCGTGGTCATGATGCTGGATATCAGCTTCGGCGATCTGCGCCGGGGGGCGATGCAGTATGTGCCCATCGGCCTTCTGGTCGGCGGCGTCCTGCTGACCGAGTTGTTTGTGCTGTTCAGCACATGGCGGTTTTCGCCGCAGGCGGCGCAGAACCTGGTGTCTCCCTATGAAGGCGGCACGAATACCGAGGCGCTCGGCGGGCTGCTTTATACCGATTATGTGCTGCCGTTCCAGGCCGCGGGGCTGATCCTGCTGGTCGCGATGATCGGGGCCATCGTTCTGACGCACCGCATCAGGGGCGGGGTGCGCAAGCAAAAGGTGAGCGAGCAGTTCGAGCGCAAGGCCGAGGACGTTATCGAGATCAGGAAAGTCGCTTCGGGGTCGGGGATATGAGCATAGGGCTTAACGATTACCTGATGCTGGCGGGGCTGATTTTTACAATCGGCGTGTTCGGGATATTCCTGAACAGGAAGAATGTGATCGTCATTCTCATGTCCATCGAACTGATGCTGCTGGCGGTGAATATCAATTTCGTCGCGTTTTCGGTTTATCTCGGCGACATGGCGGGACAGGTGTTCACGATGTTCATCCTGACCGTCGCGGCGGCGGAGGCGGCCATCGGACTTGCCATTCTTGTAACGTTCTTCCGCAACCGCGGGTCGATTGCGGTCGAAGACATTTCGGCGATGAAGGGGTAGGGCATGAGCAAAGCGGGCATAATCGACGAGGAAACGGCGGACAGGACGGCGCGGCTGCTTCAAACGGATCTTAGTGTGTATTTCAATTCCGGTCTTCTGAATGGAACGGGTGTGGGGCATTACAGGGGAGATCCGGAAAATCACGCCATCATGATGTATACCAACCGCGAAATGCGTCCGAATGAGAAAGAGGAAATAGAAAAGATTGTCGCAAATTCCGAAGCCTCGCGCTGCGGCGTCATGGTTCATTTCGAGATCGGGTGCTAGATGGAAATTCTGGCTGTATTCACTCCTCTGTTCGCTTTCCTGATCGCCGGTTTGTTCGGCAAACAGATCGGGGACGCGGGCGCGCAGTTCGTGACCTGCGCCGGGGTGATCCTTGCGGCGTTCTGCTCCTGTGTGCTGTTCTTTGACGTCGTGCTGGATGGCGATGCGCGGGTCATTACGCTCGCGCGCTGGATATCGTCGGGGGATTTCGAGGTTTTCTGGGCGTTGCGGATCGACCAGCTGACGGCGGTGATGCTGTGCGTCATCAATATCGTGTCGGCCTGCGTTCATGTTTATTCCATCGGTTATATGGCGCATGACCCGTGCAAGGCGCGGTTCATGGCTTATCTGAGCCTGTTCACTTTCGCGATGCTGATGCTGGTGACGGCCGACAACCTGCTGCAGCTTTTCTTCGGCTGGGAAGGGGTGGGGCTTGCCTCGTACCTGCTGATCGGGTTCTGGAATTTCAAGGAGAGCGCGAACAAGGCGGCGGTCAAGGCTTTCATCGTCAACAGGGTCGGGGATTTCGGCCTAGCGCTCGGCGTCATGGCGGTTTTCTTCGTGTTCGGGACGGTGCAGTTCGGGCCGGTTTTCGAGCGCGCGCCGGAAATGGCGGGGCACACGTTTAACTTTCTGGGTCACGAATGGCATTCGCTGACTGTTATCGGGCTGCTGCTGTTCATGGGGGCCATGGGCAAGTCGGCGCAGCTTGGCTTGCATACGTGGCTGCCTGACGCGATGGAAGGGCCGACCCCCGTTTCGGCGCTGATCCATGCGGCGACGATGGTGACGGCGGGCGTGTTCCTTATGGCGCGCATGTCGCCGCTACTGGAATACGCGCCGCTGGTGCTTGAAGTCATTTGCGTCACCGGGGCGCTGACGGCGTTCGTCGCGGCGACCATCGGCCTGACGCAGTTCGACATCAAGCGGGTCATCGCTTATTCGACGATGAGCCAGCTTGGCTATATGTTCTTTGCCATCGGCGTTTCGGCTTACGGGGCCGCCATATTCCACCTGATGACCCATGCGTTTTTCAAGGCGCTGCTGTTTCTTGGCGCGGGTTCGGTCATTCATGCCATGTCGGACGAACAGGACATGCGCAATATGGGCGGGATCTGGAAGATGATCCCCACGACTTACGGCCTGATGTGGATCGGCAGCCTTGCGCTTGCGGGCCTGCCGTTCTTTTCGGGATATTATTCCAAGGACATTATTCTGGAGGCGGCATACGCCGACCATACATGGTTCGGCCAGATGGCATTCTGGCTCGGCATTGCCGCGGCGATCATGACGGCTTTTTATAGCTGGCGGCTGATCCTTATGACGTTCCACGGAACGCCACGCGCCGACGAAAAAGTGATGGCGCATGTCCATGAATCGCCGCCGGTGATGATTTCGCCGCTGATTATCCTTGCGACGGGGGCGATTGCCGCGGGCGCGTTCTTCTATGAGCCTTTCGTCGCGGGTGGCGGGCATGAGCCGCAGATCGTGCCGCATGAGGTAGAGCTGGAGCGGGAAATCGAAGCGCCGGTATTCGAGGGGGCGGAACATGAAGATGTCTGGAACCGGCATCGTTTCTGGGGCGAGAGCCTGCGCGTCCTGCATGAAAACGATACGCTCGATGCGGCGCATCATGTGCCGGAGTGGGTCAAGCTGATGCCGCTGTTCGCCGCGGTGAGCGGGATTCTGCTTGCCTACCTGCTTTATATGTGGCGCGAGGGACTTGCCGCGAAGCTGGCGAATACCTTTGCCCCGCTTTACAGGCTTTCCTTCAACAAATGGTATTTCGATGAACTTTATGACCGGGTTTTCGTGAAAAATGCGTGGAAGACCGGGCGTGTGCTTTCCTCCACGGGCGATCGCAAGATTATCGACCGTTTCGGGCCGGACGGGGTGGCGGGTATATCCTTGCAGACCGCCGGCGCTCTCGGCAGGTTCCAGAGCGGTTTTCTGTTCCAGTATGCTTTTGTCATGATTGTCGGCCTGTTCGGGCTGGTGTCATGGTTTATTTTCCGGATAACGTGGTAGGGCGGACATGATCGAATTTCCGATTTTATCCCTGATGACGATGCTGCCGCTGGCCGGTGTGCTGTTCATTTTTCTTATCCGGGGCGATGAGCAGATCGTCGCGCGTAATGCAAAATTCACCGCGCTGTATACGTCCGTTTTTGTTTTTGCGCTGTCGCTTTATATGCTGAGCCGCTTTGACGGGGGTTCGGCGGAGTTCCAGTTTGTAGAGCAGGCAAGCTGGTTCCCTTCGCTCGGCGTTTCCTATCACATGGGCGTCGACGGGATTTCGATCTTTTTCGTGGTGCTCTCGGCGCTGCTGACGCCCGTCTGCATTCTTGCGGGCTGGGAATCGATACAGGAGCGGGTCAAGGAATATATGATCGCGTTCCTGTTTCTTGAAACGATGATGATCGGCACGTTCTGCGCGCTCGATTCCGTGCTGTTCTATGTTTTCTTTGAAGGCGTGCTGATCCCCATGTTCATTATCATCGGGGTCTGGGGCGGGCCGCGACGGGTTTATTCGGCGTTCAAGTTTTTCTTTTATACGCTGCTGGGTTCGGTTTTGATGCTGGTTGCGTTGCTGACACTCTATATGAAAGTCGGCACGACGGACATTCCGGCGCTGATGGAAGCGCCGGTTGCGCGCGATCTCCAGTTATGGCTGTGGCTTGCGTTCTTCGCGAGTTTTGCCGTCAAGATGCCGATGTGGCCGGTGCATACATGGCTGCCTGACGCGCACGTCGAGGCGCCGACCGGGGGGTCAGTGATCCTTGCGGGCGTGCTGCTGAAAATGGGCGGGTACGGGTTTTTGCGCTTTTCGCTGCCGATGTTCCCGGAGGCGAGCGTCTTTTTCGCCGATTTCGTTTACTGGCTGTCGATCATCGCTATTGTCTATACGTCGCTTGTCGCCCTCGTGCAGGAGGACATGAAAAAGCTGATCGCGTATTCTTCCGTCGCACATATGGGCTTTGTCACGCTTGGCATCTTCACAGCGACGACGCAGGGGATCGCGGGCGGGATATTCCAGATGATAAGCCACGGACTTATCTCGGGCGCGCTTTTTCTCACCGTCGGCGTCGTTTACGACCGGCTGCATACGCGCGAGATTTCTCGCTATGGCGGCCTGGTCAAGAATATGCCGAAATATGCGACCGTCTTTATGATCTTCATGCTCGGCTCGGTAGGGTTGCCGGGAACCAGCGGGTTCGTGGGCGAGTTCCTTGCCCTGCTGGGAACATTCAAGGTCGATACCACGATGGCTTTCCTTGCGACGTCGGGCGTCGTTCTGGGGGCCGCCTATATGCTCGTTTTATACAAGCGCGTCGTTTTCGGGCCTCAGGAGAACGAGGATGCGGCTGCGCTGCCCGATATCGACAAGCGGGAATTCGCGTTTCTTGCGCCGCTGGCGATCATGGTGATATGGCTCGGCGTGTCTCCCAATTTCGTGATGGACCGGATCGGGCCTTCGGTTGAAAAGCTGCGCGGGCAATATGAAACCGGACTGAAAGCGGGCGGGCTTGTTGAGTTGCAGCCGGCGGCGGGCGAAGTTTTTGGACCGGAGGTAGGGCAATGACTATGAGTTTTATGCCGGCGTTTCCGGAAATTTTTCTCGCGTGCGCAGGTATGGTTCTGCTGATGGTCGGCGCCTTTCGCGGCAATGAGGGAACGCGGACGATCTGCTGGGGCACGGTTGCGGCCTTTGCGCTTACGGCCATGTTCCTGCTGGGCACGTCATGGGAAAAGACCGTCATATTCAACGGTATGTTCGTGCTCGATCAGTTCGCGGGGTTTATGAAGCTGTTCGTGCTGACCGGGCTTATGACGACGATCTCCATTTCGGTGCGGTATCTTTACCTCGAACAACTGGCGCGGTTTGAATACCCGATCCTTGTGCTGTTCGCGGGGCTTGGCATGATGCTGATGATTTCGTCCAACAGCCTGCTTTCGATGTATATGGGGTTTGAATTGCAGTCGCTGAGCCTTTATGTGCTGGCGGCGATCAGGCGCAATCATGCAAAATCGGCGGAGGCAGGGATAAAGTATTTCGTGCTGGGCGCTCTGGCTTCGGGGATGCTGCTTTTCGGCATATCGCTCGTTTACGGGTTTACAGGATCGGTCGGGTTTGAAGCCATTGCCGACAGCCTGAGAGGCGCAACCGCTCCGCCGGGCGTGATTATCGGGATGGTCTTTATTCTGGTCGGCATTGCTTTCAAGGTTTCCGCGGTGCCGTTCCATATGTGGACGCCTGACGTTTACGAAGGCGCGCCGACTTCGGTGACGGCGCTGTTCGCGATGGTGCCGAAGATCGCGGCGATGGCCGTGCTGATGCGCCTGCTGTTCGGGCCGTTCGGGCCGATCGCGGATGAGTGGCAGCAGGTGATCTGGTTCCTTGCCGCCGCGTCGATGGGCGTCGGCGCTTTCGCCGCCATCGTGCAAAAGAACATCAAGCGGCTGATGGCTTACAGTTCCATCGGCAATATGGGCTATGCGCTCGTCGGCGTCGCCGCGGGGACGGCGGAAGGGGCGGGGGCGGTTGTCGTTTATCTCGCCCTGTACATGATTATGACGGCGGGCGTTTTCAGCATCATCATGTTCATGCGGCGCGGGGGGGTGGCGGCGGAGGAAATCAGCGACCTTGCCGGGCTTTCGCGGACCAGCCCGCTGATGGCCTACGCGATGGCGATCCTGATGTTTTCGATGAGCGGCATTCCGCCGATGGCCGGCTTTTTCGGCAAGCTGCTGGTGTTCAACGCGGCGGTGGCTTCGGGGCTTTATACGCTCGCGGTGCTCGGGGTTCTCAGTTCCGTGGTGGGGGCGTTTTACTATCTTTACATCATCAAGGTCATGTTTTTCGACGAACCGGCGGATGCGTTCGACAGGCAGCTTTCTTTTTCCAAGCGCGCGGTCATCCTGCTCAGCGTTATCTTCGTGCTGGCTTTCATCCTGTCGCCTGATGTGCTGATCCAGACCAGTATCAGCGCCGCCTCGGCGCTCTTCTCCGGATGAAGATGGAATTCAAGGTCCATACCTACGCCTCGCTGCCCTCCACGCAGGACTACGTGAAGGAGCTGGCGGAGGAAGGCTTGCCGGAAGGCATCGTCGTTCAGTGCCTTGAGCAGAAAAAAGGACGCGGGCGGCATGGCAATGAGTGGGTTTCGCCGATCGGCAATCTTTATATGTCGGTGCTGCTGCGGCCCGGTTGCCCGGTGGGGGAGGCGGGGCAGATATCGTTCGTTGCAGCGGTTGCGCTGTCGGCGGCGATGGATGAGGTTCTCGAAAAGGGTCATAAGAAAACCCTCAAATGGCCCAACGATATCCTGATCGACGGCAGGAAAGTTTCCGGCATCCTGATCGAGAAGGAAGGCGAGGCCTATGCGCTCGGCATGGGCGTCAATATTCTCAGCGCGCCGGAAGGAGCCGTATGCCTTAAAGAGCTTGCGGGCGAGAACCGGCTGGCGATCCATCCGTTCCGCGACCTTGCGCTTGAAAAATTGGGGCATTATTACGGGACCTGGCAAAAGAAGGGCTTTGCGCCAATCCGGAAACAGTGGCTCGCGCAGGCGCACGGGTTGAATGAAAAGCTGGAAATCCGGACGGCGGGCTATAAGAAAGAAGGCATTTTCCGTGATCTGGACAAGCGCGGTTATCTTATTATTGAAGGGCCGGAGGGAAAAACCTTTGACATAAATTCGGGAGAGGTCTACTTTCCAAGCCTTTGAAGGATAAATGAATGTTACTTACCATCGACGCCGGAAATACCAATGTCGTGTTCGCTCTCTATGACGGGGAACGGCAGGCGGGCGTGTGGCGCTGCCAGACGAACAGCGGGCGGACGGCGGATGAATATGCGGCGTGGCTGTTCCAGCTTTTTGCGCGCGACGGCATAAGGGCGGATGATATCAGTGACGCCGTGTTGTGCTCCGTCGTTCCTGACGCGAACTTTCACCTGACACAGCTTTGCCGCAAAACGTTCCGTTGTGAACCTCTGATGATATCGCATGAGACGGTCGATCTGAGGGTCAAACTCGACAAACCCGCGGAAGTGGGGGCGGATCGTCTTGTCAATGCCGTTGCGGTGCTCGCCTTTTACAAGGCGCCGGCGGTGGTCATCGATTTCGGCACGGCGACGACATTCGATGTCATTGACTCGGATGGTGCCTATATCGGCGGGGTGATCGCGCCGGGGGTCAATTTGTCGATGGAGGCCCTGCACAGCGCGGCGGCGAAGCTGCCCAAGGTAGGGATTAAAAAGACACAAAGCGTTATTGGCGGCGATACGGTCAGCGCGATGCAGTCCGGGGTTTACTGGGGCTATGTCGGCATGATCGAGGGGACGCTGCGCCGGATCGAGGCGGAGATGGGCGTCAAGCCGCTTGTGATCGCGACCGGCGGGCTTGCCGATCTGTTTGGCGATACGGTGCCGGTCATAGATAAAGTCGACAGGGATCTGACGCTGCGCGGGTTACTGCATATTTATCAAAACCATAGCCGTGTCATCCCGGCGAAAGCCGGGATCGGGTAAACACTAACGAGATCCCGGCTTTCGCCGGGATGACACCAAAGATAGAAAAATCATGGAACAAGACTTCGAACTAAATCCCGACGATCTTTATTTCATCCCGCTGGGCGGGAGCGAACAGTTTGGCGTCAATTTCAACCTGTATGCCTATAAAGGCCGCTGGCTCGGGATAGATCTGGGGCTTGGGTTTGCCGATCACCGCCTGCCGGGGATCGATATCGTGCTGCCCGATCCCGTCTTTCTCGAAGACCAGCGGGACGACGTCGAGGCGCTGATCGTGACGCACGCGCATGAGGATCATGTCGGGGCGGTGCCCTATCTGTGGCCGCGTCTTAAATGCCCGGTTTACTGCACGAAGTTCACGGCGCTTGTGCTGAAAAAGAAAATCGAGGAATACCCCGACAGCAGGGACATGGACATCCGCATCGTTGAACCGGGTGAGACGGTCAAGATGGGCCCGTTCAAGGTTCATTTCGTGCATGTGGCGCATTCCATACCGGATTCCTGTTCCGTGGTCATTGAAACGGAAGAAGGGCGCGTGGTGCATAGCGGGGACTGGAATCTCGATCCGGCCCCGGTCGTCGGCGCGACGACGGACGAGGCGTCGTTCCGCAAGTTCGGCAAGGAAGGTGTGCTGGCCTATATCGGCGATTCGACAAATTCCGGGGTGCCCGGGCGCGCGGGGTCGGAACAGGACGCGGAGAAGGGGCTTGAAGAAGTTTTCAGGGAATGCCCGGGACGGATCGCGGTCACGACTTTTTCCTCGAATATCGGGCGCATCCAGAGCGTGTGCAAGGCGGCGGAAGCCTGCGGGCGCAGCGTTGCCGTCATCGGGCGGTCGATGCACAGCATGATCGCGGCGGCGCGGGAGTGCGGCTATCTGAACGATGTGCGGGAATTTCTGAGCGAAGAAGACATCAATGAACTGCCCGCAGACCAGCAAGTGCTGATCGTTACCGGGTCGCAGGGCGAGGCGCGGGCGGCGCTTGCGAAAATCGCGCGGGGGGAGATGCGGGGCATTACGCTTTCGCGCGGCGATACGGTGATTTTTTCGGCGCGGCCGATTCCGGGGAACGAAAAAGAAATCGACGATGTGAAAAACAATCTTGCCGCCGCCGGGATCCAGGTGATCGGCACGGGCGATACGGAGCATGTGATCCATGTTTCGGGCCATCCCTGCCGCGATGAGGTCGTGGACATGTACAGCTGGACAAGGCCGGAGCTTGTGGTGCCGGTTCATGGCGAACGCATCCAGCTTGAGGCGCAGGCGGAACTTGCGCGCAAGTGCCAGATTTCGCAGGTGATCGTGCCGAGCAACGGGTCTGTGATCCGTCTCAAAAAGGGTCAATCCGGTATCATCGACCATGTCCCGACGGGGCTGCTCGGCGTTGAATCGGGCAGGCTTTTGCCGACCGACCACCCGGCGATCCTTGAGCGGCGCAAGCTTTCATATGCCGGGGCGGTGCATATTTCAGTGGCGCTCGACAAGCGCGGGGAACTGGCCGGCAGGCCGCGGGTGACGACGCTCGGCCTGATCGACCGGGAGAATGAAAAGGAAAAGCGCCTTGAGGACGATCTGTGCGATGAGATCGAGGACATCCTCGCCGACATGGAGCGGGGCGACAGGAAGGACGATCATTTCGTGCATGAAGAGCTGCGCATCGGCGCGCGGCGGTTCGTCAACATGGTCATGGGGATCAAGCCCAAGGCCACCGTCCATATCATCAGGGTCTAGCCGTGGGCCTTGGTACGGGGATCGCGGTTTTTCTGGTGGCCTGGTGGATCGTGCTGTTTGCCGTGCTGCCGTGGGGCAACGCGCCGGAGGAAAATCCGGGAGAGGGGCATATTGCCAGCGCCCCGGCGAAGCCCCGGCTGCGTTTAAAATTTTTGATAACCACAGGTTTAGCGGCTATAATCTGGCTGGGAATTTACCTTGCGGTTGAAATGGATATCGTCGATTTTTACCGTGAGGCCGAAATAATGGTAAAGGAAGATATTGAATGAGAACGGTTCTGATGGCATTGGCCCTTGGGGTTCTGGCTTTCCCTGCTTATGCGGAGAGCGGCGCGCTGTGCGAATTCCTGCCGGTGAAGGAGCATTTCATGGGCGCGGATTACGTGCCGGGCGTCGATGTGAATGGCAAGCCGGTCGTGCCCGCCGATGTGAAGGCGCAGGCCGATAGCTATGTCGATATCATCAAAATTCCCATTACCATCGATCTCGCGCAGCAATTGACCCAGACGTTGCCGCAGGGCACGGAAATGAACGCGCAGGTGGCGATGGTCGAGATCCACAAGGACAGCAAGGTCATTTATAACGGGCAGGACGTGAGCGCCCGCGCCTATGAGATATGCGGCAAGACGCCGTTCAATATCGAGGCGGCTTCGGGCGAGCCGGAGAAAGTGGCGCCCGCGCCCGCTCCGGTTCCCGCGCCCGCGCCGGCAGCGCCTACCGCGCAGGAGTCCGAAAAAGAAGAGATCATCTGGGGCGAAGACCATTAATTATTCACGTCCGGAAAGTTGGCAGGTGCCGGTTCCAGCGGGTTCCCCGCTTGCGCGGGGAAAGCAGTTAGGGCATTATTTGCTATAAGTTTTTATCCGGAGATCATGATGAACGCGAAGGCACAGATGGCAGAGCAACCCAAGAAAAATTCCAAGACGGCGATTACGCCGACGCGGGAGGAAAATTTCCCGGAGTGGTACCAGAGCGTCGTCAAGGCCGCGGACCTTGCCGAGAATTCCGTCGTGCGCGGGTGCATGGTCATCAAGCCTTACGGCTACGCGCTGTGGGAGAATGTCCAGCGCGCGCTCGATACCATGATTAAGGAAGAAGGGGTGCAGAACGCTTACTTCCCGTTGCTTATCCCTTTGAGTTTCATCAGCCGCGAGGCGGAGCATGTCGAGGGGTTCGCCAAGGAATGCGCCGTGGTTACGCATCACCGTCTTGAAAAAGGCAAGGATGGCGGGCTGGTCCCGGCGGAGAGCGCGAAGCTGGAGGAGCCTTTCATCATCCGGCCGACCTCGGAAACGATTATCGGCGATTCAATGCACAACTGGGTGCAGTCGTACCGCGATTTGCCTTTAAAGCTGAACCAGTGGTGCAACGTGATGCGGTGGGAGATGCGCACGCGCATGTTCCTGCGCACGACCGAGTTTTTGTGGCAGGAAGGGCATAACGCGTTTGAAACGGCGGAGGAAGCGCAGGAAGACGCGATGAAGATGCTGCGCGTCTATAACAGGCTTTATGAAGAGTGGCTTGCCATTCCCGGCATCATGGGCGAAAAAACGCCGGACGAGCGCTTTCCCGGCGCGGACCGCAGCTATACCGTCGAGGCGATGATGCAGGACGGCAAGGCGCTTCAAGCATGTACGTCCCACAATCTGGGCCAGCATTTCTCGAAATCCTTCGACATCCAGTTCCAGGGCCGCGACGGGCAGGTGCATCTTGCGCATACCACTTCATGGGGGCTTTCGACGCGCTCTGTCGGTGGGCTTATCATGACGCATAGCGACGATGACGGGCTGATCGCGCCGCCGAAGGTCGCGCCTTATCAGGTGGCGATCATTCCGGTGCTGCGCGACGATACCGGCGCGGGCGCGGTGATCGAGTATTGCGGCAAGCTCGCGGCGAAGCTGAAGGAAAAAGGCATACGCTGTCATCTCGATAAAACAGACCGGCGGACGCCCGACAAGATGTGGGAGTCGATCAAGCGCGGGATTCCGCTGCGCGTTGAAATCGGCCAGCGGGAAATGACGGAAGGGCAACTGACCCACGTGCGCCGCGATCTCGGGAAGGATTCAAAAGAGACTTGCAGCGTCGATATGTTTACGGGCAAGGCGCAGGCCATGCTCGATGCGATGCAGGGGGAAATGCTGGGCCGCGCGCGCAAGTTCCGCGATGATCATATTTTCGATGTGAAGACTATCGGGGAGGTCCGTGAATTCTTCAAGGCGGACAAGACCGGTTTCGTCAGGACGGATTCCTCCATTCTGGGCGATGCGGCTTATGAGACGGTGAAGAAGGAGTTTTCGGTTTCCTCGCGCTGTTTGCCGTTTGAGGATGAGGGCAAAAAGGTCATTATCGGCAAGGCATATTAACCCCCAACACGTCATCCCGGCGAAAGCCGGGATCTTCAGAAAGCATGAAAGAATATTTTTACGTCTATATCCTTGCCAGCCTGCATAATCGTGTGCTTTACATCGGCATGACCTCCGATCTGTTGAAGCGCATCTGGGAGCATAAAAGCAGGATCATTGAAGGATTCACAAAAAGGTATAATGTGGATCGCCTCGTTTATTATGAGGTATATGATAACGCAGAAGCCGCTATTAAGCGGGAACGAGGTCTGAAAGAATGGAAACGGGACTGGAAAATTCAGTTGATTGAGAAAAATAATAAAGACTGGAACGATCTTTATGGAACGCTTTTATAAACAAATGCCGTTAGCCCGGCGGAAGCCGGAATATTGTGGCATGACGGATGAAGATCCCGGCTTTCGCCGGGATGACGCTCCAGGGGGGAATAATGTTCTCACCTTTTGAAAGAATGGTTGCCGGGCGGTATTTGCGGGCGCGCAAGGCGGAGGGGTTTGTTTCCGTCATTGCGGGGTTTTCGTTTCTCGGGATCATGCTCGGCGTTGCTACGCTGATTATCGTCATGTCGGTTATGAACGGGTTCCGGGCGGAACTGCTGACCCGCATTCTCGGGCTTAACGGCCATATCAATGTTTATTCACAGAGCGGGCCGCTGCACGATTATCCGGTGTTACGACTTAAGATCGAAAATGTGCAGGGTGTTACCAAGGCAGTGCCGATGATCGAGGAACAGGCGCTTGTAACGGTCGGAAACAATTCGGCTGGCGTTGTTGTCAGAGGAATAACCCAGGAAGATTTTACTAAAAAGCCGATCCTGTCAAACTCCATTACGCAGGGAAAGCTTGAAAACTTTACTGGATGGACCATTGCGATCGGGCAGGAAATGGCGAAAAAATATCATCTGCAGGTAGGTGATGTTGTAACGCTTACTTCTTCTAAGGCGAAAGTTGGGCCATTCGGAAATATGGCGCGCACTCGAACCTTCGATGTTGGGCTAATATTTGATGTTGGTATGTTCGAATATGACAGCGCCTTTATTTTCATGCCGCTGGAAGCCGCACAGAAGTTTTACCAGATGTTGGACAATGTGGGTTCGATTGAGGTTTTTACTGAAAATCCTCATCATATCGAGCGGGTGCGGGAATCGATTGAGCTTGCCGTTGGAAACGATGCCGGGGTTTACGACTGGCGGGATATGAACAGCAGCTTTTTCAACGCTTTGCAGGTCGAGCGGAATGTCATGTTCCTGATCCTGACGCTGATTATCATTGTGGCCGCGTTCAACATCATTTCCTCGATGATCATGCTGGTGAAGGACAAGGGCAGCGACATTGCCATCATGCGCACGATGGGGGCAACGCGGCGGAGCATGATGAAGATTTTTATCCTGACCGGGGCGAGCATCGGGTTTATCGGCACGTTCGCGGGGGCGGTGCTGGGGATAGCGTTCGCCAAAAATATCGAGGCGATCCGGCAGGCGCTGCAGAAGCTTACGGGCACGGACCTGTTTTCGGCGGAGATTTACTTCCTGTCCAAGCTGCCCGCGGAAATAGACTGGAGCGAGGTGATGGCGGTTATCCTGATGGCTTTCGTATTATCCATCCTTGCGACATTATATCCCGCGTGGCGCGCGGCGCGGCTCGATCCGGTGGAGGCGCTTAGGTATGGGTGATCTTTTTTCGTGTTTTTACTTGTCATCCCGGCGAAATCCGGGATCGGGTATGAGTTTGTATTCACGAGATCCCGGCTTTCGCCGGGATGACATTGTTTTTTTGAATAGGCAGTTGGAATGGATCCCGGACAATGCCTTCGGCATTTCCGGGATGACGGATTAAAGTATGAAGCACGGAAAAGAGAAAGTAGTTGCGTTAGAAGGCGCGGGCAGGAAACCTGCCGCCCTGCAAAAGCTTCTCGATATCGAAGGGCTGGAGCGCAGTTTTACGCAGGGAGGGGAAACCCTCACTGTGCTGAAGGGGCTGAACCTGTCCATCGAGAAGGGCGAAATGGTCGCGCTCGTCGGGCCGAGCGGAACGGGGAAGTCGACGTTGCTCCAGCTTATCGGGCTGCTCGACACGCCGACGGCGGGACGGATCGCGATAGCAGGACGCGATACGGCGAAGCTGGGCGATACGGAGCGCACGAAGCTGCGGCGCGAATTTATCGGGTTCATCTACCAGTTTCATTATCTGCAACCGGAATTTTCGGCGCTTGAAAATGTGACGATCCCGCAGATGATTGCTGGGAAGAAAAAGAAAGAAGCGAAGACCCATGCTTCGCAATTGCTCGGCGCCCTTGGCCTTAGCCATCGTCTGGATCACAGGCCGGGAACGCTCTCCGGCGGGGAGCAGCAGCGGGTAGCCATCGCCCGGGCGCTGGCCAACAAGCCAAAATTGCTGCTGGCCGATGAGCCGACCGGGAACCTCGATCCCGCGACGTCGGGCGAAGTCTTTAAAATCCTCGTGGAACTGGTGCGCAGCACCGGCATCGGGGCCTTGATCGCCACGCATAATATGGACCTCGCCGACCGGATGGACCGGGTTCTGGAGCTTAGGAACGGGCGGGTTTTGCCTTATTGAGGCACTGAGCCGGCGGATAGGCTCCCCCCTTTCCGCTTCGCTCCTTTCCCCCCGCAAGCGGGGGGATTAAGGGGGGAGGGTATGGACAATAAAAATTGAAGGCTTCCTTCACGTTTCATGCTGCTCTAATATCTTTCCATGTCCCAAAAGGCCGACGGTTTCATCCATCTCCACGTCCATTCCGCCTATTCGCTGGCGGAGGGGGCGATCCATCCGAAAAAACTGGTGGAGCTTTGCAAGCAGAACAATATGCCAGCCGTGGCGATCACGGACAGCGGGAACCTGTTCGGGGCGCTTGAGTTCGCGCTTGATGCTGCGAAAAACGGCATCCAGCCGATTATCGGCTGCCAGATATTGCTGGGGCTGGAAGGGCATCAGCTTGTCCTGCTGGCGCAGACAGAAAAAGGTTACAGAAATCTCAGCAAGCTGGTCAGCGATTCCTATCTCACAGTCGAACCAACGCAGAATCCGCACGCGACATGGGAGCAACTGGAAGAAAATGCAGAGGGGCTGATCTGCCTCTCCGGCGGCATAGCGGGGCCGGTCGCGCAGTACGTCCTGCATAACCAGAAGAAAGAGGCGGAGCTTGTTCTCAAGCGCCTCAAGAAAATTTTTGCGGGCAGGTTTTATATCGAGGTTCAGCGGCACGGCTGGCCGCAGGAGGATACGGCGGAAGAAGCGCTGATCGACCTTGCCTACAAGCATGAGCTGCCGCTGGTCGCCACGAACGATTGTTACTTCGCGAAACGCAAGATGCATGAGGCGCATGATGCGCTGCTTTGTATCGCGGAGGGCCGTTACGTAACAGAAAGCGACCGGCGCACGGTGACGCCGGAGCATTACTTCAAATCCGCGCAGGAGATGCGCGCGCTGTTTGCCGATATTCCCGAGGCCGTCGACAATACGCTCGTCATCGCGCAGCGTTGCGGGTTTTTGCTTAAATCCATCAATCCTATCCTGCCGCCTTTCGCCACCGCCGAAGGGCGAACGGAAGCCGATGAATTGCGGGCGCAGTCGGGCGAGGGGCTGGAATGGCGGCTTGAGAATTTCGTGCTTCCGCTGCGCCCGGGCGAAGGCAAGGAAGCTATCGCCAAGCCTTACCGGGAACGTCTTGCTTATGAATTGTCGGTTATTGAGCAGATGGGATTTCCCGGCTATTTCCTGATCGTTTCCGATTTCATCAAATGGGCGAAGGAGAACAATATTCCGGTGGGGCCGGGCAGGGGATCCGGTGCGGGGTCGGTCGTCGCGTGGGCTCTTAAAATTACCGACCTTGATCCGCTGCGCTTTGGCCTGCTGTTCGAGCGGATGCTGAACCCCGAGCGCGTGTCGATGCCCGACTTCGACGTCGATTTCTGCCAGGACCGGCGCGACGAGGTGATCCGGTATGTGCAGCAGCGTTACGGCTATGACCGCGTGGCGCAGATCATCACGTTCGGAAAATTGCAGGCGCGGGCCGTGGTGCGCGACGTTGGGCGCGTCCTGCAGATGCCGTACGGGCAGGTTGACCGTATCGCGAAAATGATCCCGGCAAACCCGGCAAATCCGATTTCGCTTCAGGATGCGCTGCTGCAGGATGCAGACCTCCGCGCGGAGCGGGACAAGGAAGAAACGACAGTCAAACTGATCGATATCGCGCTCCAGCTGGAGGGACTTTACCGTCACGCCTCGACGCACGCGGCGGGCGTGGTTATCAGCGACAGGCCGCTGCACCAGCTGACGCCGCTCTACCGCGATCCGCGTTCCGACATGCCGGTGACGCAGTTCAACATGAAATATGTCGAGCAGGCGGGGCTGGTGAAATACGATTTTCTGGGCCTTAAAACCCTGACGGTCATCCAGAAGGCGCTCGACATGATCGGTCTGGTGAAAGGCGAGAAGATCGACATATTGCAAATTCCGCTCGACGATGAAAAAAGTTACCGGCTGATTGCGGAAGGCAGGACGGTCGGGGTGTTCCAGCTTGAAAGCGCGGGCATGCGCGATGCGGCGCGACGGATGAAGCTGAACCGTTTTGAAGATATCATCGCGCTTGTCGCTCTGTACCGTCCGGGTCCGATGGACAATATTCCGCTTTACGTTGACCGTAAGCTGGGCAAGGAAGAACCGGATTATATGCATCCGAAGCTCAAGCCCTATCTTGAGGAAACCTACGGCATCATGATCTACCAGGAGCAGGTCATGCAAGCGGCGCAGGCGGTCGCGGGTTATACGCTCGGCGGCGCCGATCTGCTTCGCCGCGCGATGGGCAAGAAGATTAAATCGGAAATGGACGCGCAGCGCGACTTGTTCATAAAAGGGGCGATTGCGCATAGCGGCATCACGGCGGATCGGGCCGAATATATTTTCAGCCAGATCGACAAGTTCGCAGGTTACGGTTTCAATAAATCGCACGCCGCCGCCTATGCGCTGATCGCTTACCAGACGGCGTGGCTGAAAGCGAACTATCCGCTCGAATTCATGGCGGCGTCGATGACGCTCGATATGGGCAACACCGACAAGCTGAGCGTTTTCAAGCAGGATCTGGATAACATGGGGATTGCGCTGCTGCTGCCGGATCTCAATAAATCCGGTTATGATTTCCGGGTGGAAGGAGATGCGATCCGCTATGCGCTTGCCGCGCTGAAAGGGGTCGGGGAGCAGGCGATGCGTGCGCTCGTGCAGGAGCGCGAGACTAACGGGGCCTTTAAAGACTTTAATGATTTCACCGCGCGGCTTGAGGCCGGGGTGATGAACAAGCGGCAGTTCGAGCAGATGGTCTGCGCCGGGGTGTTTGACAGCCTTAACGGCAACCGGGCGCAGGTTTTTGAATCGACCGAGATGATCTTGCGGCATGCGCAGTCGCTCGCGCATGAGAAGGCGAGCGGGCAGTCGAGCCTGTTCGGCGGCTCCGGCGGCAGCGGAACGCCTCTGCCCGAACTTCCGCCGGCGCGGGCGTGGGATACGCTTGAAAAGCTGGGGCGGGAATTCGATGCGGTCGGTTTTTATCTTTCGGCGCACCCGCTCGATACGAAGGCGGCGCAGCTTGAGAAGATGAACGTCGTGCCCGTGGCGCGGGTTGCCGACCTGCTGGCCCATAAAAACAGCGCGTTGCTCGATATGGCCGGGGTGCTGATCAAGAAACAGATCAAGGTGTCGCCCAAGTCGGGCAACAAATATGCGTTTCTGCATCTTTCGGACGCGTCCGGGATTTACGAAGCGGTTCTGTTCGCGGAATTGCTGTCGCGGGCCAAGGACATTCTGGAAGAGGGGCAGACCCTGCTGCTCAAGGTCATGGTGGAGCAGCGCGAAGACCAGATCCGGTACACGGTGCAGGACATTAAACCGCTGGAGCAGACACTTTCTCAGAAGGTGCGGGAGGCGCATATTCATCTCGCGGGGCCGAAACCGGTTACGGAGATCCGGCAGTTGCTTGCGGCGGAGGGGCCGGGCAAGGTAAAAATCGTTTTCTGCATTCCTCTGGGGGATAAGGAAATGGCTGAAATCGAGCTGCCGGATCGCTGGAATTTCTCGCCCGAGGCGCAGAGCGCGATGAGCAGGGTAGACGGGGTCGGGGACATAAGGGTATTTTAATGCTGGAAGCGTTTCAGAAAGCGAGCAGGCCGGTTTTTATCGGAAGTCTTGCGGTTACCGTGGGGGCCCTTGCGGTTGAGGGGATCAGCACGGCTGTTTTTATTGCCGATCATTTATTAACCGGACGTTTCAATGGGTTAGCCCATCAGGTGATTTATATTGCCGCCGGGACGGGGCTGGCTGCCGGGGCGGCCGGGTTAACGGCAGCGGCTGGGTGGGCGGTAGTTCAGTACCGCAAGGATAAGGCGGAGCGGCTTGTTTATATGGAGACGCTAAAGTCTCAGGAAATCAGGCCGCAGATCCTTCCGGAAAACGAACATTCCCCTACTTCGGGGCGAGTCTAGCCGAAGACCATTATCACGCGATTTTTTGAACCTTATTTAGCAGCGAATGACCGAAGTAGAAGAAGACCTTAAGGAGGCTCTAGCAGCCGCGCAAAGCGGAGATTACCCGACAGTTCTTCGACTGTTGTAATCACTTGCGGAGCAAGGAAATCCCGAAGCTCAACGGAAGCTCGGCGAGATTTACGAGCATGGCTTTGGTTTGGCGAAAGATCTTACAGAAGCCGTAAAGTGGTACCGCAAAGCAGCGGAACAGGGATATGCGCCCGCACAGGTTAACCTCGGAAGGATGTACGAATACGGCTGGGGTATCGCGCAAGACCATGTGGAGGCAATGAAATGGTTTCGCAAAGCTGCCGAACAAGGCAATAAGGAAGGACGCGGGAGCATTGGCAGAATGTATCATTTTGGCGAGGGCGTGCCGAAAAACACTCCAGAAGCGATCAGATGGTGGCGAATGGATGCAGACCAAGGCGATTGGGGCAGTCAGTTGGGTGTCGCCCGTTTATACTTCTGGGGTCATGGCGTGAAAAGGGATTTAGTTCAGGCTTATTTCTGGTATACCCTCTCAATAAGAAACAGAATTCCTTATGTAGACGATGGCTTAACTGCATTAGCTAAGAGTGAGCTCAAAAAAGCTGTAAAGGAAATGAAGCCGGAGCAAATCGCAGAGGCAAAGCGTCTTGTAGCGGCATGGACGCCGACCCCTGCCCCTGTCGTGAAAACCTGATATAATTTCAAAAAAACACCGAAATAGTATATAAACCATTGACTTTTCCTTCCTCTTCCCATGTGGAGAGGGAGGTTAGAGCATTATGATTTTAAGTTCGATCATATCCCGCATTTTTGAAGTAGTTTGTGCATTCATGCGGCGTAAAGGAGTCAAGAAGTTGTCCGATGGCCGCTGATACGGCGGCGGCTGT
>Ga0187893_10001648_pt1 | contig 52723 bp, 56 predicted proteins | sample MA1701074metaG_FD_139574 | JGI IMG/M metagenome (GOLD analysis project Ga0187893, IMG submission 139574) | White microbial mat communities from a basaltic lava cave in the Kipuka Kanohina Cave System on the Island of Hawaii, USA - MA170107-4 metaG ... | reverse complement strand
CGACCCAGGGCGCGGTGCTCGGCGGCATGCCGCCGGCCGAGTTCGACAAGCTGGTGAAGTCCGAGATCGCCAAGTGGGGCAAGGTCGTGAAGGACGCGGGGATCAAGATCGACCTGTAGCCGCTGCGCGGGTCCTCCGGAGAAGCCACGGTGCGCCGTGGCTTCTTCGTTTAGAGTCCGGCCGAACCGCTTCCGCGAGGAACCCGCCATGTCCGGCCCGCTGTCGCACATCCGCGTCCTCGATCTCTCGCGCGTCCTCGCCGCGCCGTGGACCGGCCAGAACCTCGCCGACCTCGGCGCCGAGGTGATCAAGGTCGAGCGCCCGCAGAAGGGCGACGACTCGCGCGCGTTCGGCCCGCCCTGGCTGAAGGACGCGAACGGCCGGGAAACGACCGAGTCGGCGTACTTCGCGTGCGCCAACCGCGGCAAGAAGTCGATCACCGTCGACCTCGCCAAGCCCGCCGGCCAGCGGATCGTGCGCGAGCTCGCCGCGCGCTCCGACGTGCTGCTGGAGAACTACAAGTTCGGCGACCTCGCCCGCTACGGCCTCGGCTACGACGACCTGAAGAAGATCAACCCGCGGCTCGTGTACTGCTCGGTCACCGGCTTCGGCCAGACCGGCCCGTACCGCGAGCGCCCGGGCTACGACTTCATGATCCAGGGCATGGCCGGGCTGATGAGCGTGACCGGCGAGCGCGACGAGCTCCCCGGCGGTGGGCCGCAGAAGGCGGGCATCCCGATCGCCGACCTGATGACCGGGATGTACGCGACGATCGCGGTGTGTGCGGCGCTCGCCCACCGCGCCGAGACCGGCGCCGGCCAGCACCTCGATCTCGCGCTGTTCGATTCGCTCGCCGCGGTGCTCGCGAACCAGGCGGCGAACTACCTCGCCACGGGCGCTGCGCCCGGCCGGCTCGGCAACGCCCATCCGAACATCGTCCCGTACCAGACCTTCAGGACCGCCGACGGCGCGGTGATTCTCGCCTGCGGCAACGACAATCTCTTCCGGAAGTTCTGCGAGGTCGCGCACTGCGCCCCCCTCGCCGGCGACCCGCGCTACGCGACCAACGGCAAGCGGGTGGAGAACCGCGTGGAGCTGACGCGGATCCTCGACGAGCTCTTCGCCCGGCGCACGACGCGCGACTGGGTCGACGCGCTCGAGGCGGCGGGCGTCCCCAACGGGCCGATCAACACGATCGATCAGGTCTTCGCCGAGCCGCAGGCGGTCGCACGCGGCCTGCGCGTCGAGCTCGCGCATCCCGCGGCGGGCAAGGTCTCGCTCGTGCGCAGCCCGATGCGCTTCTCGGGGACGCCGGTCGAGCACGAGCGCCCGCCGCCGCTCCTCGGCGAGCACACCGACGAGGTGCTGCGCGGCCTGCTGGGAATGAAGGACGCGGAGATCGTCGAACTGCGGGCCGGCGGCGCGGTGTAGGTCGAACCCCGCTCACCAGAGCGTCACCAGCATCTGCGTCGCGAGGCCGAACATCAGCACCGCGAAGACCCGGCGCAGGACCTTCGTCGGCAGGCGGTGCGCGACCATCGCCCCGACCGGCGCGAGCGACATGCTCGCCACGGTGACGCCGGCGAGCGCCGGCAGGTAAACGTAGCCCAGGCTCCAGGCCGGCAGCCCCGGCTCGTTCCAGCCGGCCGCGACGTACCCGACGCTGGCGGCGGCGGCGATCGGGAACCCGATCGCCGCCGCGGTGCCGATCGCCGCGATCATCGGCACGTTGCACCAGACCATGAACGGCACCGTCAGGAATGCGCCGCCGACCGCCGCGAACGCCGACAACCCGCTGATCGCGGCGCCGGCGGCGAAGAGGCCCGCGGCGCCGGGCAGCGCGCGCGACGGGTTCGGCTTGCGCTCGAGGACGAGGTTGAGCGCGGCCGCGTAGACGGCCGCGACGAAGACGAGCGCGAAGGCGAGTTGCGGGAGCGAGGACGCAATCGCGGAGCCCGCCAGGCCGCCCGCGAGCACGCCCGGCGTGATGCGCTTGACGATGTCCCAGCGCACGGCGCCGCGCCGCCCGTGCGCGCGCATGCTCGACACCGAGGTGAAGACGATCGTCGCCATCCCGGTGCCGACCGCGAGATGGACCAGGTGCGCGCGCGGCAGGCCCTGCGCCTCGAACTGCCACACGAGCAGCGGGACCATCAGCGCGCCACCGCCGATGCCGAACAGGCCGGCGCAGAAGCCGGCCGCCGCGCCGATGGCGAGATAGCCCGCGACCCAGAGCGCGGGCTCGGGCACTCCGGTCACGCGCCGCGGCCGCGGGCTCGCAGGAGCCGGTCGGCGAGCTCGGCGAACCCCGCACCGCCCGGCGCATCGGTGACGAAGGCCGGAGCGTGCTCGAGCCGGTGCGCGAGTGCGCGGACGTTCGCGACGCCGACCGAGTGCGGGAAGTAGGCGAACATCGGCGAGTCGTTGGGCGAGTCGCCGGCGAAGACGTAGTCCGCGCGCCGCGCGTCGAGGTCGACCCCGCAGCGCTCGGCGAGGAACGTCCGCGACATCGCGAGCTTGTCGTAGTCGCCGAACCAGCCGTTGACGTGGATCGAGCTCGCCTTCGCCGTCATGCCCGACTCGCGCATGATCGCGAGCACGCGGTCGATCGCCGCTTCCGGCAGGCGCGGCACGTCCTCGCACCAGTCGATCGCGAGGTCGGCCTCGCGGTAGCCCTGGTCGGAGGCGAGCGCGCTGCCGGGCACCTCGCGCAGGATGCGCTCGCCCACCGCGGCGAGCCGCGCGCGGTTCGCGGCGCGCGTCGCGTCGTCGTCGCGGAAGCGCTTCGTCAGGCGCTGCGCCGTGCGGTCGTAGGCGAAATAGAACGCCCCGTTCTCGCCCACCACCCCGTCGACCGGCCACATCCGCGCGATGTGGTCGCACCAGCCGGCCGCCCGGCCGGTGATCGGCACGACGACGAGGCCGGCGTCCCGCAGACGCTCGAGCGCAGCGTAGGCTGCGGCGGTCAGCCGCCCTTGCGTCGTGAGCGTGTCGTCGATGTCGACGAGCACGCCGCGGAGCGCGGCCGGCGGCGACCAGTCGGCGAGCGGCTGCCACCCGGCGAGCGGCTTCATGCGTGCGCCATCAGGAAGTCGGCGACGCGCGCGCGCTCCGCCGCGGTCATGTGCAGCCCGCATTTCGTCCGCCGCCAGAGCGCGTCGTCGGCCTCGCGCACCCACTCCCGCTCGACGAGATACGCGAGCTCGCGCCCGACGAGGCCGCCGCCGAACGCCTCACCGAGGTCACCGGGCTCGCGGGCGTCGCCGAGGATCTCGGCCGCGCAGAGGCCGTGGCGGCGCAGCAGCCGCTCGAGCCAGCGCGGGTCGAGCCGCGGGTAGCGCGCACGGTACGCGGCCGCGACGTCGGCGAAGCTCGTGCCGCCGAAGTCGCCGCCGGGCAGCGGCGCCGTCGCGGTCCACGGACGGCGCCCGGGAAACCAGCGCTCGAGCCGCTCGAGCGCGCGCTCGGCGAGCTTGCGGTAGGTCGTGAGCTTGCCGCCGAAGACCGAGAGCAGCGGCGGCCCGTTCTCGTCGAGCACGAAGTGGTAGTCGCGGGTGATGTCCGAGGGGTCCGCCGAGCCGTCGTCGTAGAGCGGCCGCACGCCGCTCCAGCTCCAGATGACGTCGGCGGGCGCCACCGGCTGCGACCCGTAGCGGCTCGCGGCAGCGCACAGGTACTCGGTCTCGTCGCGCGAGATCCGCGGCGGCTCGTCGGGATCGGCGACCACGACGTCGGTGGTGCCGATCTCGGTGAACCGCTCCTCGTAGGGAATCATGAACACGACGCGGCTGTCGGGATTCTGCAGGATGTACGCGTGGTCGCGGTCGTGCAGCCGCGGGACGACGATGTGGCTGCCCTTCACGAGCCGCACCGCGCCGGGGGTGCGCACGCGGAGCTCGCGGTCGAGGAGGCTGCGGACCCAGGGCCCGGCCGCATTCACGAGCACCCGCGCCTCGATCTCGGTCGTGACCCCGGCGGCCTGGATCCGCAGCCGCCAGCGATCGCCGTCGCGGCGTCCGCCGGTGCAGCGCGTCCGCGGCAGGATGCGCGCGCCCCGGTCGGCGGCGCCGCGCGCGTTCAGCACCACGAGGCGCGCGTCGTCGACCCAGCAGTCGGCGTAGGCGAACCCGCGCCGGAACTCCGGCTTCAGGCCCGCGCCGTAGCCGTCCGCCCGCAGCCGGACGCCGCGCGAGCGCGCGAGCGAAGTCCGCCCGCCCAGCCGGTCATAGAAGAACAGGCCGGCGCGGATCATCCAGCGCGGCCGCAGGTGCGGCTCGTGCGGCAGCACGAACTCGAGCGGCCACACGACGTGCGGTGCGATCCGCAGCAGCACCTCGCGCTCGGCGAGCGCCTCGGCGACCAGGCGGAACTCGAACCGCTCGAGGTAGCGCAAGCCCCCGTGGATCAGCTTGGTGCTCGCCGACGAGGTGGCGCCGCCGAGATCGCCCTGCTCGACGAGCACCACCTTCAGGCCGCGGCCGGCCGCGTCGCGGGCGATGCCGGCGCCGTTGATTCCGCCGCCGACGATCGCGAGATCGAAGACCTCAGCCAAGCGCGACCCTGAGCCGGGCGAGCAGGCGAACGACGAAAGCGTCGTCGTGAACCACGCCGAAGCCGAACCGCACCCGCCGCCCGCGACGGTCGGCGAGGATCTCGTGCGCGGCGAGGCGGCGCTCGACCTCCTCGGCTTCGTCGAGGTCGAAGGCGAGGAAGTTGCCGCGCGGGAGACCGGCCGGCGGCGTGAGCGCGGCGGCCGGAAGCCGGGCGAGGTTCGCGTCCGCGAGCCCGGCGAGGAACCGGCGCTCGAGACCCGCGACGTGCGCGTGGATCTCGCGCGGCGTGATGCCGAGGCCCGCCAGCCAGCGCTGGACGGCGTTGAAGCGGTAGAGGCCGGAGGCGTCGAAGGTCGAGCCCCAGAAGCGCATCGCGGCGTCGCCGTATCCGACGGCCTCGCCCTGCGCTCCACTCAGCCGGCCGAAGTCCGAAAACCAGCCGGTATGCACCGGCCGCAGCGCGCAGTCGGTCGGGATCGACAGGAAGCACGCGCCCTCGCCCGCCTGGGCGTACTTGTAGCCCCCGGCCAGGTAGAAGATCCGCCGGCCCAGGCGCGCGAGGTCGACCGGAATCGCCATGAACGCGTGATAGCCGTCGATCGCAACGATGGCATCCGGCGACGCGCGCGCGGCGAGCGCCGCGAGGTCCTCGACGACGAAACCCGAGTCGAAGAAGACGTGCGAGACGAACACCATGTCGTAGCGGTGCGCGGGCGCCGCGTGGAAACGCTCCCCGAAGCTCGTGTACGGCTCGACCGGAATCCGCGTGACCGACAGCCGGCCGGTCTCCTCGAGGCGCCGGGTCTGGCGGCTGAAGCTGTGGAACTCGCTCGCGGTGGTGAGCACGCGGGGCGTGCGCGACCAGTCGAGGCACGAGTAGAGCCGGGCGACGAACTCGTGCGTATTCGGCGCGAACGCCACGAGCGCCGGATCGGGCAGGCCGAGGAGCCGCGCGACGTGTCCCTGCGCCTCGGGCACGACCGCGCCGAAGACCCGCTCCTGCCACTTGCGGTTGGTGAGGCGCGCCGAGTCGTCCCAGTACTCGAGCTGCGCGGCGCGGGTCACGTCCGGCCACGGGTGGTGGCTGTGCGCGGTCACGTGCAGCGCATCGCCGATCGCGGCGAGAAACGTTCCGTAGTGCGCGCTAAGCATTCCAGCGGAAGCCGAGCTGCTCGCGCACTTCCGCCGGCAGCCGCGGCAGCAGCGAGCGCGGGATGAGATAGGTCGAGAGGTTGTAGAAGTCCAGGAACACGCGGTGCGCCTCGACGGTGCGACGCAGGTAGTCCTGGCCGCTCGAGCCGCCGGTGCCGATCTTCACCCCGATCATCCGGTGCACCATCAGCGCGTGGCGGTAGCGCCACAGCGCGAGGTTCTCGTCGATCTCGACCAGCGCGGTGAGCAGGCGGAACGGGCCCTGCAGGATCGGCTCATCGCGGTAGAGCATGATCATCAGCGCGGCGAGGAACGCCGGGTACGAGAGCCGCCGCCCGTGCGCGGCGCGGAGCGCCTCGTACTTCGCCGGGTCGAACACCGTCTCGAACGTCGCGCGGGTGCGCTCGAGCTCCGCGAGCTGCGCGCGGCGCGCGCCCTCCGGGAGCTGCGCCTTCCGCTCGATCGTCTCGCGGTCCTCGTCGAGCATGCGGCTGACGTTGGCGCGGTACTCGCGCCAGAAATCGAACTCCGGCGAGCGCACGAACGGCATCCGGGCGAGCCACGCCTCGACCACGTCGAAGAGGCCCGGCGCGCGCGCGGCGGCGTCGACGTTCCTGCGGTCCGGCGCGTCGAGCGCCGCTTCGTAGTCGGCCTCGTTGTAGCGCAGCCGCTGGGTGCGCTCGAGGCCGAGCTTGTTCTCGATCGCGCGGAACTGCGCGCTCTGGAAGCCGGAGGAGGGCGTCAGCAGGTTGCGGAAGTCGAGGAAGTCGAGCGGCGTCATCGTCTCCAGCACGTCGATCTGGTCGATCAGCACGCCCTGGATGCGCAGGATCCGCTCGAGGTAGTGCAGCGCGCGGCCGACGTCGCGCTCGTTCACGAACTCCGCGCCCATGATTGCGAGCACCGCGTCGAGCTCGTGCAACACTTGCTTGAACCACAGCTCGTAGGTCTGGTGGGTGACGATGAAGAGCAGCTCGTCGTGCGCCGGCCGGCCGGCGCGGGCGCTCTCCGGCGCCTGGCAGGCGAGGAGCTCCTTCAGCCGGAGGTACTTTCCGTAGGTGAGCGAGGCCATCGTCGGAGCGTGCGCCGGATGCGCGCGGGGATTATAGGCTCCGCGGATCGCCGGCCCGGCCTCGCGCGAGGGGGCGATCGAAGGGGCGGGCGACGCGGCCGCCCGGCCCGCCGCGAGCCGGGGCGGCTACTTCCGCCGCCGCAGCTTCGCGATCGCCTGCAGCTGCGCCGCGGCCGCCGACAGCTCGGCCTGCGCGGTGGCGATCTCCGCGGCCGAGAGCTTGCTCTTCATCGCGGTCTCGGCCTTCTGCTTCGCCTCGAGCGCCTTCACCTCGTCGAGGTCGTGCGCGCGGATCGCGGTGTCGGCGAGCACGGTGACGACGTTCGGCTGCACCTCGAGGAAGCCGCCCTGCACGAAGACGAGCGTCTCCTCGGCCTCGTTCGGCACCTTGATCCGCACCGCGCCGGGCTTGATCTGGGTGAGGAGCGGGGTGTGCCGCGGGTAGATGCCGAGCTCGCCGGCGACGCCGGGCAGCACGACGAACTCCGCCTCGCCGGAGAAGATCGACTCCTCGGCGGAGACGACGTCGACATGAATCGTATGAGCCATTGCGCTCTTTCGCCGTACGACCCGCGGGCCACGCGGGTCGGAGAATTCGCCTTTGACGGTCTTTGCGTCGCCCTTACTGCAGTTGCTTCGCCTTCTCGAACGCTTCCTCGATCGGCCCGACCATGTAGAACGCCTGCTCGGGGAGCTGGTCGCACTCGCCGCTCACGATCATCTTGAAGCCCTTGATCGTGTCCTTGAGCGGCACGAACTTGCCGGGCGAGCCCGTGAACACCTCGGCGACGTGGAACGGCTGCGACAGGAAGCGCTGGATCTTGCGCGCGCGCGCGACCGCGAGCTTGTCCTCGGGCGCGAGCTCGTCCATGCCGAGGATCGCGATGATGTCGCGCAGCTCCTTGTAGCGCTGCAGCACCGCCTGCACCGCCCGCGTCGTCCCGTAGTGCTCCTCGCCGATCGTGTTGGGGTCGACCTGGCGCGAGGTGGAATCGAGCGGGTCGACCGCCGGATAGATGCCGAGCGCCGCGATGTCGCGCGACAGCACCACGGTCGCGTCGAGGTGGCCGAAGGTGGTCGCGGGCGACGGGTCGGTCAGGTCGTCGGCCGGCACGTACACCGCCTGGATCGACGTGATCGAGCCGGTCTTGGTCGAGGTGATGCGCTCCTGCAGCCGGCCCATCTCCTCGGCGAGCGTCGGCTGGTAGCCGACCGCCGAGGGCATCCGCCCGAGCAGCGCCGACACCTCGGTGCCGGCGAGCGTGAAGCGGTAGATGTTGTCGACGAAGAACAGGATGTCCCGGCCCTCGTCGCGGAAGCGCTCGGCCATGGTGAGACCGGTCAGCGCGACGCGCAGGCGATTGCCCGGCGGCTCGTTCATCTGGCCGAACACCATCGCCACCTTGGACTCGCCGAGGTTGTCGAGCTTGATGACGCCCGCTTCCGACATCTCGTGATAGAAATCGTTGCCCTCGCGCGTGCGCTCGCCCACCCCGGCGAACACCGAGAGGCCCGAGTGCTGCTTGGCGATGTTGTTGATCAGCTCGAGCATGTTGACCGTCTTGCCCACGCCGGCGCCGCCGAAGAGGCCGATCTTGCCGCCCTTCGCGAACGGGCAGATCAGGTCGATGACCTTGATGCCGGTCTCGAGCAGATCGACCGACGGCGAGAGCTCGTCGAACTTCGGCGCGAGCTGGTGGATCGAGCGGCGCTCGTCGGTCCCGATCGGCCCGCGCTCGTCGATCGGCCGGCCGAGCACGTCCATGATCCGGCCGAGCGTCGCCGGGCCGACCGGCACCGAGATCGGCTTGCCGGTGCTGTGGACCTTCATGCCCCGGCGGAGCCCGTCGCCCGAGCCGAGCGCGATGCAGCGGACCACGCCGTCGCCGAGCTGCTGCTCGACCTCGAACGTGAGCCCCTTCTCGGCGAGACCGGTGTCGCCGGCGCTCTCCAGCACGAGCGCGTCGTAGATCTGCGGCATGTGCTCGCGCGGGAACTCGATGTCGATCACCGCGCCGATGCACTGGACGATGGTGCCCTGTGCGTGCGCGGCGTGCTGCTGTCCGTGGCCGTGCGCCTGTGACTGTGCCTGTGCCATGTCTGTCCTCGATTCCCGGTTTTCCTAGACCGCCGCGGCCCCGCCGACGATCTCGGCGAGCTCCTTGGTGATCGCCGCCTGGCGGGTCTTGTTCAGCACGAGCGTCAGCTCGTCGATGATGTTCCCGGCGTTGTCGGAGGCGGCCTTCATCGCCACCATCCGCGCCGACTGCTCGGAGGCCATGTTCTCGACCACCGCCTGGTAGATGAGCGCCTCGATGTAGCGCGTGAGCAGGCCGTCGAGCACTTCCTTCGCGTCCGGCTCGTAGAGGTAGTCCCACGAATGGCTCTCGCTCATCGCGGTGTCGATCACCGTCTGCGCCGGGTTCTGCTCGAAGTGCAGCGGCAGCGCCTGGATCGCGAACGGCTCCTGCTTCATCGTGTTGATGAAGCGGGTGGTCAGCACGAAGAGCTGGTCGATCCTGCCCTCGCGGTACGCGTCGAGCTGCACCTTGATCGGCCCGACCAGCTTGTCGATCTGCGGCCGGTCGCCGAGCTGCACGAGGTGCGACACGACGTTGGCGCCGAGGCGCTGCATGAAGCCGAAGCCCTTGGCGCCGATCGCGGTCACGAGCGAGCCCTTGCCCTCGCCCTGCCATTCGCGGATGCGGTTGAGCGCGACCCGCAGCGCGTTGGTGTTGAGCCCGCCGCACAGCCCCTTGTCGGTCGTGATCACGATCAGGCCGACGTTCTTCACCGTCTCGCGCTTCACGATGAACGGGTGCTTGTACTCGGGGTTCGCCTTGGAGAGGTGGCCGGCGATCTGCCAGATGCGGCTCACGTACGGCCGCGTCTGGCGCATGCGCTCCTGCGCCTTCTTCATCTTCGACGCGGCGACCATCTCCATCGCCTTGGTGATCTTGCGCGTGCTCTGCACGCTGCGGATCTTGTTGCGGATTTCCTTGGTGCCGGCCACGGCGCCGCTCCCGCCTAGTACGCGCCCGACTTCTTGAAGTCCTCGATCGCCGCGGCGAGCGCCTTCTCGTCGTCGGCCGTCAGGTCGAGGGTGCTCTCGATCCGGTCCATGATCGCCTTGTACTTCTGGTGCATGAACGCGCGCAGCGCCGACTCGAACGCGAGCGCCTTCTTCACTTCGACGCCGTCGAAGTAGCCGCGGTTCACCGCGAAGAGCGTGAGCGCCTGGTCGGCGACCGCGAGCGGGGAGTACTGCGGCTGCTTCATCAGCTCGGTCACCAGGCGCCCCCGGTCGAGCTGCTTGCGGGTCGCCTCGTCGAGGTCGGAGGCGAACTGCGCGAACGCCGCGAGCTCGCGGTACTGGGCGAGCGCGAGGCGCACGCCGCCGCCGAGCTTCTTGATGACCTTGGTCTGCGCCGCGCCGCCGACGCGCGACACCGAGATGCCGGCGTTGATCGCCGGGCGGATGCCGGCGTTGAAGAGGTCGGTCTCGAGGAAGATCTGGCCGTCGGTGATCGAGATGACGTTCGTCGGCACGAACGCGGTCACGTCGCCGGCCTGCGTCTCGATGATCGGCAGCGCGGTGAGCGAGCCGGTCTTTCCCTTCACCTTGCCGTGGGTGAACCGCTCGACGTACTCCGGGTTGACGCGCGCGCCGCGCTCGAGCAGGCGCGAGTGGAGGTAGAACACGTCGCCCGGATACGCCTCGCGGCCCGGCGGCCGGCGGAGAAGCAGCGAGATCTGCCGGTAGGCCCACGCCTGCTTGGTCAGGTCGTCGTAGATGATCAGCGCGTCCTGCCCGCGGTCGCGGAAGTACTCGCCCATGGTGCAGCCGGAGTAGGGCGCGATGTACTGCATCGCGGCCGACTCGGACGCGGTCGCCGCGACGATGATCGTGTACGCCATCGCGCCGTGCTCCTCGAGCTTGCGCACGACGTTGGCGATGGTCGAGGCCTTCTGCCCGATCGCGACGTACACGCAGATCAGGTGCTTGCCTTTCTGGTTGATGATGGTGTCGACCGCGACCGCGGTCTTGCCGGTCTGGCGGTCGCCGATGATCAGCTCGCGCTGCCCGCGGCCGACCGGCACCATCGCGTCGATCGATTTCAGGCCGGTCTGCACCGGCTGCGACACCGACTGGCGCCAGATCACCCCCGGCGCGACCTTCTCGATGACGTCGGACTCCTTCGCGTTGATCGGCCCCTTGCCGTCGATCGGCTCGCCGAGCGAATTGACCACGCGCCCGATCAGCGTCTCGCCCACCGGCACCGACAGGATCTTGCCGGTGCACTTGACGGTGTCGCCTTCGGAGATGTGCTCGTACTCGCCCATGACCACCGCGCCGACCGAGTCGCGCTCGAGGTTGAGCGCGAGGCCGAAGGTGTTCTTCGGGAACTCGAGCATCTCGCCCTGCATCACGTCCGAGAGGCCGTGGATGCGGCAGATGCCGTCGGTGACCGAGACGATCGTGCCCTGGGTGCGGACGTCCGCCCCGAGCGCGAGGTTCTGGATCTTGCTCTTGATGAGGTCCGAGATCTCGGCCGGGCTCAGCTGTTGCATCGTCGACTCCTGGAGAATCGCAAACGTTCAAACCTTGGCGAGCGCCGCGGCCATCGCCGCGAGCTTGCCGCGCACCGAACCGTCGATGACCTCGTCGCCCACGGCGACCGTCACGCCGCCGATGAGCGCCCGGTCGACCGCGACCTGCGGCTTCACCTTGCGCCGGAACCGCGCCTCGAGGTCGCCGACCAGCGCTGCGAGCTGTGCGTCGTCGAGCGGGAACGCGCTGGCGATCGCGGCGTCGACCACGCCCTCGCGCTCGTTTTTCAGCGTCTCGAACACCGCGCGCACCTCGGGCAGCGCCGCGACCCGTCCGTTCTCGATCAGGACGCGTACGAGATTCTGCGCCTCGGCGGGCAGCTCGCCCGCCGCCCCGGCGATCACGCCATAGAGCTGGTCCGGGGTCACGTTGGGGTCGCCGAGCAGCTGCTGGACGGCCGGCGCGGCGGCCACGGCCGCGAGCCGCTCGAGCACCCCGTCCCATGCCGCGAGCCTGCCCTCGCCGTCGGCCACCCGGAAGACCGCCTCGGCGTACGGCCGCGCGATCGTCGCGATCTCGGCCATCGCTATTTCAGCTCGCTTTTCAGGCCGGCGAGCATCTGCGCGTGCACCTTGGCGTCGACCTCGCGCTGCAGGATCTTCTCGGCGCCGGCGACCGCGAGCGCGGCGACCTGCTCGCGCAGCGACTCCTTCGCGCGCGCGACTTCCTGCGTGATCTCCGCCTTGGCGCCGGCGACGAGACGATCGCCCTCCGCCTTGGCCGTGTTCTTGGCCTCGTCGATCATCTGCGCCGCGCGCTTCTCCGCCGCGCCGATGATCTCCTGCGCCCGCGCGCGCGCCTCGGCGAGCGTGGCCTCGGACTTCTTCGCCGCTTCGGCGAGCTCGACGCGGCCGCGCTCGCCGGCGGCGAGCCCGTCGGCGATCTGCTTCTGGCGGGTCTCGATGGCGCGCAGCAGGTACGGCCAGATGAAGCGGACCGTGAACCAGATGAAGATCGCGAACGCGATCGCCTGCGCGACCAGGGTCAGATTCAGGTTCATGCGTTGGTTCCCCCGAGGTCCCCTTTGGCCCGTGGCCCGTGGTCCGTGGCCCGCGCGAGTGCCCGCGCGGGCTGCGGCGCCGCCAGGCCGACTGGCCCGACTAGCCGGCCGCCTGGATGACGGCGAGCAGCGGGTTGCCGAACGCGAACAGCATCGCGAGGCCCACGCCGATGATGAACGACGCGTCGATCAGGCCGAGCAGCAGGAACACCTTCGCCTGCAGCGCCGGGATCATCTCCGGCTGGCGCGCCGCGCCCTCGAGGAAGCGGCTGCACATGATGCCGACGCCGATGCACGCGCCGGCGGCGCCGAGGCCGATGATCAGCCCGATCCCGACCCCGGTGTACGCCTGGATCATCGCGAGCATCTGGAGCTTTTCCATTCGAATCTCCCGTTACGGTTGGATTTTTTGATCGCTTGCGCTAGCAGTTTGATGCAAAAGGGGCCACAGCCCCCACAGCCCCTTTTGCATCCCCGAATCCAGTGACGCAAAACGCGCGCTTCGCTTTGGCGAAGCGTGCGCGACTGTCGGTGCCCGGTGCCATATCCGCGTTTTGCATCACGCTGCTAGTGATGCTCGTGCGCCATCGAGAGGTAGACGACGGTGAGCATCATGAAGATGAACGCCTGCAGCAGCACGATCAGGATGTGGAAGATCGCCCAGCCCGCGGCGAGGACCGAGCCGAAGATCGTGCCGACCAGGCCGGTGGCGGCCCAGATCCACAGCAGGATGAAGATGATCTCGCCCGCGTACATGTTGCCGAAGAGCCGCAGCGAGTGCGACAGCGGCTTGGAGATGTACTCGACGGCGTTGAAGAGCAGGTTGAACACGACGAGGAGCGGCGCCATCCACAGCGGCCGGATGCCGAAGGGCGCGCACAGCAGCTCGTGGATCCACCCGCCGAGGCCCTTCACCTTGATGCTGAAGTAGATCATCAGCAGCCAGACCGAGAGCGCGAGCGCGAAGGTCGTGTTCACGTCGGCGGTCGGCACCGGCCGCCAGTTGTGCTGGTGCAGGACGTTCTCGGTGAACCAGGCGATCCAGTCGACCGGAATGAAGTCCATGGCGTTCATCAGCACCACCCAGATGAACACCGTGAGCGCCGCCGGCGCGACGAACTTGTGCCGGTCGCCGTGGGTGAAGATGCCCTTGACCTGCTCGTCGACGAAGTCGATCGCGAGCTCGACGAACGCCTGCCGCTTGCCCGGCACGCCCGAGGTCGCGCCGCGCACCACCCACCACAGGAAGCCGAGCCCGAGGACGCCGAGCACTACCGAGGTCGCTACCGAGTCGACGTTGATCGACCAGAAGCCGGGCCCGAAGAGCGGCTGCGTGTTGAACGTCAGGTGGTGCGCGATGTAGGAGGTGGGCGTGAGCTGTTCGGCGGCCATGGCGGTGAGGGCGGGGCTCTAGCGGTCGCGGACGGCGGGCGCGATGGCAAGGATCAGCGCGGACGCGAGGAACGACCCGATGAACCAGACGATCGCGACTTCCTTATACGTGGTCAGCACCAGCCACAGCAGCACGACGATGAGAGCGATCTTCACCGCCTCGGCCCGGAGCACCGCGAGCAGCGCGGTCCCCGACCCGCTCGCGCCGCCCAGGGAGGCGACTGCCGCGAACGCGGCCGCGGCGACGATTCCGATCGTTCCCCCGAGGGCGGCCGACAGGCCGCCGTGATTTCCCGACGCGAACCAGGCGAGCGCGGTGAGTGCGGCGGTGACGATCCCCTGCCAGCGAAGCACCACGCGAATCGGCCGGAGTAGCAGGAGTCGCATGGGCCGGTGGCCGCCACCTGCAAAACCGCGCGATTCTAGAGGGAATTGGCGCGGTGCGTCAAACCCGCCGTGCGGCGCGTGCCGGGGGCGCGGTGCTCGGCGCGCGCGTGCGCGTGGGCCCTTCCCCGGCGGTAGACAGCCGCGACCCGCACACGTAGATTGGTCGCCCGCGACCCGCCCGGAGACTCGCCACAATGGCAAGCGCGCACCGCAACGGCACCTGCCCCTCGGGCGACGTCACGCTCTTCTACCGGCGCTTCGGCTCATCCGGCGGCACCCCGATCCTGATCGTGCACGGCCTGTCGTACTTCTCCTACGACTGGATCGGGATCGCCGCCGAGCTCGCCGGCGGCCGCGAGGTCGTCGCGATGGACCTGCGCGGCTTCGGCGACTCGACCTGGAGCCCGGCGCGCGACTACGCCGTGCCGACCATGGCGCTCGACATCGTCGCGCTGCTCGATCACCTGGGCTGGCAGCGTGCGATCCTCCTCGGCCACTCGATGGGCGGGCGGAACGCCGCGTACTGCGCGGTGCAGAACCCGGGCCGCGTCGCCGCGCTGGTGCTGGTCGACTACTCGCCCGAGAACGCGCCCGCCGGCTCGAAGCGCATCACCGACGTCGTCGCCGGGCAGCCGGACGTCTTCGCGAGCGTCGACGCGGCGATGCGCTACTTCGGGGTGCCGCCCGATTCGCCGCAGCGCGCGCGCTTCGAGGCCTATCTCCGCCCGGTCCCGGGCGGCGTGCAGGCGAAGCGCGACCTCCACTTCCGCGACCAGTTCCGGCGCGCGCGCGACACCGGCGAGCGCCCGCAGCAGGGCGTCGACATGTGGCAGACGCTCGGCGCGCTCGCCTGCCCGACCCTCGACATCCGCGGCGCGCGCTCGGACATGTTCGCGCCGGAGACGGTGGCCAGAGTCGAGGCGGCGAACCCGCGCATCCGCGTGGTCGAGGTCGACGGCGGCCACAACGTCGCCGGCGACAACCCGCAGGGCGTGCTCGCCGCGATCCGCGCGTTCCTCGCCGGGTCGGAGGCGAAGGCCGCCGGCACGTAACGAATCCGCCCGGCGCCATCCCTATAATTCCGGCGCCAGCAACCACCGAGGAGGAAGCAGGAATGAAGTTCGCATTGTTGCTGTTACGCCCGCTCGCCGCCGCCGCCGCGGTCTTCGCGCTCGCCGCCGGCGCTCACGCGCAGCAGAAGATCGAGCTGAAGCTCGCCTATTTCGTCGGCGACCAGCACGCGATGTCGCAATGGCTCATCAAGTGGTCGGAGGCCCTCGAGAAAGGCTCGAACGGCCGCATCGTCGTCAAGCGCTTTCCCGGCGCGCAGATGGGCCCGACGCCGCAGCACTACGACTTCGCGCGCACCGGCCAGGCCGACGCGGCGTGGTTCCTGCACGGCGGGACGCCCGGCCGCTTCCCGCTCACCGAGCTGATCAACCTGCCGTTCCTGGCGGGCAGCGCGGAGATCGGCACCAAGGTGCTGAACGACCCGGAACTGCGCGCGAAGTACCTCGACGCGGAGCACAAGGGCGTGAAGGTGCTGATCCTCTTCACCCACCAGCCCGGCGGCCCGCACACCACCAAGAAGGCGATCCGCAATCTCGACGACTTCAGGGGGATGCGCCTGCGCTTCGCCTCGCCGACGGTCCGCGACCTGGTGCAGGGGCTGGGCGCGACCCCGGTCGGGGTGCCGCCCACCGAGATCGCCGAGCAGCTCCAGAAGGGCACGATCGACGGCGCGTTCATCGACTACGGCGGCGCCGGCATCGCGTTCAAGCTCGGCGGCACGATCAAGTACTCGACCGAGCTCTACGCCTACGTCTCGAGCTTCGGCCTCGCCATGAACGAGGAGTTCTGGGAAAAGCTGCCGCCCGACCTGAAGAAGCTCGTCATCGACACGACGACCGGCAAGGAGAAGGAGATCGGCGAGGCCTGGGACGCGCTCGACGTGCCCGGGAAGAAGGCGCTGATGGACGGCGGTGCGGAAGCGATCCGGTTCTCCGCCGCCGACAACGCCAAGGTGCGCCAGATCGGCGAGCAGGTCTCGGAGGCGAAGGTCAAGGAGCTCGAAGGCAAGGGCCTGCCGGCGCGTGCGGTATACACGCAGATGCGGCAGCTCTCGGAGAAGGCCGCGAAGACCTCGAAGAGCTTCTGGTAGGGACGAGGCTCCGCCCATGGATTCCCCGCGACAGGGCGGCCCGCTGGCCGCCCTGTCTCTGGCCGCCCTGTCTCGTTAGGGCGGCAGCGTGCGCGGGTTCGTGGCGCGGCTCTGCGGCTGGGTGTCGGCCGCGTTCCTCGCGGCGATGATGCTGCTCACCGTGCTCGACGTCGTGCTGCGGAAGTTCGGGGACCGCCCGATCCACGGCACCTTCGAGCTGATCGAGCTGCTCCTCGTCTGCACCTTCTTCTTCGCGCTGCCGGCGACGTTCCTGCGCGAGGAGAACATCGTCGTCGACCTGGTCGACGGCTCCCGCCCGCGCTGGGTGCCGGCGCTGAAGCGTCTCTCGGCGGTGATCGCGACGATCATGCTCGCCACGATTGCGTGGCAGGCGTGGCTGCAGGCGCGCGACGCGATGTCGTTCGGCGACGTCACCTCCGATCTCTCGCTGCCGAAGATCCTCTACTGGGCGCCGCTCGTCTTCGGCATTGCGGGCGGGGCGGCCGCCGCCGCGGTGATCGCGTTCGGGCGCGGGAACGGACGATGAGCGTCGGCCTCATCGGCGTCCTCGGCGTGGTCGCGCTGCTCGCGGCGCTGTGCCTCCGCGTGCCGATCGGGCTCGCGCTCGCCACCGTCGGGTTCCTCGGCTACGCCGCAGCGGACGGCTGGCCGAAGGCGCTCAAGATGCTCGGCAGCGTCCCGTTCAACCTGTCGACGGCGTACTCGCTCTCGGTGATCCCGCTCTTCATCCTGATGGGTGCGGTCGCCTCGCGCGCGGCGATGTCGCGCGAGCTGTTCGGCGCGGCGAACGCGCTCTTCTCGGGCTTCCGCGGCGCGCTCACCCACGCCACGATCGGCGCGTGCGCCGCGTTCGGCGCGATCTGCGGCTCGTCGATCGCGACCGCGGCGACGTTCTCGAAGGTGTCGATCCCGGAGATGCGCGCGCACGGCTACGACCCCGGGTTCGCCGCCGGGGCGGTCGCCGCGGCGGGCACGCTCGGGGTCATCATCCCGCCGTCGGTGATCCTCGCGATCTACTCGATCGTCGCCGAGCAGTCGCTGCCGAAGCTTTTCGCCGGGGCGCTCGTCCCCGGCCTCATCCTCGCCGCGCTGTACGTGATCGCGGTCGCGATCGTCGCGCGCCTGCGCCCGGAGCTGATGCCGCGCACCGCGTCGATGCCGCTCGCGGAGCGGCTGCGGGCGGCCAAGGGCATGTGGAAGCTCGCGCTCCTGTTCATCCTCGCGGTGGTCGGCATCTACCTCGGCTGGTACTCGCCGACCGAAGCCGCGGCGGTGAGCGCGTTCGCCGCGATCGTCATCGCGTTCGCCACCGGGCACATGCGCTGGCGCGGCCTGCTCGACGCGTTCGTGGAGACGGCGCATGCCACCTCGATCCTGTTCTTCATCTTCGTCGGCGCGTTCATCTTCGCCCGCTTCATCGTCCTCACCCAGTTCCCGAACGCGCTCGCCGGCTGGGTGAAGGAGTGGGGCCTCTCGCCGGTGATGATCATCGTCGCGATCATGGTGCTCTATTTCGTGCTCGGCACCTTCCTCGAGGAAGTGAGCACGATCCTGATCTCGGTCCCCGTCACGCTGCCGCTCGTGCTGGCGGTCGGCTACGACGGCGTCTGGTTCGGCATCTTCGTCACCGTGATGGCGACGATCGGGCTCATCAGCCCGCCGACGGGGATGACGGTGTTCGTCCTCCAGGCGCAGAATCCCGACATCCCGGCGGCGCGGATCTACCGCGGCACGCTCGCCTTCCTCGCCGCGGACTTCGTGCTGGTCGGCCTCCTGATCGCGTGGCCGGCGCTCGTGTCCTGGCTGCCGGCCGTGCTGAAGATGTAGGGGGAAGGGATGGCCGCGAAGCCCGAAGTCCTCGTCGCCGGCGGCGGCATCGGCGGCCTGTCGGTCGCGCTGGCGCTCGCGCGCGCCGGGCGCCGGGTGCGGGTGCTCGAGAAGGCCGCCGAGTTCGGCGAGATCGGCTACGGCATCCAGATGGGGCCGAACGTCTACCCGATGCTCGCGCGCCTCGGCGTCATCGACAACCTGATGCCGACCGCGGTGTTCCCCGACGCGCTCGTCATGGCGGACGCGGTCACCGGCGACGAGCTGACGCGGATCCAGCTCGGGGCCGCCTTTCGCAGGCGCTACGCCCATCCCTACTTCGTCATCCACCGCCGCGACCTCCACGGCGGCATCCTCGAGGCCTGCCGCGCGCACGCGGACATCGCGCTCGAGGCGTCCAGGGGGCTCGCGCGGTTCGCTGAGCGCGGCGATCGCGTGGTCGTCACCTGCGAGGACGGCTCCGAGTACGAGGGGGCGGCGCTCGTCGGCGCCGACGGCCTGTGGTCGCCGACGCGCAGTGCGGTCGTCGCCGACGGCCACCCGCGCGTCACCGGCCACGTGGTCTACCGCGGCGTCGTGCCGACCGGCGAGGTGATCGACCGGCGGTACCTCGACTCGATGGTGATCTTCGTCGGGCACAACCTGCACCTCGTGCAGTACCGCCTGCGCGGCGGCACGGTGATGAACAACGTCGCGACGATCGAGAGCTCCCGCTTCAAGCGCGGCGAGCGGGAGTTCGGCACGCCGGAGGAGCTGGAGGAGATCTTCGCGCAGTGCGCGCCGCGCGTGCGCGACATGCTCCGCTACGTCTCGCGCGAGCGGAACTGGGTGCTGCACGACCGCGACCCGGTCACCAACTGGACGAAGGGCCGGGTCACGCTGCTCGGCGACGCCGCGCACCCCACCCTGCAATACCTCGCACAGGGCGCATGCATGGCGATCGAGGACGCGGTGGTGCTCGCCGCCGAGGTCGCCCGGCACGGCGACGACTATGACGCCGCCTTTCTCGCCTACCAGTCGCAGCGGATGAACCGCACCGCGCGGGTAGTGCTCACCGCGCGCGCCTTCGGCCACATCTGCCACGCGGGCGGCGGGGCACGGCTGCTGCGGAACGAACTCGCCGCCAAGCGCTCGCCGGACGATCCCTGGGAGGCCGACTGGCTGTACCGCGGGATCGAGGTGCCGCAGTAAGGGATGGACGGGCCGGTGCTGCACAGCAGCACCGGCCCGTCCCTCATCTTGCTGTGGACTTAACCGTTCAGTGAATTATGATGCGGGCGGTACCCGCGCTCCAGACGCGGGAACCGCTTAGCTGGAAAACCCCGGGCCCGCTCGCGGGCCAGGCCCACTGAAGAAGTCGAGGAGGAGTCATGAAAGCACGCAAGCCGTTGTACGCGGCGCTGGCGGCGGTCGTCTGCGCCGCGCTCGGTCTCGCCGGATGCGGTCGCGAGGAACCCAAGAAAGCCGCCGAGGTCCCGAAGGCCGACGCGCCGCAGGCCCAGCGCGTGACCTGGCGCATGCAGAGCGCTTTCGGCAGCCAGCTCACCCACCTCGGACCGTCGGGCCAGCGCTTCGCGAAGGACGTCGAGGAGATGACCGACGGGCGCTTCCAGATCAAGTTCCACGAGCCCGGCGCGCTCGTCCCGACGCTCGAGTGCTTCGACGCCGCCTCCAAGGGATCGGTCGAGTCCTGCTGGACCACGCCCGGCTTCCATGCCGGCAAGTACCCGGCGCTCGCGTTCTTCACCACCGTGCCGTTCGGGCCGCAGTTCGGCGAGTTCTTCGCCTGGAAGATCTTCGGCAACGGCAACAAGCTGCGCGCGGAGATCTACGCGAAGCACGACCTCGTTTCGTTCGACTGCTTCGCCATCGGGCCGGAGACCTCGGGCTGGTTCAGGACCGAGATCAAGTCGCTCGAGCAGCTGAAGGGGCTCAAGATGCGCTTCTTCGGCCTCGGCGCCAAGGTGATGCAGAAGCAGGGCGTTTCGACCCAGCTCCTCGCGCCCGCGGACATCTTTCCGGCGCTCGAGCGCGGCGTGATCGACGCGACCGAGTTCTCGATGCCGACGATGGACATCAAGCAGGGCTTCCACCAGGTGGCGAAGTTCAACTACTTCCCCGGGTGGCATCAGCTCGTGTCGGTGAGCGAGCTGCTGATCAACAAGAAGGTGTTCGATTCGCTGCCGAAGTCCTACCAGCGGATCGTCCAGGTCGCCGCCGGCTACCAGGTGATGTACACCTACGCCGAGAGCGAGGCGATGCAGTTCGACGCGATGGCCGAGATGCAGACGAAGCACAAGGTCCAGATCAAGCGCTGGAGCGACAAGGACATCGCCGCATTCGAGAAGGCGTGGCGAGAGGTGATCGTGGAGGAGTCGGCGAAGGACCCGCTGTTCAAGCAGATCGCCGACGACTATCTCGCCTTCCGCAAGAAGTACGCGATCTGGGGCGAGGCCCAGACGATGAAGGCCACCTACCTCGGCGGCCAGTAGAGGCGGTGGGGACGCGCGGCGCGGCGGCGCTGCGCCGCCGCACGCACGGCTAGCCCCGGGCCCGGCAGCGGGCCCGGACCGCCTTTCGCACCTTCCCATCCGCCGGAGTGAGCGACATGGAAATCCTGGTGAGAATGGGCAACCGGCTGTCGAGCCGGACGAGCCTCGTCATCGGCGTGCTCGTCCTCGCCGGCCTTGCGTTCGCGTACGTCGTCGGCCTCGATCCCGACGGCCGCGACGAGCTGCTGCACCAGTGCCAGCGGTTCCTCCCGCTCGTGATGTTCCTCACGCTCGGCGTCCTGCTCTTCTCCGGCTACCCGGTGGCGTTCATCCTCGGCGGGCTCGCGCTCGTGTTCGGGCTCGCCGGGTTCTTCCTCGGCTCGTTCCGGCTGGTGCAGTTCTTCAGCTTCGTGCCGCGAATCTGGGGCCAGGCGGCGGAGAACCTGGTGCTGGTGTCGATTCCGACCTTCATCTTCATGGGCGTGATGATGGAGCGGAGCGGCATCGCGCAGGACCTGCTCTATTGCGTGCAGGTGCTGCTCAAGCGCGTGCCGGGCGCGCTCGCGCTCGGCGTGACGATCATGGGGACGATCCTCGCGGCGATGACCGGGATCATCGGCGCATCGGTCACGATGATGACCGCGCTCGCGCTGCCGACGATGATGAAGCAGGGCTACAGCCACGCGCTCGCCTGCGGCACGATCGCCGCGGCCGGCACGCTCGGCATCCTGATCCCGCCGAGCATCATGCTGATCATCATGGCCGACCTGCTGTCGGTCTCGGTCGGCAACCTCTTCTCGGCCGCGATCATCCCGGGGCTCACGCTCGCCGCGCTCTACCTCCTGTTCATCTTCGTCGCCGCGAAGGTGAACCCGTCGATCGCGCCGCCGCTGCCGCCGGATCTCCTGCACGTGCCGCGGAAGGACATGCCGCGGCTGCTGTGGAGGGCGTTCTTCCCGCCGGTGTTCCTGATCGGGCTCATCAAGTGCTCGATCCTCTTCGGCTGGGCGACGCCGAGCGAAGCCGGCGCGGTCGGGGCCGCGGGCGCGATGGGGCTCGCCTGGTTCAACGGCCGGCTGAACCGCGGCGTCCTCGACTCGACCTGCCGCAGCGCGGCGAAGACGATCTCGATGGTGTTCTTCATCATCATCAGCGCCACCTGCTTCGCCTACGTCTACCGCGCGCTCGGCGGCGACGACATCGTCGAGCACATGATCAAGGAGGCGGGGCTCGGCAGCTGGGGGTTCCTCTTCCTCGTCATGGGGATCGTGTTCTTCCTCGGCTTCTTCCTCGACTGGATCGAGATCACGCTGATCGTGCTGCCGGTGTTCGCGCCGCTCATCGGCAAGCTCGACTTCGGCGATCACGTCGCGAAGCCCGAGATCGTCTACTGGTTCATCATCCTGATGGCGGTGAACCTGCAGACTTCCTTTCTCACCCCGCCGTTCGGCTTCGCGCTCTTCTACATCAAGGGCATCGCGCCGAAAGAGGTGAAGATCCAGAGCATCTACAAGGGCATCATCCCGTTCGTGATCCTGCAGCTCATCGGACTGATCATGGTCATCGCCTTCCCCGAGATCGCGCTGTGGCTGATGCGCACCGCCTACGAGTAGAGGAGCCGCCGGGATGCCCGATGAGACGAGGACGACGGTGAGCGGTTCCGGCGCGGCGCAAGCCGCGGGCGCCGCCGCGATCGCGCCGGCGGGCGAGGCCGCGGTGCCGATGGCGGTGACCGTCGCCGACCGCCTGCGGCGGTTCGTGGACTGGGTGGGAAGCTGGGCATCGTGGCTGATCATCCCGGTGGTGGTGATCACCTGCATCGACGTCGTCGGGCGCAAGCTCGCCTACGTCGACGACGCCGGCCGGATTCACAGCCTGCAGATCTGGCTGAAAACCCACCTGGGCGGCTTCTTCGAGTCGACCGTGCTGCAGGAGCTCGAGTGGCACTTCCACGCCGCGCTCTTCGCCCTGGTGCTCGGCTACGGCGTCGTCTACAACACCCACGTCCGCATCGACCTCATCCGCGAGAACCTCGCCTTCCGCAAGAAGGCCTGGCTCGAGTTCGCGGGACTCACGTTCTTCATGCTGCCCTACTGCGCGGTCGTCATCTGGTTCGCGATCGACTACGTTCAGGCCTCGTTCGGGGTGAACGAGGTGTCGGCTTCCACCGTGGGGCTGACGCACCGCTGGATCATCAAGAGCGTGATGGTGGCCGGGCTAGTCGTGGCGGCGATCGCCGGTGTCGCCGCCTGGCTGCAGGTCGCGACGATCCTCTGGGGCCCGCAGGGCCTGCGCTTCCCGCTGATGACGCTCGACTGGCCGGAGATCGAGGCGAAAGTCGAGGGCAAGACGCGCGTGAAGCTCGAGGACGAGTACGGGCTGCGTCTTTCGGACGCGCCCGGTGCGCCGCCGAAAGCCGCCGGGACCGCGGCGAAGCGCGCGCCGGCGGCGGTCCCGCCCGGCTGACCGGGCGCCGGGGGCGGCGCGCGGTGCGCGACTTCGACTGGGAAAACCTCGTCCGGCGCTACGTCTGGGACGACACGCGCACCCCGTACTTCACGCGGGTCGCGCGGCTGAACCGGGTGCAGGCGTGCTACGAGCTGCACGCCTACGCAATCCTGGTCGGCGCGCTGTTCGGCGTGGCGGCGGTCGCGTCGCTCTCGAGCAAGCTGCCGCACGGCAACGCCGCGATCGTCCCGCTCTACGCCTTCACCGTCGTGTGCGCGGCGATCCTGCTCGGCCTGACGCGGCACTACTGGGCCGCGGTCTGGTGCGCCGCCGCGCCGCTCGGCGCGCTCGCCTACTTCGCCTTCTACGGCTTCCATCCCGCGCTCGCGCCGGTCGAGCGGATCGTGATGGTGGCGGTGGTGCTCGCGTGGCTCGCCTACGGGCTGCGCGTGATCGCGATCGCGCGGGCGTTTCCGACGCTCCCCGAGCCGGCGACGCCGGAGCCGCCGCGGCGGCGATAGCGCGCCGGCCATGACGGCCGCCCGCGATCGTTCGAGCCGGCTCTTCCGGCGCCACGCCGTCGCGTTCGTCGCGGTCAACGCGCTGCTCAACGCAACCAACGTCGCGACCGGCGCGCCGTGGTGGGCGTTCTGGCCGCTCGCCGTCTGGGGCGTTGCGCTCGGCGTGCACTACCTCGCGTACAAGACCGGCCACGTGGATCCGGCGTGGGTCGAGGAGCGCGCCGAGGACGTGCGCTCGAAGGCGTACGACCGCGGCCACATCGACGACATCGGCGAGCGGTTCGGGCCGGGCGCGTCGCCGGGCGGCCGGGACAAGCAGTCCGGTTAGCCGCGGACCGAAGCGCACCGCGGGGCCCGCGCTACACTCGCGCGCATGAGCGCCGCGCCCGGCTACCACGAGTATTTCGAGTACCGGCGCTACCCGCTGCGGGTGCCCGCGCTCGCCGGCGGCGCCGATCCCGTTCGCCACCCGGTCGCAATCGTTGGCGGCGGGCCGATCGGCCTCGCGCTCGCTCTCGGCCTCGCGCGCCACGGCGTGCGCTCGGTCGTGATCGAGGCCGACGACGCGGTGTCCTACGGCAGCCGCGCTGCCTGCATCTCGCGCCGCAGCCTCGAGATCCTCGACGCGCTCGGCGTCGCCGGCGACGTGCTCGTCGAGGCACTGCCGTGGACCGCCGGCACGAGCTACTACCGCGACGTGCCGGTGTACCGCCTGCAGATGCCGATGGACGGGAACCAGCGGTTCGCGCCGATGGTGAACCTCGAGCAGTGCATGTGCGAGCAGCTCTTCGCCGACCGCGCCGAGCGGCTGTCCGATCTGATCGAGATCCGCTGGCAGACGAAAGTCGCGGGCGTGACGCCCGGCGCGGGCGGCGTCGAGCTCGCGCTCGAGACGGCGCAAGGTCCCTACCGCCTGCGCGCCGACTGGGTGGTCGCCTGCGACGGCGCGCGCTCGGCGGTGCGCCAGGCGATGGGGCTGCGCTTTTCCGGCTCGACCTACGACGGCACCTACATCATCGTCGACATCCACCTCAAGTCCGACTACCCGACCGAGCGCCGCGCCTGGTTCGACCCGCCAACCAACCCGGGCTCGACGATCCTCGTACACAAGCAACCGCGCGACATCTGGCGCGTCGACTACCAGCTCCGCGACGACGAGGACCCCGAGGAGGCGGTCAAGCCGGAGAACGTGCTGCCGCGGGTGCGGAGCCACCTCCGGTGGATCGGCGAGCGCGACGACTGGACGCCGGTGTGGATCAGCGCCTACCGCGCGAACTGCCTGACGCTCGAGCGCTACGACCACGGCCGGGTGCTGTTCGCCGGCGACGCCGCACACCTCGTGCCGATCTTCGGCGTGCGCGGCATGAACTCCGGGATCGACGACACGCACAACCTCGCGTGGAAGCTCGCGTGGGTGGTGCAGGGCCGCTCGCCCGCGCGGCTCCTCGAATCGTACTCGAGCGAGCGCGTGTTCGCCGCGCGCGAGAACATCCGCCACGCGTCGAAGTCGACCGAGTTCATGGCGCCGCCGTCGGGCGCGTTCCAGCTCATGCGCGAGGCGGCGCTCGGGCTCGCGACGACGGACCCGTTCTTCGCGACGCTGATCAACCCGCGCCAGACGAGCGCGATCACGTTCGCCGATTCGCCGCTCAACGCCGCGGATTCGGAAGCGCTGCCGGCGGGACCGGTGCCCGGGGCGGTGCTGGCGGAATGCCCGATCGGGACGGCGGCGGGAGGGCGGCATCTCACCGAGTTGCTCGGGCCGGGCTATACCGCGCTTTGCCTGACCGCGGACGATCCGCGACCGTCGCTCGCTGCGCTGCGCGATCTGCCGCTCTCGGTCGTCTGGATCGCACCGCGGAAGACGGCGGGCGCCGACCGGTGGGATACGACCGGACGGTTGTTCCCGCTCTATGGTGCAGCGCCCTCGGCGTGCTATCTCGTCCGCCCCGACGGGCATGTGGCCGGGCGGTGGCGCGAGCCGCGGGCCGTGCAGGTCGGCAGCGCGGTCCGGCGCGCGCTCAGGTAGGACTTACTCGATGCTTACAGACCAGGAACTGGACGAGGTCTATACCAAGGCGTGCTATGCGATGGCCGAGTCCGGGGAAGCGAAGCAGCCACTCTTCCTGGCCCGGCTCGCGCTGCTGCTGATGAAGGAGGTCGGCGACGCGGGGCGGATCCGGGGCACGATCGAGGCGGCGCGCTCTCTGAACGACGCGTCTCCCCCACGGATCCCGGGTCGTTTCGCGGGTGACGATCGCCTGAAGGGATGATGGCGCCGCACCCTCGCCGAAGCGAGAATGGTGGCCGGTAGTTCTGGCTCGCCGTGCAGTCGCAGTTTCGGGCTGGAGCGAGATCCGATTGCTCGCCCGCTGCAGTTTGCCCAGAATGCGAGGGCGGTCGAGCGCGTAAGCGAACTTTCGAACTCTTTCAAGGGGAGAATTTCATGTCGGACTCAGGTGCAGTGAGCGGAACGGTCGCACGCAAATTGCGCAAGAAACCCCGCGGCAAGCCGAAGAAGCCGAAGGGCAAAAAGGTGAAGGTGCGGTTCCTGCTCATGAGCAAGGCGAGGCCCACCAGAAAGGACGGAACGCCGAAGGGGAGGACGTGGCACGACGATTGGCCCGAGTTCTACGAGCGGCTGAAGGTGCTGCTGAGGCGCTACAAGATGACGATTCAACGGATTGACGATTGAGGCGCGATCGTCACCGGCGATGATCCCGCCTCCGTCCGCGGACCGGCATGACAAAGGGACGCTGAATCGGCGGATCCCGACCCGGTTACGAGCGATCAGGAGTGTCGCTTGAGCGCCCGACTGCTCGTCCTGGATGCCGGATCCGCTGCGAGCAACAATCTGATCCGCAGTCTGCGGGCCGGGGATCCCTCGCTGCTGATCGTCGGCTGCAGCGACAGCCGGTTCTTCCTCAAGAAATCGGCAGCCGAGCGAAACTATCTGCTACCCGCCGGTTCGCAGACCTACGGCGCCGCGCTCCGGCGGATCGTCAAGCGCGAGCGTATCGAGCTCGTGCTGCCCACGAACGATTCCGATGTGCTCGACCTCGCGGAGCTCCGCGGCAAGCTCGGCTGCAGGACCTTTCTTCCGCGAAAGTCGGTTATCGATCGCTGCCAGGACAAGTACGCCCTTACCGTTTTCCTGCGCCGCCGCGGCATTCCGGCCCCACTGACCTATCCGATCACCGATGCGACGAGGCTCGAAGAGGTATTCCGTCGGTTTCACCCGCGCCGCGAGCTCTGGTGCCGGATTCGCAGAGGGTCGGGATCGTACGGCGCCATTCCGGTCAGGAACGCCGACCAGGCGCGAAGCTGGATCGCCTACTGGGAGCAGATGCGCGCGGTTCCCCCGGGTTCTTTCACCCTGTCGGAGTACCTTCCTGGCGGCGACTTCTGCGTTCAGTGCATCTGGGACCGGGGAACGCTGGTACTTGCGAAGATGGCCGAGCGCATCACGTATCTGAACACCGGGAGCCCGAGCGGCGTGTCGTCCATGCCCGCCCTAGCCAAGACCGCCCACGATCCCGGGATCGTGAAGGTTTGCGCGAAGGCGATCCGCGCGCTGGACCCGAAGGCGTCAGGAGTTTTTTTCGTCGATATAAAGGAAAGCGCCGACGGCAGGCCTTGCATCACCGAGATCAACCCCGGCCGCTTCGCGACGATGACCAACATCCACGATCTCGTCGGGCGGCACAACATGGCGGTCACGTTCGTTCGCCTCGCGCTCGGGGAGAAGATCACGATCCCCGGCGCGTCGGACTATGCCGAGGACTGTTACCTCGTGCGCTCGATCGACACGTTGCCCACCGTGGTGCGGAAGCACGAGTTGTACGAGGGAATCGAGGATCGGGCGGTCTGAGCCTGCGACCGAGGGCGCGTTCAGGGAGGTCGGCTATGCGTGCAGTCGCGATGCTCGTGGCCTTGCTGCTTTCCGGCACGGCCGCTTTTCCGCCGTTCGCCATGGAGCAGGATCGCCTGAAAGTCGAAGGAATCGATGGCGGCGACAGCGTCGTGGTGATGGTCAATGCGCGCCTCAGCCCGGGTACGCAGGGCTGCGGTCTCGACCCGATCGCCAGGTCGAACGGAGAGTCATCGCACGGCAATCTGCTCGCTGGCTGCAAGCCGTGGATCGCCGTCCTCTCGAAAGGCAACGCGATGCTCCTGACGACCCCCGAGCCCAAGTGGACCAATGCGCCGGGGGATCAGCGTTCGGTCACGCTGGAGCCGATCATCGACGTGCCGGTGATGGTGTGGATCGTCGATCCCCGCGCGGCAGACAAGGCCGTCGACGACATGGCGAATGCCAGGCTGATCTTCGAGGAGAACCGGGTGGGCATCGACCTGAAGCCGGTGTTCAAGAACGTACCGGCCGAGTCGGCCGATGTCCTCACCGACGGGATCGTGATCACGGGAGACGGCGAGTTCAAATGCAGGAATCTCCGCCAGATCCAGCAGAGCGAGTTCTACGTCGAGAGCGCTCTGAACGTCTACTACGTGAGAAAACGCGCCATCACCGGCAGGAACTGTGCGATCACCCCGCCGAAGGGCGACGGCAACATCAGCTTCATCGGCTCGGCGGCCAACCGCGCGACGCTTGCTCACGAGCTCGGCCACGCCTTCGGCCTGCGTCCGGTCGACGACGGCGGTCACACCGACGGCTTGCCCGGCTTCACGTCGGGGAACGTCATGACCGGGAACGGATCCGAGGCGCGGGACCGATTCACTGCGGGCCAGGTGTTCCGCATGAACACGCACAAGGATCGCTGGGGCGGCACGATGCTGATTAGGAACCGCCAGCGCTCGGGGCCGGGTATCGAATGCCCGCCGCAGCGAACGAGCGAGCAGTGTCCGCCGCTCGAAGCAGATCCGCCGCTGCCCTAAGGAGCGCGCCATGATCCGATACTCGAAGTCGACACTGCTTCGGGCCGTTGTCGCATTGATCGCGATCACCAGCGCAGTAGGACCGATGAGCGTCCTCGCCGCGAACGGCGGGGGTCAGCCCGGCCAAGCGCTGCCCGCGAATGCGTCTCAAGCGGTGACGCAGTGGCTGGAGAGCAATTGCGAGGAAGGCAAGTTGAAGGCCGTCACGCGGTTCGGGAAAGCGGTTGTCCCTGATCTCATCGCTGCCCTGGTCGAGGGACCTCCCCCGAGCAGCCTCGAGCTGGTCCGTAAGGGGGCGAACGCCAGCTATGACCGGCTGGTCGACCAGGCCCAGCGAAAGCCCGACCGGCGAGTCGCGTCGAGCAGGCAGGTATACGTGGATCGGGACGTGGACAACTTCGACGCGCAGTACCGGGTCCGGGCGGCGCAGGCCCTTGCGGTGATCGGCGGCACCGAAGCGCGAAAGGCGCTCGAGGCAGCCACGCGACAGACCAAGCGCGACGATGTGCAAACGACGATCAAGCGCGACGATGTGCAAACGACGATCGAGGAGCTGCTGAAGCTCAAGCGATAGTCGCGGTCACGGCTCGCCCACGCGCACGCGCGCCCGCAGAGCTCAATACCCCGCATCCATCGTCAGGGGCCGCATGTCCAGTTCGGCATACGCCGCGCGGGCGGACGACGCAAGATCTTCCGCCGCGGCCTTGTCGCCCCGTTTACGGTAGATCTCCGCAAGGGCCGTCTGGCAAAAGGCGGCGAGCGGCCGCGCGTCGCAAGCCACGGCAAGGTGCAGCGCAGCCCGGAGCTCCTCCTCCGATTTACGCGGATCATTCGGGGCCGAAACGAGCAGGTCGCGTGCGATCAGGAATCTCGCCCACGCTTCATCGGTCCTGCCTTCACGCGCCATCGCCATCTCCAGCGCGTATCGCAGGTGCTGCATCGATTCGTCGATGCGGCCGGCGAACAGCAGTGCCTCGCCGAGCTGCACATGGATCATCGGCTGATCGACGACCAGGCGGATCTGCTCCGCCCCGGCCAGCGTCTGCCGCAGCAGCTCGATCCCTTCGCCCTCACGCCCGGTGCTGGCGTACGCAGCGCCGAGGGAGGCTTGCAGGCGTAACCGCCAGAGCGGAACGGTATAGCGATCGGAAAGCGCCATGCCGCGCTCCAGCGCCCCGATCGCCCCGTCGAGCTCACCCTTGCGCCGCAGCAGATGGCCTACGGCAAGCCAGCCGAGCACCTGACTGAGCGGATGCCTCGCCTCCTCGGCGATCTCGAGCGCCCGCTTCGCGTGCGCCATGCCGGACCTGAAGTCACCCCGCTCGGCGAGCACGCTCACGAGCCAGGTTCGGCTCACGACCGCCGGAATGAAGCTCAGCTCGAAGCGATTGGTTTCGTGCTGTCCGGCGATCACCTCGATGCTCTCCTCGATCAGAGCGACGGCACGACGGCTCTCGCCGAGCAGATGGTGAGTCTGGCCGAGCCGGTAGAGCAGCTCGCCTTCGACCCGTCGGTCGCCGTGCTTGCGCGCGAGGCGCAACCCGGCCTCGCCGAACTCCATCGCGCGGCGCTGCTCGCCCGCGAGGAAGTGATGGTTGCAGCGGAACGACGCGTAGTGCGCGCCGCGCTGCTCGTCGCCCAGCCGTCCGAGCAGCGGCTCGATGTCCTCGAGGCACTGTCGGATCCGCGCGAGCTCGGATGTCGCGATCAGCGCGTTGCGCAGCTCGAAACGCAGGTCGACCGCCTGCTCGAGAGTCGCCCTGCTCTCGGGCAAGTGCCGCAGCACGGCAATTGCCCGCTCGAAGAACCCGGCGGCCTCCGCGTTCGCATAGAGCGCGTATGCCTTCTTGCCCGCGCGCTCCAGGTACTCGAGTGCGATGCTCCAGAGGCTGCCGAGCTCGGCGTGCTGGGCGATCCGCTCCACGTGTTCCTCCAGGCGCCCCGCCGCCTGGCTCACGATCGCGTCCGCGGCACGGGCGTGGAGCGCCTGTCTCCGCTCGCGCAGAAGACTCGTGTACGCCACTTCGCGCGTCATCGCGTGCTTGAAGGTGTAGGCGACCTCGGGAAACAAGGTCTTCTCGTACAGGAACTCCCCGGCCTGCAACTCGCGAACTCCGGCCTCGACGTGCGGCCGAGTCCGCCCGGCCACCGCCTCGAGCAGCGACCGCGGGATGTCGCCACCGATCACGGCGGCGCACTGGAGGATCTCCTTGAGCTCGGGCCGCAGGCGGTCGATTCGCGCGGCCAGCAGTGCCTCGATGGTCGGCGGAACGAAGCCTGCCGGTAGCGCGCCCTGTGGGCGCCACCGTCCCGGCGCGCCGCGCAGCACCCCGGCTTCGATCAGGCTGCGAACGCTCTCCTCGAGGAAGAGAGGGTTACCCTCGGTGACGTCGACCAGCGCCCGCTTGATCGGCGCGAGCTCGGCATCGCGGCCGAGCAGGCCGTCGAGCATCTCGTCGACGCTCGGCGGCGGCAACGGATCGATCCTTACCTGGGAGAAGAAGCTCTTCCCGCTCCAGCCGCTCTGGTACTCGGGCCGGTAGTTGACGAGAAGGAGCAACTGCGCGGCGGGGATGCTTTCCAGCAGGACGTCGAGGAAACCCTGCGTCTCGGCGTCGATCCAATGCAGGTCCTCGAAAACCAGACAGAGCGGCTGACGCTGCGATTCCAGGATCAGGAGCCGCCGGAGCGCATCGACGACCGTGCGCTGCCGCTCGAGCGGGGACAGCTTCGTCCATTCCTCGCTCCGCGGTCCGGCACTCAGAAGAGCGAGGAAGAAGGGCACCTGGGCGGCCAGCTGGTGCTCACCGAACCCGGCGAGCTTGGTCGCGACCTTGTCGCGGACGCTCTGCTCGTCGTCGCTCGAGTGGATGCCGCAGTAGCGGGTGAGAAGATCGACCAGCGGAAGGTAGGAGGTGGCCTTGCCGTAGGAGACCGAGCCTGCCTCCAGGACCAGCCAGTCCTGCAGCCCCGGGGAATGGGTGAACTCGAGGAACGCGCGCGACTTGCCGACCCCGGCCTCTCCCACCAGCGCGACGACCTGCCCGCGGCCGGATCGCGCCAGCGAGGCCACGCGCCGCAGGGTTTCGATCTCGTGCTGTCGCCCGACGAACTTCGATGTCGCGCGCGCAGCGAGCGCGTGGATCCGCATCCGCGTGCTGACGCCCTCGAGCTGCGAAACCTGCACGGGCTCCTGGATGCCCTTGAGAGTGAAGCCGCCCAGCGCGCGCGTGCGGACGAAGCCCTCGGCCAGCGCCTGGGTGTCGCGGCTGAGGAGAATCGTGCCGGGCCGGGCAAGCGGCTCCAGCCGCGCCGCGATATGGGTCGGTACGCCGTCGACGCGGACGTCGTGCACCTTCCCGTCCTCCTTCCGTACCGTCACCACGACCGGGCCCGAGTTGACCCCGACCCGAACCTCGAGCGGCAGGCCGATGTCGCGCGCTACCTCGTTCGCCCGCGCGCGAATCGCCTGCTGCATGTCGAGGGCGGCGTAGCACGCCATAACCGCATGGTCCTCGAGCGCCAGCGGTGCGCCGAAGCTCGCCATGATGCCGTCGCCCCGGTCGCGGACGACGATTCCCTGATAGCGATGGACCGCGTCCGCCATGAGCCGGACGGTCGGGACGAGCAGGCGTCGCGCCTCCTCGGCGTCGAAATCGCGGATGATCTCGGTCGAGTTCGCGATGTCGGCGAACAGGACGGTCGCGATCTTGCGCTCCGCGTCGACCGGCGCGATCCGGTCGGCCAGATGCTCCGGGGTCTGGAGGTGGGATGGTCCCGGCCGCATCGCTCCGAGCGGCTGCCCGCAATCCCGGCAGAAGTTCTGCCGTGCGCCGACCCCCGCGCCGCAGTTGGGGCAGCGGCTACGCAGGTTCGCGCCGCAGTTCTCGCAGAAGTGCGCTTGGGCGTCGTTCGCGAATCCACACTGCCGGCACGCGCTGGCCACACTGTCGGGCATCGGTCGGGCTCTGTTCGATTCGGCTACGAACGGAACGGGTCTCGCTCCGATTGTGGGCCAAATCGAGTGCTGGTTCCATCATGCGCGCCGGACCGGCGCTCAGACCTCCGGTCGACCCGAAAGGCCGACTGGCGGTACCGCGAAGGCGGCTCAGCCCTCGTGGGCGACGACCTTCAGTTCGAACCGACCGCAGCGGCAGATCCGCATCCCGCGAGGCTCCGAGTCAATCAACCCGCGCCCCCGACGCCTTCACCGCCTGCGCCCACTTCGCGAGCTCGGTCTGGATGAAGGCCGCGAATTCCGTCGGCCCGCGATGCGCCGGATCGGCGCCGCTCTTCGCCAGGCGCTCGCGGAAGCCGGCGCCCGCGGTCACGGCGCCTCCAGCAGCACCGCGCCGCCCTCGACCTTCACCGGGTAGACGCGGATGTCGACGGTGCACGGCGCGCCGACCGCCTTGCCGGTCGCAATCTCGAAGAGGCCCTGGTGCAGCGGGCACTCGATCTTCTCGCCGTCGATGAACCCGTCGGCGAGGCTCGCCTGGCCGTGGGTGCAGGTGTCGTGCGTCGCGCAGATCTTCCCGCCGAGGTTGTAGAGACAGACCGGCTCGTCGCCGACGAAGGTGCGGAGGGTCCCATCCTGCGGGACCTCGGCGACCTTCGCGACTTCGATCCACTTCGGCATGGCCCGGTCAATCCCGCGCGCGGCCGCCGCGCTCGACCCAGTACGCCGGCAGCTTCGTGCAGTCCGCCGCGCCGATGCCGTCGCGCGAAGCGCGATCGAAGCAGTCGAGCGCGCGCGCGGTCACCGGCAGCGCGACGCCGAGCGCGCGCGCCTCGTCGAGCATCGTGCGCAGGTCCTTGCGGACGTTGTCGACGTCGACCGTCGGCGGCACCTCGCCGCCGCCGAGCTGCGTCGCGATCGAGGCGGCGCGGCTCTTGAGCATGTTCGGGGCGCCGGAGGTGTCGGCGAAGATGTCCAGCACGCGCGCCGGCTCGAGCCCGAGCGGCCGCGCGAGCGAGAGCGCCTCGCCGAGAGCCTGGTAGTAGACGAGGAGCGGCAGGTTGATCGCGAGTTTCATGCTCGCGCCGGCGCCGACCGGGCCGACGTGCTCGATCCGCCGGCACAGCTCGCCGAGCAGCGGCTTCGCGCGCGCGAAGTCCGCGTCGCTCGCCCCGACGAAGCCGAAGAGCCTGCCCTCGCGCGCCGGGCCGGTGGTGCCGCCCACCGGGCACTCGACCAGCGCGGCGCCCTTCGCCTGCACCTTCCCGGCGAGCGCGCGCCCGGTCTCCGGCCGGACGGTACTCATCTCGACGAAGAGCTTCCCCGTCACGTCGCCGGCGAGGAGGCCGGACGGCCCGCCGTAGGCGGCGTCGATCGCGGCGGCGTCGGTGAGGATGGTGATGATCGCCTCCGATGCGGCCGCGACCGCTGCCGGCGTCGCGGCCGCCGTGGCGCCGGCCGCGACGAGCGGCGCCGTCTTCGCCGCGGTGCGGTTCCAGACGGTGACGGCGTGGCCCTGGCCGAGGAGGCGCATGGCGATGGCCGCACCCATGCGGCCGGTTCCGGCGATGCCGACGTTCACTTGCGCGCCCTCCTTCCTCGTCCTCGCATGCCGCCGCGCGCGGCGCGAGCGGCCGCGAATGGTAGCGCAGGGCGCCCGACGGCCGGCGGCCGGCGCGGATCTGCATTAGCCTTTCCGGCCTCGAGGGAGAGAAAACCATGATGTTCACCTGCGCGCCGTCGTGCGCCGAGCCGAGCCACCGCCACGCGCGCCTGCGGCAGACCCGCAAGGCCGCCGTGTCGAAGCTGCTGAAGAGCCGCCGCGGAAAGCCCTTCACCGTCGACCTCCACTGCCACTACCTCAATCGCGACGTCGCGGCGAAGGTCGCGCACCTGAACCCGGCGCAGCACGAGCCGAGCGTGCAGTTCGCAAACGCCCTGACGCGCGAAGTCAACGTGAAGCAGATGCAGGAGCGCGGCGAGAAGCTTTCGACGATCGAAGTGCGGCTGAAGGACATGGACCGGATGGGGATCGACGTCCAGGCGGTCTCACCCGCGCCGAACCAGACCTACTACTGGACCGAGGCCGGTCTCGGCCTCGAGCTCGCCCGCGCAGTGAACGACCGCCTGGCCGAGATCGTCGCGACCTGGCCCGACCGCTTCGTCGCGCTCGGCACGGCGCCGCTGCAGGATGTCGGGCTCGCGGTCGCCGAACTCGAGCGCTGCGTGAAGCGGCTCGGCCTGCGCGGGGTGGAGATCAATCCGAGCGTGAACGGCATGGACCTCACCGATCCGCGGCTCGGGCTCGAGCCGTTCTTCGCCAAGGCGCAGGAGCTCGACGTGCTCGTCTTCATGCACCCGATCGGCTACACCCAGGGCGAGCGGCTCGTCGACCACTACTTCAACAACGTGATCGGCAACCCGCTCGAGACCACCGTGGCGGCGGCCCACCTGATCTTCGACGGGGTGATGGAACGCCACCCGAAGCTCAAGGTGCTCCTGCCGCACGCCGGCGGCTACCTCGCCCACTACTGGGCGCGAATGGACCACGCGCATCGCGCGCGGGCCGACTGCCGGACGGTGATCAGGAAAGCGCCGACGAGCTACCTGAAGAAGTTCTACTTCGACACCATCACCTTCGACACCACGATGCTCCGCCAGATGATCGACAAGTACGGCGCGCGGCAGGTCGTGCTCGGAACCGACTACCCCTACGACATGGGGATGTACGAGCCGGCGCGCCACGTCGGCGGCGTGCCGCGCCTGAGCGCCGCGGACCGGGCGCTCGTCATGGGCGGCAACGCGGCGCGGCTGCTCAAGATCAAGCGATGAGGCCCGGGGCGGACGGCACCCGCCGCCGACTGCTCGGCGCGCTCGGCGCCGGTGCGATCGGCGCCTGGCTCGCCGGGTGCGCAACGGTGCCGGAAACGCCGCCGCCGCGGCCCGTGGACCCGTCGAGCGCGCCGCGGATCGGCGACGCCTGGCGATACGCCTACCGCAGCCCGCTCCGCGCGCCGGCCGACCGAACGCTCGAGATCCGCACGCTCGCGGTCGGGCCGGAAGGCGTGCGCGACCGGATCACCGCCGAGGGCGAGCCCGCGAGCGAGGAGCACGACTTCACCTCCGCGCTCGAGATGGTCGAGCGCGCGATCGGTACCGAGCGGCGCCTGCTCGACCGGGTGGTGCCGCGGCTCGCGGTGATCGAGTTCTCGCCCTACCTGCAGGCGTTCGGGGCGCTGCCGCAGGCGGGACCGGTCGCGGTGCCGCGGCCGGCGTTCGGCCCCGCGTTCACCGGCCGCGCGCGGCTCCGCAGCGCCGAGCGCGTCACCGTGCCCGCCGGCACCTTCGACGCGGTGCGCATGGACTACGACGCCTCGCGCACGCCGAGCCCGACCCTGCGGCCGCGCTTCGATCCGGTGACCATCTCCGGCACGGTCTGGTACGCGCCAGCGGTGAAGCGCCCGGTGCGCTGGACGGTGGTGACGCGCGCCGACCAGCAGAACGTGGTCGGCGACGATACGTACGAGCTGGTGGACTGGCGTCCGGCCTGAGCGGCTCCCGGCGATCCGCTACGCGCGGCCGAAGCTCTCGACCCCGGTGCCGCGGTAGAGCACCTTCGCCTGCCGGTCGGTAACCGACTGGTGGAACGCCAGCATCTCCGGATCGAGATCCCGCCGCGGCCGCGGCTCGTGCTCGAAGTTGCGGTGTTCGTCCACGCCGCGCACGAGCGTCGCGCTGTCGGCGTCGCCGGCGATCTGCCGAACGTAGGTCGGCACGTAGCGGATCGCGAAGCCGATGCGGCGGTCGGCCGAGCGGTTCGGCGCCGAACCGTGGAAGAGGCGCACGTGATGCAGCGACGCCTCGCCCGGCTCGAGGATCACGTCGACCGCCTTCGCCTCGTCGACCTCGACCGCGATCTCCTGCCCGCGGGTGAGCAGGTTGTCCCGGGCGAACGTGTCCTGGTGCGGCACCACTTCCAGCGCGTGCGTGCCGGGGACGAACTTCATGCAGCCGTTCTCGAGGTTCGCGGGCGTGAACGCGATCCAGACCGTCATCACGTCGGGCGAGCTCAGGCCCCAGTAGGTCGCGTCCTGGTGCCAGGACACGTAGGCGCGGCTCTCGCGCTCCTTGATGAAGAAGCTCGTGCTCCAGCAGAAGAGGTTGGGCCCGAGCACGTCCTCGACGACGTCGAGCACCTGCGGGTGCCGGACGAGCCCGTCGAGCCAGGTGAAGAGGAGGTGCGATTTGTGCCGGTACGGGCCGCTGATCGGGCCGCCAGCCTTCGCTTCGTAGGCCTCGAGCTCGCGCCGGTAGCCCTCGGCCTCCGCCGCGGTCAGCACGCGAACGGGAAAGTGATAACCCGCTGCACGGTACCGCTCGATGGCGGCCTCGGAAAGCACCCTGGGCACGTCTCCTCCTCGGAAGCGGCAGTCTAGGTGAGCGGTTCGCGCAGTGTCAATCGCGGCCGCCGCGGCGTGGAGTAGCATTCGGATCGATGCCGCGATCGTGCGCAGCACAACCGTCGCCTCGCCCGTCGTCGCCGCGCCGCCGCTGCCTGCTCTGCGCGCTCGGTGCGGGCGCCTTCGGCGCGATGCTGGGCGGTTGCGCGAGCCCGCTGCCACCGCCGCCGCGGCCGGTCGACCGCGCCCTGGCACCGCGCGTCGGCGACGCCTGGACCTATCACTACTCGAGCGTGTTCCGGAGCGTGGCCCCGCGAACCCTCGAAGTGCGGCTGCTCGAGGTCGGGCCGGCGGGGCTCCGCGACCGGATCGCGATCGCGGGCGAAGCGGGCGAGGAGATGCGCGCGTTCCCCTCGGCGCTCGAGCTGGTGGAGCGGCCGCTCGGTGGGTTGACGGTCTACGAGCTGTCGCCCTATCTGCAGGCGTTCGGCGCGCTGCCGGCGGCGGGCGCGGTCGCCACGCCGGTGCCGGGCTGGGGGCCCCCGTTCACCGGCCGCGCCCGGCTGCGCGGAGCCGAGCGCCTCACCGTGCCGGCCGGGACCTTCGAGGCGGCGCGAATGGACTTCGAGATCTCGCGTCCCCCGGGCGGCACTCTGCAGCCGCGGAGCGACCCGGTCTTCACGCTCGGGACGGTTTGGTACGCGCCGGCGGTGAAGCGCGCGGTGCAGTGGACCCTGACGACGCGCGGCGCCGCACTCAATGTCCTCGTCGAGGATACCTGCCGGCTCGCGCGCTACCGCGCAGCCTGAGGCGGGTCGCTGCGCAGCGCCCCGACGGCTTCGAACAGGTTCGCGACCGCCTGCTCGCCGATCCCGCGGGTGATGAAGACGAGCCGCGAGCCGCGGTCGTCCGACGGCCACGCGGCGAGCGTCGCCGGCGGATGGAAGACGTGCTGCACGCCCTGGACGACGACCGGACCGGCTTCGCCCTCGACGTTGACGAGGCCCTTCACGCGGAGCAGATCGGGCCCGCGCAAGGAAGTGAGCAGCTCCATCGCCGCACTGAACGTCGTCCAGGCGAAGGGGCGATCGAAGCGGAGCGTGAACGTCGTGATGCCGCGGTCGTGGCGCGGCGCCACGTCGCCGAGATAGGCGCCCTGGCCGTCCCGTTGGTCGCCGCCCGCGCCGAGCCAGCGCCCGATCTCGGCCGCGCCGGCGCGCGCGCTCGCGAGGCCGATCCCGGTGAGGAAGGCGGGGTCGACTTCGCCCTGGACCGCTGCCGCGATCCCGGCGCGCGGATTGAGCGCGTGCAGCCGCTCGCGCAGCGGCCCGGCGTCCGCGAGATCGGTCTTGGTGAGGAGCAGCCGGTCGGCGAGCACGGCCTGCTTCACGCTCTCCGCCTCGCGGTCGAGCTGGCCGGGGCCGTTCACCGCGTCGACGAGCGTCACCACCCCGTCGAGGCGGTAGTGCGCCGCGAGCAGCGTGTCGGTCGCGAGCGTCTGGATCACCGGCGCCGGATCGGCGAGCCCGCTCGTCTCGACCAGCACGCGGTCGAAGTCGATGACCTCGCCGGCGCGGCGCTGCGCGAAGAGCGTGCGCAGCGTCTCCTGCAGGTCGGTGCGCACGACGCAGCAGAGGCACCCGTTCGAGAGCAGGGCGACGTTCTCGGACGACGCCGCAATCAGCTCGTGATCGATGCCGACCTCGCCGAACTCGTTCACGATCACCGCCGCGCGGTTCATGCCCGGATGGGCGAGGAGCCGGCGGATCAGCGTCGTCTTGCCGCTGCCGAGAAACCCGGTGACGACGGTGACCGGCAGCCGGCCGGCGAGCGGATCGCGGCCGGCGCCGGCGCTAGAGGGTGAGCTCGAGGACGTAGAGCCCGCCTGCGAACCGGTCGACGGTGTACACGATGCCGCGGTCGTCGACGTACACGTCGTTCAGCTGGATCGCGCCGGCAGGCGAGAGCTTCGGCGCGCCGGGCACGAAGTAGGCGACCTCCTGCGGCTGGTACGGGTCGGACACGTCGTACGCCCGCACGCCGGCGTTGAAGAACGTGCCGATCACGATCGCCTCCGAGCGCCACGAGGCCGGCACCGGCAGGTTCTCGTGCAGGTTGTGCGCGCCGAACCGGCCGCCGCGATGCGCGAACGCGGCATGCGGCGGCGGCGGGAAGGTCGCGATCGGCACGAGGTTCGACTCGAGCCGCGCGTCGACCACGCGCACGAGCTTCGGCCAGTCCTTCCCGTCGTCCTGCACGCACTCGTCGGCGACGATCAGGAGCTCGCGCTCGAAGAGCGGCAGCACCGTGTGGGCGAAGCCGTTGAACGGCGGCGAGTAGCTCCACCGCGCGACCAGCTTCGGCCGCGACCGATCGGCGATGTCGAGGATGATCGCGCCGCCGTCGATGTAGCCGATGTACGCGCGGTCGGGCCGCGCCGGGTAGCTGTTGGTATTGTGCGCGCGAAAGCCGGTGTCGAACTGCGGCGGCAGGCGCGGCGGCGCCGGCGCCTCGTCGCCGTCGCGCGTGCCGGGGAGCCACCAGCGGCCGGCCTCGACCGGCCGCGACGGGTTGCGCACGTCGACCATGCGGTAGAACTGGTCGTCCTTCGGATTGCGCGGCTTGAAGTCGGCGGCGCCGCCGGCCATGTGCACCGTCTCGCCGTCGACGAACCAGACCGCGTGCACGCCGCGCGAGTGCCGGCCGGAGGCGTCGAAGTGCGCGATGCGCTTCGGCGACTCGGGCACTGCGACGTCGAAGAGATCGAAGCCGGCCGGCTGCATGTCCACCGCGCTCGTCTGGTAGGCGACGGCCATCACGTCGCCGACGACGTCGAGCGAGTTGGAGCGCATCTTCGCGTGCGGGAGGTCGGTCTGCACCACTACCTTCGGCGCGCGCGGGTCGGTCACGTCGACGCCGGTGAAATTCTTCGGTGCCGACTCGTGCGCGAGCCACAGGATGCGCCGCCCGTCGCGCGCCGCCTGCATCGCCATGCCCTCGCCCATGCCCCCGAACCCCGCGAGCTCGTGATGGGCGAGGAGCGACATGTTCCAGGCGAGCGTCTGGTCGGGGCGCGCGGCCGGCGCGCCGAGGGTTGCGTTGGGTTTCATCGGGGGCGAGGCGGCGAGGGAAAGGCGCGATTCTGGAGCGCGGCGCCGACGGATGGCAATGCCCGAGCGCAAAGCATTCGGGCCCGAGTGCGTCTAGCATACGCGCTCCCGCGCGCGCCGGACGCCGCACCAGAAAGGCGCCGCGCCGCAGCACGGCCACCACCGGAGGAAGATCATGCACTCCAAGCGAGCGTCCGCAGTCGTCCTCGCGATCACTGCGGCGATCTGCGCCGGCAGCGTTCTGGCCCAGGCGTATCCGTCCAAGCCGGTCCGCCTGATCGTGACCTATCCCCCCGGCGGGTCTTCCGACCTGATGGGCCGCGTGCTCGGCCAGAAGCTCTCCGAGATCTGGGGCCAGCAGGTCGTCATCGAGTCGAAGCCGGGCGCCGCCGGGTCGATCGGCATGGAGTTCGCCGCGCGCCAGGCGGCCGACGGGTACAGCTTCGTCATCGGCAACTTCGGCCCGGTGGCGGTGAACCCGGTGCTGTCGAAGGTGCCCTACGACATGCAGAAGGATTTCCTGCCGGTGTCGATGGTCTGCACCGGGCCGAACATCCTGGTCGTCAACTCGGCCCAGCCCGAGAAGAGCGTCCAGGAGCTGGTCACGAACGCGAAGAAGTCACCCGGCAAGTTCAACTTCGGCACCAGCGGCCCGGGCAGCATGTCGCACCTCGTCGGCGAGATGTTCAAGCGCTCGGCCGCGATCGACATCGTCGGCGTGCAGTACAAGGGTGGCGTGCTCGCCGTGCAGGACCTTCTCGGCGGCCAGGTGCAGATGATCTTCTCGGATGCGCTGCCGGTGATGGCGCATATCCGCTCGGGCAAGCTGCGGCCGATCGGGATCACGAGCAAGGACCGCTCGCCGCTCTCGCCCGACATCCAGACCATGGCCGAGCAGGGCTTCCCCGACCTCGTGGCGGTGAACTGGTGGGGCGTGTTCGTGCCCGCCGGCACGCCGCGGCCGGTCGTCGAGAAGATGAACGCCGATCTCGTGAAGGCGCTCGCCGATCCCGACCTGAAGAAGCGCTACGCCGACCTCGGCGTCGAGCCGGTGTCGAGCACGCCGGAATTCCTCGGCGAGTTCGTGCGCAGCGAGGCGGCGCGCTACGCGAAGCTGATCAAGGACGTCGGGATCAGGGTGGACTAGCTGCCCGCGCACCTACCGCCGCCGCCGCCGCCGCCGCCGGCGCGGCAGGCCGGCCATCCCGCCGAGCACCGCCGCCACCGCGCCGGTGTCCTCCCTGGCGTAGCCCTCGGCGATCGCCGCGACGTAGATCGGCGCCGACGCCGCGAAGAGCGGGGTGGGGCAGCCGAGGTCGCGCGCGAACTCGCCGATGATCGTCATGTCCTTCTGCCACAGGTCGAGCTTCATCGTGGCGTCGGAGTAGTCGTCCTTCACCATCATCGGCCCACGGACCTGGAGCATGCGCGAGTTGCCGGCGCCGTCCGCGACGACTCTCAGCGTGAGCGCCGGGTCGAGGCCGCATTTGCGCGCGAGCACCATCGCTTCGGCGGCGGCGACGTTGTGGATCGCGACGAGCAGGTTGGCGACGTACTTCATCGTCGAGCCGTTGCCGAACCGGCCGAGGTAGTGGTGGCCGCGGGCGAAGCCGTCGAAGACCGGCTTGCAGCGCGCGTACGCCGCGCGCGGCCCGCTCGCGTACACCAGCAGGTCCTTCGCGCGCGCCTGCGCGCCGGTGCCGCTCAGCGGGCAATCGAGCAGGGTCGCGCGCGCCCGCGCGAGCTCTTCGCGCGCCGCGTGCTTCACGTCGAGCGGCAGCGTGCTCGTCTCGACGACGACGAGGTCGCGCCGCCGCGCCGCCGCGATCTCCCCGGCCACCGTCGCCATCGCCGCTGCCGACGGCAGCGAGGTGACGACGATCGGCGCCCGCCGGGCGACGTCGCGGCCCGACCGCGCGACGACGCCGCCGGCGCGCCGGTGCGCGGCGCGCGCCTTCGACGCGATGTCGTAGCCCACGACGCGGAAGCCGGCCTTCACCAGGTTCGCCGCCATCGCCGACCCCATCGTGCCGAGCCCGATCATGCCCACCGTGTCCCGCATCGCCGCGCGTCCTCTCCGGTTGCCTGCGACCGCGATCTTCGGCATCCTCGCCCGTACGGTCAAGGACGAAGGGAGCGGGAGATGCCGGCGTACTGGATGGCGCGCAGCAAGGTGATCGACCCGGTGGAGTACAAGAAGTACACCGACCCGCTGCCCGGCATCTTCGCCCGCCACGGCGGCAAGGTCCTCGCGCGCGGCGGGAAGTTCCGCGTCATGGAAGGGCCCGAGAACTTCGGGCGCTTCATCGTGATCGAGTTTCCGACGTTCGCGCAGGCGGTCGCCTGCTTCGAGTCGAAGGAGTACCAGGACGCCGCCGCGTTCCGCCGCGGCGGGGCGGGCATCGTCGAGAACGTGATCGTGGAGGGCGGCGACGCGACGCCGCGATAGGGGAGGGCATCGTGGCGCTGACCCAGGTCGACCATTTCCTGATCCAGACCGCCGATCTCGGCCGGACCCGCGACTGGTACGTGCGCACGCTCGGGATGACCGAGGGCTGGCACCCGGACTTCAGGTTCCCGGTGGTGTGGCTCTACATCGGCGGGAAGGACGTCCTGCACCTCGCGGAGGGCGGCGCCAACGTGTCCGAGAACCGCAAGAAGTATCTCGGGCAGCAGTCCGAGGCGGTCTCCGGCAGCGGCGTGGTCGACCACGTCGCGTTCCGCGCGACGGGCCTGGCGCAGACGATGGCGCACCTGCGCTCGCTCGGCGTCGAATTCAACGAGCGAATGGTCAGCGACCAGGGGCTCTACCAGCTCTTCCTGTTCGACCCCAACGGGGTCAAGATCGAGCTGAACTTCGACAACGCCGAGGCGATCGCCCTCGGCATCAGGCCGGAGGTGATGGCGTCCGGGTTGCCGGGTTGACGCTGCCGCCCGGGTGCGGCGGGTAGCGGCGCGTCAGCGCCCGCCGGAAACGTCGACGATGGCCCCGTGCAGGTAGGACGCGGCGTCGGAGGCGAGCCAGAGCACGGCTTCCGCCACCTCGGCCGGCATCCCCTCGCGCCCGATCGGGACGGTCGGCGCGACGGCCTTGATCGTCGCCTCGCCGCCGTGCACGTCGTGGATCGCGGTGACGATCATCCCGGGCCGCACGGCGTTCACCCGCACGCCCTCGTTGCCGATCTCCTTCGCCAGCCCGATGGTGAAGCTGTCGACCGCGCCCTTGCTCGCGGCGTAGTGCGACTCCTTCGCCAGGCCGCCGGTGCGGGAGGCGACCGAGGAGATGTTCACGATCGCACCGCCCCTGCCGCCGTGCTTCGTCGACATCCGCAGGAGCGCCTCGCGGGTGCACCAGAAAACGCTGTACGTGTTCGCGGCGAACACGTCGGCGAGCAGCTTCGGGTCCATCTCGTCGACGCGGCACTGGCGACCGATGATCCCGGCGTTGTTCACCAGCACGTCCACGCGGCCGAGCGCGCGGTCGACGTCGGCGAACAGCCGCTTCGCCTCCGCGTCGACCGACACGTCGGCCTGGATCGCGACCGCCTTGCCGCCGCGCGAGTTGATGCCGGCCGCGAGCGTCTCGGCGGCGTCGCGGCTGCGCGCGTAGTTCACGCAGACGGCGTAGCCGCGCTTGCCCGCGAGCTCGGCGATCGCGGCGCCGATGCCGCGGCCTGCGCCGGTGACGACCATGACCCTGGACGTCATTGGAGCTTCGAGTAGGCGGTGGGTTGCAGGATGTAGTTGGTGGTATGGGCGAGGATCGGACCGTCCTTTTCGCTTTCCGCGCGCGCCGCGATCCACTCCGGATCGCTCATGAAAGCGTTCCACTTCCGCTCCCGCTCGGCGAGGCTCTCCCACTCGAGCAGATAGTAGAGGTCGTGATTGGTGGCGCCGATCGCGACGGTCCAGAAGCCGACCTGGCGGATGCCGTGCTTCTCCCACATCTTGAGCGTCCTCGACTCGAAGCGCTTGTTGAGCGCGGCCAGGCGCCCGGGGGCGCAGCGGTAGATGCGAAGCTCGTGGATCACGGATCTCTCCTCGCCGGGTGTCAGACCTTCCCGAGCGCCTGCAGGATGCGCTCGGGCGTGAACGGCTGCGCGGTGACCCGCGCGCCGAGCGGCGCGAGGGCGTCGTTGATCGCGTTCATCACCGCGCCCGGCGCGCCGGCGGTGCCCGCTTCGCCCGCGCCCTTCGCGCCGAGCTGCGACTGCTTCGTCGGCGTCTCGACGTGCGCGCAGACGATGTCCGGCATCTCGCCCGACATCGGCACGAGGTAGTCGGCGAGCGTGCCGTTCAGGAGCTGGCCGGCGGCGTCGTATACGCACTCCTCGAACAGCGCGGCACCGATTCCTTGCACGACCCCGCCGCGGATCTGCTCGTCGACCAGCATCGGGTTGATCACCGTGCCGCAGTCCTCGACGCACCAGTGCTTGAGCAGCTTCACGAAGCCGGTGTCCGGATCGACCTCGACGTACGACGCCTGGATGCCGTTGGTGAAGGTGAAGCCGTACTCCCGCGGCGTGTAGTGGCGGGTGACGGTCAGCTCCGACTGGAACTTGAGCGGGAGCGTGTCGGGCCGGAAGTACGCGATGCGCCCGACCTCGGCGAGCGCGAGCTTCGACTCGAGCGACAGCCGGTTGACGACCTCGTTGCCGACGATGTCGAGCTCGGCCTTGTCCATCTCGAGCACGACCGCCGCGACGTCGAGGATGTTCGATCGCAGCGCGCGCGCGGCCTGCAGCACCGCCTCGCCGCCGATGCCGGCGCCGCGCGAGGCCCAGGTGCCGCCGCCGTACGGCGTGACCGCGGTGTCGCCGGTAATGACTCTCACCTTCTCCATCGTGACGCCGAGGGCGCTCGCCGCGATTTGCGCGAGGATGCCGTCGGTCCCCTGGCCCTGCTCGGTGACGCTGCAGAGCACGGTCACCATGCCGGTCGGCTCGAGCCGCAGGGTCGCGCCGTCCTGGGCCGAGATGCGCGCGCCGCCCACGCCGTAGAAGGCGGGCGACGGGTTGGTCACCTCGATCATCGCGGCGAGCCCGATCCCGCGCTGGACCCCTCGCCTGCGCAGCGCCGCCTGCTCGGCGCGCAGCTTCTCGTAGTCCATCAGCGCGAGCAGCCGCTCGAGGCACTGGTGGTGCGAGAGCTTCTCGAACTTGATCCCCGAGGGAAAGGTGTAGGGATAGGCGTCGTCGGCGATCAGGTTCCGGCGCCGGAACTCGGCCGGGTCCATGCCGATCTTCGCCGCCGCGAGGTCGACGATGCCCTCGGTCAGCGCGACCGCGATCGGATGGCCGACCGCGCGGTACTGGCAGGTCACGTTCTTGTTGGTGAAGACGACGTGCATCTTCGCCCGGTACTTCTGGTGCTTGTAGGGCCCGCCGGTGAGGTTGACGACCTGGTTGCCCTCGATCCCGCTCGTGCGCGGGTAGACCGAGTACGGCCCGATCGCGGTGAGGTCGTCGAGATCGAAGGCGAGGATCTCGCCGGCTTTCGTGCATGCGAGCCGGATCTTCGCCTTGTGTTCGCGGGCGTGGATGTCGGTGAGGAACGATTCCAGCCGGTCGGCGACGAACTTCACCGGCCGGCGCAGCATGACCGAGATCGCGGCGGTCGCCATCTCGTCCGCGTACACGTGCACCTTGATGCCGTACGAGCCGCCGACGTCCTTGCACACCACCCGCACGTTCCCCTCGGGGATGCCGAGGTGGCGCGAGAAGATGTCCTGCATCATGTTCGGCGCCTGGGTCGAATGGTAGACCGTGAGCGAGTGCTCGGCGGCGTTGTAGTCGGCGAGGATCGCGCGCGGCTCGAGGCACACGCCGGTGTGGCGGCCGAAGACGTAGGTTTCCTCGACGACGACGTCGGCTCCGGCGAACGCGTCGTCGACGCCGCCCGTGTCGAACTCCCGCTTGAAGCAGATGTTGTCGCCGAGGTCCGGATGGATGACGGTGCGCCCGGCAAGCGCGTCGTCCATGTCGGTGACGACCGGCAGCTCCTCCCACTCCGCAACGACGTGGGCGAGCGCGTCCTCGCCCTGCTCGCGCGTCTCGGCGACGATCGCCGCGACCGCCTCGCCCTGCCAGCACGCGCGCTCGATCGCGATCGCGTACTGCGCCGCCGACTTGATGCCCTTCAGGTGCCCGAGCACCGCGACCCAGGGCGTGCAGTACTCGGCGACCGCGCGGCCGTCGAAGCACGCGATGACGCCGGGCTGGCGCGCCGCCTTCGTGAGGTCGAGCTTCTTCACCTTCGCGTGCGCGTACGGGCTGCGGAAGTAGACGACGTGCGCGAGCCGCGGAAAGCGCAGATCGTCGACGAACGCGCCGCGGCCCTGCAGCAGACGCTTCGCGTTCGGGCGCGGAACGCTCTGGCCGATGTAGCCCTTGTCGACCTGCGTCCCCGGAGCGTGCAGCGGCAGCTCGGCGCGGGCGTTCACGGCTTGCCTCCGCGGAGCGCGAGCACTTCCTCCACCGCGTCCACGATCGCGTGATAGCCGGTGCACCGGCAGTAGTTCCCGGCCATGTACTCGCGGATCTCCGCGCGCGTCGCCTGCGGCTTCGTGCGCACGAGGTCGTGCGCTGCGAGCAGCATTCCCGGCGTGCAGAATCCGCACTGCAGCGCGTTGTGCTCGTGGAACGAGCGCTGCAGCTCGGCGAGCTCGCCCGAGTCGGACATGCCCTCGATCGTGTCGACCCTCCGGCCGTGCGCCTGCACGGCGAGCATGAGGCAGCCGCGGACGATCTCGCCGTCGACGCGGATCGTGCACGCGCCGCACACGCCGTGCTCGCAGCCGACGTGCGAGCCGGTGAGGCCGAGCGTCTCGCGCAGGAAGTCGATCAGGTGCTGGCGCGCCGGCACGGTCCGCGTGACCGCGGCGCCGTTGACGGTGATGGTGGTCTGGATGGTGGCATCCACGAGTCGACTCCCTAGGCGGCGAGCTGCGCGAGCGCTCGCCCGCTCAGGACGCGCGCGAGATGCAGCTTCGTGGCCGGTGCGGCGTTGAGGTCGCCGATCGGCGCGAGGTCCTGCGCGAGCGCGCGCTGTACCGCGGCGATCACCTCCGGCGACGGCTTCTTCCCTTCGGCCGCCGCCATCGCGCCGCACGCGAGAACCGGCGTCGTGCCGGCACCGAGGAATGCGAGCCGCACGTCGGCGAGCGCACCGGCGGCGGGCTTCGCGACCGCGGCCACGCCGATCATCGCGTAGTCGCCGTGGCGCCGGGCGAGCTCGAGGAACGCGCTGCGGTAGGCCGCGCCGAGCAGCGGGAACTCCACCGCCGCGATCAGCTCGCCGGGGGCGAGCGCGGTGTCGAACAGGTCCTTGAAGAACTCGCGCGCCCTGACCCGGCGCTCGCCCGCGCGCGCGGCAACGACGATCTCGGCGTCGAGCGCGACGCAGCACGCCGGCCACTCCGCGGCCGGGTCCGCATGCGCGAGGCTGCCGCCGATCGTGCCGACGTTGCGGATTGCGACGTGCGCGATGTGCGGTGCGGCGGCGGCGAGCAGCGGCGCATGCTCCGCCACTTCGGGCGAGCGCTCGATCTCGCGGTGGCGGGTCAGTGCGCCGATGCGCAGCACGCTGCCGCGGACCGCGATGCCGTCGAGCCCCGGCACGCCGGTGATGTCGACCAGGACCGCGGGAGAGGAGAGCCGCATGTTGAGCGTCGCGAGCAGCGTCTGCCCGCCGGCGAGCACCTTCGCGTCCTCGGTCCGCCGGAGCAGGACGAACGCCTCCTCGAGCGAGCGCGGTTTCGCGTAGGCGAAGGACGGGGCTTTCACGCGGGCCTCCTCGTCGGGCGGTGCGGCGGCGACGGCCGCAGGCGGGATTGTTCTGGCGGACTGTTCTGGCGCGTAGTGTGCCACCTGTCGCCCTCCCGGCGGAAGGTCTACGATCGGCGCCATGGCGAACGAGACGCTGCTGCTGGTCGGCGAAGCGCTCGGGAAGTACGGCTTCCCCGACGGGCATCCGCTCGGCATCGACCGGCAGGGGGCGTTCCTCGCCGCGGCCGCGGGCCGCCGGCTCGAGCAGCGTGTCGCGATCGCGACGCCGCGCCTCGCGACCACGGCGGAGCTCGAGCGCTTCCACACGCCCGAGCACGTGAGCTGGGTGAGGCTCCGCTCGGCCGCCGGCGAGGGTTACCTCGACGACGGCGACACGCCCGCCTTCCCCGGCGTGTACGAGCGCGGCGCGGTCGTCGCGGGCACCGCGCTCGAAGGGCTCGAGCGGATCATGGCCGGCGACGCGGTGCGCAGCTTCCAGCCGATCGGCGGCCTGCATCACGCGCGGCGCGGGCGCGCGGCGGGCTTCTGCGTGTTCAACGATCTCGGCGTCGTCATCGACAGCCTGCGCTCGCGCTTCGGCATCCGGCGGGTCGGCTACGTCGACATCGACGTCCACCACGGCGACGGCATCTACTACCCGTACGAGGCCGACCCGGATCTGGTCGTGGTCGACGTCCACGAGGACGGCCGGTTCCTGTATCCCGGCACGGGGCACGCCCGTGAAACGGGGCGCGGCGAGGCCGCGGGGACGAAGCTCAACCTGCCGCTCGCGCCCGGCGCGGGCGACGAAGCATTCTTCGCCGCGTGGGAGGTCGGGATGGCGCACCTGCGGCGGCTCAAGCCGCAGTTCCTGCTCCTGCAAGCCGGCGCGGACGGGCTCGCCGGCGATCCGCTCGCCGATCTGCGGCTCACGCCGGCGGTGCACGCGCGGGTCGCGCGCGATCTGCGCAAGCTCGCCGACGAACTGTGCGACGGCCGGCTGATGGCGTTCGGGGGCGGCGGGTACGACCTCGGCAACGTCGCCGCGGCGTGGAGCGCGGTGCTCGAGGCGCTCGCCTGAGCCGACGGGCGATTTCTTCCGGTCAACCCTTCCTGGCCGCCGCTCCCGGCCGTTCCGGCCACACCCCCGCGCGCTCGAGCTCGTCCATCGACTCGGCGGTGAACTCGGCCTTCGGCTCGTCGCCGCCGATCACGAACATCAGGATCGAGTGCTTGTTCTTCGGCCCTTTCGTGACGTTCACGAAGCGGCGGTTCGCCCCGGGCGGGAACGAGATCACGTCGAGCGGCTTCAGGTCGACGTGCTCGATCTTGCCCTGCTCGTTCTCCCAGGAGCAGCGCCACGTTCCGGTCATGGCGATGAAGGTCTCGTTGGTGTCGTGGTTGTGCAGCATCGGGCCCTTGCCGGGCAGCGCGCGGCAATAACCAAGGTTGAAACCCTCGGAGATCTTGATCGCCGCGAGGCGCGAGGCCTGGTCGCCGACCGGGGACTGGAGCCCCGCGCCCTCGCCCGGCGGCGGCTGGAAGCCGATCACGTTGTAGAGGATGCGCTCGCAGCCGGGCATCTTGCTGTCCGGCAGCCCGCCGTCGAAGCCCTTCAGCTTCGCGAAGCGGGCGACGCGCTTCATCATGTCTTTCCGCGACACGCGGATTCGCGGCAGGGTTTCGTCGTACGGCATGGCTTGCTCCTTACGGGCGCCCGGGCGATGCAATCTAGCGAACGCCCGGCGGAGCGTCAATCGCGCCGCACGGCGCGCCTTGACGTGGCCCGCATCGAGCGCCTAGATTGCGCGACCGCCGCCGGGAGGAACCCATGCCACGCATCCGCTTCATCGAAGACCGGGAACCGTCGCCGTTCGGGGCCGGGCGCCTCGTCCGGTCGATGAGGTTCGTCAGCCGGGACGAGGCGTGCGCGCTGAACCCGCTGCTCGCCGGGGCGTCGGGGCGACCGCAGCCGGCCTGAGCGATGGTCCGTGTCGCGGTCGTCGGCCTCGGCTGGTGGGGCCGCATCATCGCAGGCTCGCTGCAGGGCAGCGCGAAGCTCACCGCGGTCCGGGGGATCGATCCGGACCCCGGCGCGGCGGCGTTCGCGCGGTCGCAGGGGCTCGCGCACGCGACGGTCCTCGGCGCGGCGCTCGACGACCCGGCGGTCGACGCGGTCGTGCTGTGCACGCCGCACTCGCTGCATTGCGAGCAGATCGTCGCGGCAGCGGGCGCGCGCAAGCACGTTTTCTGCGAAAAGCCGCTCTCGCTCTCGCGCGCCGAGGTGCTGCGCGCGATCGACGCGGTGAAGGCGAACGGCGTCCAGCTCGCGGTCGGCCACGAGAAGCGCTTCGAGCCACCGCTCGTGGAGATCGCGCGGCTCGCGCGCAGCGGCGCGCTCGGGACGCTGCTGCAGATCGAGGCGAACTTCAGCCAGGACAAGTTCCTCGCGCTCGCCGCAGACAACTGGCGGCTCTCGGCGAAGGAGGCGCCGGCCGGCCCGCTCACCGCCACCGGCATCCACCTCGTCGACCTCGCGGTGAGCCTGATGGGGCCGGCGGAGAGCGTGTTCGCGAGCGTGCAGCAGCTCGGGAGCCCGCTCGCGAACGGCGACACGCTCGCGGTCCTCGCCCGCTTCGCGGGCGGGGGGCAAGCGCTGATCAGCGCGATCCTCGCGACGCCGTTCGACGGCAGGGTCGCGGTGTACGGGTCGAAGGGCTGGGCGGAAGTGCGCGACAAGGCGCATCCGGAGGCGCCGCAGGGCTGGACGCTCACCACCGCGCTGCGCGGCGAGCCGAAGCGCACGCTGGAGTACCCGCCGGCGCCGGCGGTGCTCGCGAACCTGGAGGCGTTCGCCGACGCGATCGCGGGCCGCGCGCCCTACCCGGTGCCGCACGGCGAAATGATCGCGACCGTCAGCGCGCTCGAGGCGATCGTGAAGTCGGCGCGGAGCGGGGCGGTGGAGGCGGTCGCGGGCTAGTCCGCCGGGGCGCGCGCCGGCGCGGTACCGGGCACGGCCTCGGTCGCGGCCTTCACCGTCGCATCGACGATGAGCGCCTGCCGCGCCGGGTCCGCTGGCCCGCAGATCACCTCGCAGCGCAGGCTGGTCGAATCCTCGAAGTCGCAGTGCGACGCCTCCGCGATGCGCAGCTCGCTGCGGAGGCGCGGGAGCCACACGGCGATGCGGCGCGCGCTGCCGCCGACGTTGCACGGGCCGCTCGGCGCGCGCAGCACGACCGCGGGGGCGCGCAAGGCGCGCGCCGCTTCCTCGGCGAGACCCAGCGTGTCGACCGGGTCGAGCCCGACCCAGAGCGCGAGGCGCGGCACCCGGTCGGTGGCGAGGAGCGTGGCGAGCCCGCCCGCCGAGGTGCCGATCAGCACCACCGGGCGCGCGCCGAGCTCGCGCTCGCCTTCGACCGCTTGCACGAGATCCACGATCGCGTCGGCGTTCCCGTGCGGCCGGACCCAGTGCGGGAGGTCCGGCACTGCCACCGCAAAGCCCTCGTCGGCGAGCCGGCGCGCGAGGACGACGTGCCGCGCCCGCGAGCGCGTGAAGCCATGGGCGATTACTGCGAGGCCGCGCGGCGGCGATGCCACCGGCCAGTAGAGGTCGACGACGGTCTCCTCTTCGGCGAGCGTCATCGGCCGGGTTTCGGTCGCGGCCGCGGGCGCGGCGTGAGCGAGCACCGCGGAGAGGAAGAGCACTTCGAGTCGCCGGATCACGGTGCGCGGGCTACCCGCGCGGCGCGGGCACCTGCGAGCGGTACCAGTCGAGAATCTTCTCCCCGGTCCAGAACGCGACCCCCGGCTTCCCTTTGATGTGGGCGTACAGCCGCTCGAGGTAGCCGATCCGGTGCGGCACCCCGGAGATGTACGGGTGCACGCTGATCGCCATGACGCGGGTGATCTGCGCGCTCTCCTCGTACAGCCGGTCGAAGTGGTCGGTGCCGCGCTTCAGCATCTCCTCGGCGCCGTGGTGCTGGATCAGCATCATCGGGATGTCGTTCGTCTCGACGGTGTACGGGATCGACACCACCGGTCCGTGCGCGGTCGAGACGTACACCGGCTGGTCGTCGAGCACCCAGTCGGCGACGTACTCGATGCCCTCGGCGGCGAGGAAGTCGATCGTCTCGTCGGTCTCGGTGAGCCCCGGGCTTTCCCAGCCGCGCGGGGCCCTGCCGGTGAACTCGCGGATCGCCGCGATCGTGTCGCGGATCGCGGCGCGCTGATCCTCGACCTTGTGCATCGGCCCCTGGACGTAGCCGTGGGCCATGAATTCCCAGCCGGCGTCCTTCGCCGCCTGCGCGATGCGCGGATGGCTCCGGCACACGATGCCGTTGAGCGCGAAGGTCGGCGTGATGCCGAACTTCCGCATGCAATCGTAGAGGCGCCAGAACCCGACGCGGTTGCCGTACTCGTGCCACGCCCAGTTCGGCAGATCGGGTAGCAGCGGCTGGCCCATCGGCGGCGGCAGCACGGTGCGCGGCATCGCCCGCTCGATCGACCAGTCCTCGACATTGACGATCGTCCACACCACCATCCGCGCGCCGTCGGGTAGCTTCAGCGGCGGGCGATCGACGATGGCGGAATAGGGGACGCGGTCGCGGAGCGTCGGGCGGATCGCCATGGCTCAGGCTCCCAGGTAGAGGCTCTTGATCAGCTCGTTGTTCCGCAGCGCGTCGGCGCTCCTGCCCTCGAAAACGATCTCGCCGTGGGCGATGATGTAGCCGCGGTCGGCGATGCGGAGCGCCTGCTGGAAGTTCTGCTCCGCCATCAGGACGGTGAGGTGGAACTCGTCCTTCAGCTGCTTGATCATGCCGATCGTGTTCTGCACCAGCAGCGGCGACAGGCCGACCGAGGGCTCGTCGACGAGCAGGATGCGCGGCGCCGACATGAGCGCGCGCGCGATCGCGAGCATCTGCTGCTGGCCGCCGCTCATGCTGCCGGCGAGCTGGCGG
>Ga0187893_10001647_pt1 | contig 52732 bp, 48 predicted proteins | sample MA1701074metaG_FD_139574 | JGI IMG/M metagenome (GOLD analysis project Ga0187893, IMG submission 139574) | White microbial mat communities from a basaltic lava cave in the Kipuka Kanohina Cave System on the Island of Hawaii, USA - MA170107-4 metaG ... | reverse complement strand
CGCTTCGTCCAGCACCGCCTCCGCTTCCCGCATGGCTGCCAGCGCGCCCGTCTGCACTGCCCGGTCCAGATGCTCCATCGCGCGGGCCTCGATCGAACTCTCCCGGACCAACCGGTTCCTCACATACGCGTCATAATAGGCGCGATACAGCGCCTGCTGGAACCGCCAGTTGGCCAATCCCTTCGGCCCTACGGCTCTTTCCATCGCGCGGAATTTGTCGAGTGTCGCCTGCACCTCGAAGTTGGCCAGCAGCGGACCCTTCCAGTTACGCTCGAGCGCCAGCAGGCCCTGCGCGAAGTTGTCGCCGTGCGCGGCGCCCATGAAGTACGTTGCGTATTCGCGCAGAATACCGGCGGCGTCAGCTCGTGGATTCCAGCCCAACGCGCTCCAGACGAACTTGTTCACGTCGTCGTTGGTGCCATCCGAGTATGTGATAAAGCCGTCCGAATTGTCCTTCAGCCGGCCGAAGATTTCAGCCTGCGCCAGCGGCCTGGGGTTGATCGGCTCGCGCCCGTGTGTGAAAGCGAACGCCGGGTCCCAGTCCGGCACCGGAAACTGCGATCGCACCGCGTGCGTGATGTCCGGATACGTCCGGATCGGATAGCGCTTCGGAACGCGCGCACGCAGTTCCATCACGCTCACCCTCACTCCAGGCCCGTGCACCACGCCTCCGAACCAGGCCGGCTGCTTTTCGATCGCAAGGTAGAATTCGTCCAGCCATTGGTCATCGAATCCTTGGGGCGAGACCCAGATAGTCGCCTTCGGATGAAAGCGCCGCAGCGAGGCCGCCTGTTTCTCGAGCATCGGAAACAGATGCTTGGGATGCGTGTGCCCTGGATCGCCTCCAGGGACGAACACCGTATCGATCCGGCGCATTTTCGCGAACACCGCCGCCCATTCCCGCACGGCCCTGTCGACGGTGGCCGCATCGGAGTAATCCTTTTCAAGCGCTGGGAACCAGATCCACACATCTAAGCCGTATTCGTCCAGAATGCGCGAAACCTCGCCCATCATCTCGAGAGGCGGCAGCGTGAAATGAGGACTCTCGTCATCGAAAGCCTGCGGCGGGATCAGCTCGACACTATTGACACCGAACACTGCCAGGTCGCGGATGTACTGGTCCCACATCGTCACCGTCCAGGCGTCCACCGAGTTGTTCAACGGACGGTTGCCGAGCTGATGCCCGCGAATCCGCATTGCCGGCGCCGACGTCATGTCCGTGTTCGCGGGAAGCGTCACCCGTCCCCGTTCCATGCGCAGTGTGCGCAGGAGGCGGCCCACGCCGAACAGCACCCCACGCGGGTCGTTGCCCGTCACCGTCACCGATTGTTCGCCCGTGCGGATCTGATATCCTTCCGGCGAGCCGGATCCCATACGCAATGTGATCACCGGTCCGGCTCCGGAGCCGGTGCGCCAGCGAAGCTGGGACCGCTTCTCGACTTCCTCCAACAGCACTTGGGCAGCCTTCTTCGCGGACGCGTCCGCCGAGATCACCGCGTTGCTGAGATCGATCGTCGCGAGCGCGAGAAAAGGGATCACTGCGCCTCCGTCAGCGGAGACCGGCTGTTATCGTCGTTCATCACTGGAAATCATAGTACAGAGTTCCCTGCGACGTGATTCGGTACGGCGGGGCTTGACTTGCCTTCTTGGGTGCTGTCGCCGGCGATGGTAAGATGAGCCCGGATGGCTTCCCGCGCAAGCCGGGGATCGCGCCGGCGCAACGCTTCCACCAGGTGATGATGGGGCAGGGCCAGGGTTCGATATGGCTCGATCCCTGCCATGTTCAACATCACGCCCATGAACGCGAACAGGGGCACCGTCAGCACGTCCAGGGTTTGGTACAGGATGGGATTTCCCGACTTGCGCCAGACGTAACGGTGAAAGGTCAGATCCGCTTCCCCGGCGTGAATGGAGTCTCCGGCCTCTGCCAACGAATCAATGGTCCGGGCCAGCCCTTCCAGATGAATAATATCAGCATCGTCCAGCAGCAGGCAGGCTTCAGTGAACGCCATTTCTTCCAGAACCAGGCGCACTTTAACCCGGTTCTGGATATCGCCCCGCGAGAGACTAGTGACCACGGTACCGCGATTCGGAATTCGCACCACTAGTCCGTAGCGTTCCAATTCGGCAAGAGCTTCTCGAACCGTGGACTGGCTGACCTTCAACTTCTTTGCGAGCGGAAGTTCCGGGAGCAACTCCTCAGGCCGCAACTTCCCGTAAAAGATCGCATGCTTGAGGATATCCACCACCTGGGATCGGAGGGTTCCCGATCGAACTGGCGTATCCAAATCTGCATGGGAGCCGTTTTCGCCCTTCGCGAAGCGGGACAAAAGCCCCACGTCATTGTTGTTGTTGCTGCTCATTCGGTCAGTTTCATTCACAAGTTTAGCCCAGGCTCGCATCCCCGCCTGCTGGCGATCTGCCCACAATCGCGGAAATGTCGATGAGATACATTTGGCGGCCGTTCCCCCCGTGAGCTGAATCAATCACCACCCTGCGACCATCGGGGCTGAATCGCGGGTGCGTGTCACAACGTATTGGGCCGGTGTAGCTTGCCGGCGACAGGAAATGCCCGAGCGAGCGCCGCCTTCCCGTGGATACGTGATAGAGATACGGATGCTGGAGCCGTTGCTGATCCGGATAGCAGTCGTTCAGAATCCATTGATTCCCCGGAAGGTAGGTGCAATGGCCATCCTGGGTCATCTCGTTGAGCCCGATTACCTCGATGTTCTCCGTCTGATCCTCATGAAGATAGAACCGCCTGCCATGCGACGGGTGTGGCGAGAAGCATAGGATATGCTTCAGATCACGCCAAATGTAATGCGACGGCAGACCGTACGGATCGAGCACATAGAGTGACGTGCCATCAGGATTAGCAGTAAACATCCTCCCTCGCCCGGCTTCGGGATTCGGGCCTTGATTGCGGCGGTGAAGAAAGGCGAACCGGGCGCCGTCGGGCGAGAACAGCAGATGATTGAACCTCTGTTTGGAATCTTTCCAATCGCCCAGTCTATGCGGTACCCCAGCGGCATCGGCAACCGAGATAATCAGTTGGCGGTTACCGGTTTCGAGGTGCATCCGCCAGATGCCGGTCTGCGCGGGAGCGGCCACATCCTTATACCGGTCCGGGATGCCCGCGTAGCCGTACCCGGGCCGCTCGTCGTGCAGCCGGCTGAAATCGGTGGTGACTGCCCACTTCGAGTCCGGGCTGATTGCGTAGATCGGACCTGGCAGTGTGCGTTTTTTCCCTGACTCAACGTTCAGGATCTGCGATACGAATTGGTCCTGCTCGCGGTCGTTGAAGATCACTTCGGTGTTCGATCCCGGAAGCCATTGCAGCATACAGCCTTGCTGCCAGCACCAGGCCCGGGTTGTAGCGAGCGTGGTCCAACGGTCGCCGTCTGCGAGGTCGATCAATCCCAGGCGGATCGTGTCGGCCGGTTCGGGCTGGCGTCCTTCGAAGTCCGATTCCATGCCGAGGACGTAGCGCCCGGATGGATCAAACTGGAGTTTGTCGTAGTATCCAAACCAGTGGAACTTGGGTCCCTTGGTGATGGCTCGAACCGGCGGCAATTGCTCCTTCGCCCGTACTGGCCGCGAGATCAGACCCGCAGTGGCGCCAAGCAGAGCACGTCTCGATAATGTTCGTTCCATATCTTCGTTCAACATGTAGGGCCCTAGCGATAGCTATGGCGGCTGGCAAGCTGCCGAATCTCCTCTGCGCGAAGTGCTTTGTCGTAGAGCCGCACCTCTCGCATTTTCCCGGAGAAGTAATCGACCGGGCCAAGACCGATCAGGAATGGCTGCTTGTTCGAGACGTCGTAGCTTTGCGATCCAACGGGGGCTGAAGCCATGAGCCTGCCGTCTACGTAAAGCTTGAGGGTATCGCGGTCCCGCGACGCAACGAGGTGCTTCCAGCCCGGGCCGATATCGCGATGCAGCATGACGCTGGCTCCGCCCGAGATCGAATACACTTTTCCTCGAGTCTCGCCAGGGCGCGGTGGATCGACCATCCGCCGGTAGCAGGTTCCCGTGCTCGCGAACAGTTTCCCTTCGAACACGGAGAGGCTGGTGGCCCGGGACCAGTCTGCAACCCCTGCGGCATCGGTTGAGCCGACCGGCGCCGGATTGAACCCGGGCGGCGCGAACAACCGGCCGATCGAGATCCAACTCGTGCCGCTACCGAAGCGGAAGACCTCGGCACGAGGAATCGTGCCGGCGTAGAACGTCCCGTTGTAAGTGGCCAGGCCGATGACTTCGGTGGAGTCGCCGGGATGCCCGCTATCCTGCCACTTACCTCCCCGCAATACGGCGATTTTGCCAAGAGGCCAGGTGCCAGCGTACAGTTCTCCGCGATGAACACCCATCGAGTGGATCTGATTACATAAGGCCGTGGAGCCGAATGGGTTGCCGAGCCCCGTCCACGAAGCCCCGTCAAAGGCGAAGACTTCACCTTTCGGATAAGCGGCATACAGCTTGCCGTCGTGGACAGCCATCGTGTGGGGCATGCCATCAAATTCTCCGCTGACCGCCCATTTCTGCGCTCCTTCATAGACGTAGCAGTGGCCCGGTGGCCTTCCGATATTGAATCCGCAAACGTAAAGCTTTCCCTTGTAAGTGGCCATGCTGTTGAGCCGATGATTGCTGCCCGGCTGGCCAAGATCCTCCCATTGCTTACCACCGCGGTAACGGTAGACGCGCCCAAAATCCATGGCAGGCGGACGGGCGCCGTGGCTTGCGGACGTGGCCGCGTATAGCGCGCCGTTGTGGACGACCATCGCATAGACGCCATGCGTTTTCCCACGTCCTAATCGGCCGCAATCTTCCCACTCCTCGCCGCCTTTATAGCGAAAGACGTGAGCCCAGTCTTCTTCTTTCGGAGCATCACACACGCCGGCGTACAGCGAGCCGTCAAACGCCGTCAGGGCGTCGCTGTTGTGGGTTACGCCGCCGGGCCGGCCGCAATCCTGCCAAGGTCCCACCTTACCGTCATCGATACCGAAGTGGACGTGCTTGTCGTTGCCGCTCGAATTGTAGCCCGCGGCGCTGCTATTGACACTCAGGCTAAATCCCTTTCGTAGCGCCGGATCAAACTTGCCCGCCACGTCACCAATCACGTCCTCGAGATCGAGTTGCGTATGCACCCAAGCCGCGATCGAGAAATCGCCGGCGCCGAAATTGAGCGAAGGCGAATCCGGCACCTCAATGTAACTTCCGTGACCATCGAATGCCCCGGTCGCCAGGTCCACGCCATGGTTGCGGCCGTGGTTACCCTTGCCGGAGTAATCCTTCGCGTCGCCATTGAGTTTCCAATAGCCGACTAGATCGTCGCTGGCCCGATCCTGGGCGGCTCCGTAAGCCCCGATGGCCAGCACCAGCGCCGGGATAGTCGCAGCCATCCCGATCTGCCGCGACAACATGATCGATCCTCCTTTCCCCGCCAGCATCGGATGCCTTAGAAAATGTACTTGAGCGCGAACTGAATAATGCGGCCATCCGCCGCCGACACGATCCGGCCCAGGCTTCCCGGCACATCCACGTTAGCCCCCGGGCTGCCGAAGTTCGGACGATTCGGCAGATTGAATATCTCCGTCCGGAACTCGACTCGCTGGCTCTCGGTGGCGCGGAAGCGCTTCAGAATACCGAAATCGAAGTTCACCGTTCCCGGCGCCCGGAGTTGGCTTTCCGTGCGAGGTGCGCTGCCAAATCGGCCCATTCCGTTGGGGGCGTACGCGGTTGTGTCAAAATAGCGCGTCAGGTACTCCTGGCGCGGACGATCCACATCAAGCCGTGCATCGCGGAGCCGGTCTGGGCGATTGGCCAGGCCGCGTAGGGCTCTGTCCTGCGTTACGCTGAAACGGAGCGGTGGCCCGGAATACATGCTGACGATACCGGTCACGCTCCAGCCAGCAAAGACCTGCCGCGCTAGAGCGGTGCGCCGCCACAAGCGGGGTAGTTCCCAGATCCAGGAGGCAACCGCGGCGTGCGTACGGTCAAAGATCGCGGGACCCCATTCCGCGGCGCGGCTGTCGGGATTCTGCAAATAAGCAGTCCAGTTTTCACTCTGGTCGTCTAGCGCCTTGCTGAACGTGTATGATGCCACGACACTGAGGCCGCCGCTGAAGCGCTTCTGCATCGAAAACTGGGCGGAATGATAACTCGAGTTTCCGCTGGACTCACCCCATTCGAGGATCGTCAGCGGTTCGTAGTAGGGCCGGCGGGCGTCCAGATTCTGCGGCGTGGATTGTCCCGCAATATAGCGGGCGTAGTTGTAGTCGGTCACAAATGGCAGGTGCGTCCCGCGGGTTCCGACGTACGCCGCAGTCGCCAAGTATGAGCCGAACTCACGCTGCAGATTTACGTTCCATTGATGGAACGCGGGATCGCGATATCCCGGCGCCATGCTCCAGACCTGAGCGTTGCGAAAAACGAAGTCCGGGTTGCCCGAAGGGCTCGGGAACGGATTCCCGCCCGGAAATGTGGCCCACGGGTCCCCTGTGCTTGCCGGGGGCCGGACTGAAATACGGTTCACCCACGGCTGTTTGTTCGTATATTGCGCCTCGAGATTCAACCACGTCTGGTTGTACATCAATCCGTAGCCGGCGCGCAGGACTGTCTTTTGGTCCGCTGTCAGGGCGTAAACTACACCCACTCGAGGACCGAACGCCTTCTTATAGGTTTCCCGCGCGGAGCTGCCCACTCCTTGGTCACCCTGGAAAAGCAGTCCCGGAGGCGCATTCTTGAACACGGTTGACCGCTGTCCTGACCACGGACGGAAAACCATGGCACGACCGTCGGCATCGACCGCCGCGAACGGAAGCTCGTAACGAAGGCCCAGATTCACGTTCAACCGGGGGGTCAGCTTGATTTCGTCCTGGATGTACCAAGCCAGTTGCGTTTGTTGCTCATGCGCTGTCTGCTCGTTCTGCTGCTCGAAAAAGAACGGCCTGCCCAGCATGAAATCCGAGAGCGCGGAGCCGCTGAACTGGCCGTTGAAGCTGTAGCTGCCCATTCGCCGGACGACAAGAGGATCGTGGTAGTTATAGGCGCGCATGACTCGCATGCCGAGATACAGAGTGTGCTTGCCGCGATGCAAGGATAGATCGTCTTCCCATGTGAACGTGTCGGACGGCTGGACTGTTTCCGGGAAAGTACCCGAAACATTAAAATAACCGGAGATGGCAAGCGCCGGAAGGTAGTTGGTGTAGTTATAGAAATTACGCCAGCCGAGAGCGCGCAGCTTGTCCGGCGTGAAGGTTGCATACCTCGACGAGTCGCGCTTCATCTCGAAGGCATTCTTGCTGAAGCGGAATACATTGATGGCGCGTGGATTGATCGTCTTGGTGTAGTTAAACGTATTGCTGGTGGTGGCGACTCTTGTAATGCCCTCAGTGAAGTACGGCAGGGTGCTCAGTGCGTAGGGCGCCGATTGGCGGGTGAGAAAGAGGCGATAGCTGAACTGATGGCTCCTCAGTGTGTGATCGCCACGCGCGAGAATCTGCATCGGGTTGTTGTCGGCAGCCTGCTGGTATGTGTAACGGCCGTTTGCCTCCTGAGCGACCGGCACAAACTCCTGCTGAATCCCGGTGGCGATCGAATCGAGACGGTTTGCCGGAATCCGGTTCCCGGCGAAAGGCTGGTTCGTGAGCGGGTCGCGGATGGTTTGCGCGAAGCCCGAGAAATCGCCCTGCCGTTGTGCCGCGGTAGGTACGAAGATGGTGGTCACCCGGCCAAGCGGCTCGTATTGTTTTTCCACGCTGGTGAACCAGAACGTGCGGTTCCTCCCGTTATAGAAGCCGGGCAGGACCAGGGGCCCGCCAGCGGATCCGCCGAACTGATTCCTCCTCCGCTTTGTCTTTGTTGACGAAAAGAAATTGCGTGCATCCAGTCTGTCGTTGCGCAGATAATCGTACGCCGTGCCGTGTAGTTGATTCGTCCCCGACTTGGTGAGGATCTCAATCACACCCGCCGCAAAGGCATACTTCGCAGAAGGAAGACTGGTTTGAATGTTGAACTCCTGTACGCCATCCGGCGAGGGAGCGGGCAGCACACGCTGGTACTCCATTTCCGTATGGATAGCGCCGTCCAAGCGGATGTTGATGCTCGTGCCGCCGTTGCTACCTTCGGGCCCGCGGCTCCCATTGAAGTTCATCCCGCCGGCGCCGGTCCCGGGGACAAGTTTCGCCAGATCGTAGATGTTGCGTCCGTTGAGCGGGAGATCCATGACCCTGCGTGAGTCGACGAGTTGCTGAATGGTGGCGGTCTGGACGTCCACTCTGCTAGCCTCCCCGGTCACTTCCACGCGTTCCGACACGTCACCTACCTGGAGGGTGATGTTCAATAGGCCACGCATGTCTACCGTTAGTTCGATCCCGGTTTGGATGAATCGCTTGAATCCGCTGGCTTCCGCCTGAATGGCGTAAGACCCAACGGGAAGATTCAAAAGGATATAGCGGCCACCGTCGTCGCTCCCGGCGGTGAAGGTCAGGTTCTGCTGCTGGTTGGTCGCGGTGATAGCCGCGTTTGGAATGATCGACCCTGTCGAGTCCGTAACTGTCCCGCTGAGGCTGGCGGTCTGCGCTGCCAGAGGCGTCCCTGCCAAAAGCAGAATCGCGGCGGCGATCAAAATGTTTACAGTGTGATGGAAGAGCTTGTCAGGCATTCTGGCCTCCTGCTGATTCGGGAACTTCGTTACTGGTCTGCTGACTTTGCGCGAGATCGACTATATCATAATCGATAATCGATCACAATACTTAAGACATTGCGAGGAAGGCCCCAGCTTACGTTCTGAAGATTATCAAGTGGCGAGGCCTACTCCTGCCAGCAGAGGTCTTCTATGTCGCGGGACCATTCATCGTATTGATGGTGGTTTCGCTCCGGCCGCGCCTTTAGTAATGGGACTTTTTCGGCGTCGGAAACTATTGGTGTGGTTACAGAAAAGCCATGATGAGCGGTACACCACACCGAAGTGGTATCACTGTATCCGACTTTTCGGTAATAGTACAAACTCGATTGTATTCAGTACATTCTGGCCATTGAATCATCCACTCAACCACCTCCACAATGTTGGAATGGAGGAGGGCGAGACGATGGAGGATGAACACTAGAACGGAGGCATTACAATGAAAAGGGTTGTCTGGGTTATCCCCGCGCTGTTACTGCTGACTCTGCCAGCGTTGGGAGGATTGATAACATTTCAAACGTTCACAGGAACAGTCGGATATTCGAGCGATGGTTTTGGGAGTCTGTCCCAAAGCGGAACCATCTCGGCTTCCGTCCCTGTAGGCGCAACCGTATTGGCGGCCTACCTTTATTCAGGGTCAAATTTCAATGCGACCGGCGCCGGTATCGGGGGTACGTTGGGGGGCTCAGCCTTAGGTCCTGGGACCTTCGTGTTGAACACGGGCGTGTGCTGCGACCTGGGCATGACTCGCTTTAATGTGACGAGTATCGTTAAGCCGGTCATCGACGTAGGTCCCGGCGGTTTGTATAACTTCGACATTACCGAAACAAGTGCCAGCCAGGACGGCGAAGCGCTGGTCGTCGTGTACAGCCTCCCCGGTCTGGCAACGTCCACCGTTGCCATTCTGGACGGATTCAGTAATGCAGGTGGCGACTCGTTTACGGCGTCGTTCGTCGACCCGCTGGATCCGACTGCAGCGGGATTTTTTGCCGAAATGGCGCTTGGAATCAATTTTAGCTGCGGTGATGCCAACTGCGGTGGCATACAAAGCTCAATCGTCACGGTGAACGGTACCACCATCACGGAAAACGCCGGCAACTACGACGACTCCGATCTTCCCCCTCCTGGAAATGCTGCAGATGGCCGTTTGTTCACGATGGGCGGATTTAACGATCCGTTCTCGGCGTTGCTGCCAAGTTACGCGGATGACCATGAACGATATAACCTCGTCCCATTCATCTCGATGGGGGACACCAGCATCGTGGTCGGGACCAATAATCCATCTAATGACGACAACATTTTCCTCGCCGTCTTTGCCGTAGCTGGTGAAGCTGAAGTTACACCCACGATTCCGGAACCGTCAACGTGGGCTCTGCTCGGAACGGGCATGCTTGTCGTTGGGCTCTGGAAACGACGCAGGCCGCAAGCCTGAGCCTGCTGCCAACCCTCAAATAGGCACGGGCCCGCGAAATGTTGTGGGCCGTGCCTTTTAGAACTAGCTCGCTAGCGCCCTTCAAGATTCTCCAGGCGTCGATCATGCGATTGCGCGATGCGGGCCAGAGAATCGATGCTCTCGATCACCCGCGCCAGCAGTGTTTCGTTCTTCGCCTGAGCCGCAGCCATTTTCTCCTGAGCCGCAGCCAGCTTACCGATCTTCTCCTCGCTGTCGCGATGCATTGCGGCGATGATCTCTACGGTCTCAGTCAGCGCCTCATGCCGTTCTTCGAGGCGGTCGAGCCGATCGCCAACGCGGTCGAGCTGATCGGCAACGCGGTCGAGGATACTCTCGATGCGATCCATGCGCGATTCGTTGTGTCCGTTGCCGTTGCTCACTCTACCAGCCTTCAAAGCTCCGAGTTTGGAGGCGCGGACCGGATTCGAACCGGTGAATAAAGGTTTTGCAGACCTCTGCCTTACCACTTGGCTACCGCGCCAATCTTCGGGTTCCAATGCGAAGATAGCGCGATTGCCGGCTCGTGGTCAAACTCTCGTGGTCAGACCAAGATACCCAATCTTCACGGCTTCGTCCTCTTGCCAAACAGTGCCGTTCCCACGCGAATGTGCGTCGCCCCCTCTTCGATCGCCGCTTCGAAATCATGCGACATCCCCATCGAAAGCGACCCTAGCCTATTCGCCTCACCGAGCTCCCGCAGTTTCCGGAAATAAAGCCGCGAAACCTCAGCATCATCGGACCACGGCGGCATCGTCATCAGTCCAAGCAATCTCAAGTTCGGCTGCCCTCGCACCGCCTCAACCAGCGGCCCTAAGTCCACAGGCTGGATCCCGCTCTTGGATGCCTCTTCGCTCAGCCGGACTTCTATCATCACGTCAAGCACCCGTCCCGTTTCGCTCAGCCGCCGGGCCAGCTTTTCGGAATCCACGGTCTGAATATGCGTGAACAGCTCAGCCGCGCGGCGGCTCTTGTTCGACTGCAAGTGCCCGATTAAGTGAAACGAAGCGTCCGCCAAATGCCCCACCAATGGAAGTTTTTCCTCGAACTCCTGTACGTAGTTCTCCCCAAAGTGCCGCAACCCTAGTTCGTGCCCTTCCAGAAATACTTCCGCGCCGAACACTTTGGTTACCGCCACCAGTGTAATGTCGTCCCGCCGCCGTCCCGACTTCTGGCAGGCCCGCAAAATTCTTTCCTCGACCCGAGCAAGATTTTCCCGCAGCACGCACTTCTTATCATAAGAGCGTCAGAGTCATTCAATGTCAGCAACACTCGATCAGATTCGCGAATTCCTCTCGAATTCCCGGGAACCAGTGATCGTCGAACCGGGTGAGCCGCCGCTCGCTCTGGTCCACGGCCGGTACTCGCTCGAAAGAGCCGGCTCCGCCATCCGGCTCGAGGCTTGGGATGACACGCGCATGTTCGCGCGCAAGATCCGAATCGCCCGCCCTGGCAAGCTGGGCCGCCTCGAACTCGAGGTCGAGCGTTTCGGGGGCACACGCGGCTGGATCACTATCATTGACCGCTTCCGCGGCACCCATACTGCGTTGGAGCGCAAGAGCGCCCGTTGGATCCTTCGTAACCACGTCCGAGGGTTTCTGGGCCGCCACTTCACCGGCTGGCGAATCGCCGAACTCACGACGGAACCGGATCTCGAGCACAGCCTTTCCCCAAATTACACCCGTGCCCTTGTGACCCGTGCGGGCTCCGGTTGGGCTGTCCTCGCAGCGCCGGACCAGACCACGGCCGCCGATCAATCCCTCACCTATGGTCTCATCTGGCTCGACTATCTTCGCCACCGCGAAAAGCGGCTGCGCATCGAGGGTCTTTGCCTGTTTGTACCCGCCGGAAAAGAACTCACCACCTGTCTCCGCCTCCCCTGGCTCAATCAGAGCGCGGTCACTCTTCAAGTAGTCACCTACGGGGAGAATTGGGAAGCTCAGGCTGCCGCCGCCCCTCATGGCAATCTCGAGACACACCTTCCGCTCGCCGGCTCGGCCTACGCGGTCCGTCAACTGGATTCGCCGGAAGCATCACTGGAGCAAAAGCTTCGCGAAGAACCCCGCGCTATCGACCCTCTCGTTGTTCGGAAGCCGATCTACAGGCAGGTGCCCGCGTGGGCCGGAATCGAGCGCGGAATCCTCGATCTTCTTGCCTGTGAAGCGTCCGGCCGGCTCGTGGTCATCGAACTCAAGGCTTCCGCCGACCCCCACCTTCCCCTGCAAGCTCTCGACTACTGGCTTCGCGTACGCTGGCATCTCGAGCAGGGCGACTTCCCTGGCAAGGGTTATTTTCGCGGAATCGCTTTGCTACGCGATCCGCCGCGCATGGTTCTCGTTGCTCCCGCCCTGGCATTTCATCCCACCACCGAAATCATACTTCACTACTTCTCGCGCTCCATTGATGTGCAACGCGTCGGTGTGGCAGTAGAATGGCAGAAGGAGATACGCGTGCTGTTTCGGTTGCGGGGCGCACAGAGACCCTATCTGGCAGCCTCGCGTTCCTTCTCGTAATACAGCCTCATGGCAACAAATCTTCTCCGGCAGATCCGCCAAGCCGTCGAACAACTCAATCCCAACGAGGTTCGCGAAACCGCCGAGCGCCCCATCATCTTCCGGATCAATGCGACAAGCGAAGGCTATGCCGAAATCGAGGATTTCCTCGCGCCTCGCACGATCAGCCGCAACAAGCGCCTCGAGATCATGCAGTGGATCTATCGCGCCGAGGATCCCTCCATCCCCGAAACAACCGACCTGGATGTCTACGAGCTCGGATTGCCGCTCCCCGAAGGCGCCTTCGTTTTTGACCCAAGCACGCCTCCGCAACTGGTGGCCGATGTCCTGGCCGTCAAGCAGGAACTCGGCCTCCCCTTGGCCCGCTGCTTCCCGCCCTTCCGGAAGTCCGTCGCAGACAAGGTGATCTTTGACGTCTCGAAGGAAAACGCCCTGTTTGCCATCATGACCGCCATGCCGGACCTCATGCCCGGCATCGCGTTACCCTGGTCCATTCCGGAGGCCATGTCAGATGCCGCGGTCCTCACCATAAACCAGATCCGCATGGCTTTTCTGTTAGCGGCGGCGAGCGACCGGCCGGTCGGATACCGGGAGCAAAAGACTGAAATCGCATCGATCATCGCGGGCGCCGTGGGATGGCGGGCACTGGCTCGCAACCTTGTCGGAAAGATTCCGCTAGGCGGCGGCATCCTTGCCAAGGCAGGCGTTGCGTTTGCGGCTACCTATGTGGAAGGCCTCTCGCTCGAACGCCTCTATCGTGTCGGTTATGGATACACGCGAGCGGAACGTCAACTCGCCTACGGCGCAGCCTTGGCGCGGGGCCGCCAAGTCGCCAATGCCTTATGGAACTCTATCCGCCGGAAGCGCGGCGAGAGAATGTACGAGCAGGCGATGGGCATTCACCCATCGCCTTAGTCTTAACTGATGATGCGAACCGGCACGGAAAGCCTACCCCTCACAGTGGAGGGCACAGCCGGCAAGTCGGCCGTTATTGTAGTCGTCGAGTTGGCCCACTAGAGTCGAGGTTTCGCTGGTCGGAAGTGAATGAGTCCCGACGATGAGGCTACCGATCTTGGCATCCGCCTGACTGATGATACTAGCCGCGGCAGCGCATCCGGCGCCGGCGGCAACGTTCAGCTTGGCCGCGATCAACTGATGGGCCAGACTGATCAATCCATTTCCTCTGACCGGCGTGCCAAGAATATTTAGCAACTGTGCTTTCGAATACGTTTGGCCGTTCGTTCCAAGGACGAGCGATTGCACGGGCCAGGCTTCCTCATGATTCTTCCAATAACCTTGCGTTCTTGTGCAGCCGCCCGGTGGCGGCGGGGGCGGACATTCCGTCGAGCAGCGAACTTCGATCGTGTTGCTGAAAAAGCCTCCCGAAGTGACAATCAACGTGACCCTAAAAAGATACTCGACCCCACACGTGAGTCCGGAAACGGTTACATTCGTCGGACTCTGGGACATGGCGAAATTCGTGGTCGTGAACGCCCCGGCGGGCAGCGCCTGATACTCGACTCGAATCGTGTCAGGCAGGGGGGTGCAAATACTGGATGCCGTCACCTGCAACGTGACGGAGGTATCCGTGTGGGAAAGACAGGTTGCCGAGACGGTACACCCGAACAACGGCTTCTTGACGGTTGCGGCCGCTATAACAGCGCCCGGGAAAACCCAGAAGTTACGCCGGGTCATTTTCTGCATTGGTTGATCCCTCCACTTTCTTTTTTGAACTGCGCCGTGCCGGACGTCCCTCAGGTTGCGTTAACCTAGACGAGGCATGCAGTAGTAGTGTACTTGGTTCTTTACAGGAGGAACCTGAGAAAGTCTTCCCATTTTTGCTCCCAGTACGTTCCAGGACTATCGTCCTATTCGGGCCGAAACATGTAATGTTTCGCTGAGTTTGGCCGGGGAATGACCCACCAGAACGGTCTGAAAACTACGGGTTGGTTCTTACCGTCGCCAGTACCTGCCTCCGTGTCTACCATCGCGTTCACGCCTGTCGCGCTCACCCCAGTTGTCACGCCAGCCGTGGCGATACTTGCCTCCCCGATGTACCTTATAGGGCTTGTAATAGGAAGACCTGCCCCAGTTGCCCGATCGCCAGTGGTAACGTGGCCCTGCCGGATACCAGTAGCCGTCGAACCAAGAGTAACCAGGGCCTGGATAAGCTGGCATATAAACAATCGCTGGCGCCGGCACATAAGCGACTCCATACGGGGGAGGCGGTGGATAATACGAGCAGCAGCCACCAATACCTACTCCGATGGAGATGCGCGTTTCGGCAAACAAGAAGCTTCCACCCAACAAGAGACAGGTCAGCAATTTCGCTTTCATAACCCTTCTCCTTTTGGTGATGCGACGTAGCCCGGCGTCTCCGCGTTTACGGCATTCATCAAGTGTTAATCTTCACTGCAACCAGCGGTCAAACCACTGAAAGGCTTGGCTTTGCATCTCGCGGTCAAACTTGTGCGGACCAGGGTAGAAGCTTGCGGAGAAACGATCCGGGGCGCCAGCTTTCTGATATATTTCCCTGAGGATTCTGACGGCTCGCTCCATCTCAGGCATAGTGAAGAGGGAATCTTCGCGATCGTTCAACACCAGAATCGGGCTCGGTACTGCTAATCCAATGATCTCCGGATAATCCAAGTCCCGGGGCAAACCCGGGATGTAGATCATCCAGGTGTGGGTGTAGCACTTGTTAAGCAGGTAGTCCCGCCAAGTGGTCATCATGCCGACACAACAAGCGCAGCGGATCCTCTCATCCAACCCGGTCAGGTAGACCGTTCGCAGGCCGCCACCAGACAATCCGCAGCATCCGATTCGAGCCGGATCGACATCCGGCCGCGAGCAAAGATAGTCCAGCGCGCGCTGATCCTCGGCAGTGAAGACGCCGGGCCAAGTGGTTCCAGCGGAAAAGAGGCTTTTGGCGATCAGGTGTTCGTGGCCGGAAGCGAAACGGTTGTAGCGATCAATTTCTTCCTGGGACTCCGGATTCAGTTCCACGAGATCACCCTTCACGACCTTCGGGAGATCGCCAAGACGCATGCGCCGGCTTCCGAAAGTGAATGTGTCGTGGACCAGCACCGCATAGCCCCGCTTGGCCAATTCATTGGCCCATGCCGCGCCTCCGTAGTACCGCTCCTGATGGCGCAGCATGGCGGGATGCGGATCTTTACTCGTCTGCGTGATCTTGCGCAATCCGAAGTATTTATTGCCGCCATGGTCGTGCAAAGCCAGGACTCCCGGTAGTCGCCCGCGCGCACCAACCGGTTTTAGCAGGAGTGCTTCGGTGGGCGCTCCCACGGGGAGTTGCCACGTAAGATGTTCGACAGCGAGGCCGTCGTACTCGAAACTGTGTTGGACACTCGCCTTTGGTGTGGAACCAGTGTTGGGTTGCAGCAGCAATTCACGATACCGGCTACGGGCCTGACGGCGCCAATCGGCCAGATTCTTCCATTCCGGCCGGCGGTAGGAAAGACGCGGCGGGTCCGGTACCAGTCCTGATGCCCATTGCCCGTAGGCGCCGATCATGTTTTCCATTGCTTGCTATCTTACGACAACTCTCGCGGCAGGGATCGCTACAACGATGCATGGCCTAGATGCTCGCGAACACAACCAGCGGATGACCGCGGGCGTCTGACCAGCGTCACACCGCCTCGAACAACACCTCATCTCCCTCCCGCCGCATATAGTACAACTCCACTCTCGATTGTGGCCACTGCTTCCGCACTCTTTCCCCCGCACTTCTCAGATCCTCCACCAACTGTGTCTCTGATCCCTTTCGCTTGAGCCAATGCGGCAGCGCGTTGTACCAGGCACAGTCCTGGTGAGCGATCAGCAGAATCCGTGGTGGACGGTAGAGATTCACCAGAAAACGCAGCCACCTCCACAGAATCCAACCCGCCAGCGGCAGATGATTTGGCGTGACAAAGGCATGCACTCCGCCGGGAATCGCGATCAGGCAATACTTTTCCAGCCCCAGCGCGTCGTGCAGAAACTCGGCGGTATGCATCTGGACGCGGGCAGCCGAGCAGCGCAGTACGAGAGCCTCTGCGTTTCCCGTATCCAGCGCGCCGGAGCTGCGAAAGACAACCGGCATTTACGCCTTCGGCTGTTCGCGCGAATCGTCTGGCGGTGGTGCGGGCTTCCCGCCCAACTGGTGAATCAGATTCGGAACGTTGATTCCCAACGCTTCCAATTGCTGCAACAAATTGAACGCCACCGTTGGACCTACGTTGGCCAGCCGTGAAATGCCGCTGGACGAATTCCCGTTGCCGCTGTTCTGATCGATCACCACCACTTTGTCGATATTGCCGATCGGCGCCGCCACGGCTCCAAAGATCCCCGTCGAGGCCTCCAGAATCGCCGGCAGCTTCTCGAGAATCGTCTGCAGCCGGGCCGCATCATTAAACTGGCGCCAGGCTTCGGCTTTCTTAAGAATCGCCGCCGCTTCCGCGACTCCCTGCGCCTCGATCGCCTTGGCCTGCGCGAGACCAATCGCCTCGATCTTCGCTGCTTCCGCCCGGCCTTCAGCTTCCACGGCCGAGGCGCGCCCGATTCCTTCCTTTCGCAACTTCTCTTGCTCTGCCTCTGCCATTGCGATCAGCGCGGACCTCTTTCCTTCCGCCTCGAGAATCGCGGACGTCTTCGCCGCCTCCGCCCGAACGATCGCCGCTTGGCGCTCGGCATCGGCGGGCTTGATCACGGTGGCCTCCAGCTCCTTTTGCCGGCGTAGGACTTCCTGCTCCTGCTGGGCAATCATCTCCTGCGTGCGCACCCGCTCCACTCTCACTTCTTCCGCCACGACAGCCTGTCTCGACTGCGCCTGCGTCAGAGGACCGGCTTGCGCCGCTTTGGCTTTCTCGATCTCCACCTCGGCCTGATACTTCGCCTGCCTCATCGCAAAATCCCGCTGCGCCTGGGCGATCGAAGCCTCCGCCTCGTACTTCGCCTTCTCACCCAGTTGGAGAGCTTCTGAAGATTTCTGCTTGGCTTCCCTCTCCGCTTCCGCCTCTCCGATTTGCGCATCCCGTTTCACTTCGGCGGCTCGCTTGCGGCCCAGGTTGTTCAGGTAGTCCTCCTCGTCGCTGATTTCCTGGATCGTGAGGACGTCCACTCCGATACCCATCTTCTCCAGGTCCATCGCTGCTTCACTGGTCAGCTTCTGAGCGAACGACTGGCGGTCGCTGTTTACTTCTTCCACTGTCAACGTTCCCAGGATCGACCGAAGGTGCCCTTCCAGAGTTTGGAAAATCACCCGCTGGATTTCGTCGTGTTTCATCCCCAGGAATCGCTCGGCCGCGGCATGCAGAGATGATTCGTCGCCCCGAATCTTTACGTTCGCCACCGCCTTGACCGATACGGGCACACCTTGGACCGTGTAGGCGCGCCGGATCTCGAGCGGGATGGTGAACACATTCAGCGAAAGATAGTCCACCTTCTCGAGCAGTGGAATTCGCAGCGCTGCTCCTCCGCGGACCATCCGGTAGCCCACGGATCGCCCATCGGGAAGCTTTCGCTTTCGGCCGCTCAGCACAGCCGCCATGTTCGGCGCCACCTTCAGATAGTTACGGCTGAACAGCGCCATGGCGATGAAAAACGCAATTAGGACGACCAGGACGATCAGCGGTGTGGCGAGAGTCGTGAATTCCATGTGAACCTCCGGATACTTATTGCGGGCGGACGACCACGACTTCCCCGAGAACCTCTTCCACCACCACGATGGTGTTCTCCGGAATCTTCTCACCGGACCTGGATCGTGCGATCTTATCGACCAGCTCCTCGCCGATCTGGCACCGCACCTGGCCAATTCCACTCGCCGGGATCGTGACCGTGATTCGGCCTGTCCGGCCGACCATATCAGACCCCTGCACTCGCGTGGTGGCCTGTTGGCCATAAAGGAACTTCGCGAACCAATAGATCAGCGTCGCGAAGAAAATACCGCTGACGAAACCAGCGGCGCTCGCAGGCAATACGGAGAACCCATTACTGATGACCAACGCGCCGGTGCCGCCAAAGGCAGTGATGAAGACGCTCAGAATGCGAGGGCTCAGAAAGCTGGGGCCCCCATGTTCCATGCCCGCATCGTGATCGTGTTCGAAGCCCAGATGCTCGAACACTTCTCCGAAAACCAGCGCCACCAGAAGGAATAGAAACCCGAATCCAGCGATGCCCAGGAAAACCGTGAAGGCCGAGAGCTGCTCAAAGAAGTCCGGCATAACGTCCCGTCTGAGTTCCCGAGTGTACCACGTCAAAGATCCGGCGGCGTCACGGATAGACTAGACTGGGCTGGATGCCATTTCTCGCGGCTTCAGCCTTTATTTCCATCGGTTTCCTCGCGTTGCCGCCTCATGTTGAAATCGGCGCGATGAGCGCCGTCGCCATCGATCGCAAGGACCGTATCTATGTCTTGCATCGAGGACCACAACCGATCCTCCAGTTCGACAAGAATGGCAAATACGTCCGCGCCTTCGGTGAGGGGTTGTTCAAAATCCCCCATGGCCTTCGCATCGATCGCGCTGGCCACCTCTGGACTACCGACAACGGGAACCACCTTCTTCGTAAGTTCTCGGACAAAGGCAGACTCTTGCTTACGATCGGTGAAACCGGCGAATTGCGCTTCCGCGCGCCCGACGACCTGGTGTTCGCGACAACAGGCGACATCTACGTCGCCGATTCTGGCAACAGCCGCATCGCACGTATCTCGGCGGACGGGAAACTCCTCGGCGCGTGGGGCAAGAACGGCAAAGGGACAAGCGAGTTCGCAACTCCCCACGCCCTCGCTATCGACTCCCGCGACCGCGTCTACGTTGCCGACCGCAACAACCATCGCGTCCAGGTCTTCGATGCCAGGGGCAACTTTCTTGCCGCCTGGACCGGCTTCGGTAATCCTTTTGGCGTTCATGTGATAGGCAACGAGCTGCTGGTCTCCGATGGCGACGCACACCGCATGTCGCATCTTTCTCTGGATTCGGGGGAAACCTTGGCCCAATGGGGCGATGCCTCGACCCTCCAACTTCCTCATCTGATGGCAACCGACTCCAAAGGGCGGCTCTACGTCGCCGAAGTCAATGGCAAGCGTGTACAGATACTCCGGCCCGTCAAGCCTTCTGATACGTCGCTTAGGCGAGAATAGAAAATCATCGATGATCGACGCGGTCACCTTCCGGCAAATATGCGCGAAGTTCGCAACCGGCGTCGCCATCGCCACTGTCACCGATGCGGAAGGTACTCCCCATGGGATGACCGTAAACTCCTTCACCTCCGTGTCCATCGTGCCTCCGCTCGTCCTCATCTGTGTCGACTACGCCAGTCCGCTGATAAACATCTTCCACCGGCGGCGGCGATACGGCATCAGCATACTCCGCCAGGACCAGAAGGACATTTGCAACCGTTTCGCGCAGCGGACACAGGACCGCTTCGATGGTGTCCCATGGCTCAAGGGCGAGACGGGCGTGCCGTTAATCCCCGGCGCACTCGCCCATTTCGAGTGCGAAATCCGTCAGATGGTGCCCGCGGGAGATCACGAGGTGCTCATCGGCGAGGTGGTCGCTGCCGGCTCACACGAAGGATCCCCGCTCGTGTTTTTCGAAAGAAGTTATCCCCGGTTAGAGTAAGGGAATGCTGAAGGAGTTGCGACGGTCCGAACCGGTATTATGGCGCACGGGATGTTTCATGATCCCTGTGATAGTAATCTGCCTGATCGGAATGCCGTTCGATACCCGCCAGGTTACGGGAACCAATCCATGGCTCAAGCCTTTCAAGTTCGCTGTTTCGATTCTGATCTATGTCTGGACCCTGGGCTGGTTTCTTCGTTTTGTCGAGGGCGCCGAACGCTCCAAGCAGGCCGTGCGCTGGGGCGTCAGTCTCGCGATGACCGGTGAGATCCTATTGATTACGTTGCAGGCTGCCCGTGGCGTGCCATCCCATTTCAACGTGGAGAGTGCTTTCGATGCCGTCGTCTTCAGCTTAATGGGACTGTTCATCCTTCTAAATACATTCCTGGTGGCATTGGCTTTGCTGTTACTCTTGGTGTGGCCTTCAGGCATCCAGCCCGCCTACCTGATGGGGATCCGGATGGGTCTCCTGGTGTTTCTGATCGGAAGCCTCGAAGGCATGGTCATGATTCTGAACCAGGCTCACGCCGTGGGAGTGCGCGATGGCGGACCGGGACTCCCATTCCTCAACTGGAGCACGCAAGCGGGCGACCTCCGCGCCCCGCACGCGTTTGCCCTTCACGCCCTTCAGGGGCTACCGCTCATCGGCTATGCCATAAGCCGCTGGTGTCGCGCTCGCCCGGTGTTACTCCAGTTGGCCTTGGTCAGCCTTGCGGGTTTCGGTTGGCTGGCGGTCTTTCTTGCCCTCTTCGCGCGTGCCGTGGCCGGCCTTCCCGTTATAGGATGACGTTCATGCAACGCCGCAAACTTCTCCGCGCACTGCCCGCTCTCGCTGCCGCCCCAGCCGCCGCTCAGTCCGGCAATTGGACCAATCCCTTCGCGCGCAACTGGCGCGATTCCTTCTTGAAACACTGGCAAGTCACCAAGGACTATACCCTCGCCATCTGTGACGCCATGCCCGCCGATGCCTTTGACTTCCGCGCCACTCCCGCCCAGCGCACCTTCGCCGAGCAGCTCGTCCACCTCGGCGGAGCCAACGCGGCCTACATGCGAGCGTTTGAGAAGAAAGCCGCCCCCCCGCCGCCCAAAGAGCTAACAAAGGATTCCGTCCGCGCATGGATGGTCGCGAGCTTCGACTACGTCGCCGGCGTCCTCAATCTTCTCTCGGAGAACGATCTCATCCGCACGGACCTCAAGATCAGCACCCGTCATAAGCCCCACTCCGGCACCGACCTCTTCATGCGCGCCTATATGCACACCGCCCACCACCGCGGCCAGGTCATCACCTACCTGCGCATGAAAGGCATCACGCCGCCTACTTGGGCTTTCGAGCCCACGGCCTGACCTGCATCACCCCCCCTTGATCGCCTGCACAAAGTGAACCTCACTCGACTCCTGCACCCCCTCACTCAGCCCCAACGGGCTTACCTCCCCATCCACCGCCACCGAAAGATTCGGCCGCAGCCGTCCTCCCTCCACCAACCTCCCCGCGATCCCCGGAAACCGTGCCTCCAGACTCTCGATTACCTGCCGCACCGTCGCACCGCCCACTTCGATCTCGGCTACCCCGCAGGTCGCGTCCCTCAGGAGCGTCGGGATGAAGACTTTTGCCATATCGCTTCCATCACCGCCGGCGGATTCATCGGCAGCCGCCGCATCCGAACTCCCACCGCCCGGTAGATCGCGTTGGCAAGCGCCGCCGGCGGCGGAACAATATTCGCTTCGCCGACGCCCCGCACTCCAAACGGGTGCGACGGATTCGGTACCTCGACAATCACGGTGTCGATCATCGGCAGATCCAATGCCGTCGGCATCCGGTAATCCAGCAGCGACGAGTTCATCATCACGCCGTCCTCGCGCATGAAATACTCTTCGTTCAACGCCCACCCGATCCCCTGCGCGCTCCCGCCCTGCATCTGCCCTTCGACGTAGCTCGGATGGATCGCCTTCCCGGCATCTTGCACCGCGGTGAATCGCAAGATTGTTACCTTTCCTGTCTCCGGGTCTACTTCGACGTCTACAATGTTCCCCGAGAACGATCCGCCCACGCCCTTCGGATTCACAGTCGCCCGGCCTACCACCGAGCCCCCCAGCGAATTTAACTTCGGCGCAAGCTCACGAAACGCGATCCGGTTTGAGCCGGACACAAACGAAGCATCCACGAACTCGACACGGTCCGCCGTCGTCTCCCATAACTTCGCCGCGCGCTCCTTCATCTGTCGCACCACGTCCTGCGCCGCATCGTGCGCCGCCATCCCCGTCGCGAATGTCACCCGGCTTCCTCCGGTCACCGATGTGAATCCAACCGAATCGGTATCCACCACGGCCGGCCGGATCTCTTCTACCGGAATCCCCAGCACCTCGGCCGCCTGCATGGCCACCGAAGTTCGTGTGCCGCCAATATCAGTGGATCCTTCCACTAGATTCACCGAGCCATCCGAATTCACACTCAATACGCAGGTGGACTCGAGTCCCGCGTTGAACCAAAATCCGATCGCCACGCCGCGTCCCCGATTCCGTCCTTCCAAGGGGGCTGAGTAATGCGGATGCTTTTTCATCGCCTCGAGCACCTCGACGCAGCCGATGCGGCGATACTTCGGGCCATCCGCACGCCGCGTGCCCTCCTTGGCGGCGTTCTTCAGCCGGAACTCGATCGGATCCATCCCGAGTTGCTCCGCGATCTCATCCACGACGGTCTCGGTCGCGAACGCCGCGTTCGTCGCGCCAGGCGCGCGATAGGCCGCGGTGCTGGGCTTGTTCACCACCACATCGAACGCGTCGATGGTCACGTTCTCGATGTCATAAGCCGCGAACACACACATCGCGCCCGGCCCCACCATCGCTCCCGGATACGCGCCCGCTTCATATGCAAGCCAGGCTTCGCCCGCTACGATCTTCCCATCCTTGCCCGCGCCCATTTTCACGCGAATGCAGGAGCCCGGCGTCGGACCCGTTCCTTCGAATACCTCCTGCCGTGTCATGACGATCTTAACGGGCCGCCCTGTTTTGCGCGAAAGGAGCGCCGCCACCGGCTCCAGATAGACCGGAATCTTTCCGCCGAACCCGCCCCCGATCTCCATTGGGGTCACCTTTACTTGCGAGACCGGAAGATCCAGAACGGCTGCTGTCGTGTCCCGTACGGTGAATGAGCCCTGGGTACTGCACCACACCAGGACCCGCCCGTCATTGTTCCAAAGAGCGGTGGCATTGTGCGGCTCGATGTAGCCTTGATGCACCGTTGCCGTGTGAAACTCGCGCTCAACCACGACATCCGCCTTCGCAAAGCCCTTCGCTACTTCGCCCATTGTGTGGCGGAAATGCTCGGAAACGTTGCTCACGCGGTCCGTCTCCTGCCCGAACTCAGTGGTCTTCAGGTCTGGGTGCAACAGCGACGCATGCTCCTGCATCGCTGCTGGTGCGGTTAATACCGGAGGCAGCGCTTCATACTCCACATCGATCAACCCCGCCGCCTCTTCCGCGATGTGCGCGCTCGTGGCCGCTACCGCCGCCACCGCATGACCCTTGTACAGCGCCTTATCGATTGCCAGCACATTGCCGCGAATGTACTGCAGCGGCGTTTCCCCTTCTCCAAGATCGACGATGCGATCATGGTTAGGCGGAAAGTCCGCCGACGTCACCACAGCCTTTACGCCGGGAAACGCCTCGGCCTTCGACGTATCGATTCTCTTGATTTGGGCGTGCGCATGCGGACTCCGCAATACCGCGCCATGCAGTAGTCCGGCCATTGTGAAGTCGGCGCCGTACTGGGCCCGGCCCGTCACCTTATCTGCCCCATCATGCCGGACCGGACGTGTTCCAATCACACGAAACGTCTGTGTGCTCATGCGTTAGCCTCCTCCATCCTGCGCGCCGCGTCTTGGACAGCCCGGACAATCTTGTCGTATCCCGTGCAACGGCACAAATTGTTTGCCAGATAGAACCGGATCTTTTCTTCACTGGGGTCCCGGTCCTCTTCGAGCAAAGCATTCGCCGCCACGAGAAACCCGGGTGTGCACACGCCGCACTGAAGCGCCGCGTTCTCCACAAACGCCTGCTGCAGAGGATGCAAGTCGCTTCCCCGTGCGATCCCTTCCACGGTCGTGATCTCCTTGCCATCCGCCTCGACGCCGAGCACCAGGCACGAGGTCACAATCCGGCCATCGAATACGACCGTGCACGCGCCACAATTGCCGTCGTTACATCCTTCCTTCGTCCCCGTCAGCCCGGCGAGATCGCGCAGGCATTCGAGCAGACTCTGCCGCGGCTCGCATAGGAACTCGACCGCTTCCCCATTGATCCTCGTCTGAACGTGAACCTTTCTCCGGGTCATTGATTCTCCTCAGCTCTTCGGACTGCGATCTCCAACGCACGCCGCGTCAGCACCGCGCACAAATGGCGCCTGTATTCGGCTGGCGCCCGCATGTCGGAAATCGGCCGTGCCGCTTCCTTCGCAATCTCCGCCGCACGGCGCAGATTCTCGTCCGTGGGCGGCTTTCCCACAAGCGACTGTCCGGCTTCAGGAACATACAGCGGCGTAGGCGCGACCGCCGCCAGAGCCACGCGAGCCGCGCGAATCGTTCCTTCCGCGATTGTCACGGTGACTCCCGCGCCGACGACTGCTATATCCATTTCATTGCGCGGAATGAATCGTAGATAGGCCGCGCCCGAGCCTTTGCCAGGCGCTGGAAGTTGCAGCGATACGAGCATCTCGCCGGCGCTCAAGACATTCTTTCCCGGTGCTGTGCAGAAATCCTCCACCGGCGCCGTCCGCTCCCATTGTGGACCCTGGATTCGGCACTGTGCGCCATACGCTATCAGAATCGGGATCGCGTCGGCGCTCGGAGCGGCATTCGCCAGATTCCCACCAATCGACGCACGCCCCTGAATCTGCGTGCCGCCAATGATGGTCGCCACGTCATGCAAACCACGATACGCCCGGCTCACCGTCTCGTCGCGGTAAATCCGGTAGCAGGGAACCGCCGCGCCGAGCGTCAATCCGCCGCCATTCATCCTAAGCGCATTCAGCTCGGGGACCTCTTTGACGTCCACCAGAAAATCCACTTGTCGCCGGCCCGCTCGAAGCTGCACCAACAGATCCGTACCGCCCGCCAGCATCCGAGCGCCATCTCCATGCTTATCCAGCAACGCAAGCGCTTCGGGCAAGGTGTGCGGCCGCGTATAGTCAAACCATTTCAATCGTCTTCTCCTCTCAGTGGCGCGCAAGCCTCCAGCTTGCGGCAAATGACCAGTATAAATGGGACCATGAGGACAAATGCGTTCCTGCATCCTCTTCGCGCTCTGCTCCTGCGTCTGGGCCCAAACAATACAAGAGTCGAACAAGGCTGCCGCCCGGCGCTTCTTCGAAAAAGTCTGGTTCGAGCAAAACGTCGACGAGGCGGACAGCATCTTCGCACCCGAGTTCGTCTCCCATGACCCCCGTGCCCCTCAACCCCTAAAGGACAAACCCGAGTCGATCAAAGCAGTCGTCTCCCAATGGAAACAGTCCACGGCGGAAATGGGAGGCCGCATCGATGACATGGTCGCTGAAGGCGACCGCGTCGTGGCTCGCTGGACCTGGCGCGTCAAACTCAAATCCTGGTACCAGCGCTTTCTTGCCGGTCGCGACCTGGTCGAAACCCCCGTCATTCAGATCTTCCGCTTCGAGAACGGCAAGGTCGTAGAGGTCTGGAACTACCGCGACGATCAGGGACTCCAGGATGCGCTTGGATCGTTCAAACTATCGTATATGGAAGGATTCTTACTCGGAGTGGTCTCGACTCTCATCCTGGGAAAGATCATACGGCGGCGGCCAAAGCCCACGACGGTTGCCCTCGCCATTCTCTTGCTCAGCACCCTGGCTCCATCCGCCTTCGCCGATCACATCACTATGAACAACGGCGACCGGCTGTCTGGAACGGTCCTCAAGACCGACACCAAGACACTCACCTTCAAGTCCGAGCTCGCGGGCGCCGTCACCATTCCCTGGGAAGCGGTCGCCACAATCGACTCCTCCGCTTCTCTCAATGTCGGTCTCAAGGGTGGCGAGGTGCTCGTGGGCTCCGTAACCGCCCGCGGCGGAAGACTACAGGTTCAGACCACCGATAGCGGCCTTGTGACTGCTGCCAAGGAGAATGTTACCTACCTCCGTTCGAAAGACGAGGAAGCGGCGTACCAGTTGCAGCTCGAGCGCCTACGCAATCCAAGCCTGCTCGATCTCTGGACCGGATTCCTCGACCTCGGATATGCTGCCTCACGGGGCAATGCCCGTACGACCACGTTCACCATGGGAATGAATGCCGCCCGTGTCACTCCTCGCGACAAGATCTCGACTCACTTCACGTCTCTCTACTCCCGAAACAAGACGACCGGAGTATCCATCGCGGCTGCCAACGCCATCCGCGGCGGCATCCGCTACGACGTCAACCTGGCGGCAAAACTCTTCTCGTTTGGTTTTACCGATCTCGAATTCGATGAGTTTCAGAAACTCGACCTGCGCTTTGTAGGTGGAGCGGGCTTCGGCTATCGCGTGATCCGGAGTGAGCGAACCAACTTCGATGTTTTCGGCGGTGGAGCCTTGAACAAGGAATTCTTCCAGAACAATGTTCGCAGGACCTCGGGCGAAACCATGTTCGGCGAAGAGTTCGTCCAGAAGCTGACCAGAGCCACACAGATTCGCGAGCGGTGGGTCATTTTCCCGAACCTCAGCAATTCGGGCGAATTCCGTATGCAGTTCGATGCTTCTGCCGTCACGGCACTGGGCAGGTGGCTCGCATGGCAGATTTCGCTCTCCGACCGATACCTCTCGAACCCGCTCCCCGGCACTAAGAGCAACGATGTGTTGTTCACCACGGGCATTCGATTCACTTTCGCGAGATAGATCGTTGCCGCAGGGTTGCGCGGGCTCTGGATCTGTGTATCGGGGTTCGAGTCCCTGCCTCCCAGCCACTGATTCCAAGGGATTTCCAGCTTTCCTGCTTCTTCACTCACGACTCTTTCTTGCGCCTGTCTTGCGGATTCTTGCGGAGTGGTCAGCTTGTCTAGCTGGTCTACGAACGATACATTGGCCCCGGAATCAGGTGCCCGTATAGCTCTGACTCTACGGAACAGAGCGAAAGCACGACTCTTGTCACCACATCACTACGGCATGTCTGACCTTTCTTCATTGCGTCGGCATTGCGGATTTTGCCCGATATGTCTTGATTTTGCCGCCGTAACTCTTTGATTCTCTTGATCGTCATCAGCCTTCGAAGAACTGCACATCTATGGTCGTTTTACCAACTTAGGCGTAATAATCTGGAAGAGCCCCGGCAATGGGCGAGCTGCCGCTGGAAACTACGGTACATTCTGGGTCGTGTCGTAGAAGCTCACGCCTGCGCCTGCCATTGCCAACACGGCTGTGCCTCGCGATGCTCGGGATGTGCGCGCCACGCAGCAACAGCGGCCGACGGGATCGGATGTGCTCGGAGCGCTGCTGACGATTGCTGCCGCCGTGGTCATCGTCGGTGCTGCTGCGAAGCGGCTGTCCAAACGCGATCTTGGTTGTCCGCAATGTCTCTACAGATTTCGGACAACCCGACCCGAAGACGCGGCCATCGTTCCCGTCGAAACCTCTCAGCAGCCTAGAGTGTCCGGTATGGGAGTGGCGGGATCGAGCGATCCGGACAGGAAGGTGACCTCCAAGTACGATTACTATCTGGGAAGCCGGCTGTGGTGACCGATCTCAACGGGGTCACGACCACGATCGAGTATCTCGGCGCGCGGTGTCGAATGTGGCGGCGGGATCGGAAGCGATCACGGTGACGAGGGAATACGACGGGCTGGGCCGGGAAATCAAGGTTCACAATCCGAAACGGGAGAGTGCGGAAGCGACTGACGGCGTGGTCACCCGGGCGGATGGCGAAAATGACGCAGCCGGACGGGGAGTTTTCCCAGACGAGCTATGTCGGGTTGGTGATGACGGTAACGGACGAGGCGGGCTTGGTGAGAAAGATGACCCGGGATGTGTCTGGCCGGGTGGTCGAAGTGAAGGGAGGCGCCTGGAGTAACTCCTGGCGAGCCTGACCTATCTGTACAGTCTGAGGAAAGTGAGCACCTGCTACGATGCCAACAGTCGGATGAGGCGGGTGAGCAAGGTGAAGGGACCGGATGTGTGTAGGTCAGGAGAGTCGGTGGAGACAGCTGATTGACTCTGTTTATTCGCTTTGCCCCAAAGAACTCTCAGTCTGCCGCGCCCCGACTCATCGGGGCGCCCGTCCGAGAGTTAACTACCCTGAGAATTCTCACACTCTAGGCCTACCTATTTGAATAGGAGACCTACACCATGCGTGTATTCATACCGCTTCTTCTCTCTTTTTTCTCCGCCCTCGCCGAAATCGATGGCCGCGTCGAATACGTCGGCGGCACGCTGCAACTGGTCAAAAACGGTAGCCAAGGCATAATCAAGACCACTCATACCGCCACGCTGATCGTTGAAGTCGGTAGATCGATCGTCCAGGTTCCGTACTCTCAGATAAATCTCCTCGAGTACGGGCAACACGTCAACCGCCGCCTGGCGCTCGCTATAGTCGTCAGCCCTCTGTTCCTGTTGAGCAAGGCCAAGCGCCACTTCCTGACCGTGGGCTATCAGGATGGCGAAAGCAAGCAGCAAGCCATGGTTCTGCGAGTCGGCAAAGGCGACGTTCGCGCAGTGCTTGCGAGTCTGGAAGCTCGCACAGGCCTCAAGATCCAATATCAGGACGAGAACGCCAGGAAGGCGGGTCGCGGATGAAACTTGCCTTGGCGCTTCTTCCTTGCCTCCTCAGTGCCAGCCCGGAACCGAGCGACAGCGAGCTTCTTCTCCGCGTAAAGCGGGTTCATGTCGAAAAACTCGGTGGCGGCGAAACCGCGGGTCACATCCGCGACATGATCATCTCGAGTCTTCAGCGCAGCGGCCTGTTCGCGGTCACCGAGAATCCCGATCGCGCCGACGCCGTTCTTCGTGGCTCCGCTGAGGACCTTGTCTTTACCGATACTTTCCAATCGAGCGAAGGCATCAATGCACGCACCGGTGTCTCGACCACGGAGCCCGGCAGGTCCGGTTCGAAGTCCGGCAGCCGCCGCTACGCGGGCGTGAGCATTGGCGACCACGAATCTAGCCGGATCGTCGAACGCAAACATGAAGCCTCGGCGTCCGTGCGCATCGTTAATAAGGACGGCGACGTCATCTGGTCTACCACCCAGGAAAGTCTCGGCGCTAAATTCCGGGGCGCGAGCGCCGATGTCGCCGACAAGATCATAAGGCAACTCGGCGAGGATTATCGCAAGGCGCAGGCGCTACTCAAAAAATAGCGACTATCATGGAAGCCTATGGTTCGCATCACGTGGCTCGGCCACTCTTCTTTTCAACTGCAATTGGAGTCCGGCGAGGTGTTTCTCCTGGATCCATGGATCGAAGGCAATCCCAAGTATCCCGCCGGGCACAGCCACTCCCGCGTGGATGCAATCCTGGTTTCCCACGGCCACTTTGACCACATTGCGAGCGCCGCCGGACTTGCCAAGAAGTTCAGCGCCAAAGTCATTGGGATCTATGAGGTTTGCATGTTTCTCAAAGCCCGAGGTGCTGAAAATATCCTCCCCATGAACAAAGGCGGCAGCCAGCAGGTGGGGCCCGTCAAGGTGACCATGACTCAGGCGCTGCACTCCTCGGGAGTGGAGGACGAAAGCGGGAACCTCGTCTACGCCGGCGAGCCAGCCGGATACGTCCTTCACTTTCCGGATGGCCGCCGCTGCTATTTTGCCGGCGACACCGCCGTTTTCTCCGACATGCAGTTGATCCGGGAGCTCTACCATCCCGAGCTTGCATTCCTCCCCATCGGCGATTTGTTCACGATGGGCCCCGAACAGGCTGCCCTCGCCGTGCGCTTGCTGCAACCTAAAAAAGTCATTCCAATGCACTGGGGCACGTTCCCGCCGCTCACCGGCCGGCCCGATCAACTCGCCGCGCGAATCGAGGGTAGCGGCTGTGACGTCTGGACGCTTGAACCGGGAAAGACTTCGGATTGGTAATGTAGCATCTGTAAGAATCGGCTTCTCGGCTCATCCTTACTGGTGACAGGAGGCGACCTTGCATCTGGCGCTGGCTGAGAGAGATGATTTTCCTATTCCCAATGAGTTAGAGCGGATCTTCCAGGCCCACTCGGCTCTGGTTCCGTTCTAAAACCGCGAGCGGCCGCTTTCTCCGGTGGCCCGCTCCATGAGGAGCCAATGATTATATGACGCCAACAAGAGAATCCCAGTCGGGACTTTTCAGCCAACTCCAGCCCCTACTCGCCCATCGCGCGGTGTTGATCACTGTATCGAAACTCGAGGGCGATCTGTCGACCTCAGTTGTGCGCTCGGAAATGGAGCCTGCTGTCGATCAAATTTCACGGGCGGAACTCGGTATGCCGTTGACCGTGACCACGCGCGAAGTCGAAGTAGCGGTCTAATGGCCGCACTTCCGCTGCTTCGACCTCGCGAGGTTGTTCGCGCCCTTTGAGCAACCGGGCTGGCGGTCACGAGGCAACGCGGTAGCCATATTGTGCTGACGAAGACGGGTGCTCCCGTGACACTCTCCGTTCCTAATCACCCACAGGACCCTACGAGCCTTGATTGCTAAGGCCGTGCTGACTGTAGAAGAGTTCCTTGCTGCCGCGCGTTTAACATAACATTGCCCAAACGTCGCTGTAAGAATTGGCCTGCTAGCCCGTCCTTATTGGTGACAGGAGGCGAACTTGCATCTGGCGCTGGCTGAGAGAGATGATTTCCCTATTCCCAATGAGTTAGAGCGGATCTTCCAGGACCACTCGGCAGTCGTGTTCCGCACCGCCTATCGGATAACCGGCAACGCGTCCGACGCCGAAGACGTGCTCCAGACTGTCTTCCTGCGGCTGATCCGGCGTGAGGATTCCACTTCCTCAATGCTGAACCCGGATAGCTACCTCCGCCGTGCCGCCATCCACGCCTCGATCGACCTCCTGCGGGAGCGCGCGAAGCCTGTCGTCCCGATGGAGCGGGCTTCTGATAAGAGCCGGCCGCCGGACGACGCCGTGCTGCGCGACACGCTCCGGCGTGCGCTGGCGCAACTCGATCCCCGCCAGGCAGAGATTTTCGCGCTGCGCTTCCTGGAGGGTTATTCGAACTCCGAGATCGCCCGGATGCTCGGAATGTCGCAGGTCCTGGTGGCGGTAACGATCCACCGGACGCGCGCCAGACTGCAAAAAGAGATTCGAAAGGGAGAAACACAATGAACCGGTTCGACCAAATCCTGAGCTCGATGAAGAACGATGCGCCGGCGGCGTCCGCAACCTCGGAGGCGTCCGGCCGCGTGCGTCAGAAGTTGTTTGGACCCGGTACAGCCGGGGTCGAACGCCTGCGTATCTGCGCCGATTTCCAATCGCTGATCCCGGCTTATCTGAACCGGTCCCTTTCCGATGCGCGGCGTCTGCTTCTGCAGGATCACATGCGGGAGTGCGCAGTGTGCCGCAAAATGACCGAGGAGGCCGCCGCGGGACCACGGCCCAAGGTCATGCCGATGGCGCCTTCTGTATCCTCGTCGCCGCGTTACGTTGTCGCGGCGGCGCTGGTGGCCTGTGCCGGCGCGGCTGCATGGTTCACCCTGACTCCTTCCTTCGATGGCCCCGTTGCCACCGTCGAGTCGATCCAGGGAGGCCTCTATCATGTGGCCGGGGTGGGAATCATCCCGGTCGGTGATGGCAGGCAACTGCTCGATGGGGAATCGCTGCAGACCGCGAAGGCATCGCGTGCGATGGTGCGCCTGTTCGACGGATCTCTGGTCGAGATGAACGAGCGCGCGCACATTTCCATGAATCGCGGCTGGCGCGGTACGACGATCCATCTCAACGGGGGACACATTATTGTCGAGGCGGCGCGGCAGAAGACGGGCGGTCTGTACGTGTCGACATCCGACAGCCGTGTTTCGGTCAAGGGGACCATTTTCTCGGTAAACCGCGGTCTGAAAGGAACCCGGGTGTCGGTGGTGGAAGGCGAGGTCCAGGTCGATCACAATGGCCGTTCTGAGAGCTTGAAGCCTGGCGGGCAGGCGACCACTGATCCCTCGCTGCACGCCACGAGCGCCGCCGCCGATGTGGCTTGGAGCCAGAATGCCGCCCGATATCTCGCGCTTCTTGGGGAGTTCAACGCGCTGCAAAGGCATCTCGAGCAGATTGCAGTAAGCGGGCTGCGGCATCAGTCGCGGCTGTTCGGGCAGATTCCGGAGGACACCGCGGTCTACGCGGCCATTCCCAACGCGGGCAACGCGGTGGTCGAGGCCAAGCGAGTTTTTGACGAGCGCATCCGCACGAGCTCGATCCTTCGCGACTGGTGGAAGTCCGGCAACCCCAACGTGCAGGCTGAGCTTGACGAGATGATTGGATACATCCAGCAGCTTTCTCCGCAGCTAGGGGACGAGATAGTCCTTACGCTCACGGCCCGGGAGGAGTTCGCCTTGTTCGCCGAAGCCCGTGGCGTGGGGCTCACCGCGACTCTCGACAGCCTGCTGAAGAAGAACATCGGTTCGCAACCGCCGTTCTATTACTCGGTCCGGAAAAACATCCTGATCCTTGCCGAAACCCAGGCCCGCCTTCGTGTCGCGGAAGCCTCGGTCGACCGTGGTGCAACTCCCTCCAGTCCTTTCCGGGAACGGATCGCTCAGGCGTATCGGAACGGAGTTGGCTGGTTGCTTGCCGCAAATATGGAACAAATTCTCCCGGTATCCGTAAAGCCTCATAACGATCGTCCCTCGCCGGTCGCCCTCGGTCTTAATTCGATGAAGTACCTAGTCCTGGAACGCCGCGAACTCGCCGGAAAGGTCGAAAACCTCGCCGCGGTAAACTTCTCCGGACCGCGCCAGGGAGTAGGATCGTGGCTCGCTACGCCAGGTCGCATGTCGACCCTTGATTTCGTCACGCCGGAGGCTGGGGCCGCCATCGCGTTTGTATCCCGGTCTCCTCGCACCATTCTCGAAGAGATTTTCGTGATGGTACGGAAGTCCGAACCGGGCTTCGATACTGATTTGGCTGACGTCGAACGGAGGCTTGGCCTGAAGATCCTCGATGACCTGGCCGGCCCCCTCGGCGCCGAAGCGACCTTCGCAATTGACGGCGCTTTGATCCCGAGCCCGAGCTGGAAAATCGCTCTTGAGGTGTACTCGCCGCAGCGCCTCCAGTTAGCGATCCAAACCTTGGTTGAGACGTTCAACCGTGAAAGTGGAGGCAGTCACGGGAAGTTTACGCTGACGCAGGAACAGGTATCGGGACGTGTCTATTACAAGGTGACTTCCGACAAGACTCCGCTCGAAATACATTACACCTACGTCGATAGCTTCGTGGTTGCCGGGGCTTCCCGCAATGTGGTGAGCCAGGCGATTCAGGCGCGACAGACCGGCCGCACGCTCACTCGCTCCGAGGCGTTCCGTTCGCAACTGCCTCCTGGCGCAAATCCCAACTTCTCCGCCGTGCTCTACCACAATCTGAATGGTATGTTGGGACCGGTGGTTGATCAATTGAAGGATTCGAAGGTGGTCACTCCTGAACAGCGCCAGGCGATGCTTTCGTTGCGTGACACCCAAGCCGGCGTCATCGTAGCCTACGGCGAATCGGATCGGATCACGGCATCGAGTCTCGGAGGATTCCTCGGGTTGAATCTTGGCATGCTCGCGGGGATAGAACAGCTTGGAGGGCTACTTAACGTGCCTGGTATTGTTCCCCAATGAGTTCGATTATCCAACTGGATCATCTCCGCGTGAAGCTCGGCAACCGGGAGATCCTCCGGGATCTCTCGGCTTCGCTTTCGGCCCGCACCATTGGACTCCTTGGTCCCAATGGTGCGGGCAAATCGACTTTGATCAATACTCTGCTCGGGTTCTATCCGGTGTCGGGCGGCTCGGCGCGCCTGTTCGACCTCGACATTCGGAAACAGCGCAAACAAATCCTCGCGATGGTCGGCTACATGCCCGAAAACGACGCCATCATCGCCAACATGAGCGCGGTGGGCTATGTCCGCTACATGGCTGAGCTTTCAGGCCTTCCGCCGGAAGCGGCGCTCGAGCGTGCGCACGAAACTTTGTTCTATGTCGGTCTGGGCGAGGCGCGGTATCGCAAGCTCGGAACTTACTCCCTGGGCATGAAGCAACTGGCGAAGCTGGCGCAGGCGATCGTCCACGGTCCCAAGCTCGTGATTCTCGACGAGCCGACCAATGGACTCGATCCCCCTGCACGTCAGCGCATGCTGCGGCTGATCAAGGAAATGCGCGACACCGGAACGATGCACATTGTGCTTTGCTCGCACCTTCTGCGGGATGTCGAAGAAAGCTGCGAGGAAGTGATCATTCTCAAGAACGGCAGGATCGTGCACATCTCGAACCTCGAAGAAGAACGGCGGCTCAACCGGCGCTTCCTCGAAGTGGAGACCTACGGAGTTCAGAATGGATTTATCGAAGCTGCCGAAAACCTGGGCTGCGAATGCGCTCTTTCAAAGGAGGGGCGGGTCAAGATGATTCTTGGGGAGGGCGTCGAGATTCGCGATATCTATCAGCTCGCCGCCGACCGTGACCTCCAGCTTCGCCGTGTTTCGCAGCGCCGCGACACTTTGGAAGATATTTTCCTGCGCGCTATGGAGGACAAGAATTGAAGTGTGAGCTTGTACTAGTGTTAGAAAACTGTAGACCTGCCCCACAAATCCTCAGCTTGAGCAAAGGTCGAGTCGACAATGGCCGTCTATAAGCGATCCTACAAAGCCTATGCAGGCTCCTATACCCCAGACTGGTCGCGATTCCTGGTGATCCCGCGGCACGCCTGGCGGAACCTCATGCAGTACCGCTTTCTCACCATTTTTTACGTCCTGTGTTTCTTCTATCCTCTGGGTTGCGCGCTGGCCATTTATCTGAACAACAATCTTGGATTCCTGGCTCAATACATGCAAGTGCCGCGCGACGGCTTGCTTGAGGTCGGCGGAAAGTTCTTCCTCGTCTACACCAACGTCCAGGGCGCATTCGCGTTTATTCTCACCGCTTTCATCGGCCCTGGTCTGGTTTCGCCGGATCTTGTGAATGGGGGACTACCGTTGTTTTTCTGCCGGCCTTTCTCGAGAACCGAGTACGTTCTTGGAAAGATGACCGTGCTGGTTGTACTGCTTTCGAACATCACGTGGATTCCCGGATTGCTGCTGTGGTCGATGCAGGCCGGTATGGCGGATGGCTGGTGGAAGGACAATCTGGACCTGGCCGGAGCGATCTTCCTGTCGAGCGCGATATGGATTGTCCTCATTTCGTTCATGGCCCTGGCGCTTTCGGCTTGGGTGCGCTGGCGCATCGTCGCCGGCGCCTTGATGCTTGTGATCTTCTTCCTGGGCGCTGGCCTCGCGCAAGCGATCAACGCGGTGATGCGTACTCATAATGGGCATTGGATCGATCCGATTATCCAGATCGAGGTGTTGGGCATGACAGTGTTTGGCGTTGACCTGCCGGATTGGGCCTCATTGATGGAATCGCTCCTGTCGCTCGGGGTTTTCACGGCCGTATGCGTCTGGGTTCTGTCGCGAAAGATCAAGGCCTATGAGGTGGTCCGCGGATGAGCCACGATCTCATAATCTTTGAGGATGTTTCTAAATTCTACGGCGAGGTGTTGGGAGTCAATCGCGTCAACCTCTCGATTCCCTCCGGCATCACGAGCTTGGTTGGTCCTAACGGTTCCGGCAAGACGACGCTCATGAACCTCCTCACAGGACTGCTCGAACCCACCAAAGGGCGTTTGAGCGCGCTGGGCATGACACCCCGCGATCCGCGGAAATACTTCCGCCAGGTGGGCTACTGCACGCAATTCGATTCGTTCCCGAAGGGATTCACCGGATACCAGTTCGTATACTCCTTTCTGCGCCTGTTCGGCTACGATCACGGGGAGTCAGACCGGCGGGCATGGAAAGCCATCGAGCGTGTCAACCTCATCGACGCCGCCAAACGCAAGATCGCGGGCTACAGCAAAGGGATGCGTCAGCGGATCAAGCTGGCGCAGGCCACCAGTCACGACCCGCGAGTGCTCGTGCTCGACGAACCGCTGAACGGGCTCGACCCGTTGGTTCGCGCCGAGACCATCGCGCTGTTCCGGGAGTGCGCCGCCAGAGGATGTCACGTGATTATCTCGAGCCACGTGCTGCACGAAGTCGACATCATTTCCGATCAGGTGATTCTGCTGAGCGCCGGCTATGTCATCGCAGAGGGGCAGATTCAGGGCGTCCGGCGTGAAATCGAGGATCACCCGATGCAAATCCTGATCCGGTGCCCGCAGCCGCAAGCGCTCGCTTCCCGCATCTTCGAGCACACCCATGTGGTCGAAGCACGGATTCACGCCGACGGGTTAGGCTTGCTGGTAAAAACAAAGAATGCCGACCAGTTCTATCTGCTGATGAACCATATCGCAACCTCCGGGTTTGAAATCGATCAGGTGACGCCCGTGGATGACGACGTCAACTCCGTTTACGAGTACCTGATTGGAACCGAGGAGGCCACGCGATGAATCGGCTTTGGCCGCGGCAGCTCCTCGCGGTTTTCCGGCTTGAGATCAGCAAGACGTTCTTCCAGCGGCGTGGCCTATGGATCTACCTGCTCGCCGCCATCCCCATTCTGATCATGGGCGGTCACGCTATCGATTCCACCAGTACACGCAACCGTCGCCTCGAACGCGGTGACCCCGCCGTGACGCGCGAGAAGATTCGCTTGATCCGGGGCGGGATGACCAAGCAGGAAGTCCTCTCGATTCTCCCCAATCCGAATCACACGTCTTCCTATGAGGTCCGAAGGGGGCGCGGCAAGTTCGGCCTTCAAAAGCGGGGCTTGGTCGAGGGACTTGGATACCAGGGCAAGGATATCGATGTCTTCGTTCGATTTATGGATGGCACAGTGCAATCGGTCCGAGCCGATACGGGTTGCGACCTCTCCGAGGACATTCATATCTACGCCGGCATCTTTCAGTTTTTTTACTTGCGTCTGGCAATCTTTTTCGGATGCGTGTTCGTCTTTTTGAACCTGTTCCGGGGGGAGATGCTCGACAAGAGCCTGCACTACTATTTCCTCGCTCCAGTCCGGCGCGAGATTGTGGTTGCGGGAAAGTACGCCGCGGGGCTCGTTGCAACAGTGGTGATTTTCGCGGGGAGCACAGTTCTACAACTGTTGGTCTATTACAACCACTTCGACAAGTCGCAGCTTGAGGAGTACCTGGTTCGAGGCAACGGTTGGCATGACGCCTTTTCCTACGTTGGAGTTGCCGCCCTCGCCTGCCTCGGATACGGCAGCCTGTTTCTGGCGGCGGGCGTGCTCATCCGGAATCCTCTGATTCCCGCCGCGGTAATCCTTTTCTGGGAGTCAATCAATGGATTGATGCCGATGGCTCTCCGCCGTTTGAGTGTGATCTATTACTTGAGGTCGCTTTCACCCGTCGAGATCCCGCTTGGAAGGGACGTGCCTCCGCCACTGGCGCTGCTTGCGCTCAATGTCGACCCGGCCCCGCCACTGCTCGCAATCGGCGGCCTCGCCTTGCTTTCGTGCGCCGTTGTGTACTTCGCCGCGCGACGGGCGCGGACACTGGAAATCACGTACGGCGCGGAATAGTCAGTGACGGCGCTGTTGCTACCCCGTAGCGAGGCGGCACACTTCGCAGGCATAGAGGAAACTGGAGGAACCATGGCGCGCAATCGGTTCTCATTGGAGCAGCGGATCGCCCTCGTTACCGGCGGCGGGAGCGGCTTGGGAAGAGCCATCTCGCTCGGACTGGCCGAGGAGGGAGCTCGCGTGGTAGTTGCCGACGTTTTTCCGGCGGCCGCGGAGGAGACGGCCGGCATGGTGCGCTCCGCGGGACGAGAGGCGCGCGCTCAAACCCTGGATGTCACCAGCGCGGCCGCTGTTCAGAACGTGGTGGCGGCGGCGATCGATGAGTGGGGGACGATCGACATTCTGGTGAACTGCGCTGGACGGGCAATCCGCGGCACGGCCCTCGAGTATGCTGAAGCGGACTGGGACACCATCCTCGATGTGAACCTGAAAGGCACGTTCCTCTGCTGCCAGGCGGTGGCCCGCCGCATGGCGGAGCGGCGATCCGGCAGCATCATCAATATCGCCTCGATTGGCGGCTTCATCGCTTATCCAGGAAGCATCGCGTATCTGGCGAGTAAGGGCGGCGTAGTACAACTTACCCGCGGATTCGCCATCGAGCTCGCTCCTCATAACGTTCGTGTAAATGCGATCGCGCCATCGTTATTCGATACGCCGATGACCGCACGCGCGAGGCCGGACGACGCGGGCCGGCGGTATTTCATGGATCGCACCCCGGCCGGTAGAATGGGCCAACCGGAGGAGGTAGTTGGCGCTGCAATATTCCTGGCATCGGACAGCGCGAGCATGGTTACAGGGCACACGCTCGCGGTGGATGGTGGGTACCTGTCTGCCTGAGAGAGCCGAGGAAGCCTGTCGTTCCGGTCAGGCATATTTTCCTGTTTCAAGTTCTTCTTGCTTCAGCGAGCCGATTATCCGGCAGCCATTTCGACTCTCTCGCCGACTTCAACCGCCTGAATCGTCGCTGCCGGCCCCCGCTCCACCTTGAATCCGATCCGTCCCAACGCGGCCGCCTGCTCGTCCGTCCACGTTGCATTGAGCGTTAGAGCCAGTCCTCCGGTGGTATTCATCCGAGGGGCAGCGGCCGCTTCCTTCAGCGGCAGCCCCTCGATCAACCGGCTGACCAGCATATCGAATACGGCGTTCGGGATTCTTCGCCCGCCGGTTCCGCCCACCGCAAGCAGTGGTGTTCGTCCCCGCAACACCACCGTGGGACACATATTGTGCAGCGGACGCTTGCTTGGGCCAATCGCATTCGGATGGCCCGGGAGATCCTCGAATCGCGACATGCCATGGCCAAGCGTGAGTCCGAGTCCGTCAACCGTGACACAGGCCCCGAACCCATCGCCATGTGTCAATGTCAACGCCACCATGTTGCCGAAGCTGTCCGCCGCCGAAAGATGAATCGTCCCCCGCGCTGCCGCCCGCCTCTCCGGGAGCTCGATCGGTTGTTTCTTCTCCACTGCCGCGTGAATTCTCTTTGCCGCCTCCTTTGCGGTCTCGAGCGAGAGCAGCCGATCGAGGGGAACCTTCACATAGTCCGGGTCGCCGAACAGCGCAAGGCGATCCTGCCAGGCCAATCGCAACGCCTCCGCGCGCGCGTGTAGCCACCGCGCAGGATCCTCGCGCTTCACTCCGGCGAGCGCCGCCAGGGCTTGCAATGTGGTCGCCCCGCCGGCCGTCAAAGGAGCCGTGCAGAGCGTGTACTCACCCAGCTTTACGCGCAACGGTTGGACCTCACGCGCTTCATAATCGTGGAAATCCTTTTCGGTGACAGCGCCACTGTTGCCGGCAAACCCCTGCGCGATCCGCCGCGCAATGGCGCCACGGTAGAAAGCCTCGGTCGAGTTGTCCTTGGCCAGATGCGCGAGCATTCGCCCCAGGTCCGGATTGCGAAACCGCGCCCCTTCCGGCAGCGGCTGCCCGTCCTTCAGATACAGCTTGGCTGATCCAGCATCGCTTCTAAACCTTTCGGCGGCAGCGCGAATTGCGTTGGCCGCGGATGCATTGAGCGCGAATCCTTCTTCGGCATAGCGAATGGCAGGTTCGACACATTGGCGAAAACTGCGCGTTCCGAAGCGGTGGAGCGCCATGTCGAGTCCGGCGAGAATCCCCGGCACTCCGGCCGAAAGCCAGCCGTGAAGGTGTGGACGGGAAGGCGGCCTGCTGGGAGCCACAGTATTGAAATCGATCGCGGTCACTTTGCCCGTCGCCATCGCAATCACCATAGCGCCCCCGTAACCACCAATCCCACACGAAGGCAACGCGACCACACCCGCGACCAGCGCCGCCGTTACGGCTGCGTCCACCGCATTGCCGCCATCGGCGAGAACCAGCCGGCCCGCTTCCGCACCTTGCGTCTGTCCGATGACCATGCGGGCATTATAGTGAACCTGCGCTATACTTTGTTGTTTCTGAGCGATCTTCGGAGGCTCAGTCATTAGCAATAATGCACATCCATCGCACCTGGACTGGTGAGTATTGGTTCGCCCTCTCAAACCTGATCAAGAAAGATTTTCGGGTTCGATACCGCAACATGTCCTTAGGCATCTTGTGGTCGCTGGTAAACCCGATTGTGATGATGGGAGTCCTTACCTTTGTCTTCACCAAGGTCTTTCCGAATGAAGCAGTGAAGGGAAATTTCGGTCTGTTTGTGCTCTGTGGCCTGTTGCCTTTCAACTTTTTTAGTATTGCCTGGAGTTCGTCGACTACGAGCCTCCTTGACAACATGAATCTTGTGAAGCGGGTTGCAATCCCGCGCGAATTGTTTCCAATTGCGGCGGTTCTAGGCAACTGCGTTCACCTCGCCATTCAAATCGTTCTGTTGCTCGCGGTCGCGTGCCTCGTCGGACCTGGGCCGAATTTGTACTGGCTTTGGCTGCCGGTCGTGTTGGTTCTGGAAGTGATTCTGATTTCCGGGCTTGGGCTCATTTTCTCGGCACTGGATGTGTTCATTCGCGATATGCGGTATGTCGTGGAGTCTACTACCACGGTTCTTTTTTGGCTGGTTCCCGTGATCTATCCGTTTTCCGTCATCGCTCCGGAATACCGCGAGATTTATCTTTACAATCCAATCGCCGCGCTGGTAATGGCCGTACGAAACATCATCCTGGAATCGCAGGCCCCGGCGGCGTCGCTCCTGATCAAGTTGTTCCTCAGTTCGTTCCTGTTACTTGGGCTGGGCTTTGTTTGCTTCCGGCGTTTGCAACGGCGGTTCTATGAATACCTGTAAGGTCTGATGATCGATGGCATTTATCGAGCTGGCTGGAGTCACACAAACCTTCTATCTCGGCCGTGAGCGAAAGCTGCTTCGCGGGCACCTCGGGGAGATCTTTAATCCCCCCCGTGAACCCTTCCATGCCTTGAATAATATCTCCTTCAAGGTGAAGCGCGGCGAGAGTGTTGCGGTGGTTGGGCCCAACGGTGCTGGAAAGAGCACTCTATTGGGCCTCATTGCGGGCATCGCAGTTCCCACGCAGGGTACCGTTCGGGTGGAAGGCACTGTCGCCGCGCTGCTCGAGCTAGGGTCCGGGTTTCATCAGGATCTTACGGGGCGTGAAAACGTCCTTCTCAACGCGTCACTCCTCGGCCTCAGTAAGAAACAGACCTACGAACGCTTTGATGAAATCGTCGACTTCTCCGGCATTGGCGATTTCATCGATCAGCCGTTGCGGATCTATTCGAGCGGCATGGTTGTGCGGCTCGCCTTCGCCGTGGCGATCATGGTAAGAACAGACTTCCTGCTGGTTGACGAAGTCCTCGCGGTCGGGGATCAGGCCTTTCAGGAGAAATGTTTGGAGCGGATTCGGAGGTACTGTGCCTCTGGCCGGTCTTTGTTTTGTGTCTCGCATTCAGCGCCGATGGTGCAGGCCTTCTGTGAGCGGGCGATCTGGCTCGATCAGGGGAAGATGATCATGGACGGCAAGACCAAGGATGTGGTTTCCGCCTATCTGGGCAAGGTGGCGGCAGTGAAGTAGGTGGTGATGGAGAGAGAAGGCATATACTTCTTCCATATTCCCAAAACTGCGGGAGTGTCAGTTTGGCGCTTCCTTGAACAAGCGTTTTCCACTGATAAAATCTGCCCTTGGTGGCTGTGGGATCAACTGATCACGGTTCCCAGGGCCGAACTGGATCACTGGCATATCTTCCGTGGGCACTTTCTCTCCCACCTGGAACCATATCTGGGTAAACGGCTCGCTACGTTTACAATGCTCCGCGATCCGGTGGAACGCACCCTCTCGCATTATTACCATGTTCGGCGAGTTCCGGATCATCCATTTCACGAACACGCCTTACGGATGTCCTTGGCGGAGTTTTGCGTCAATCCATTGACGCGGCATATGGTTGAAAATTACCAAGCCGCCTACTTGGCTAAATCACCAGGCAATCCGATCAACGTCGCTCGGGACCTCACGCCGGAGTGCTTAGCGCGTTTCGAGCTCCAGGAACGGCTGCAGTATCCTGACAAGTTTGCGCACTCGAGCGCGCTCTTTGACCGTGCACAGCAGCGGCTGGCGGAATTCACCTCGGTTGGGTTCACTGAAGACTTCACGAATTCACTCCTTCGGTTCAGTCATTCCCTCAACTGCGTTGCATCACAGCCCGTTGAACGTCAGAATGTCAACCCAGAAGGGCAAGGGGTAGCTGACGTAGACGGGTCTACACTATCGCTCATTCGTGACCTAACGGAAGTCGATCGTAGTCTCTATCAATCCGCAATTTCGCGTACCCTTTCGCAGACATCAAGAGCCGGTGGGAGGTAGGCTTGTCGAAAGGACACCCAGGTCCTTCAACAACTCTGTGATTCTGTTTCTGGCGGCTTCGCGACTGTAATAAGCCGCCTGGATGTGCTGCACTTCCACGACTTGCCGCCGCAACTCTGGATCGGATAGGAGCACCTCGATGGCTTCCGCGATCAAGGGCCAGCGTTTTTCAATAAACAGGATGCCCGCACCGCGAAGAGTCTCGGCGACCGCACTCGAGGAGAAGGCGAGAACAGGGACTCGGAAACGCATTGCTTCCACCAAAGGGACGCCAAATCCTTCGTGTTCGCTCATGCAAAGCAGAGCGTGCCCGGCTGTGTAGTAGGCATTCAACTCAGCCTGGCTTACCGGGCCCGTGAATACGACATCCTTCAGGTCGAGCCGGGCGATTAAGCGGTTCAGTCTCGCGCGGTACCCCTCGGTTCCACGATCATGACCGATGATGAACAGACGGCTCTTCTGATTGATCCTCTTTTTGAAGTAGTCAAATACCAGGATCGAGTCCTCGAGACATTTGTTCGGCACGACGCGCCCGACGCAGAGTAGATTCACCCATCCGTCTTCGTCGAGACGTCTCAGTATCGCTGCATCCGGCGCAATGATGTACAGGTCTTCATTCAGTTGATACGGCAGCACGGCAATCCGTTCATACCCTGCCTTCCGTAAGTCACCGGCGTTGAAATCGGAATCAGCTACAGCCAGCGCGACGGCTTTGTTGTACCGGGAGAGCGCATCTCGGCCGCGGGAGGCTAGGCGAACCAACTCATCTTCGAGGCCACGAAGATATTTTTCGGGCGTAACATTGTGGTACACGAGGATTCTCTTGACGGGTAGCTCGAATATCCTGTCGTAGAGATCCGACGAATGCGTGTAGTGAATAAAGAGTAAGTCTTGTCTTTCCGGCCGATGACGAAGCCAATGCAGCGCTTCGTCTTTCAGCGCTTGGTCGGTACTGGCACAAATCACGCGGCTTTCGAAACCGAAATCTCGAAACGTCCGCTTGAGGGAAAGCACCTCATTTCCGATTGAGTCGAAGGCCGTGAGCGTCGGGACAAACTGATCAATGTTCAAGAATATGGATCCAGGCCGATCTTGCCGCCAGCTGATTCGAGCCTTTCAATGCGAGAACTGAGTGCCTGCATCTCGGCCCGCAACGCGAAGCTCCTTTGAACGTCTTGCTCCCAAAGGTGCAGTATCGCACTGTGGATCGAAACCAATGCCTCATCCCTAATCCGGAAGGCGCGAAGAATCCACCAAAGAAGACGTGCAGCGAAACGTATCAGGAGTCCGCTCAGCGCGGCGCGGAGAGTAGCGGGTTGAGGCGGGATGATCGACCATTGGCCGCGAACCTCCTCTAGCTTCTGGCCCAAGCCGAATCCGTCAAGTTCGGTGTGGGCGAGGAACATTGCATGGACTCTTTCATAGTCTGGCAGCGACCATGCCTCGCGAAGACGCAGGGCCAACCTCTCCTGCGCCTTCTCTATAACAGGATCAAAATCAGACACAACAATGTAGGATTTTAGCACGCAAATTTCTAAAGCTGAGCAAGCCTATTGGGTCATCCAGTCAGCAACTTGATTGGCAAAGCTGGACCAGGTAGGCAAGTCGAGCTTCCGAGTCTCTTCCAACTTCCTACGGTAGTAATCGTCGTCCAGGAACGCGAGGACGGCTCTCCGGACGTTCTCGGGGGTCACGGCGTCAATTCGATGAATTCCAAGATCTCCGTAGCTTTCCAGGCTCGGGACGGCAGCAGAGGCAATCACAGGCACACCTTGCCAAAGGCTTTCGACGGGAGGCAGCCCGAAACCCTCAGCATCGCTTACGAAAATTGTGGCGCGGGAGGACTCCAGCGTCTTCCGAATAGTCTCATCGTCGCAATGTTCCCGCCATATAAAGTTTTGGAGCTGATCTGGCAGGCTGCGGACTCTGTTCTCGAAGGTCGGCCCCACCCAGCCCATTCGTCCGGCGATCGTGAGGCACAGATTCGCCTCCCGGCACAGCAATGGTACGAGAGCGTCCATGATCACGTCATGCCTCTTCCGTGGCTCGATTGTGCCGACAGTCGAGAATGTCCAAGAGTCGCATATCCGAGGTTCGGGACGGTGTTCGAGTAGACTATTGCTTCCAAGCCGTAAGACAACGCCTACACCAGCTCGACGGCAGTATCGCTCGTTATGCACTCGCCTCGTGGCCTCCGAGATAAAGCCCACGTTCTCGAAAAGACGTGTCAGTCGAAAATACCTGCTGATGACCTCGTGAGGAGCTTCCGGAGTAAAGAAGAATGGGTGCGTCAGCGGAAGAATATCGAACACAATAAAGAAAGTTTGCCTCCGAGCAGAGTCCTCGAGATGCTCATAGAACAGCATGCGCCCGGGGTTGAAGAATACTTCAGGTACCAAGAGACGATCGTCAGCGCCTAGAGAAATCGCCTGCGGCGAAGACTCCGCCGCTTCGCTAAGCAGGCGGATCTGATCTGCGATTCTATCGCGACCGTCGCCAGCTTCAAAATAGCTTCGCATCACATCCATCGTTTCCTGCGGCAAGGCGACCATACCGAACGCGCGTGTAATTTTTACAGGAGTTACCTCTACTCTGGCCGGCCATGCCCGACACAGTTCCCCACAAACGCGCTGTATACCTGTGCGATGGGGCGATGTCAGGAACTCGGTGAGATCGATCAGAGCTCTCATCCGAAGCCCAAGATCTCGCTCAAGCGCCTGGCGTATTCTGCGAAGCTGTGACTCTGGCAGTAGCGCTCCCGTTCGGGCCAGAACCGTTCGCGGCTGGTTCTCTCTTCGCAGATCGCCGCGAGACCTTCCGCGATAAACAAGGGAGACGGTATATCCGGTACCCGCTTGATATATGAGGGAGCCTCGCACGTTTCCGCCAGCTCGGCGGAAGCGACGGCCGGCATTCCGGCGCTGATCGTGTCGACCATTGCGGCCGAGGGCTGGCCGTACCCATACGTACGAAGAGAAATGGCCGCATCGGAAGCTATCATAAAGTCACGGTACCGAGTTATCTCGACGAACCCACCGCTCAGGTGCATGTGGCCAGTGACTCCGAAGTCCCGAGCTACAGCATCCATCGCCTCCTTTGGGATCAAAGAGTGCCCCACGAAGTATAATTCCGCTGGAATACCCCAGGATCGTAACAAGTCAAGTGCCGCAATGCATTGGAAAGCACCTTTTGTTTGCTGAACATAGCCAAAAGTCGAGACAATGAATCCCTCTGGAAGCCCCAAACGACGTCGGGCGGCTTCGCGTGCAGATGGAAGAATCTCCTCCCGAGTAAAATCAATGTTGGGTGGAAATGTGGCTACATGAGCTGTGCAGTCGTAGCGATTTCGCAAAATCTGCTGGTACGCGCGGGTGTGAACGATAAGGGGAGTTGCGCTCTCCAGGATCGGCTCGATGAAGTAGGAAGGAAGGTTTCGGTCCTGCAGCCATTCCGCTACTTCCTCTGCGTTAACGCTGCGCCCGAGCCACTTAGTCGCAAATCGGAGAAAGCCATCGTGCCCGAGCCGATGGTAGTAGATTTGGGTGAGACGGGAATCGTGAAGGACGCAGGGGCCGCCATAGCGTTCCATGAAGTCGAAAACCTCATTGTGAAAGTGCGAGTTGCCAATCACAGACAGGATGGCATTGTAGCCACCGCATGCGAGCGGTGCTGCGCTGATGAGACCGCCATCCCGAAATCCATTGTAAGAGCTTAAAGGTCTGCGTGCATTTGAGTAAAGGTCGATTTCAAAGCAGGACTCTGCGGCCCTGATCGTTAGCTCGGTAAATCTTGCGCAACCCGATTCGTCAGGCGGGAACGGACTGAGGAACGCAACCCTGGGTTTTCGACGTTTATAGATATGCGGCGCTTCGGAAACAAACCTGCGGTCCCATTCCCGCACGAGAAAGTTCCAAAACCTGGATGAGACTTGCTTCTCGACGAACCTCTGCCATATCGTCTCCTGCTGCTTTTGGAGGGAAGAACGAAGGTTCGATTTGTTTAGGAGAGCGGCAAGCCGATCGCAGAGCTCGGTATCGCTGGTGGAGGGAAACAACGCCGCCGGCTGCTCGACGAGTTCCAGATGCGCTGCGCACGTTGACACCACAACGGGAGACTGACACAGCGCCGCTTCGACGACTGGCAAGGAGAAGCCTTCAATGTGTGAGGGAACGACCGTTGCAATTGATCCCGCATACAGGTCAACCAAGGCAGCATCCTCGACTCCTCTGTAAAAGTCGATGAAGGAAGAATCGCCTAGCTCAGTGGCGATGTGCATCAAATTCCTGGCATATTCTAATCCATAGTGGCCAACGATCTTCAACCGCACTCCTAGAGTGGTAAGCTGACGCAATCTATGGACTGCTCGAATGACGACCTCGGTATTTTTCCGGTTGGGATCTCCGCCACCGACGGTGAGGAAGTACGGGGGGGATGACAGGACCCAGTCTGCACTCTCGCGCCGCCGAAAAGCGCAGTCGACAAGGCTTGATCGCACAGAAGCCCCTGTAACCTCGATCCGTTCTCGAGGAATTCCCAGAAGTTCCCGTAACCTTGCCGCTGTATAGCGTGAGATTGGCATGAACAGATCGCATTTTTTCAGTCGAGCCAGTTGAGAAAGATAGATTATTCGCGCGGGGACATCCGGAAGGTAACCGGGCCAATCCAATGGAATGAAATCGTAGACAACACCAGCCGTAAGCAAATTCGGGTGCGACACAAATCTCATTGTGAGCCTGGTGTCGTGCGTCATGGGAGAAGAGTGCACGAAAACGCTGCCAGAGCGAGGGAAAGGGAAATTGTGGGAACGGCTGATTTCGTCGAAGAGACCAACGTATTGGGACGGCATTTCGCCCAGCGACTCGTCGACCAGGCCGACCAGCCGGAAACGTTCCCGCGCAGCCTCAGTGCGACTGCGGATCAAGGAGCTGATATGGAAGCCGACGCCGCGAAATTGATAATTGGGGTCTTGCAAAGGCCGGGCGTCGATAAAGGCAGGGGCACGGCTCATGCAGCGTCCTCTATCGTCCCAGCGACTGTAGTTCCGCGCGCTCCCGTGCTAAGGAATCACTCTCTGGCACCTGGATTCCCGGTCCGGTTTGACCCAGCATGTTCAAGATCAGTTGCTCTAAGGCGCCCCATTGTTCCCGGTTTGATCGCTCAAGGCCATCCAGCCGTTGCGAAAACTCAACCTGCTGGGCAAGAATTCGGTCCAGCGCTGCGATTGTAAGACGGTCATGTGCGAGAGGCACCCGCACTTTGAAGGGTTGCTGGAGCTTCCGCACAATCGGCCATGCTACTGGTTGGACGAAATGGCGGTAGAGAGGACTCCACAGGTAAATCCAAGGCTTCTGGTCGAGAAACATACTCCACCTTTCACGGAGTTAGCTTTTCACATTCTAAGGCGATGTCCGAGCCCTGGCAAGCGTGTTCAAATACTCCGATTAATCCTTCTGCTTAATCCTGCTGATAGGCCACCGCCCGTTTAGCCGCGGCGTCGATGCCACGTGCCGAGACGATTTCCAGCACGGGAAGAGGGAATATCAGTCTTCCGCCCCCCTCAAGAAAAGATCGCTCCTTCTCGACGATCCCTTCTCGGAAGTGCCAGGGAAGGACCAGAAAATAATCTGGCGCTTTTGATCGAGCTTCCTGCTCAGAAACTATGGGAATACGTGTTCCTGGAGTAAAGGCTCCGAACTTGTCCTCATTAACTTCCGCGATGAGTGGCAGAAGCTTCTGATCGATTCCGCAATACTGCAGTAAGACGTTTCCCTTTGTCGACGCACCGTACCCGAACACCGTTTCACCACGGTCGTGAATCTGTTGGAGCAGGATCTGAAGCTCCTCACGGTGGCGGACAATCGCTTCCTTGAAGTCATCGAAGGGCCGCATCGTATTCAACCGGGCTTCTTTCTCCCTTCCCAACAGCGCCTGTGCGGCATCCTGTGCTTCGGGGTAACGGGCACTGCGGCGCGCGGCCATCACGGCGAAACTACCGCCATTGGCATCGTTTTCCTCTACAGCTACGATCTTCAAACCAGTCCTTCTCAACAAGTGGTCGATTTGCTCGAGCGCGTAGTATTCCAAGTGTTCGTGACAGATCGTGTCGTAAGAACAGGCACGCAACATTGCCGGTAAGTAACTCTGTTCGAAAAGCCAGATGCCATCATCGTCGAGTACCTTCAGAATCTCCTCGATGAAGGCCCGGGGCCGCTCCAAGTCGTAAAACATCGCGATGGACGTCACAACCTTGGCCCTCCGACCTCCCGTGGAACTGAGGACAGCATTTGCGGAAAAAAACTCCGGAATCAACTCGACTCCTTGCCGGTAGTACTTGCTGAATTTCGCTCCCGAGGGGTCAACTCCAATCTTGCGAAGTTTGGCGATGGGATAGGAGTTCAGAAGAGTTGCATCGTTGCTGCCAATGTCGATCACGAGGTCCCCAGCCTGAAGAGGAACCAGATCCATGACCTGCGAGACCTTACGCCGCAGATGTCGCACCATTGACATGTTCAGGCCCGAGCGATAGCCGTATGTGTCACCGTAGAGCAACCCCAACTCATAATTGTGGGCCAATTGCACCAGACCGCAGTTTATGCATTTGATCAAATGTAGCGGTCCAGCAGGAATATCTTCCAAAGCAGACTTCGGAAAGACTCCTGTGAGGGCGTGGACGCCTAAGTCGATGATATCGGAAAATTCTGTTTCATAACATAACCGGCAATCTGTGATGGGTTTATACATCCGGCGGCTGCTTTCAATTCGGTTTTAAGTTCAAACGACTGCCACATTCACGCTGGGCAGCGAGATGCCCAGCGCCTGACAGTCACGCTCAAGCATTTGACGCACGAGATCCTCAAAATCCGTCCGAGCGCGCCAGCCTAGTCGATCCCGGGCCTTCTGTGGATTGCCGATCAGTAGGTTGACTTCGGAAGGTCGGTATAACTCGGAGTCGACTACCACATACTGCTCGGGGTCGAGTCCAGCCATTTCGAAAGCTAAATCAACAAAATCTCGCACGGAATGGGCCTCTTGAGTAGCCACCACATAATCGTCCGGCTCGTCCTGCTGAAGCATCAGCCACATCGCCTCGACATAGTCCTTCGCGTGTCCCCAGTCGCGGCGTGCTTCCAGATTCCCCAATCGTAGTTCCAGACTCTTGCCTGCCAGAATGAGAGCTATTCCGTGTGTAATTTTTCGCGTGACAAACTCATGCCCTCTCCGCGGAGACTCGTGATTGAAGAGTATCCCGGCCGAAGCGTGAATGCCATACGCTTCACGGTAGTTTCGAGTAAGGTCAAATCCGGCCACTTTGCTGATGCCATACGCCGACCGTGGATGGAAGCGCGTCGTCTCCGTCTGTGGAATTTCCACGACTTTGCCAAACATTTCGCTCGATCCAGCAAAATAAAACCGGCAACGTGGGGCTATGTCTTTGATGGCTGCCAGCATATAGTGAGTGCCTGAGATGTTCGTGTTGAGCGTGGAGAACTCGTCGTCGAAAGAGTAGCTGACGAAGCTTTGGGCTGCCAAGTGGTAGCACTCATCAGGCCGCACTCTTTGCAGCGCTTGATAAATGCTGGGGAAACTTTCCAGGGAAGCTGCGTGCAGCTTGACCTTATCCAGGATGTGAGAGATACGCTGTAAGTGGTGTCCAGGGTCCTGAATTGCCACTCGCCGCACGAGTCCATGAACCTCGTAGTTCTTTTCCAGGAGCAGCTCCGCAAGATACGATCCGTCCTGTCCGGTAATTCCCGTGATCAATGCCTTGCGACGACTCATCCTAACTACATTCTCCTGAGAAATACTATGCCTCACAGCATTTCGGAAAATTCTAGCACAACTGGACTCATACTGCAAATCATATTTGGATCCTTGCAGATGCGAGACCCCTGGCGGATTGTTACACGGCGCGCCAAATTCAGAGGGGCTCTAGCAGTCCAAAATAGACCAAGCGGACCTCAGTGGCCGGTCTGGCCGAGAGCCTTGAGTTCAAATGCGAGTCGGTCGGCCCGAACCCGTTCCTGGGCTGATTCTTGGGACAATCGACCCACCCAGAGGACGTCCGCCTCATGACGCTCTCGGGCTGCCTCAAGTCTGGCCTCGATCTCTGAGACACGGGATGCCGCGGCTTGACGCTCTGCTTGCAGTGCGTCCTCGAGCCTGCTAGCGCGCTCGCTTTGGACAACCAGTTTGACCTCCAACTCGATTGCTAACCGCCGCGTTACCTCGCGATCCATCTCAAGCTCACGCTCCAGCCGAGACATATGTTCTCGTCCGGAGTCGAGCTTGGCTTCTAGTTCGGCAACGAGACTAGTGGTATTGTCCCACAGGGTTTGCTCCAAGCGAATGACGTACTCGCGTAAGGACTGGAGCTTGGTCTCGGTTTCTACGCTCAGGCGGCTGTACTGCTCTCGCCCCGTTTCCAGCGCGCGTTCGAGGCTGGTGATGCGCTCTTGGCCGGACTCGATCCCGACGTCAAACTCAGCACGCAGCTGGCTGGATCTCTCGGTCTCCGCTTCTAGTGTGTGCTCCAGAAGGGTGAGGCGCTCTCGGGTAGATTCGAGGTCCTTCTTCATCTCCGCCGTGTTCTTGCTTGTCAATTCCCGTTCGATGGCCAAGTCGTGTTCCAGGCGTTCGACGAGTTCGCGTTCAGATTCGAGATCTTTCCGTACAAATGCAGTTTGGTTACTCGCCTGTTCGAGCGCGGCTGACGATTCGGCTAGCTGCGTCTGCAAGGCAGTGTTCTGCTCCAAGAGATGAGCGTTTTCGATGCGGAGCCGTTCGGTTTCTCGAGCGAGCTGATCGCGCTCCCGCTGCAAGTGCGCCGATGCATACAAGGTAAAGTCATCCAGCACGTTGGGAGGATACGCAAATGCGCTCCGAAGTTCGCGGCCCTCTGCTCGCACATAGTAACGATTCAGTCCGTCGAAATAGACGAACTCATAGTTCCCTTTCTTCAGCAGGTGCTCCCAATCGGAATGGATCAAGGAATGAGAATAGGGCGCGGTCGCCTCTAGAATAACGACTACTGGCCGGTAGACCTTGAAATCAGCGCCCAGAAGTATGTGCTTCTCCCACCCCTCTGCATCGATCTTGAGAAAATCGATCTCCAACGGTGCGTGGCGCCGACAAACCTCAGCAAGAGTTTTAACTTCAATGGCGATTTCCCGATACGGATAATCGCGGCTGGCAAAGTAATCCCGAAAACCGGGATCTAGAGTCGAGATCCCCTGGGCCTCAAAGCAATAGAAACTTCGTTGTCCAGCTTCCTGGCCCAGGGCGACATTGAGGTTGATGTCACGAGGCCTCGACTCGACAAGCTTTCGGTAGAACCGCTCATCCGGTTCAATGTTGATCCCCCTCCACCCCAGATCATAAAAGTGCTTCGTCACCGAACCCTCCACCGGGTCCATGGCGCCCACATCAATATAGAAGCCGGTGTTTCGTTCGCGGAAAACCCGCGCCAGAATCACATCCTCAAAGTTCTGCGCGTAGGAGATCATCTAGAAAATGGCAGTCACAGGGAGGGCAGTTATAAACCTCAATGTACCTAAGGGCCCACGCCTCTTCACCCCTTTATGATACGTCTCTGGGTCTCATGCCGCACGGCCTCCCTTCTCACTGACGTTTCGCGTGTCCGTCTATTCGCAAATACCACTGCCGGGACGTGTCGGCTACAGATAAGGTGCGGTGACCGTCTGTCGACGGCATTGGCTGTGCATCAACGGCTTTCGCCGTCTCTCGAAGGCTAGTCGGCTCAGTTCAAAGCCGGTATAATCAGTGTTTTGTATGAAGGAAGAAACGATTCAAGCTAGTGACCTCGAAGCTCGGGCCCAAGCCCTTCCTTGGTTCCACTCGATAGATCTTGGAAATGGCGTGACGACAAAAGGTGTCAAAGCCGCCGATATATTGTCGGCCGAGGCCGAAGTCGCCTTCCGTCACCTGAAGTCCGGATTGACAGTGCTGGATATAGGCGCATGGGACGGATTCTTTTCCTTCGAAGCAAAAAAGCGCGGAGCGTCGCGCGTGCTTTCAACCGATCACTTCTCATGGGTGGGCGGGGGAT